>Ga0070696_100002106_pt1 | contig 13082 bp, 9 predicted proteins | sample KBSK1253metaG_FD_65474 | JGI IMG/M metagenome (GOLD analysis project Ga0070696, IMG submission 65474) | Corn, switchgrass and miscanthus rhizosphere microbial communities from Kellogg Biological Station, Michigan, USA - KBS K1-25-3 metaG | ecosystem: Host-associated > Plants > Roots >... | reverse complement strand
GTGTCGGCATCGAAGATTGTCAGGTCCGCAAAATATCCCGGCTCCAGGCGGCCGTGCCTGGTGATCCGAAATCGCTGCGCGGGTTTGTCGGTGATCTTGTGAACGGCTTCGGCCAGAGGAAGCCAGCCACGCTTGCGGCTCATCTCGCCTAACAACAAGGGGAATGTCCCGTAAAGCCGCGGGTGCGGCCGTCCCTTCACGTAAAAACCATCGCTGATGATGCTGGCCAGCGGATGTGACAGCGTCCGGCGCAAATTCTGCTCGCTCTGGTTCATTTCGACAATATTCACGCGCCCGTGTTCCTCGCGGATCAGATCCATCACCACCTCGACCGGGGAATACGCGCGCAACTCCGAAATCGCCTCAACCGTCTGTCCCATGAGTTCGCGGTTGGCTTGCGACTCGAGCGAGGAAACGAATACGTTGTGCCATCCCTGCGCCAGCGCGGATTCAGTTTCAACGGCAATCCGCGCCCGTTCGCCGCGGTCGGCGAGGCGCGCGAGCAGGCCATCGATGCCGCCCTCGAGCGCCCACTGCGGCAGCAATTGCGTCATGACCGTGCTGCCGGCGATGTACGGATAACAATCGAAACCCACGTCGACGCCTCGCGCCGCGGCCTCTTCGATGCGATCGAGTGCGATGGCCTGCTTGTCCCAGTTGCGCGGGCCCACAGCCTGGAAGTGCGATATCTGGAGGCGGCATCCGGTGCGGCGCGCGAGATCGAGCTGCTCGTCGACGGCCTCGATCAGCCGGTCCGAATAATCCCGCATGTGCGTGGTGTGGATCTTGCCGTGACGGGCGGCCACGCGGCACAGACGCTCAATCTCTTCACGAGGCGCGCTGGCGCCCGGGGAGTACATCAGGCCGGTCGAGAAACCACAGGAGCCTTCGGACAGGGACTCCGAGAGCTTCTGCTCCATCCAGTCCACATCGGCCTCCGGAAGCGGTCCGAGCTTATTTCCCACGCGGGCGATTCGCAAGCTGCCATGGCCGACCAGCGAAAAGGCGCGGGTAGCAGAGGATCGCGCGGCTGCGTCGAGGTACGCACGCGCCGAGGGCCATCCCCATTCGTCGTCTCCGCAAAAAATTCCGTTGGCGAAGTCGTGCAGGAGCTTGGGATCGGCGGACAGCGGATAGGGCGAAAATCCGCAGTTGCCGACAACCTCCGCGGTTACGCCCTGCTCCACCTTTTCCTGCCGGCTCTCGAGTACCTGGAGGTCGGAATGGCTGTGCGAATCGATGAACGCGGGCGCTACCGCCAGACCGCTGCAGTCGATCACCTGGACGTCGACAGGGGCCGCGAACCTGCCGACCGCGGCGATCACTTCATCGCGAACCAGGACATTTCCGGGCCGGGGCTCGGCGCCCGTGCCGTCGATCAGGGTGCCGCCTTTGAAGAGAATCGTGCTCACGGTTTCCTCACGGATGCCGCTCCGCATATTTCAGCGCCAGCGCGCGGATCTCGTAGGTAAATTTCAGGAAACGTTTTTCCCAGCGCCGGGCCTCGGCGGGCGTGTACTGGTAGAACCCTTTGGCATTGGAAACGCCGCGCGCTCCGGACTCGACCACTTTCTTCATCAACGCGGGAACCTCGGTGTCGCGGCACAATTCCGGCAGCAGATCGCGCATGACGGCGCCGTACGCGGGAATGCCGGTCAGATCCATGTACCGGAAAGGGCCCGCGAGCGTGATCCAGTAACCGAGATCGTTGCGTAACGAGCGATCCACGTCGGCGGGCGTGGCGTAACCGGATTCCACCAGGTAAAAAGCTTCACGCAGCATAGCGTACATGATCCGATTGGTAACGAAACCGCGCACGTCGCGCCTCACCAGCGTAGGCTCTTTGCGCCACCCGGCGGCCAGCTTGGCGACCTTGTCGGCATTGGCCGGATCGGTCCGGGCGCCGCAGATGATCTCCATAAATCGGGTAATGTGCGCAGGCTCAGCCCAATGAATGCCGAGGATGCGTTCGGGGTGACGGGCATTGCGCTGCAATTCGGTTACGGGAAGCGCTGAAGTGTTGCTACCGATCAGCGTCTGTTGCGAGACCGCGTCTTCCACGCTGCCAAGTACCTGGCGCTTGGATTCGAGGTCTTCGGTGATGGCTTCGATGACCAGCGAGCACTCGCCGAGGCTGCTGAAATCCTGGGCGATTGTCAGGTCTCTGATGAGAGCCGCGGGATCGCGCGCCAGCAGTTTCTCTTTGCGCATTTCACGCAGCAGCGACAGGATGTGACGGCTAGCCTGTCTTCGCCGCCGAGGATCGCGGTCGATTGCGATCACCGGATGTCCCGAGGCGAGAAGGCAAGCGGTGATGCTCGATCCCATCAAGCCGAGGCCGATAACACCGACCTGAACCGGCGCGCTTTTCTTCTTCCTGGATGCTGCTCTCATTTTGATCCGCTGATCGCCGCGGCTGGTACCGGATTTCGCGGCATTTTGAGCCGGTCGAGGAGCGCCAGAATCTGCCCGTTGAGAAATGCAATACGGCCGGTCTGAAATCGGTCGAGTTCCAGGCGAAGATCGCGGACGTCCACTCGGGCGAGCACACCGCGAGCCTCGAGCAGCCGCTTCTCGGCGTGATGATACAGTTCCATATGCTGAAGGCTGAAGACGATCTGCGGCAGCACGACCTGATAAATTTCGTCGGCGGCGTGCATATCGCCGGCCTTGGCCAGACGGAAGATACGGGCCAGCAGGTCGACCAGCGACAGGCTTGGCATCACGCCGCAGATACCGGCCGGTATCAGATCGAGGATGTACATGCCGCCCCAGCCCTCGAGGACTCCCACGGCGCCGGAAGTGGCCTGGAGGACCGCTACAACTTTTGTGGCCATCATCGGCTCTTCCAGCTTAAGCCAACGGAAATGAGGGTGAGCGCGATTGAGCGACGCGACGAACCCCGGGCTGACCGTTGGGCCGGACGGGCTGAAGTCCTGGATCAGCAGCGGAATATCGATGGCCGACAAAATTTTATCGAAGTAGCGGTGCAGGTCGGATTCGGGGAGATTGAACATCCGGGGAACGGCTACGGCGATGGCTGACGCGCCGGACTTCTGAGCCGCTCGAGCTTCGCGCACGGCTTGTGCGGCGGACGGATAGTTGACCTGGGCAATGACCGGAATGCGGCCGCGCATCTGCCCCACGGCTTCGGTAACCGCTCTTTGGCGTTCGTCTTCGGAGAGTTTGTAAAACTCGCTGGCATACGCCGGGAGGCAGACGGCGCAGGCATCGGCCGCGCACGCAAAATCGATCAGGTTTCTGTGGGATGTCCAGTCTGCCTGGTCGTCGGCTGTGAACGGTGTGGGGATAATCGGCACAATGCCGTTAATCTGAATGTCGAGCGCGCGCGGCATACCTTATTGTCCAGCCTGTTCCGAAGCAATCCGCATTTTTTTGCGCTCCTCATAAACCGTAATCAGGAATGTGCCCATGAAAACCAGCAAACCGCCGCCGATTAATTGAGGCGTTACCTTCTCATTTACGACGATCGTCGATAAAAAAACTCCGAATACCGGCAATAAATAAATGGACACCGAGGCCTGGGTCACGTCAATTCTTTCGATGACCCAGAAGAACAAGGCCATCGAAACGCTCAGGCTGAAAATCGCGATCGTCACAAGGCTGGCCCATACCCGGGGTCCGAGTGAAATCAGGGTCGAGAGAGAAGGCGGTTCCAGAATCAGGATCAAGACAAGCAGGATCAGATCCGAAACCAGGAAGCTGTAAATCAGGAGTTCCACGGGAGTAAGTATTTCGAGCAATTTTTTACTGTAGGTATTGTAAAACGCGCTGCCCAGGCAACTGATAAAGATAAGACCGTTGCCTATGAGGTACCGGCCTTTGAATATTTCGACGGATCTCCAATCGATATCGGAAACCAGAAGAACGCCGATGATCGCCAGCAGGAAAGAAAGCCAACGGACGGCAGTCATTTTCTCGCCGAGCAGGGCCACCGCCATGAAGGCTGTAAGAACGGGAATCGTCAAAGTAATGACCGACGCGTTCGAGGCGAGCGAGTGCTGGACTCCCCAGGTCAGTCCGAGTTGCGCGGCCGTGACGCCGAGAGTGCCGGCCAGGATCAGGTCGCGCGCCAGCACCGGGGTGAAGCGCAGCCGTTTCCGGGTACCGCGGCCCAGACGCACGAACGGCGCGAACAGGGCTGTCGAGATTGCCAGCGGGATGAACGTCACGGTGATCGGGCCCAGGCGTTCGGTCGCTATTTTTGCGCCCGAGAACTGGAACGCCCACATCAGGTTTACCAGCACCAGCACTACAAAAACCAGGAGTGCGGATCTTGAGACTTCGGGCAAACGAGTATTGTATTCCAAGGTCCTCGCGGCCGCCCGCCGTTCTTTTGTCTTCAAATCACCTTTGCTCCGCGAGGCATTTTCGGGCCAGGCCCCGAATATTGTCCGGCTCTGTTAGAATTCACCTTTTAGGCGCCGCCAACCGGGTGAGTTAATTATGGATGCGAGCGGAACGCCGTCTGTCCCCTCTGTCGAGCGGATGATCTCGCTGCTGGAATTGCTGGCAGGGGCGAAGAATGGGCTAACCCTGCCTGAGCTGAGCCGGCGCCTCGGTTTTCCCAAGAGTTCCACGCATTGCCTGCTGGTAACACTGGAGAGACGGGCATACCTGCGTCGAAATCCAAAGACACACCGGTACATGCTCGGCGTGAAACTCTTTGCGTTAGCGAACGTGGCCCTGGGCGGGATCAAGTTGCGGGAACAGGCACCTGAGGCGAAATCGGATACGTTCGATCGCTGCCCAAGTCTTCGATCCATCCCGCGATGTTGAAAATGTAGTGGCTGCGATCGGCGTTGCGGGCGCAGTCCACCCAGGCGGAGGCGCCGCCCGGAATAGCGTACACGCTCGACGCCTCGGGCCGCTTCTAATTCGTCCCTCGTGCGATACACTGGCCTCGCATGAGTCACTTTCACAGCCATCCTCATCCCCGTCGGCGGGATCTTCTGAAGAAAACGTTCGTATTCCTCGGAGCGCTTGCGCCGGCAAGCCGGTTCGCCCGAGCCGGTCAAGCCAAGGAAACCGCAAAGCCGGCGCCCCGAGCTTCAGGCAAGCCCGCCGCACAGCCGCGCCGTCCCGCGAGCAAGGCCCAGCAGCCGTATGCCACGTTCGATGCGCACCTGCACTGCCCGACTGAATCCGGCAAAGTCTGGCAGTGGCATCCGGTAACCAGGACGTTCGAGGAGTTCGTCAGCTACCTGGACCGCACCGGCGTTCAGCGCGGCATCATCAACTCGATGCGCTGCCAGGAGGCCAAGACACCGGCGGAGTTCATTGCCGGGAACCGCGAGGTGGCGCGCTATGTCGAAAAGTACAAGGGCCGTTTCTTGGGCGCGGCCGTGGTCAATCCGCTCTTCATCGATGAGTCCCTGCGAGAGATCGAGGAGTGCCGCAAGCAGTTCGGATTCGCGTGGGTGGGCGAGCTTTGTAATTACATGGCGCCGTTCCGGTACACGATCAAAGAATTCGAGATGCTGGTCGATCAGACTGTCAAAATGAATATGGTGCTGGACGTCCACACCGAGCTGGAGGAGATGCAGTACATCATTCAGAAATTTCCTCGGGCCACCATCGTGTTTCCGCATTTCGGCGACGGCCAGGAATACTCCCACATCTTCAAGCGCATCGACCTGGTGGCGAAAAACCGCAACTGTTATCTCGACACTTCAGGGTACGGGCACGACCGCATGGGCATGCTGGAGTATGCCGTTGAAACCATCGGCGCCGATCGCGTGCTGTTTGGCTCAGATTTCTCGATTAACGATCCCAGCTCGGTCATCGCCCGCATTCAGAACTCATTTCTAACGGAAGAGCAGAAGCGGAAGGTGCTGTCCGGGAATCTCCAGCAACTGTTGCGGAAGTTTACAGCCTGAACGTGAAGGTATCCGGCTCGCACGAGTTTCAATTACGGCTGTTCCGGCCGGCCGATCTAAAGAACATCCTCTCGATTGAACACGCCGCATTTCCACGGGAGCCATATGACAAGGAGCTGTTTCTCGAGCTCTATCGGGACTGCGGCGGTCTGTTCATCGTGGCGAAATTTTCGGGCCGCATCGCCGGCTATATGGTGAGCTGCGCGAAATCGGGAAAGGCCGAGATCGTCTCCATCGCGGTCCATCCCAAATATCAGAAGCTCGGCGTGGGAAGCGCTCTCATGGTGCACACGCTGGCCGCGCTGAAGAAGAAAAGGATTCAGAGCGTGAAACTGATGGTGAGGACTACGAATTCGAGCGGCGTGCGATTTTACCGGCGTTTTGGATTCACTCGCGTGCGCAGAGTCCCGCGCTACTACGAAGACGGCGGCGACGCCTTCCGGATGAGCTTGGCGAAGCAGCGTTTATCACGATAATCTGTGGGGCATGGTTTCTTTCGCGCGAGCGGCCGTCGTTTTCGCTCTGCTGAGCATTTGCGTACGCGCCCAGACCGGCCGCCCCGCGGACTTGATTCTAAGGAACGGCGCCATTTGCACCATGAACGCTTCGCGAAGCTGGGCATCGGCCGTCGTCATTGCCGGCGGGCGCATTGTCTATGTGGGGACGGACGCGGGCGCCCTGAAGCTGGCCGCGCCTTCGACGAAGAGCATCGATCTCGGCGGGCGCATGGTCTTGCCGGGCTTTCACGATTCGCACGTTCACCTGGAGAGCGGCGGCACGGCGATGAACGAGTGCCAGCTCAAGGATCTCACCACGCCCGACGCAGTGTTTACCGCGATCCGGAAGTACGCCGCGGCAAACCCGGGTAAGCCCTGGGTGACGGGAAGCGGTTGGGACCTGCCCGTGTTTCCCGCGGCGACCCCGCGCAGGCAGCAACTCGATGCCGTGGTCAGTGACCGTCCCGCATACATGACGGCCGCGGACGGACATTCCGGATGGGCCAATTCGAAAGCTCTGGCGATCGCCGGGATCACGAAAGACACGCCGGATCCGCCGCGAGGCCGCATCGAGCGCGACCCCGAAACTAAAGAACCGAACGGAACGTTGCGCGAATCCGCCATGCAGCTTGTGACCGGACACATCCCTGCCGCGACGCCGGGTGAACGCGCTGCCGCGCTGAAGCGTGCGGCCAGCCTCGCGAACAGTCTCGGCATTACTTCAATCCAGGAGGCTGCCGCGGACGATTCTATACTGGCTGCGTATCAGACGCTCGACCAACGGGATCAGCTCACGGTGCGCGCAGTGGCGGCCATGCAGGTGTACGCGGGCAAATCGGACGATCAGGTTGCCGAGCTCGTCGGGAAGCGGACCAGGCTCGCGGGGCGGCGGTTCCGGGCCACGGCGGCTAAAATATTTTCGGACGGCGTGATCGAGCCCGGTACGGCCGCGCTGCTTGAGCCGTATCTCGATCGTGGCGGCAGCCGTGGCGAACTCAATTTTGAGCCCGAACGTTTGACCCGGCTCGTCACGCGCCTCGATCACGAGGGTTTTCAGGTCCACATTCACGCGATAGGCGATCGCGCAGTGCGTGTTTCGCTGGATGCATTTGAATCCGCGCAAAAGGCCAACGGCCGGCGCGATTCGCGGCACCATATTGCGCACCTGGAGCTGATCGAACCGCACGATATTCCGCGGTTCCGCGAGTTGGGAGTGATCGCGAATTTTCAGCCGCTCTGGGCATACGCCGATCCATACATTCGGGACCTGACTTTGCCGGTGCTGGGGCCTGCGCGTTCGCGGTGGCTCTACCCGATCGGCAGCGTCGCGAAGACCGGCGCCACGCTGGCGGCAGGCAGCGATTGGCCGGTGACGTCGCTCAATCCGCTCGAAGCCATTCAGGTAGCAGTGACGCGCCGCGGTCCCACGGATCCGGAAGGTCCTGCCTGGATACCGGAAGAGACAATCGATCTGTCCACGGTTCTCTCCGCGTACACCATCAACGGCGCATATTTGAACGGGCAGGAAAAGGAAACCGGATCGATCGAAGTCGGCAAAGCGGGCGACCTGATCGTCCTCGACCGCAATCTGTACAAAATTCGAGCGGAGAAAATTCACGAAACGAAAGTCCTGCTGACGCTCCTCGATGGCCGAGAGGTGTTCCGGGCAGCGGGGTTCTGAGCCGCACACCTGGGGAAACCATCATGCGAGTAGGCTATGTCAGTGACGAACGCTATTCCGCGCTCTGCGATGTCGCGGTGGATTTCGAGCGCGATGGAAACAGCGTTGCCGTGGCTCGCTCCACACCAACCGGGGCTGTGGATGCGGACATCGCACCCGGTGCTTATCGCGTGACTTTGGCGAAGCCGGGTTTCGGATCGAAGCACGTCGATATCGACGTAAGCGAGCGGCTCCGGCACCAGTTTCGGCTGATATCCGACGGACTCGCCGGCTACGTTTGGCCCAAGTGGGTGCGTGCGGGGGACCGTGCGGAGTTTCGCGTGCACTCCACGGAGCCGTACCGGCTCAGCCTGTGGCGCTACGGATTGCGCAAGGAGTTCGCCGGCCTGCTGGGGTGGTTCGATGAACACGGCCCGCGCGCGGTCAGGCAGATTACGCCGGATGGCGATTATACGGAAACCGGCGTGGGATGGATCATGCATCAGGAGCGGCCGCTCATCGCTCCGCAGCGTTCCGGGTTGTACTATTTCCACGCAAAATCCGAGTCGGGAAAATTCTTCTCGTTTCCGTGGGTGGTGGCGCCCGCGAGCCCGCAGGCGGAGATCGCGGTGCTGGCTTCAAGCAATACATGGAACGCCTACAACAATTTTGGCGGCCGCAGCAATTATATAAATGCATCGGGATTACCTGCGCGGCCCGTGATCAATGCCCGGCAGGATCTGTTGCGTTACGCCAAGGGCGGATTTGAGGAATGGGCGCCCGCCGACCAGGCTTATCCACTCTTATCGTTTGAGCGGCCCGAGCCCGGCAATGTGGTGCCGGAGAATGCCGAACCGTCGGATCCCATCGAAGGCCGCATGACCTGCGCACTGGCGCCCGCGGAGTGGCGGCTGCTCGCGTGGCTTGAACGGGAAAATTGCGCATACGATCTTTATTCCGACTATCAACTGCACGACGGAACTCTGGACCTCAACGCTCACAAGCTTCTCATCATCAGCACGCATCCGGAGTACTGGTCGCGCGCAATGTACGGGCGCGTGAAGCAATGGGTGTTCGAGCGCGGCGGCAGGCTGATGTATCTGGGTGGAAACGGGCTCAACTGCGAGGTCGAGCTGCCCGACGCCAGCACCATGTCCTGCCGGACGCACCTGCTCAGCAGGAATGGCTCACTCGGGATGATCGACCCGAAAGATCCCTCGAAAGTATACGAGAGCCGCTTTCACCGCACCGTGGAATGCGAGGCGAATCTGTTGGGCGTTGTGACCACCGAGACGGGCATCATGACGGCGGCGCCGTATCGCGTGGTGGACGCTTCGCACTGGGCATTTGCCGGAACCAGCTTGCGCGCCGACGACCTTTTCGGCGAAAAAAGTTTGCATGAGCGCTGTTTCGGCGGAGCCTCCGGGCATGAAACCGACAAGATGAGCGGGTATTCTCCCCGCGAGACGGCACTGCTGGCCAAAGGAACAAATCCGGATAACGGCGGCGCCGAGATGGTTTGCTACGAACTGCCGTCGGGCGGCGCGGTATTTTCGGTGGGTTCGATTACCTATCCGGCGTCGCTGCTGGTCGATGACGCGATCTCCGCGATCACACGCAACGTCATCCGGCGATTTCTGAGACGCGATCGATGAAAATTGCCGGCGTCGAGACGATTCCGGTTGAAGTCCCCATTCATCCGCACAGAGCTATCCACGGCGCACTCGGAGCCCACACCGTGTCGCGTTTTCTCCTGGTACGGATTCGGACCGATGAGGGAATTACCGGACTCGGCGAAGTTTCCGCCACGCCCGTCTGGAGCGGCGAGGACCACGTAACTGCTGCACATTTCATCGATGACTATTTCGCGCCGCTGCTCGATGGCAAAGACCCGGAGTCGATCGATCCGTCGTCGCACGAGATCAACCGTGCCGTGGCGGGCAATTACTTCACCAAGGCCGCGCTCGAGATGGCGCTGTGGGACATTCGCGGAAAGATCGCCGGATTGCCGCTTTACCAGGTTTTCGGCGGGCGAGTGCGCGATTTTGTGCCGACCAAGTTTTCGGTATCGGGACTCGAGCCGGCGAAGGCGGCCGAACTTGCGGCATGGGCCGTTGAACAGGGTTTTCGGGCGATGAAAGTAAAGGTCGGCATGGCCCCGGAGACCGATATTGCCCGCGTACGCGCTGTCCGCGAAGCCATCGGCCCGGCGGTACGTCTGGGCGTGGATGCCAACGGTGGATGGCCGGTCGACGTGGCCGTCGAGACCATCCGCAGGATGCGCGAATACGATATTTTTTTCGCAGAGCAGCCGGTGGCGCCGCGAGACCTGGCTGGGATGGCCGAAGTGACGCGGAGCCTCGATCTTCCCGTGATCGCCGATGAGAGCGTCTTTACGTTGGCGGATGCGCTGGCTGTGATTCGCGAAAACGCAGCCGACGTGATTTCGGTTTATGTGGGCAAAGGCGGAGGTATCGCTACGGCGCGAAAAATAGCGGCGGCGGCCGAAGCAGCCGGTCTGACGTCGACGGTGGGAAGCAATCTGGAAATGGGAGTCGCCAGCGCCGCGATGATCCACCTGGCGATGGCCACACGCGGCATCGGTGCGGAGGACTTTCCTTGCGACATCCTGAGCCCGTTCTTCTACACGGATGATCTGTTGCGAGAGCCTCTCGCGATCGGCGCGGGCGAAGCGCGACCGCCGGAACGGCCAGGACTGGGCGTTGAGCTGGATGACGAGAAAGTAGCGCGTTACCGCGTCCGGTAATTACGCGATAATCTCCCGGATGGGCTTTCCGAAATCGATATCGAGACGTTTGCGGCCGGGAACTTCGAGCTTTCGCGGATCGAGTCCCAGCTGATGCATCAGGGTCGCGTGAACGTCGGTTACGTAGTGGCGGTTCTCCACGGCATGGAAGCCGAGCTCGTCGGTTGAGCCATGGACGATACCGCGCTTAATACCTCCGCCCGCCATCCAGATTGAGAACCCGAACGGGTGATGATCGCGCCCGTTTGCGCCTTCGCCTCCGGGCGTGCGCCCGAACTCGGTCGACCAGACGACGAGCGTCTCATCGAGCAGTCCGCGCTGCTTGAGGTCCTTGATCAATCCCGCGATCGGCTTGTCCACTTTGGCGGCCTGCTCGCCGTGATTTTTCTTCAAATCCTTGTGCGAGTCCCAGGCGTTGCTGGCGGTGCCGTGATAGGCCTGCACAAAACGAACGCCGCGCTCGGAAAGGCGCCGGGCCGTCAAACACACCTCGCCGAATGGTTGAGTGACCTCGTTGTCCAGACCGTACATGCGCCGCGTCTCTTCGTTCTCATCTTTGAAGCGCACTGCTTCAGGCACGGCCATTTGCATGCGGAATGCAAGCTCGTAAGACTTGATGCGGGCGCGCATGGCGGAATCGTTCGGATATTCGACCGCGCTCAGGCCGTTCAACTTTTTCAGAAATTCGAACTCGCGTTTCTGCTCCTCTTCGTAGACATCCTGGCCGGGCGAAGCGAAGGGCAGGGGATTGTCCGGGTTGACCTCCAACTGAACCCCCGCGTGTTCGGGGCCTAGGTAGCCAGAGCCGTGCGTGCCCATGCCGCCGCAACAATCGCCGGGCGGCTCGCCGAGGACAACAAACTGCGGCAGGTTTTCGTTGAGCGAGCCCAGGCCGTAATGCACCCAGGAGCCCACCGTCGGCAGATACCCGTCGAAAATGTGCCGGCCGGTGTGGAATTGCAGGATGGCGCCATGATCGTTATCGGTGGTCCAGACCGAGCGGATCAGCGCGAGGTCATCCACCACGGTACCGACGTTCTGAAACCAGTCGGTCACCTCGACGCCGCTCTGGCCGTATTTCCGAAAACCGACCTGCATGGGATACAGCGTCAGCTTGATGCCATGATCGCCTTTGACGAACTCCTTGACGTTTTCCTTCACGAAGGGCGACTGCAGCGCATCTTTGTGAGGCGTCTCGGAGATGTTTTTTCCCGCGTATTTGTTGAGGGCCGGCTTGGGATCGAAGGTGTCCACATGGCTGACGCCTCCCAGCATGAATAGCCAGATGACGCGCTTGGCCTTGGGAGCAAAGTGAGGCTTGCCGTCGGGAGGAGCCCAGACCTCCGTGGGCGCTGCCTTCCCGTCGCGTCCGAGCATGGCGGCCAGAACCATCCCCGTCAAGCCCATGCCGCAATCCGCCAGAAAGACTCGGCGGCTCGGGCCGCAACAGCCGGGAGAGAGAGCGACGGATTGCAAAGGGTGACGCGCATCGAATTTCATGGAATCAGCCTCATCGAATGGTCACAAAATCGTTGTGGTTCAGGATCACGTGAACCAGGTTTGCGCGCGCCCTCAGGTGCGGGTCGGTGGCGGGCTTGATCTCTCCGGCGGCGCCGGTCTTGATGAGCGTCAGCTTTGCCGGATCGCGGAACAGCTCGTTCTGCCCGGCCAGGAATTTTTCGGACTCGGCGCGTTCCGCCGCCGTTGGAAACCGGTTCAGCACCACATCGAAAACCCGCGCGATAAATTTCGCATCCGTGGCGGCGTCCGCGCCTACCTGTTTGGTGATCTGCTGCTCGATAAGCCGCGCCTGTTTGAGGCTCAACGAACTGTTCGCCATCGCCAGGGCCTGGTGCGGCACGATACTTTCGTTTCGTTGAAAGCATTCGTTCGGATTTGCTTCATCGAATATTTTGAGAAACGTCACCTGGATATCCGGCGTGTGCTGGAAATAAACGCTGCGGCGGCGCGATTCAAGGCCCGTCTTCGCGTCGATCTCCGGGCCGCCCATGGCCGTATCCAGTTGCCCGGCGATGTGCAACAAACTGTCGCGAACCGCCTCGCCCTCCATCCGCCGCGGATTCATTCGCCAGAGATACCGGTTTTCCGGATCGGCGGAGGTGTTGCGATCTTTCGGATCTTTCGTCGAAGATTGCATCCGATAAGTGTTGCTGGTCACGATCAGCCAGTGGATCGCTTTCATGCTCCAGTTCTGATTCATGAACTCGGTCGCCAGCCAGTCGAGCAGTTCGGGATGC
>Ga0070696_100002105_pt1 | contig 13087 bp, 10 predicted proteins | sample KBSK1253metaG_FD_65474 | JGI IMG/M metagenome (GOLD analysis project Ga0070696, IMG submission 65474) | Corn, switchgrass and miscanthus rhizosphere microbial communities from Kellogg Biological Station, Michigan, USA - KBS K1-25-3 metaG | ecosystem: Host-associated > Plants > Roots >... | reverse complement strand
AGCGCAACATTGCCCCTGCCTCCTTCAAGTCTTGGATCGAGGCTCGGCGGCCGCTGAATGAAGTCGCGTACGCCGAGGTAACTCGCTTCGACTCGAACGGGCTGCGGGCGAGGCTTGTTACTGAGATAGGTGTCCACTCCAATCAGCGACGCCACGCCAACCATAAACGGCTCGGTCGCGGTTATCACTCTGGCCATCACGTGAGCGGGAGTCTCGAGTTCGACCACGCGGCGAATCAATCCGAGATCTTGCGCCTGGACTTCCTGATGGACGAGCACGGTAACGCGATGGGAGAGGCTGTCGAACAGAAACTTGATGGCGTCTTCTTCGGCGTTAGTCGCAGGCAGATCAGCCGCGAACAGCGCGAGGAATTCTTTCTTGTTCTCGTCCCCGAGAAAAAGGGTGTCTCCGACAAACGAGTTGCCGCTGACCGCCAGGCCACCGAGCAGCGGGTCGCTTTCATCAGCCAGGTCGGCGCCGAGTATCGTGGCGAAGGTCCGGCGGAGCCGATAATCTTCAAGGACGATTACCTCGCCGCCGCTCACCGCGCTTTCAGTTGCAAGATCCAGAGCCATCTTCAAACCATCGAGCGTTCCCCGTTTTCGAAACAACTCCGGCGCGTTCTCGAGCAGCCGCCGCCTTCGCTTTTGCGGATAACCCGGATCGAAGGCAACGGCTATCCAGGTCCCCAGCCATTCGAGCGTTTCCTCAGAAGTCGTGCGCGGGTCGGTCAGTAGATACGCGTTCGCGATGCGGTCCTCGAGCGGCGTGAGAATGCCCTCGAAATTGTCGAGGAACCGCTCGAGAAAGTCGGCCGGTGTGCTGGCCGGCGCCCTCTCATCCGCGTCTGCCCCGAACAGAGTCTCGCGATACAACTCGGGAAGATAGCGATTAAGGTAAGAGAATCGGGAGCCGTATGCGCGCAGAGCCGCGATCTCAGGCGTTGCGCGCTGATCACCCACAAGCTTTACCAGGACGTGCAGGTAGCGCCCACGGAGAGTACGCACTCGGCGATTGCCGCGCTGGATCAAAGCTGTGAAAAGACCTCTGGAATTCTTTCGCCGCTCACACAACAGCAGCCCCGGATGATGAGGGATCTCAGATGCACTCGGGACCCACGCCCCTCGCGGCACATTTGTAGCGTTACCGTGCGCGAAGATCTCGCCGAACTGATGCTCGTACCAGTCATCGGCCGCCTCTTCGCTCGGAGGCGTCGAATTATCACTGGCTGCAAGCAATACCCTGATGCCGCAACCTGAGGGGATGTCGGCCTCTACATAGATTCTATGCCAGGCCGTCTGTCCGCTGCCGCTGTCGATGGATGCGTTGTTGGAGGCCTTGCCTTCTCGCGCGAACGAGGGCAACGAAACGTGGTGCAATGGCGAGCTTCCGGCCGGCTCGGATGGTGAGCCGGCCTCTATCCTCGTGCCGTAATGAGGCGGCGGCGTAACGCCATTCAGGAACGGCCCGTTGTCGTAGTCGCGCAGCGGGTAGAGATCGCCGACGGGTCTCGCCTTTTGCGCGGCCCCCGAGATCAGATAGACGGGGGCCTCCGTGTTGAAGTTCGGGAGAAGCACCGCGACTCGTTCCGGCGCCACCCACGCCATGCTATAGGGATGACGCGCCCCCATCAGATCGACCGCATCTTGAAATTGCCCGTTCGCGCCGAGACAGCGGATCCGCGCATTGATGACTGCATCGCGCCACGCGAGCACCGCAACTGTTCCTTCAGGATTGCAGGCGATGGCTACCGGGTCTTCGTTCGATGGTAAGACCGCGCCCGTCGCAATGGTCAGCCGCGGCGGATCAGGATTCTCCTGGCAGGGGCGCAGGGTCTCCGGCGAATAGTCGCCGAACGGGCGCGTTGGAAGTGGCAGCCCGTGAACGCGAGCAAGCTTTCGATTCTCCCGATCTAGAACCCAGACTCCGCCGCCCGGCGCCGCGGCAAGCCGCCACGCTTTGAATCCTGCTGCTTCGAGAGTCACCGGGTCCCAGCGATCACGCCGGTCTTGCATAACCACTCGACCGTCGATTGCCATGTAGAGCACGCCATCGTAACCAATGGCCAGATCGGTCGCGACTCCCGGTCCCGTCGGCACGAAGATTGGAACTGCACCCGGCACGGCGCCGGATGCCATCACTGTTCGTGTGTGAGCATCCCAGGACGCAAACGTTCCGAATTGATCGCGAGTCCGTGGAACCCAAACGAGCCGAAGCTGTGCTTTCTGTCGAAGAGCGGATTCGGCCGCTGCATCGATCGTCGGCGCTAAATCCGCTAAAGCATCGAGGTCGCGCTCGCTAGCCAAACGCAGGCTTCGACGTTCGCGGTCGTATTGGACGTGCGGGATTTCTTCGAGCAGCTTCCAATCCTGCTCGTCCGCAAGCATCCAAAACCGCAGTCCGTTCACATCCATCTAGCACACCTCCGGCACAACCGGCACCGCAACACCCAACTGACTCCCCTGACCGAATGGGTTCGGCACTCCGCTAAGGTCGGCTGGGGTGTCGCCTTCGACGACTACAACCGAGAGGAGTTCAGGCAACTGCCATGGGCTCAATGTAAGCGCTGTCGGCGCGCAGCGGTCCGACCCGGCGATCAAGCGCCATGCATCATTCTGTCTCTGGAACAGCTTGACCGGTGAGACCTGTTGTACCCCTGCAACTCGCGCCACGGTCACTTCGACTTCACGGTCCTGCACCGGTCTGCCAAGCAGCCAACCGTTGCCGTCCGCGCCTCCCGGGGCAAGCGGCCACAAGAAACTACGTATTGCATCCCGAACTGCGAGTATCACAGCGTCACGATCGAAGCCGTCGCGAATCGTTATGCCAACGGCAACTCCAAGCGGGACGTACTCGCTGCCGATCACGTACAACTCGGTGCTCAGCGGCCGCCGCGCGTCGAGGTAGCCGTGTACCGCTTCGAGGAATGGGCGGTCGGGGCGGGGATTTGGCGGGCCGCCGACAGGCATGAACGGCAGAACCACCACCGACACCACACCAGGCACGTCGAAGCGGCGCTGTTGCGGCTTGAAGCGAGGCATCATCTCGACTCGCCCCATTCGAATTCCAGGCGTCTCCGCGGCCAACCGGCGATAGTCGTCCCCTGTGACGGCCCGGTCGCGATGCCGAAACAGCGCCGGTATGCGCTTCTCGGCTCGGTCCAGACTCTCGGCACTCTCACCGCCTCTGGTAGGCACGCTCTGTAAGACTTTCAGCTTTGTAGTAACTGGGTTGCCGCTGAGGTCGCGCGCTGTGATCTCGGTCAGCGATCCGGGGGGCAAGTTACCAGCCTCCCCGCCGCCCGCTCGCATCCGAGCCACGCGAATGCGCCTTCCGGTTTCAGGGATGTGGCCGCGAACGCCGTCGCCGAATCGAATCGACCCGCCTTCGCTGTCGAGCGTGAAACTTCGGCCGTCGCGATCGGTCAGCGCGAGGTCGTCGATCTGCAGCCAGCGTTGATAGCCTCGCTCAGGCTCCTCGACTTGAAGCTCGAGCGTCTTCGGGTCGACCGACTGTCCCGGGAGTTGAAACTCCTGGTCGGCGCGGCCATCGCTCTGTCCGACAACGCGGCCACTGAGGGTTTGACGCTGGTCGATCTCGACGGCATTGATGCCAACCCAACTGAGCGACAGGTGCTGCATCTCCGTCGCCGGCCTCAATCTTACCCACGCAACAAGGCGTTCGGCCTTCTTCACTGCGTCGAGTCGCGGCGGCTGATCGCCCACGCCGGCATTCAGGCTCTCGCGCACATCGTTGCTCGGCGCGCCGATGAACTTCGCGGCGGGAAGAGCCAGCCGCATCACACCAGCGCGAGTGAGACCCGCGGTCGAATCGGCAATTACGTCGAGCGTGAGGTAGTCGAGCTTGCCGTCTTTGTCCAGCGAAGTGATCTCCCAAATGTGGGGGATTCGCGCGCGGGGTCCGATGTCTTCAAACAGCGACGGCACTTCGATCGACGGCATAACGCCGATGTTGATGAGCTGCTGCGCGCCATTGGGATTGGCGCCGACCGCTTCCCGGATTTTGGCCTTGTCCTCTTTCTTGGGCGCCAGAAGGGCCAGCCACAGCGACTTATCAACAGTGCGCTCGATAATGTCGAATCCGTCGGGCTCCGCCGCGCCCGCTGTGAACATCGGCGTGGTTGAATACGGAATCGCCTGGCTGTTAAGCCTGTAGATATCCTTTAGCCCGCGCAGCACGGGCTCGAGCTTGACCTTCTCTGCGGTTTCGAGCGGGCGCTTGTAATACGCCTCGCCTTCAACCGGCAGCACCGTCAGCTCGGTAAGCGTCTCAAAATTCACCGGCCCCTTAACCAAAGCCGTGTTGCGCAGGTATAAGGCTTTAGTGACCTTCTCATCAGCGATCGAGACGCTGACCAGTCCCACCGCTGGAACGGCGGGGCGCATCTGTACACCCAACAAGCGCAGGAAGGCCAGCCGCTGCCGCTCCGGGATCAGGTTTGCGCGGTAGAGCAGTGTGTCGGTCAACCAGGCGAACAGCTCGATCAGCGTGCGCCCGGGATCGCCCAGCCGCGGATTGGTCCACTCCGGGGTGTGAGCGGGAATACGAGCCAGCACCTCGTCTACAAGATCGTCAAAGCTGCGATCGTCAAGTGCAGGTGGACGAACGGGCATATCACGCCTCCAACTCCATCGTTAACCCGAGCTGCTGTGCTGCTCCCGTGCGCTTCAAGCGGTAGGCTATCTCGACTCGAATCCTCGTCGGCTCATCGGCATTCTCGCGCACCTCGATCCGGTCAACCGTAATGCGCTTCTCCCACCGCTCGAGCGATTCGGTGACCAGATCTCGAATGCGGCGCCGCGTCGTCAGCGTGTTCTGCTCGTGCAGAAAACCCTGAAGCCCCGCGCCGAACCCGGGCCGCATAAGCTGCTCACCCGGCCGTGTGCTCAGGAGCACTCGAATCGACTGGCGCACGCTCTCCTCGAGCGTCGGATAGTTCAGCCGTCCATTCGAGTCGGGCAGCGGCAGAAGCGGCCAGCCCCTTGGCGCCGGGGATAGTAGTTGATTCGCCATCATTTCCTCGGAATCGGAATGCAGATCTTTATGAACAGCATCCAGCGAAAGATAATGTCAAACAGCGACAGGAATATATTGAGCACGATGAAAGCGCAAATCGTGATAATTGGAATGCTGAACGAGCAGATCCAATCGAGGTTGAATCCAGGCCCACCCTCGCCGCCTTCTCCGTCTACCAACTTTTTCGCATCGTTGCCATTCATCACATTGAAAAGATTCTTGGGCACACCGAAGGCCACGTTCGGCTTCAAGTTTTTCAGAAGGGTGCGGTCCATTACATCGGGCAGCGGTATGCGAACGGGAGGCAAGGCGCCGCTCGCGTACCAGGGCGCAATGGTAAATGGCTCGCTGGGTGCCGTCCAAACCAATTCGGGCGGACACCCGTCGTCGCGCTTCACACGGACGAAGGCTCGAAGCTTGTACTGCCGGGCCGAGTCTTCGAAACGCCCTTCTCGAGGGGCAACCGTCGCCAGCCGCGCTTTTATCGCCTCTTTGATCAACCCGAAAATTCTGTCGCCTTGAGCCTGGCTGATGGCAGGCCATTTGTCGGGTATCGTGATGGTTTGCGGTCGATTCTTGCCTCTGCCATCGAGCTCGACGAGCACCGCGGTGGCCTCCTTCAAGAACTCGCCCGCCGGCCGGGGCGCTGAACCTGTAAGAGGAAGCTTTATTGTGTTCAGCTCGTCGAATAACGCCTTTGCCTGGCTGCTCTCCCCAAACGCGTCGAACTCATTTGAAAGCTGCCGCAACAACACAATGAACTCTTTCATGCTGGGTTGCAGACCGTCTCTGCCCTCCAGGGCCTCGAAGGTCGCGAGCGCCGCGGGTTCGCCGGCGAAATGGTCGAGAATCTGACCCGCGAGAGGCAGATCGCGTGGCTCCGCCGATTGCAGGAACCTGGACAAGTGTGCCCTCAAATCCTTGCTCGTGTCAGCGTCTTCGTAAGAAGGGGGTTGGGTTGCCAACTCGCTCATCTCGGAGCTGGTTACCGGGACAATCCCGTAGAGAATCGTTCTTCCGGCGGCCTTGCACACTTCGGGTGGCGCGACAAACAGCGGGGCAACGTTCTCTTCGTAGGTCCCGGACGTATCCACAAACGCCGTCAGCCTTCGATCGATTTCGGCGTGGCCGGCTGTAAGCTCAGCCGAACGCCGCGTCGATTCCGGATCGAGATCTTCATCCGCGCGATTCTTGAACGGGACCCATCCACGCAAGGTCTTGTCTTTCTGCCTCCAGCCTTGCAGTAGGCTCTCACCCAAAGAACCAGTTGCGATTCGGCGAACGACCAGCCCCGCGCTTTCGATGCGTTCCGGGTCGAGCCTCGGCCGGCCGATGACATCGCAGGCGGCCTCAACCAACGCGACGTGAAAAGTCCGATGAACCGGCTGGAGCAAGGTCAGCACGCCTTGCTTGTCTCGACTGCGTGCTGCTGAGCCACGGATAGCCTCCAAACCATTCTCGCGCGCCAGCTCATCCAGGACCGCCGGGATAAACTCCTGATCGGTGCGCTCGAGAATCAGCGGCGGGCTAGCTCCCGCGGCGCCGGCGCCTTGAAGTTGGATAGGGTGGTCTACCATACGTTGCCGGCTCCGGGTGTGTAAGTGGTCGCGACGACCGTCGTGGCTTGCAGTACATCGCACTTGACGATGCCCGAGAACGTGGACATCGCCGCGTCAACTTTGACCATGCCGGCGGTAACTTCGACCTGGCTGGCCTGAACCTTGACCTTCGACGGCGTCTGCACGGATACTCCGCCGGTGTCGATGGTGACGGTCGTGCCCGCGGCTTTGAACTCGATCTTTCCGCCGCTCTTATCCGTAAACTCGCCGCTCACGCCGCCGGGGGTCTTGAATGAGATAGTGGCTTCGCCCTGGTTCTCTTCCACGATGGCTATGCGCGAGCCGGCCTTGCCGACGATGGTCCAGCGGTCAACGCGATCTCCCGAGCCGCCGAGAGTCTCGGGCGCGCTCGCGTTTCCATTCCACAGACCGCCTATCACTATGGGAAATCTTACGTCGCTGTTGACAAAGGTAATCAGCACTTCGTCGCCCACATCGGGCAACATGAAAGCGCCCTTTTTGCTGCCCGCGAAAGGCATCGCCACTCGCGCCCAAATGGGTGCATCGTGATCGCCCACCCCGTCGAAGCTGAGCAGCCGAACCTGAACCCGCGTCAGGTTGTCGGGATCGTCCACCGAGGTCACCTCCGCGAGGTAGCTCGCGCCAGCCAGTGCAACCGGGATGTCGAATAGACTCTGTGTCAGCATCAAGCCTCCCCAAAGAAAGCGCACTCGGCGGTGAAGTCTGTCTCATAGCCGTGGACCAGGTCCCAACGGTGGCGCGCGTGAACTACGTAGTAAGTGTTGTCGAAGCGCTTGCTCAAGCCTTTCAGGGTTACGTGAGCGCCCACCCTCAAAGAGGAGTTGCCTTCAGCGGTTCCATCGACGCAGACGAATCGGCGCGCCCGCCGATCGAACGCTATAAGGGCAAGCGCATTCGCCTCTTCGCTAGTCATCACCCCAAGGTGTCCAATGTGCTCGGAGCGCTCGGCTATCGCGTCACTAAGCACCTGCGATCCGGTTTGCCCGCTGCCTGGTCCGGGAGTCGCGCCGCTGCTTGAGGCCGAGATACGTTGGCCTTGTGCTGCATCCCATCCGCTAACGGTCACCTCATTGACCTGATGGGAGAGGTCGGCAAGCACTCGGGCTTTTCGTAACTGCTTGTGAATCTCGAGCTCGAGTTCGCCGCGACGGACATCCTGGCGCGGCGAGACGTGCAGCTCGCTTCCGACGACTTGCATATCGCCGTCGTAGCGGGCCAGGATGCGGCGTAGAAATGCGAGGTCGCTCTCATCCAACTGCATCTGAACGCCGATGGAATCCGTGAAGCCGGTGACAACCGGAGTCAGCCCGAGCTGACTCGCGAAGTTGCCCGCGATGTCCGAGATCGAGAGGTTGTCGTGAAGCTTGGTTCGGCGCGACATGCGAGCCTGCTGAAAGACGTCTTCAGCCAGGACAACCAGCTCCGGAGGAGCGTCTTCCCGAAAGTCGCCTTCCAGCGCGGTCACGATCCCCTTAAAGATCTCGGTGGGTCCGGTCTCGTCGCCCGAATAGATGGCGATCTTTGCTCCGAGTTTCAGCAGACGGCCGTCCTCAAAGGCGAGATCGGCGTCGCCCTCGTGATCGCTGGCGATGTTGCTGACTCGAAGCTCCAGAGTGGACAAACCGCCTTCGCGTTCCGTCATCTCCATCGCGAGCACGAGCTCGCTCAGCTTGCGGTCTTCACTCGAGTCGATGCGCACCGTGGGCCGGGCTGAATATACGGAAAGTTCGCTCAGCGGAGTTTCTGCCATGTGGTCCTCTATGCCTTCACCGTACACCTCGCCCGTCAGTGACGAACTCAGTCAGCACGCAACCTCGCCTCTCGCTGCTCCAGCTTGCAAAGCAGATGACGAACTTTCATCTCACTCTCTTCAGCAGCAGGAGCTTTCTCACCTTCTTTGGCCGCCGGCGTGGCCTCAGGCTGGATACTGGTGGTTACTTCGTCGAATACAACTCCCATTGTTTTGCTCCGTAGTGGTCCTCACTCCAACTCAAAGCCGGAAACCGGTTCAATCCTCGAATTGAATCCTTGCCTTCAGACTCGCCGATGCGCCCACGTCCGCGCTCAAACTTGTAGATCCTTCTATTCGGGCCTTCCCTCCGACGCTGAAGCTCGCGCCGCTGTCGGTAGCGACTCCCAACGATTCACTTCGCTTGATCAGCAGGCTGGTATCGACGCTGGCGGTCTGTTTGCTGCTCGCCTGTGTTCGCAATCCCGCGAACGCACCTTCGCTGGCAGAGACGCCAGCCGAGGCCGACCCTCCGATCGACAGCCCTGCACCCGCTCCTATAGAAACACCCGCGCCTCCGCCGAGGGACAGCCCCGCGCCTCCCTCGATCGAGAGGCCCGCGCCGCCGCTCACACCAACCCCGCCGCCCAGGCTCAACCCGGCGCCTCCGGAAGCGAACGCCGCCGGGGCGCCCAACTGGACCGAAGCTCCAACGGTCAGCGACGCCCCTGCTGAAAACCGCATGCTCTCAAGCCCGTTTGCCGCCGCGATGCCTCTCCCCGCTTGAGGGTTCCCACCCTGCGCTCCCAGGCTGGTCGAATCCTGATTGGCGCGAGAAGGCACCTCGACGGCTTCGGGCGCGAGCGACTGCTGGGCTTTGAGCTTCTTATCGGGGTCGCTCTTTTCGAATACTTTCTCTTGCCGCGACAGGGTCAGGTTGACCGTCGCCCTGAGCGGCACGCCGGTTGGCGCGAAGAAGTCTATGGTCTCTTTGTAGGAATCGATCAGTCCCTGAAACTTGTACGTTCCCCACTCGAACTGAACGATGGTAGGAATCTTCTTTTCGCCGGGCTCCATGAATGCGGCGACCTTCTCTGTATGAATGCGCACATCCTGGCCGGTGTCGGTGGTGTCGAAGATCAAATCCATTGTCAGCTTGGCTACGCTCTTGGTGACGTACTGTTTCTTGTCCTGCGCCGACTCATCGAGTGTGTTTGTGATTGCAAGCTGCAGCGAGACCGGATTGAAGTGGACGGTGACCTCTTCTCCTTTACCCTTCACCGGCCTGAACAGCGCTTTTGCGTTTTCGTCGCCCATTGAGATCGACTCCCAGACTACACCAGCGTCATTCCCTCGTGCGCCAGGTGCAGTTCCTCGACTCCGACTTCTGTTCCCTTCGCGTTAAGATCGGCTGCCTTGAACTTTACCGGCATCGCTTTCTCGAGCTTCCAGGTCAGCACGACCTCACCCTTCTGGTTTTTCATCCTGATAAAAGCCGCCAGCCGATAAGAGTAGCCACCCTTCTTAGTCACCAACTCGAACCAGCGCCACAGGTGCCGCGTGGTCGTCATGCCTCGCTTGAGAATGACCGTGGCGAAAGTTACGGGGCCTGCTCGCTGAGCCACGCCGTAGTTGTGCCCGCCTTCCTTGATGACTTTTGGCTCCATCGTCGCCTCCAGGCCAGTGCACTCGGAAAAAGACCCGCTGCATAGAGGCACATCTGTTATGCCGTCTTTGGCGTCTTTGAAATCAACCTCAAAATTGAAGACCTGCAGCGGAAACAGAGCATTGTCGTCGCTCATGCCGCCTCCCGAGTGGCTGCCTCGGACGAGACCAGCGAGACCTGCCCGCCCTCATCCATCGCCAGGACGACTGTGATCCGCTCGATGGGAAACGCAGCGTCGAACTGGATCAGCGCAATGACCCGGCCATTGTCAATGTCGTTCTGAGTCATCGTGCTGCGATCGCAGCGCACGTAGAACGCTTCCGATGGAGTCGCGCCTCGAAGCGCGCCTGCCTCCCAAAGACCCTGAAGCAATGTGGTCATACTCTCACTAAGTTTCGCCCAAAGCTGCTCGCCTGATGATTCAAAAGCGAAGTCTTCGCCAAGCCGTCTGGCCGCGCGAACGATGATCGAGACCAGCCGGTTGATGCTCGCCGGACGGTAACTCTCCTCGAGGCTCGTCGTCACATCCGACGCGAGCTCGATTCCCCGCGGCGTAGGAACCAATAGCGATACCCGTTCGAGCAGCGTGTGCTCGATCTTTCTTCGGTCGTCGTCAGCGTGGCCTTGCATCATTTGATAGCGCCGCAGAACCGGCTTTACATCGGACACGTCCGCCAGGTGGAGCCCGGCTGCGCTGAAATAGGCGCCTCGGGTCAGAGCATTGCGCGCAAGGATGCCGGCCACAATCGCATCGGGAGATTCGAGCTGTTCAGGCAGATTCGTCGAGCCGGGAGTGCGCGCCCACGGGTAGGTCAATTGCAAGAAGGCGGTCGCCAGACCACGCGGTGTTCCATTCAACCGGCTCGACAGCAGCGTCTCGCTCTTGTCGGCCAGGAACTCCATCAAATCGCGGTCGCCTCTCGTCCCCTCCACAGGCATCGGAATCGCTGCTATCAACTGCGCCTCCCGTTGATGGCGGTAGATCGCTTCGGAAGCGATCCCGAGCGCGGTCGCCCACGCCTGGTACTCTCCCTCGCCGCAGCGCGGCGCTCGAAACAAGCGCGCACGCCCGTCGGCTGGAGGCGGCTCCTCACCCTCGGAGCACTCGACGAACTGCTCTTCGACCTCGGCAATGTAGGCGCGTACAGTGACCTGTTCGCGATCAACGCCGACAACGTCCGCCAAATCGGGCAGACAGATGAATGAGACGTCGGGCAGGCCGAACAGATGGCCGATGCCGCTCCAACTCTCGCGGTCAACCGGAGAGGAGGTGAGGGGGTTCGGATAGCCGGGAATCAGCTCTGAAAGCCGGTTACGTCGAGCGCCGCTCGTAGCCGTTAGCAGCCACGGATCCCCAACGCGAACGACATAGCATTTGCGGCCCCCTTGCGCGAAGAACGAGCGAACCGCGGCCCCGAGATATGTCGTTCCCACCGCTCCCCGTCCGTCCAGGTCGCGCCGCTCCCATGCAAAGAGCCGATCGAAGACCTCCCAGTTGTCAATCGGCGCCGGTATGTCGAGTAACTCATCGGCCGCGGCGACATCGCTGCCGGTCGCGGTTATCTCGCCGGGAAAGGCATCCTCTAGAAGCAGCCGGTTGAGGCGGATCAGTGCTTCGCCTCTGAGGTTTTGGTTAAGCAACGCACGAGTGCCGTCACTCAATGCCAGTGCGGCGAACCCAGCCGCGTTGTATAGAGGACCTCCCGTGAGCATTCCGTTCAGCCCGATCATCAGCGCTTGCTGGAGCGCCTCAGAAGGACCGTCAGAGCCGCGAGCCTCATCTACCAGTCGAGGCGCTTCGAGGGAGAATCGCCCGGCAAGGTAGACGAACAGCGGGTTGGCCTTGTCCCCGAGTTTTCTTAACAGGCCGGCAGCGTCCTTCAGATGGCTGCGGCGAAAAAGCGGCCGCGATGGGCGTTGGTAAGGTGGCCTGGTCCAGCCGCCTTCATCGAGCCAGCGCTTCACTTCGGGTGGGATTGCGGTGTCTCGCCTCTCGACGAATCCCACGAATAGCGCTATGTCGGCGCGATTGGGGTCGCTTGTTATGACCGGCGCCCGATCCTCAAAGTCTAAGCCGTTCATCATGGTCACTACGCTGTTCGAGGCCGAGTGCCTGCTGCTTTCCTGCTATTAAGCCGCGGGCCCGGTTATCTCCGCGCGCCCTCGCGCGCAGTCCGCGCGGCACAGCCTCAAGTTGCATCGTGCCCCCCTTGCGAGCGGGGCTGCGACTCACTGCATCAGGGATGGCGGCCGCTAGGCGATCTGTTCGAGTTCGAGCGACTCTGAACTTATGACCAGCTCTTCCATCGCAACATCGCCGCCACCCTTAGCCGCCAGCGTCGGGCCGGTGTACTTGAGCGGGATGGCCTCACGCAGCTTCCAGGACTGGACGCTTCCGCCCGACTCGTTGAGCAAAGTAATGATGACTTCCTTCTTCGCTTCCGGTCCGAATCGGCGCACGGCCTTTATCCAGTCCCAAAGGGTCTTTGAGTTCACGACGCCCCTCTTGAGGGTCACGTCACCTGTCTTGAATATTCCCGGCACCTTGCGAACGTGGTTCTCTTTCTCGTTGCCATTGCGATATTCGGCCACTGTGACTTCGGTATTGAGGCCGGAGACCTCTGCGAAGCCGCCCAGCGGATCTTGAGCGCCGGGAGTGACCCCGGTGATTTCCACCAGGAAGTTGAATGCACCGTATGGAGTTGTGCGTCCCGCCATTTGTTATTCCTCCTGTGATGAGGCTCGTACCCGCAGCCCCGGAGAGATGCCAGTGTGATTACATCCCTCCGCTGGTCTCCATGCGTACGTGGCCTTTCTTCCTCGCTATGACCGGGCGTCAGCCGTCTTCTGACCTATGCGGAAGATTACAAACTCCGCGGGCTTGACCACCGCGACCCCAATCAGGCATATCAGCCGGCCGTTATCCAAATCGTTCTGAGTCATCGTGCTGCGATCGCAGCGCACGAAGAACGCTTCTTCAGGCGCGCCGCCCAACAATGCGCCCGATTTCCATTCACTGAACAAGAATGAAGAGACGGTGTCTTTGATGTTTGC
>Ga0070696_100002104_pt1 | contig 13090 bp, 16 predicted proteins | sample KBSK1253metaG_FD_65474 | JGI IMG/M metagenome (GOLD analysis project Ga0070696, IMG submission 65474) | Corn, switchgrass and miscanthus rhizosphere microbial communities from Kellogg Biological Station, Michigan, USA - KBS K1-25-3 metaG | ecosystem: Host-associated > Plants > Roots >... | reverse complement strand
CGCCGCAGGCTAGACGATCGTTGCCTGCGGCTCGCCGGTCGCGGCTTCGATGCGGCCGATCTCGTAGACCAGCTCGCCCTCCCGCTTGAGCAGCGCCGCCGCGCTCTGTGCGTGGTCTGCGGCGACTACCACCACCATGCCAATGCCGCAGTTGAAGACGCGAAACATCTCATCCTCCGCCACGTTGCCCGCTTGCTGCAGCCACTTGAAAATCTGCGGGCGCGGCCAGCTCGATTTCCTGATGGTCGCCTGCGTGCCATGGGGCAGGATGCGCGGCACATTGCCGACGAGACCGCCGCCCGTGATATGCGCAAGCCCCTTCACCGGCACTGCGGCGGCAAGCTTGAGCAGCGCTTTTACGTAGATCCGCGTCGGCTCCATCAGCGAATCGGCGAGCTCAGGGCTGAGATGGTCGTCGCCGATGATGCGACGGATGAGGGAATAGCCATTGGAATGGGCGCCGCTCGAGGCGAGGCCGAGCACCACGTCACCCGGAAGGATCGTGCGCCCGTCGATGATGCGCTCCTTCTCGACCACGCCGACGCAGAAGCCCGCGAGGTCGTACTCCCCCGGGGTGAACGCCTTCGGGTGCTCCGCGGTTTCGCCGCCGACCAGCGCGCAGCCAGCCATTTCGCATCCCACGGCGATTCCCTTCACCACCTCGGTGGCAATGCGCACGTCCAGCCGTTCGCAAACGTAGTAGTCGAGGAAGAAGAGCGGCTCGGCGCCCTGCACTACCACGTCGTTCGCACACATGCCAACGAGATCGATGCCGATGGTGTCGTGGCGCTGGAGGGCCAGTGCCAGCTTCAGCTTCGTGCCGACGCCGTCGGTGCCCGAGACCAGCACCGGGCGGCGATAGTTCTGCGGGATCTCGCACAAGGCGCCGAAGCCGCCGATGCCGGCAAGCACTTCCGGGCGCAACGTCTTGCGCGCGTAAGGCTTGATGGCCTCGACCAGCGCATCGCCCGCCTCGATGTCGACGCCGGCGTCGCGGTAGGAAAGGCCGTTCGCCATGCTAGAGTCCAAAATTCTACGTGATGCAGCAGCTCCCCCTCGCGATCTCGCCTCGCCTGGAGCCCGCGTTCGACAATTTTGTCGCTGGGCCCAATGCCGAAGCGCTCGCGCGCGTGCGGGCGCTCGCGGCCGGCACGCTCGGGGAGCGCATCCTTTACCTTTGGGGCGAGACGGGCAGCGGGCGCAGCCACCTGCTCGCGGCGGCGGCTCGTGCAAATCCCGCGCTCGTCGTCGCCGACGATGTGCAGCGCCTTGGCGCGAGCGAGCAGCGAGCGCTGTTCGTGGCGATCAACGAGGCGCGCGAAGGCGGTCCGGCAGTACTCGCTTCCGGTGATCAGCCGCCGGCCAACCTAGCGCTGCGCCCGGATCTCAAGAGTCGGCTTGCCTGGGGCCTCGTCTATCAACTTCTGCCACTGAACGACAGCGACAAGGCGTGCCACCTGAAATCCTTGGCCGGGGCGCGCGGTTTGTTGCTTTCTGACGAAGTCGCCGGGTATCTCCTCACGCGCCTGCCGCGCGATATGGCGAGTCTCGACGCCGTCATGGAAGTACTTGATCGCTATTCACTAATGCGGCAGCGCGCGCTCACATTGCCGCTGGTTCGCGAGGCACTCGCGCAGGAAATTCTTGGTGGACAGGCGAGCGGCCGCTGAGTAGATTGATTCCATGCTCGCGCTCGGCCGCATCTGCCTCATCGCCGGACTCGTCAGCGCCATGCCGGCGCTGGCACAGTCGGGCTTGCGCCTGCCTGAGCGCGGCGAGCCGGGCCTCGACCCGACCTTCGCCCGCAGCTGGCTCGCACCGGAATACGACCGTTTCGGCTTCGCTGCCTACCAGTGGCGCGATGCGTACGGCTTCGCACCGACCCCGCGCATGCGCTGGTCCTATGCGTTCGGCGAGAGGGGCAGCTTCAGCATGTCGTACGCCAATTTGCGCGAGTCCGAGCTCGAACCGCGCCCTTTGTCGCTGTTCGGGCGCTACTGGCTCTCCCCCGACTGGGCGCTTAGCGCCGAGTCTCAATCCCGCGACCCAACAGGCCTCTTCCGCCTGCAGGACTTCCGCATCGGCGTGCAGCGCCGGTTCTGAGCCTTTGCATCGCAGCTAAACTCCGGGCGCTCCCATGCGCCTGGCGCTCTTCGACCTCGACAACACGCTGCTCAGCGGCGACAGCGACTATGAATGGGGCCAGTTCCTGGTCGACCACGGGGTGCTCGAGCGCCAATCGTACGAAGCGCAGAACCGCGCCTATTACGAGCAATACCTCGCCGGCAGCCTTGATATTCACGAATATCTGGGCTTCGCCTTGCGCCCGCTCGCGGCCCATGCACCCGCCGACCTGCAACGCTGGCACGCTGAATTCATGCGGCTTCGCATACTGCCGATGATCACCCCGGCAGCCCGGGCGCTGGTGCGACGTCATCTAACGGCGGGCGAGCTCTGCGCCATCATCACAGCCACTAACAGCTTCGTGACGGCGCCCATCGCTCGGGCGTTCGAGGTGAAGCACCTCATCGCGACGGAGCCCGAGATACGCGACGGACGCTTCACCGGCCGTGTCGCAGGTACGCCGTGCTTTCGCGAAGGCAAGCTCGAGCGCCTCCGCCAATGGCTCGCCGGGCTTGGCCATAATCTCCGCGATTTCGAGGAGACCACGTTCTACAGCGACTCCCACAACGATCTGCCGCTGCTCGAGGGCGTCACGCGTCCTGTGGCGGTCGATCCCGACGAAGCGCTCGCCGCCGTCGCGGCGCGGCGCGGATGGCCGGTGATGTCGTTGCGCCGTTAAAATGCCCGCCCGCGAATGATCAAGCGGTTCATCCGGCGCGTGCTCGGGCTTGGCGACGAGCAAATGGAGCGGGTGCCACGGGGCGAACACGGTCTCGCACGCGAGGCGATCGGTCCGGCTGCGGCCAAGGTCTGCACGGTGCTACGCGAGGCCGGTTTTCAGGCTTACGTCGTCGGCGGCGCGGTGCGCGACCTCCTGCTCGGCATCGTGCCGAAGGACTTCGACATCGCTACCGATGCCCGCCCGGAGCAGGTGAAGCCGCTCTTCCGGCGGGCGCTCATCATCGGGCGGCGTTTTCGCTTGGTGCACGTGATGATGGGCGGCGAAACGGTTGAGGTGTCCACCTTCCGTGCCGCCGATCCGGACACCGCCGAGAAAGATGAGCACGGGCGCGTGCTGCGCGATAACGTCTTCGGCAGCCAGGCAGAAGACGCACGCCGGCGCGACTTCACCGTGAACGCGCTCTACTACGACCCGGCGACCGAAGAACTGGTCGACTTCCACGGCGGCCTGGCGGACCTGAAGAAGCGCGTCCTGCGCGTGATCGGCGAGCCGGAGACGCGCTACCGCGAGGACCCGGTGCGCATGCTGCGCGCGGTACGGCTCGCGGCAAAGCTTGGCCTCACGCTCGATGCGGCCACGCGCGAGCCGATCCGGCGGCTCGCACCGCTGATGGAGCGGGTGCCGCCCGCCCGGCTATTCGACGAGATGCTCAAGCTGCTGCTTTCCGGGCACGCCAGCGCAAGCCTGCGGCAATTGCGCGACGTCGGCCTGCACAAGGGGTTGCTGCCGCTTCTCGACGTGATCCTCGAGCAGCCGCTTGGAGAGCGCTTCGTGACGCTCGCCCTCGCCCAGACCGACGAACGCGTGCTCGCCGAGCGGCCGGTATCGCCAGCGTTCCTTTTCGCGGCGCTTCTCTGGCACGAAGTACTCGCCGCGTGGAAGGCGCGCGAGGCACGCGGCGAGCGCGGCATCCCGGCGCTCGAAAGCGCCATGGACGAGGTGCTCGACACGCAGTGCGCGAAGCTCGCCATCACGCGCAAGCTCACCGCAACGATGCGCGAGATCTGGAGCATGCAGCCGCGCTTCGAGGCGCGCTCGGGCAACCGTCCATACCGCCTGGTCGAATCGCCGCGCTTTCGCATGGCCTACGACTTTCTCGCCTTGCGCGCGGCAAGCGGCGAAGTGGCGGCGGAGCTCGAAGGCTGGTGGCGCGCGTTCCATGCGGCAGACGCGGAGACGCGCAAGGCCATGCTGCTGCCCGACACCGGTCCGCGCAAACGCCGCCGGCGTCGGCGGCGCAAGAAGCAGCCCTCGGCGCCCGCCCCCACAGCCGCGTGACGCTTGCGTACATCGGCATCGGATCGAACCTGGACGAGCCGCAAGCGCAAGTCGAGAGCGCCGTGGCCGAGTTGGCAGCGCTGCCGCGCACGCGCCTGAGCGCTCGTTCGTCGCTCTATCGCAGCGCACCGCTCGGCTATGCCGCTCAGGCGGACTTCGTCAACGCCGTCGCCGAGATCGACACCGCGCTCGGCCCCCGCGAACTGCTCGCCGAGCTGCAGGCGATCGAGGCGCGCCACGCTCGGCGCCGCAGCTTCGCTAACGCGCCGCGCACACTCGACCTCGACCTGCTGCTCTTTGGCGATGCGCGCATCGATGAGCCGCAGCTGACGGTGCCGCACCCGCGGATGCACGAGCGCGCGTTCGTGCTGCGGCCGCTCGTCGAGATTGCGCCGCGGGCCGTGATTCCGGGCCGCGGCAGCGCAGCCGCATGCCTTGACGCGTGCAAGGCACAGAGAGTCGAAAGGATGCACTGATGCAGGCTTCGGTAGTCGCGACTTCCGCCCTGCTGCTCGTCGCCTCGAATGTCTTCATGACCTTCGCGTGGTATGCGCATCTGAGGAACCTCGCCAGCGCACCGTGGTGGATTGCGGCGCTCGCGAGCTGGGGGATCGCGCTTTTCGAATATCTGCTGCAGGTGCCGGCGAATCGCGTCGGCTACGCGCAGCTGTCGCTGCCGCAGCTCAAGATCATGCAGGAGGCGATCACGCTCACGGTGTTCGTGCCCTTTGCCGTGTTCTACATGAAGCAGCCGATCAAGCTCGATTACCTGTGGGCCTCGCTCTGCATCGTCGGCGCCGTTTATTTCGTGTTCCGTGGATAAGTTTCGCTACCTGGTGGTGGAAGGGCCGATCGGCGCGGGCAAAACCACCCTCGCGCGCCGGCTCGCATCGCGCCTCGCCACGGACCTGCTGCTCGAGCAGCCGGAAGAAAACCCGTTCCTCGGGCGCTTCTATCAGGACATGGCCCGTTACGCCCTGCCGACGCAGCTGTTCTTTCTCTTCCAGCGCGCGCGCCTGGTGGAGCCGCTCGCTCAGCCCGACATGTTCGGCCGGCCGCTAATCGCCGATTTCCTGCTCGACAAGGATCCACTTTTCGCCCGCATCACGCTGTCCGCAGACGAACTCGCGCTCTACCAGAAGATCTACGAGGCGCTGCGGCCGCGCTCGCCCGCGCCCGATCTGGTCGTCTACCTCCAGGCACAACCGGCAACACTCGTCGAGCGCGTGCGCCGGCGGGCGCGCGGCTACGAGCGCCCGGTGAGCGAGGAGTACCTCGCGCTCCTCGTCGAGAGCTACGCACGCTTCTTTTATCACTACAACGGCGCACCCGTGCTGATCGTCAACTCGGAGAACCTCAACTTCGTCGAGCGCGAAGCGGACTTTGAGCTGCTTGTGTCGCGGCTGCGGGCGATGAAAAGCCGGCGCGAATTCTTCAACCTCGGCTGATCCTGGAGTCACGCGAGCGCGGCGGCGCCACGTCCGACGGCCGATGCAATTGCGCGCTGGCCGTTACGCGGAGAGCCGCTCTACCCCTTTGGCCGCCAAGGACACACAGGCATCTTCGTATCGACCGGCGCCCATGTCCTGCCCTTCGAAGATTTGGCGCTCGCGGATCCAGCGGAACGATTCCTCGAACACTTCCTTGGTGTAGGGCTCGAAGACGATGCGCTCGCCCGGACCCCAGCGTCGCGTGTCCATCATCGGCACGAAGCGCGTGGGGAACTCCTTCTTGTAGTAGTGCGTGTAGAGCTCGGGCCGCAGATCGATGTCCCGCTGCGCGCGGCGCAGTGCGCGGAAATACTTCTTCACATCATCTGGATCGGGGTCATTGTTGAGCATCGACGCCATCATGAACGTCGTATCGATCACCTTGCGGAAGCCCATCTGCTCGAGGAAGTAGTACGGACCCGAGAACACAGCGGCCGCCGGCACCTTGCGGTCGTAGACCTTCTCCATGCGCGAAAAGAGAATGCCGTCGGCGAAGGACAGCTTGATGTCCGAGAGCGGCATGTACTGCTCGAGCGCCTGGATCGTCGAATAATGGCTGCCCGACTGGTGCCCGACCGAAATCGGCACGCCGCGCAGGTCCTCCGGCGTCTTGATGGGCGACTCAGGCGGCACGAACACCGCCGACGGCGACACCGAGTAGGCGTCGGCGTACATCTTGGCGTGCCCCTTCGACGCCGCGACGTTCACTGTCCAGTGGCAGGCGCAACTCACGTTGCTCTCGCGACCGGCTTCGATGTTCTGGTAGGCGCCGACTTTGTTCGGCGTCGCGTGCGCCTTTGCGAGGTCCTGCCCCTTGAAGGCTTCGCGAAACTCGTAGTCGAGCCCTTCGGCGCTGAAATAGCCTTTTTCCTCCGCCACCCACTCGTGCAGGCGGAAGTGCGGCGTTATCAAGAATTTGGACATCTGGCGACTCGGCTCCCATCGCGAAAACGTTGGTAACGTTGGTAAAGATAAGCGAGAAATCGTCAATCCGTAAGTGACCCGTAGGTTGGCGCGCCTTAGCGTGGAGCCATGTCGCGCAACCACGACAGCAGCGTCAGGAATGGGCCTAAGCCGGTCGGGCCTTGGGGCGCGACCCTGTGGCGCAACGTCCCGGGGCTACGGTAGAGCCATGAAACCGCGCTCGCAGCTCGAGCAGCAGGTTGACTCGCTCTTTGCGCGCTGCCCCGAACTCTGTGGCTTCGCGGTGCGCACCGAAAACGACGAGCTTTTCGTTTCTGACGTGGGCATCACGCCGCGCCTCTCGGCCGAGCAGTACGGCGAGATCTTCCAGGACATCGCTCGTACTCTGGCTGAATTCCTCGAGGAACAGCCCGACGCGACCGAGCTTCTGCGCGGCCGCACGTTCGCTCGTACGCTGCACTAGCTGTTTAACATTCGTGTAGCAATTGCACTGCTCGGGCGCAGCCTGTAGTTGCGCTCGGGAATATCCCGATGTCGCGTTTTCTCGTGGCTTCTGTAGTATGCGCAGTGACACAGCACTGCGTGAAGGCGCTACAGATGAAAATCCTCGAGTTCAAGCCTGGCCTGCCCGACAGCCTCCTCGTCCGCCTCGAAGCCGACGTCGACGCCAAGATCCGCGCGCTCTTTGCGCGCTGCCCGACGCTCACCGGCTTTTCGGTTCAGGACCGCGCCATGCTGCCGCGCGACCTCGACCAGACCCGCATTCCGGACGCCGACCTTTTCGTCACCGAAATCGGTGTCTTTCCCAAGCTCGAATCGCAGTACGACGAAATCTACGACGAGATCACGCTCGCGATCTCGGACCTCGTGAAAGATCAGCCGCAGGCATACGACTTCCTGCGCGGCCGGACTTTCGCGCGCACGCTGCACTGAAATAACCCAAGGGGACGGGAGGCGCTCGCCGCTGCGGCCAGGCTGAAACTGGCCGCAGCGGCTGGAGCGCCATCAGTGCTTGGTTCTGCGCCGTGGTGCCGCGTCCTCGTATCGCGGTTTCCGGTACAGTCGCGTAAAGCTTCCAGGCCCAATCAATATGAACAATAAAGCGGCGCCTAGCGTCGATCTCAGCCTTCAGGTCGGCAAATACGACATCCAGAAGCTGCTCGGCAAGGGTGCGACGGGCACCGTCTATCTCGCCCGGGACACCTTTACCGGCAGGGAAGTCGCGCTGAAGACCATCGAGCCGGAGGTGTTCCGTGATCCGGAGTTCGGCACGGTCTACCGCGCGCAACTCTTGAACGAGGCCTCGCTCGCCGGGAAATTGCGCCACCCTCACATCGTCGCCATCCTCGATGCGGTGGTCGGCGAGGACTCCGGTCACATCGCGATGGAGCTGGTTACCGGCGGCGATCTCTCCGCGCACACGTCATCGGACAAGCTGCTGCCGATTGCTGATGTGCTGCAGATCGGCTTCAAGTGCTGCGGCGCGCTCGACTATGCGGCGCGCGAAGGCATCGTGCATCGGGATCTCAAGCCCGCCAACATCATGATCGGCTCGGGCACCGACGTGAAGATCGCCGACTTCGGCGCCGCCATCCTCAAGAAGAGCCAGGTCGTGCAGACCGCGCAGATGGGCTCGCCCTACTACATGTCACCCGAGCAGATCCAGGGCAAGGAACTCACCTTCCACAGCGACATGTATTCGCTCGGCGTGGTGCTCTTCGAGCTGCTCACTGGTCGCAAGCCCTTCATGGCGGAGAACCTGGACGCGTTGATGGACAAGATCGTCAAGCTGCCGCCCATGCCGCCCTCCGAAGCACGCGCCGACCTGCCGAAGGAACTCGATCCCGTGGTCCTGCGGGTGCTGATGAAAACACCGTCGCAGCGCTATCCGTCGTGGAACGAGTTCGCCCTCGAGCTTTCCAAGATCGGCCAGTCGGTGCTGCCCGAGGGCGCTATTCCCGACAGCGAGAAATACGTGGTGTTGAAGAGTGTGCCGATGCTCGCGCTGCTTTCCGACGCCGAGATCTGGGAGCTCGCGCGCGCCGGTAAATGGCGCCGCCTGTCGAAGAACCGTGCGGTAGTGCGCGAGAAAGAGCGCGGCACGAGCTTTTTCTTCCTGGCGCGCGGCGAAGCCAAGGTGACGCGGGCCGGGCGCCTGCTCAACATGATCGGCGCGGGGGAGTTCTTCGGCGAGATGGCATACATCGCGGGCGGCGAAGCGCGCCATGCGAGCGTGGAATCGCACACCGACTGCCTGCTCGCGGAATTCGAGCCCGCTTCGCTCGATAAGATGAGCCTCGGCGCACAATTGCAACTCACGCGCGCGCTCGTGCGCAACGTCTCCGAGCGTCTCGCCCTCGCCAACACCCGCATCGCCCGCTGACTACTTGAGCGGAACCTGCGACAGGTTCCGCAGCCATGCCTCCGCATTGCCGTCCGAGGGCGCGCGCCAGTCGCCGCGCGGCGAAAGCGAGCCGCCGGAGCCGACTTTGGGCGCGTTGGGGATCGCGCTTCGCTTGTATTGACTGGTCTGGAAGAAGCGTCGCAGAAAGACGGCGAGCCACTTACGGATCTCGGTGAGCTTGTATTTGTCGCGCCAGGCATTCCACGCCAAGTACGCGACCTTGGCCGGCGCATAGCCAAACCGCAGCGTGTAGTACAGATGAAAGTCCTGGAGCTCGTATGGGCCGACCGTGCTTTCCGTTTTCTGCTTGCCCGGGACGAGCTCCGGACTGATGTCCGTCTCGAGCACGCGCCGCAGTGCTCGTTGCACCTCGGCGCTGAACTCCTTCGACTCGGCAATCCAGGCGATGAGGTACTGGATCAGCGTTTTCGGCACGCTGGCGTTTACGTTGTAGTGCGACATATGGTCGCCGACCCCGTAGGTCGCCCAGCCGAGCGCGAGCTCCGAGAGGTCGCCGGTGCCGACAACGAAGCCGCCGTTCTGGTTTGCCAGTCGAAAGAGATGGCTCGTGCGCTCGCCCGCCTGCACGTTTTCAAATGCGATGTCGTACACCTTCTTGCCCTTGGCGTACGGATGTCCGATGTCCTTCAGCATCTGCAGGCACGCCGGACGGATGTCGATCTCCTCGGCCGTGGCGCCGACCGCGCGCATCAGCTGCCACGCCTGGTTCTTCGTTCGGGTGCTCGTCGCGAAGCCGGGCATGGTGAAAGCCAGGATGTTCCGTCGCGGCAGCTTTAGCTCGTCCATCGCGCGCGCGCATACGATCAGCGCCTGCGTCGAGTCGAGGCCGCCGGAAACGCCGATGACAAGTTTCCTGGTGCCAGTTGCCCGCATGCGCGTTACCAGCCCCGCTACCTGGATGCGATAGACCTCCTCGCAGCGCAGGTCGCGATTCGCCGTGTCGCTCGGCACGTAGGGATACTTCTCCACGCGCCGGGCGAGCGGTATTCGGCCGCCGGGCAGCGGTAGCGGGAATTCGATGTTGCGAAACCGCTCAACATCGGCGCGGTGCCGCAGTGCCGTTGCGCCGAACGTGTTCTGCCGCATGCGATCGGCCTGCAGCCGCCCCAGGTCGACGTCGGCATACGCGAGCTGCGGCTCCGGCGCGAAGCGCTTCGACTCGCCGAGCAGCGTGCCGTTCTCATAGATCAGCGCATGACCGTCCCATGCCAGGTCGGTGGTTGATTCGCCCTGGCCGGCAGCGCTATAGAGATAAGCGGCAAGGCAACGCGCCGATTGGTTAGCGACTAGCTGGTGGCGATAGCCTTCCTTGCCGATCACGATGTTGGACGCCGACAGGTTCGCGATCACCGTCGCCCCGGCGAGCGACGCATAAGAGGAAGGCGGTGCCGGCACCCACAGGTCCTCGCAGATCTCGATGTGCAGCACGAAGTCGCGCTGCTCCGCATGCCGGAAGAGCAAGTCCGTTCCGAAGGGCGCGGTTTCACCGGCGAGGTGGATCTCGCGCATCGCCGTCGCATCGCCCGGCGTGAACTGCCGCCCTTCGTAGAACTCGCGGTAATTGGGCAGATAAGTCTTGGGTACGACGCCGAGCAGCCGCCCTCGGGATATCAGCGCGGCGCAGTTGTAAAGCCGTCCTTCGCGCGCCACGGGCAAGCCGACCAGCGCGGCGAGGCGCAGGTTGCCGGTACGCGCGAGGAGCGCGGCGAGCGCATCCTCGGCTGCATCGATGAGCGCCTTCTGATGAAACAGGTCTTCGCAGCTGTACGCGGAAAGGCCAAGCTCCGGGAATACCGCGAGCAGCACCTTTTCCTGCGCGGCGCGCTGCATCAGCTCGAGCGTCGCCTTGAGGTTGTACTCGGGATCCCCGACCCGCACGAGCGGCGTGGCGACAGCCAGCCGTACAAACCCGTGCGCGTACGGGTTGAAGAAGTCCTTCACGGCATGATTTTACAGCACATCGGTTATGGTGCTATAAGCCATATATGCCGCTCCTGCGCGAGACCGTGCTGCTGCCAGATGCCATCGTGCGCGTCGAATTCGGCGAGGACGGCACCTATCGCCTGAGCTATGGTGACGTGGTGGTATACGAGAACGGCAAACGCCGCGTGCGCGGCCGCGTGCAATCCTACGAGCTGCGCTCGGTCGAGCAGTTGCGCTACGACTTCGAGCGCGACGTCGAAGCGCTCGGTGGCAAGCTTGGCTAGGCTGCTCGAGCTCCGCATTGGCGATGCGCGCGACGCGCTCGACCGCTTCGAGGCGGCGTGGAACCGGCGTACCGAAGCACGCCGCACAAAGCCGCTCTATGTGCTCTCCATGGCAGACTTGCCGCTCTTGCTGCGCACGCTGACGCCGGCGCGCTGGCAGCTTCTCGAGCGGCTGCGCGACGCCGGGCCGCTGTCCATTTACGAGCTGGCGAAGCGCCTCGAGCGCGACTACAAGAACGTGCACACCGATGTGATCGCGCTCAGGAAAATCGAGCTCATCGAGCGCGGCGCCGACGGCCGCGTTTGCGTGCCGTGGGACGTGGTGCGCGCGGAGTTCTGATGCAAAGCCGCCGCCTTGCTGCCTTCGCGCTGCTCGTGCTCTCGAACCTGTTGTGGTCGGGCAACTGGGTGATCGGTCGCGCGGTGCGCGATGCGTTCGACCCGATCGCGCTGAATTTCTGGCGCTGGCTCGTCGCGGCGCTCGTGATGGCGCCATTCGGCCTCGCCGAGGCGGTGCGCGCCCGCGCCGTCATCCGCCGCCATGCGCGGCTTCTTGCCTTGCTCGCGTTGCTGGGCGTCGTCGGCTTCCAGACGCTCGTCTATCTCGGCCTGCGCAGCACCACCGCCATCAACGCGGTGCTGATCAACGCGGCCGGGCCGCTCTTCATGCTGGCGTGCTCGTGGATCCTCGAGCGCGAGCATGCGTCGCTGCGCCAAATCGCGGGCATGGTGATCTCTTTTGCCGGCGTGGTGATCATCGTCTGCCAGGGCGAGTTGCGGCGGCTGACGCAGCTCGAACTCCACTCGGGCGATCTTTGGATCCTCATCGCCATGCCGATGTGGGGCCTTTACTCCGTGCTGCTCAAGCGCTTGCCGGCCGAGCTTAGAGGGACGGCGCTCGCGTTCTCGATCGCAGCGATCGGCGTCACCCTACTGCTCCCGCTTTACCTCGCCGACACAGCGCGCGGCGCGTGGCGCTTGCCGAGCCCTGCGGAGGTCGCTGCGGTGCTCTACATTGCGGTGGCGGCGTCAGTGCTGGCATTCCTCGCCTGGAACCGCGGCGTGGCGCTCGTGGGGGCCAATGCCGCTGGCTTTACGCTGCCGCTGCTCCCTGCGTTTGGCACCGCGCTCGCCATCGTGTTCCTCGGGGAAGCATTCCGCGCCTTCCACGCCGCGGCATTCATCATCATCGTCGCCGGCGTGGCGCTCGCGACATATCGCCGAACCTGAGTTGCGACGGCCGGGCAATTGTTGCCCTGACGCCGGATTGCTACAGCCAGCCCGCCCTGCGGAAACGCCAGAAGAGAAAAGCATCGATCGCCGCCATAATGCCGACCACCAGCGGGTAGCCGTAGCTCCATTTCAGCTCGGGCATGTGCTCGAAGTTCATGCCGTAGATGCCGACGATCATGGTCGGCACGGCGACCAGCGCGCCATAGGCGGCGAGGCGCTTGGTGACCTCCGTGTCGCCGATTTGCACGAGGCCGAGGTTCACTTGAATGGCCGTCGATACGGTGTCGCGCGCGGTGTCGATCGACTGGTTGACGCGCACGAGGTGGTCGTAGACGTCGCGGAAGTATTCGCCGAGGCCCGCGCATACCTGGGGCACGCGCCCGCCGAAGAGCCGCCCGGAATATTCCAGCATCGGCCCGGTGGCGTGCTTGAGCGTGGTCAGCTTCTGCTTGACGTAGTAGAGCGACTCGATATTCGCGCGCGGATCCTTCACCTGGAAGAGCTGTTGCTCGATGCTCTCGAGCTCGGTCTCCACCGCATCGAGGACCGGGAAGTAGCGGTCGACCACCGCGTCCATTAATGCATAAAGCACGTAGCCCGAACCATTGCGCAGCAGCTCGGGCTCGCGTTCCGCACGCGCACGCACGCCGAGGAAACCATGCTCGCT
>Ga0070696_100002103_pt1 | contig 13095 bp, 12 predicted proteins | sample KBSK1253metaG_FD_65474 | JGI IMG/M metagenome (GOLD analysis project Ga0070696, IMG submission 65474) | Corn, switchgrass and miscanthus rhizosphere microbial communities from Kellogg Biological Station, Michigan, USA - KBS K1-25-3 metaG | ecosystem: Host-associated > Plants > Roots >... | reverse complement strand
GATCGTGCCGCGCTCCGCGGCCTTGGCCAGCCGGCCGGCGTCCTCGCCGGCCGCGACGAGCACCAGCTCCTTCAGCTCCGGCGCGCCCTCGTCGTAGCCGTCTCGGTAGATCCGTGCCGGCTCGTAGCCGCCCTCGACGACGCCGCGCGCGGCGAGCTCCGCGACCGCGGCTGCGCCGCCCTCGAGCACGTCGGCCAGCGGTGAGAGCCAGACCGCGAGCGAGCCGACCTGCCGTCCGGCCAGGCGCCGGATCGCGGCCGCCGCCAGCTTGACCACGGACTCGCGGTCGAGGTCCGCGGCCGGGCCGCCGTTGACCAGCAGGATCCGCTTCGTGCCGACCTTCGCGTCGCCGCCCGTGCCCGCGAGGACCGCCTTGAACCGCTTGGCGCCGAGCTCGCCGAAGTCGACGAGGGCGGACAGCTCCTTGCCGGAGCGACTGTCGAGCTCACCGAGCGGACCGGTGAATGCCGGCTGGCCGAGGATCGGCACGACGAGCACGTCGGCCTTGACGTCCCACGGCTGATCGGCGGCGATGCGTACCTGCACGAAAGACCCCCTTGGACGTGGTGGCGGGCGTCTGGGCTGCCCGGGGGCGAGTGTACGAGCCACGGGCGGAAGGGGTCGCGACCGTCAGGGCAAGGGAACGCCGCTCTCCCCGGGCGCCGGGCTCCCCTCCGGCACGATCGATTCGACGGGCGCCCCGCTCTCGCTCGGCTCGCCGGACGCGCCCGGCTGCCCACCCGCCTGGGCCAGCGCGTCGTCCATCCGGCCCCGCGCGTCCTCGATCGCGAGGACCGCCTGGGTGAGGCCGCCGCGCGCCGCCTCGGCGACGATGACGATGATGGTCCGTCGATCGGGCGGCAGCTGTTCGAACGCCTTGCGCTCCGCGCGCCGGGCGTCCTGCACCTTCACCGTCTGCGGGTTGCCGTGCGATTGGACGAGCGCCTGGTACAGCGCCTGGAGCGCGAGGTCGTAATTGCCGTTCCGCTCGATCCACTGGTCGAGGACGGTCGGGCCGGGGTCTGCGATGAGCTTGACGCGCTCCGCCTTGACGTTCGCCACAGCGAGGATGGCGTCGTCGAGGATCTGGACCGCCCTGGCGTACTGGGCCTTCCGGCCCTTCGCGGCGGCGTCGAGCACAACCTGGTCATGGCCGTCGATCATCGTGATCAGCTGCGACACCTGGGCCGCGTTGGCAGTCACCTGGAGCCACTGCGCGTTCAGGTTCGCGGCCGCCTCGAGGGCGGCCAGGATCGCGGCCCGGCGCACGAGGGTGTCGGTGCTGTAGCGGAGCCCCGCGTCCGGCTCGCTCCCCGGCAGTCCGGCCAGGGAGGTGAGCACCGCACGGGTTTCGGTGTCGATCCTGCCGGCCACCGCAGCGCCGGCGTCGAGGCTGTCCTGCAGCTTCGATGGATCGGAGCTCGAGATCTCCTCGAGCGCGGTCTTGGCAGCCTCGGCCAGGCTGTCGACGTCGTCGGAGATCGACTGGAGCCTCGCGCTCGCCTGATCGAGGCGGGCGTTGAGGGCGGCGTCGCCCTCGGCGGTGAGCTCGGGGCGGGCCTCGCTGCCAGGCGCGTGCGAGGCCTGGGCGACGAGCCCGGCGGCCCCGGCGGCGAGGACGGCAAAGAGCGCGGTCCACACGATCCCCCGGATCGCGCGCCCGACGTTCGGCCGGATTCGGGCCCGCGCGCTGGACATGCGGCGCGGATCGTAGCATCGGCGGATGCACACTCCGGAGGAGGCGACCGGGCTCGAGCCGGCCGTCGCTCGGCTGCTCGAGGCGATGCCAAAGGCCGAGCTCCATCTCCACCTCGACGGGTCCCTGCGCGTCGGGACCGCGCTGGATCTGGCGCGTTCGCGGGGCGTGGATGCGCCGACCACCTGGCGGGGCATGTTCGACGCGCTCGTCGCGCCGATGCCGTGCCGGGACCAGGAAGAGCTGTTGCGCGCGTTCGACCTGCCGATCGCGCTGCTGCAGGACGCCGAGGCGCTCGAACGGATCACGGTCGAGCTCGTCGAATCGAAGGCGGCCGAGAACGTGCGCTACCTCGAGATCCGGTGGGGCCCGCTGCTCCACGTGCGGCGCGGCCTGTCCCTCGAGGACGGGATCGATGCCGTGGTCCGCGGCGCGGCGTCGGCGGCGGCCAGGACGGGCACCGTCGTGCGCCTGATCGCGACCGCCCTGCGGTCGCACGATCCGGAAGACAACGTCCAGCTCGCCGAGATGGCGTCGCGCTTCCGGGATCTCGGGCTCACCGGCTGGGACCTCGCGGGCCCGGAGGCGGCGTATCCCGATCCCCTCGTCCACGCGCGTGCGTTTGAGGCAGCGCGGGCGGGCGGGCTGCGGATCACCGTCCACGCGGGCGAATGGAACGGCGCCGCCCAGGTGCGCCGCGCTCTCGAGGTGGGGCCGGAGCGGATCGCCCACGGCGAGGCGGCGGCCGACGACCCGGCGCTCGTGGTGGAGCTGATCGCGCGCGGCGTCTGCCTCGACCTCTGCCCGACGTCGAATGTCCAGGCAGGTGACGTGCCGTCGCTCGCGGCGCACCGGATCGCGCAGCTCCACCGCGCGGGAGCTCCCGTGACGCTGTCGACGGACGACACCACGGTCTCCGACATCTCGCTCACCGAGGAGTACGGCCGCACGGTGGCATCGATCGGGGTGACCCTGCCGGAGCTGTGGGCGATCGACCGCTTCGCGCTCGACGTCGCGTTCGCCGAAGAGGTGGCCCTCGCGCCGCTGCGCGCCGAGTTCGACGCCTGGGCAGCTCGGATCCCTGAGCTCGCGGCGGAGCCGGCGCGGTGAGCTGGCTGACGCAGCTGGCCGAGCTCAGGCTGCTCGTCCAGCCACCTGTCGCACCCTACGGTGCCCCGATCGACTGGGCGGCGTTCGAGCGCGAGAACGCCTTCCTTCCGCCGGCCGACTATCGCGCGCTGCTCGACCGCTATGGCCCCGGCACGGTCAACGCGGGAGTCGGCGGGCTCGTCCTCCTGCAGCCGATGCATCCGAAGCGGTCGTTCCTCGATGGCAACCGCTGGCTGCGCGACGTCCTTCGCGGGCTGCAGCGGCAAGGTCCATCTGGCGTGCCGCCGTGGCCGATCTATCCCGATCCCGGCGGCTACCTGCCCTTCGCCGTCGACGAGTCGAGCTGGTCGCTGGGCTGGCTCGCTGCGGGCGCGCCCGATGACTGGACCGTCGCCATCGACGGCGGACGCGACGGCTGGTGGACCGAGCTGCCGATCGGGGCGGTCGAGCTGGTCATGCGCTGGGCGCGCGGCGACCTGGGCACCCCGGAGGTCGCTCGCGCCGCACCCGGCGGCACGTTCCTGCCATACGCGCAGGACGAGTACTGGTCGGATTTCACCGCGACGGCCAACGTCGAGCTCGGGCGGAGCCCCGGGTCGGCGACGTTGCCGCAGCGCGACCACGAATGGGTCAAGGCGATGGTCGCTCCCGCGCACCTGCAATCGTTCGGGGCGTCGGGAGATGCGAAGACACCGGTGCATGGCAACGTTGGCGTTGGCTACCGGCCGGAGGACGAGGCCGCCGTCATCGCCGCCCTGCAGGCGCTCGCCACCGAGCTCGGGACATCGATCGTCGAGGCGACCGCGCTGGATGGTTCGCCAATCTGGCCGGAAGTGACGTCGGGCGGTCCGACGGGCGGGAGGTCCTCGCCGAGAGGGGCGGCCTAGCTGGCCTCGAGCTCCTCGAGGATCTGCGCGAGCTCGGTCGCGTCGGCGGCGACCTTGAACGGCTTCTCGGCGCTGGGCAGCGCCTCGAGCGCCGCGCCGGTGGTCACGCCGGTGAGCATCAGGATCGTCCGGGCGCCGACTGCGTTCGCGGCCGCGAGGTCCGTCACGATGCCGTCGCCGATGACGATCGCCTCCTTCGGATCCCGGCCCACCGTGTGCGCGGCCTCCTCCATGAGCAGCGGCTCGGGCTTGCCGATGGTCACCGGCGGCACGCCGGATGCGACCTCGATCGCAGCCACGATGCTGCCGGCGCCCGGGCGCAGCCCTCGCTCGATCGGGTAGGTCGGGTCGCGGTTCGTGGCGATGAAGCGCGCGCCGGCGCGGATGCAATCGGCCGCGGCGGCGAGACGCAGGTACGTCATCTGCGGGTCGACCCCGGCGACGACGGCCTGTGGCGTGCCCGCCGCCGCGACGCCGTCGATGCCCTCCTTCGCCATCCGCTCGGCGACGAAACCGGCGTTCACCACCTCGAGCCCGACGTCGCGGAGCTCGCGGTCGAGGCCGGACGCGCCAACCGCGAGGACGCGCTTGACCTCGGGATGGCGCTCCTGGAGGTACAGCGCTGTGGCCCGCGGTGCGCTGACGATCCGATCCGGCGCGACCGGCGCCCCGAGGTCCGTGAGGCGGGTGACGTAGTCGGCGCGGTAGTGCATCGAGTTGTTGGTGACGTAGACGACGTCATCGCCGGCGTTCGCGCGGGCCATCAGGACCGCCGCCACGCCCGGCACCGGAACAGCGCCGCGGTAGACGACGCCGTCGAGGTCGACGAGCAGGAGCAATCGATCGGCGGCCGCCATCGATCGGATGCTAGCCGGTGCCTTGGTAGGATCGGCCGATGCCATCCCAGACCACCTGGCTCGATGTTCCCGGCGGCCGGTTGGCCATCGAGGACGAGGGCTCGGGCGCACCGATCGTGCTCGTCCACTCGGCGATCGTGAACCGGCGTGCCTGGGACGGGCTGGCCCCGCTCCTCGTCGCCGCCGGGTATCGCGTCATCCGGTACGACATGCGCGGCTTCGGCGAGTCGACGGCGGAGGCGGGCGAGTTTTCGCCTCGCGCCGATCTCCTCGCCGTCATGGATTCGCGCCGCGTCGGCAGGGCGGCCGTCGTCGGCAACTCGTGGGGCGCGATGAACGCGCTCGACACCGTCATCGAGGCGCGGGATCGGTTCGTCGCCCTGTGCTGGCTCGGTGGCGGCGTCGGCGGCTTCGACGGCGGCAAGACGCCCGAGGAACAGGTGCTCTTCGACGCCGAGAGCAAGGCCGAGGAGGACGGCGACCCGGACCTCGCCGCCGAGCTCGACGTCCAGATCTGGGTCGACGGGGTCGGCCAGCCGACGACGCGCGCCGATGCGGACGTCCGTGAGGCGGTGAAGCGGATGGACCGCGAGCTGCTCGAGCCCGGGCGCGAGTTCGGCGACAACACGCGGCTGAAGCCGCTGGCCAACGATCGACTGGGCGAGGTCGGCGTGCCCGTGCTGGCGATCATCGGCGAGCTCGACACGTCCGGCACCCGGGCGGCGGCCAATCGGCTGGCGGAGGGCACCCCGAACGTGCGCCTCGAGTCGTGGCCGGACGTCGCCCACATGATCGCGATGGAGCAGCCGGATCGCGTGGCGGCGCTGCTCGTGGAGTTCCTCGCGCCACTGGCCCGCTGGAGCTAGGACGGTGCCGCCGCGGCGGGGTCGGGTGCGAGCGCCGAGCCACGGAGGCGCGGCTCGCGGCTCCCTCGGCGGATCGATGGGAAGCGCGCCCGCGGGCGGCCGGGTCCTGATCGATGGCCGCAACGTGCAGCACGCGCTGGCGCGCGCGGGATCGGCCCGATCGGGCGGCGGCGCGCCGCTGCCGACGGTCGCGCTGATCGCGCGCCTCCGTGCCGCCTTCTCGCCCCCGACCGAGGTCGAGCTGATCCTCGACGGCCACTCCGGCGGTGGTCCCAGTGGCAAGATCGCGCCCGGCTTCTCGGTCAGCTACTCCCGCCACGCCACCGCGGACGAGGTCATCGGCGATCGCGTCGCCGAGGCGCTGGTCGCGCTCGGGCCGGCCGGTGCCTGGTCGGTCATCGTCGTCACCGACGATCGCGAGGTCCGCGATCACGCGCGCCGCAACGGCGCTCGCGTCGAGGGCACGGCCTGGCTCGCGGACCGCCTCGGCGCGCCCGCCGGGCGGCCGGTTCGCGACGGCTCGACCATCGGGCAGGGTCGACCGCCGCGATCGCGCTAGGATTTCGACCGTGTTCGACGCGATCGGGCAGCTGTTCCAGGGCGTCATCAACTTCCTGACGCCGATCCTCATCCCCGACTGGAAGGCCCTGATCGACCTGCTCCCGGTCTTCCTGCTGATCGGCGTCGTCGGTCCGCTGCTGAGCCTGCTCGCCCTCGGCTGGTTCTTGTATGTGCTCGGCAAGCCGAGGTCGCGGATCCCCTACGTCGAGCCGCAGCCGCGCCCCGCCGAGCTCATCGACGGTGCGCCGGTGTACCCGGCCGGCGAGCCGTACTGCGCGTTCGATCGACTGGTCCTGCCGCCGGGCACGACGCGATGTCCCAGCTGCGGGCGCGACGCCGCGGTCGTCTGCCCGAAGTGCGGGACCGGGCGGCCGGCGTATGTGGACACATGCGGCACGTGCGGCCTCGTCCTGAAGATCGACCGGACCGTGCCCGCGCTGCGCACGGTCGGGCCGCCGCCCGGGGGCGCCGCCGCGGCCTGACGGTTCCAGCCTGACTTTTCGAGGAGACACCGGCATGGAGGCACTCACCCAGGCGCTCTTCGCGGGCGGCACCGTCGTGCTCGCGTTCGCGTTCGCCGCAACGATCGGGCACGCCGTGCTGCTCGCCAGCGGCCGCCGCTCGTTTGCGGCGATGCTCGCGCCACAGGGCGCGGTTCAGCCCGCGTGGGCGGGCGTCGCGACGGGGTCCTTCGTCGAATCTCGCGCCGCGGTTGCCGCGGCCGGTCCCGCCGACTTCGCCGCGCCCTCGCCGCTCTCGGCGGCATCCCGGTGGCTGGTCGTCGGCGCGTTCGCGCTCCTCGCCGGCTCGATGGTCGTGCGCGGCGTGATCGTCGGCCGCGGGCCGTGGGGCAACCTGTTCGAGTTCTCTGTCGCGTTCGCGACGTCGATCCTGTTCGGGTACCTCGTGCTGTCGCGCCGCTACTCCATCGGCTCGATCGCGTTCATCCCCGCCGGCGTCTCGCTCGCCCTGGCGCTCTATGCCGCGTCGCTGCCGTCGGACATCAAGCCGCTCGTGCCGGCGCTGCAGAACGCGCCGCTGCTGACGATCCACGTCGGGCTCGCGATGCTGTCGTACGGGATCTTCGCGACGTCGTTCGCGGCGGGCATCGGCTACCTCGTCCAGGGCAAGGGCGACCGATTCGCGTGGCTGCCCTCGCACCGGGTGCTCGACCAGGTCGCGTACCGGGCCGTGATCATCGGCTTCCCGATCTTCGCGACGATGATCATCCTCGGCTCGTGGTGGGCCTCGATCGCTTGGTCCCGCTACTGGGGCTGGGACCCGAAGGAGACCGCTGCGCTCGTGACGTGGCTCGTCTACGCCATCTACCTGCACGCCCGGAACCAGCGCGCATGGGCCGGCCGACCGGCCGCGCTGCTGCTGGTCGTCGGCTTCGGGATGGTGCTGCTCACGTACTCGGGCTCGCTCTGGTTCAACGGCCTGCACGCGTACAGCGGGTTGTAGCTAGCGGGTTCGCGTCACCTTCGTCAGGCCGCGCGGCGTTTCGGGGTCGAGGCCCTTCGCCACCGTGAGGTGGTACGCGTAGAGCTGTGCCGGGACGATGGAGACGATTGGACGGAGCCACTCCGGCACGCCGGCGGGAATCACGATGGACCAGCGGCCCAGCGCGCGCGTCTCCGCCACGTCCGAGACGACGACGGTGTCGATACCGCGGTCGCCGAGGTCGCGCAGCAGCTGCACCTGGCCCTCGGCCGCGGCGCCTTCAGGAGCGAGCACGAGCACCGGGATGCCGGGCTGGACCAGGGCGATCGGCCCGTGGAGGAAGTCGGCGGCGGAGTAGGGATCCGCGAAGACCTGCGCCAGCTCCTTGAGCTTGAGCGCCCACTCGCGCGCCGTGGCGTACTCGAACCCTCGGCCGACGACGATGGACCGATCCGTCCAGGCGAGCTCGCGCGCGATCGACTCGACGTCCTTCTCCACGGTCAATGCCTTGGCGATGGCGTCCGGGACGGCCTCGAGCTCGGCTGCTGCGTCGCCGCTTCGCGCGCCGGATCCGCCCAGTGCGGCCGACAGCCGCGCGATCGCGAGCAGCGACGTCGTGTACGTCTTCGTCGCCGCGACGGCCAGCTCCGGTCCCGCCGTGAGCTCGATCACGAATTCGGCAGCCTCGGCCAGCTGGCTCGACGGCTCGTTCGTGATCGCGAGCGTTACCGCACCCTGGTGTCGCCCTGCCTCGACGACCCCGACGATGTCCGGCGACGCCCCCGACTGGCTGATGCCGATGACGAGCGACTCGCGCACGTCGGGCTCGGCGCCGTACAGCGAGACGACCGAGGGCGTGGCGAGCCCCACGGACAGCCGGTTCCGCACCCCGAGGACGTACTGCGCGTAGATCGCGGCGTGGTCGCTCGTGCCGCGCGCGGCGATGACCACGGAAGCGACGGGCCGCTCGCGCAACCGATCCGCCAGCCCCTGGATGGCATCCGCGGACGAGCGCAGCTGCCGGTGAGCTGCATCCGGTTGCTCGAGGATCTCGTCGCGCAGGCTCACGCCGCAACGGTAGCGGCGGTAGGCGCGATCGCGCGCGCTCACGCGCTGCGACCCGGACCTTTTCGCCAAATCGACACCGGCGGTCGGTTCGGCGTCGAGATCAGCCGCGGGCACCCAAATTTGCGGTCGCGGGAAGTTCTGCCGAGCGTGGAGCTTGCCAGCGTGGCGGCCAAATCGAGGCAAGAGGGCGTCTTACCGACCCTGGGTGTCGGTTTGACCAATTGGTCGGTCGTTGAGGCCCCGGGCCCGGACCGAAGGGTCCCGGGACCTGGATCGCAGCAGCGGCTAGCCTTCGGATCGAGATGTCGCTGGTGCTCGACGGTCTGGTCAAGCGGTTCGGTGCGATCACCGCACTCGACGGCATCTCGTTCGAGGTTCCCCGCGGCGACGTGTTCGGGTTCCTCGGCGCGAACGGCGCCGGCAAGACGACGACGATGCGCATCGTCCTCGACATCCTGCGGCCCGATGCCGGCACGGCGACGTGGGCGGGCACCTCGACCATCGACGTACCGCGGGAGACGTGGGGCTACCTGCCCGAGGAGCGCGGCCTGTACCCGCGCCTCCAGGTCCTCGAGCAGCTGGTGTTCTTTGCGTCGCTGTACGGAATTCCGCGAGACGTCGCGGCGGCGCGCGGGCGGGAGTGGCTGGCGCGCTTCCGCATCCCCGAATACGAGAAGCGTCGGGCCGAAGAGCTGTCCAAGGGCAATCAGCAGAAGGTCCAGCTGATCGCCGCGATCCTCCACGAGCCGGCGGTGCTGCTGATGGACGAGCCGTTCGTCGGGCTCGATCCGGTCAACGTGGCGCTGCTCAAGGAGGCCTTCGCCGAGATGCGCGGGCGAGGCACGACGCTCGTCTTCTCGACCCACCAGATGGAGATGGTCGAGGAGCTGTGCGAGTCGGTCGCGCTCATCGATCGGGGTCGATTGGTCCTCGCCGGCCCGATCCGCGACGTCAAGCGCTCGACCGGCCGGCAGGTGGTGCGGCTCGCGCTCGACGGGCGGTCGACCGACGGCGGTGGCGGTGCCGCTGACGGTTCCGGCGACGCCGGCGGCGGCGGCGACGCGGGCGAGCGCAGTGCGCCGGCCTGGCTGACCAGCCTGCCCGGCGTCCGCATCTCGCGCCGGGGGCAGGACTACGTCGAGCTGGCGGTCGATCGTGGGGTCGACCCCGAGACCGTTCTCCGCGCCGCCCTCGAGCACGGCGAGCGGGTCACGAACTTCCTGATCGCCGACCCGTCGATCGAGGAGATCTTCATCGAGCGCGTCGGGCGGCCGCCCTCGGAGGACCACCACCTCGCCGCCGCGGAGGCGAGCGCCGCCACTCCCCCGGCCGCCACGCCGACATCCGGTGCTGCCGCATGACCGGCCAGCCCGGCGCCGGTTACGCCGCGCGGACCGTTCCGAACATCACCGCGGTCGCCCGCCGCGAGTTCATGTCGCGCGCGCGGACGCGCACGTTCCGGATCACGACGGTCATCCTCGTGATCGCGGGCGTGGGTCTGGCCCTCGCGCCGATCCTGTTCCAGTGGCTCGAGGGCACCGGCGGCAAGGGCGACCAGGTCGAGGTCACGGTCGGCGACTCGAACCCGAGCGTCGACGTCGTCGCCGCGCTCAGCCAGATCCTCAACGCGAACACGTCCGCGTCGCCGATCCCGTTGCCCGGCCAGGGCGGCCAGACGGCGCCGCGCTTCGTGGTCGTCGCGAACTCGGACGCTCAGGCGGCTCGCAAGGACGTCCTCGACGGGCGCTCGATTGCCGCGATCGGGCTCGGGCGGGCGCCCGACACGCAGGACCTCAAGTTCGACCTCGTCACCAAGGACAGCGCGCTCAATCGCAACGTGCAGCTGATCCGGCAGGCCCTCATCTCGATCACGATCCAGGACCGGCTGACCCGCGCCGGCGTCTCCCCGATCGACCAGGCACGGCTGTTCACGCCGCCCGTGGTCACTCTCGTCCCCGCCGACCCGAACGCATCCCCGGGCTACAACCCGAACGACGATCCGACCGCGTTCCTCGTCGGCTTCGGGCTGTCGATCGCGATCTTCATGGCCATCATCCTGTACGGCCAGTGGATCGCCTTCAGCGTGGCGGAGGAGAAGAACTCCCGGGTCATGGAGGTCGTGCTGGCGGCGGCCACGCCGTTCCAGCTGCTGGCCGGCAAGGTGGTCGGGGTGGGCGCGCTGGCGATCCTGCAGTACGTCATCGTCGCCATCCCGATGATCCTGGCGATCGTCTTCCAGGGCCCGATCTCGTCACTGATCCTCGGGGCTTCGTCGGCCGGGTCCTCCTCGATTCCCGGGATCCAGTTCACCACCATCGCCGCATTCGGCGTCCTGTTCGTGCTCGGCTTCGCGATCTATGCCTGCCTGTACGCGGGCGCCGCTTCGCTCGTGAGCCGGCAGGAGGAGATCAACCAGATCGTGGCGCCGCTCACCTTCGTGTCGGTCGCGGGCTACCTGGTCGCCACCTACGCGGGCACGGGCCTCATCCCGATCAACTCGCCGATCGTCGTGATCCTCTCCTTCGTGCCGCTGTTCTCGCCGTACCTCATGCTCACCCGCCTCTCGCTCGGTACGGCGGGCGCTCTCGACTTCGCCCTCGCCACCGTCCTGCTCCTCATCGCCATCCCGGCCGTCCTCTGGCTCGCCGCCCGCCTCTACCGCTCGGGCGTCCTCATGTACGGCCAGTCCCCCTCGCCCCGCACCCTCTGGCGCGCCCTCCGCGCTCGCTAGTCGCCCTGGCTGCAAGCCGCCCCACCGCTGCCGTCCCGGAGCCCGCCTGACCCGACCTTTTCGCCAGATCGACATGGGTGGTCGGTTAGGCGTCCGCAAGGTGGTCGAGGCCGCGGAATCCTGCGCGGACGGCTGCCTGACCGGGCGATTCTGAACGTGGAACAGCTCGCACCGCCCTGGTGGTCACCGGCCGAACCCGCCGTATCGCCGCGGCTGGACGTCTAACCGACCCTGGGTGTCGGTTTGACCAAAAGGCCACAGCTGCGAGCGGCCCCGAGGGACGGCGAATGAAGGCCCGGAACCTTTGCCCGCTGTCCGGAAGCGCCGCTCGGAACGTGGCCGCGTGCTCGTGGACGCGCCGGTGGTTCGTTGTCGTGTCGGCGACGATTAGCGCCGCGGCGCAGGTGAGCGGCGACCAGCTGGCCTGAGCGGCGAGCGTCGGCGCAAGTCGGCGTTTCCGATCGAAGGTCCCGATGACCTCGCCGACGTCCACGATCTCCGTCTTCACCTCGACGACGAGCACGATCTGTGTCGCCGGGTGCCAGGCAAGGACGTCGATGAGGCCGCGCTCGCCACCCGCGCTGAACGAGACCTCTGGTCGCGCAAGCCAGCCCAGCTCCGCCAGTGACGAGATGACCGCCTCCACGAGCTCGCCGTGCCGAGCGCTGGCGATCCGCTCGACGTCGCCGGCGCGCGTCCAGACGGACAGAAGAAGGCGAGCGTCGAGGGCGCGAGCGACCCGGCGAATCGCACCGACGCTGAGCGATTCGTGACGTCCGCGTTCGATGCGGGAGACCGTCTGATCGGACACGCGAGCGAGGCGAGCGACGTCGAGCTGGCGCAGGCCGCGCCGAACCCGCAGGTGGCGCAGGAGGGCACCGACCCGCTGATCGTCCACGGCCGCAAGGCTGCCAAGCGGCGCTCACCGCGCGGTTCACCGCGACTCCCTGGCGTGGAACAATTCGAACCAACGTTCGAATTGGCGGATGCAAACACCGCCGGCCGTGGAGAACCGCAGCCGGCGCGTGGACAACGCGGGATCGGGCGTGGACAGGCGGCGCCAGACGGTGGAAGCGAGGGCCCACACGGTGGTCGGACCGTGGACACGCGACGACGGCGTTTCCACAAGATGTAGCGATCGGACCACGTTACAAACCACAAGATGTAGTGGTTTGGGCTTGACTCGGGCAGTCGCCCGGGCGTACATTTGACGTCTCGCGAACCGCTGCCAGGAGTCCCGGATCGACCGTTCGGACGCCCCCAATCGGGTCCGTAAACAGGAGCCTCGATCCAGCGAGCGAAGGGACCGCGAGATGGCAGACAGGGGAAGTCGAGGAAGCACCCGCGCAGCTACGCGGGACAGACGACACGACGCCTCGCCAAGCGACCAGAGGCAGGCGTCGAGCCCGGCGAACCGGGTGACGACGACGAGGAGAGGACGACGATGGCCCGAGCGACAACCGCACCGGTCCCGGTCATGACGAAGAGCGACGTGGGGTCGGCCGGCAAGGCCTCGGGCGTGAGCGCGAAGGCGACCGCGGCGGGGGCCCGCGCGGCGACGAGCGCGAAGGCGGGGGCGACGCGCGCGAACGCGACCGCGAAGGCGGCGACCGGCGGGAAGTACACCCCGAAGGCGGGGGCGGCGAAGGCCGCGGCGGCGAAGAAGGCCAAGCGAGTGCTGGGCGGCCCATGGGGCGCCAGCTTCGAGGGCGTGAACGCGGATGGCACCAAGGTCAAGGGCCTGAGCTGGGACCGCAAGTTCACCCAGAAGGGCGTCCACCCGTACGACGAGATCGAGTGGGAGCTCCGGACGGCGGCCATCTCGAGCGAGACCGGCAAGACCGTCTTCGAGCAGAAGGACGTCGAGGTCCCCAAG
>Ga0070696_100002101_pt1 | contig 13097 bp, 10 predicted proteins | sample KBSK1253metaG_FD_65474 | JGI IMG/M metagenome (GOLD analysis project Ga0070696, IMG submission 65474) | Corn, switchgrass and miscanthus rhizosphere microbial communities from Kellogg Biological Station, Michigan, USA - KBS K1-25-3 metaG | ecosystem: Host-associated > Plants > Roots >... | reverse complement strand
GATCCGCGAGATCCTCGAGCCGGTGGAGGCCATCTCGATCGACGTGGGGATTGCCGAGCCGGCAGCGGCCGATGGACGGATGGCCGTGGTGCCGCTCGAGGCCGGCTGGAGCGACATCGGCTCCTGGTCGGCCCTGCTCGAGGCCCTCTCGGCGCGGAGCGGTGCGAGCCTGGTAGCGTCCGGCCAGCACCTCGACCGCGGATCGGAACGGGTGCTGGTGCATGGCGGGGAGCGGCTGGTGGTGACGGTTGGCCTGCGGGACATCATCATCGTCGACACCCCCGATGCGCTGCTGGTGTGTGCCCGCGACCGCGCCGAGGAGATCAAGCCGGTCCTCGACGAGATCGCCGAGAAGGCCGGCGAGCGCTATCTCTGAGCCGATCGGCCCGCCACCGGCAATCCGTCAGGAGGACCGGATCGGCCTCGCCTGGCTGGCACGCCTGATCGGCAGGGCGATGGCGCTCTATCTGAGGCTCGTTGCCGCCACCGCCCGCACCTCGGGGCCGCCGGTCTTCCAGGGCCAGGCGATCTTCGCCATCTGGCACGAGTCGAACCTGGTGGCCGCCACGGCCGCCTTTCGGCTGCGGACGACGAAGCGAGTGATCAGCTTCAGCACCCGAGGCTTTCGCGGGATCGTGATGAACACGATGCTCGAGTCGATGGGCTCCGGCGTCGTCGCCCTCCCTGAGGAGTCGAACCGGGCCGAGGCGGCGAAGCTGGCCCGTGAGATGGCCCGCATCGGGCGCGAGGGCGAGAGCCTGGTGGTCAGCTGCGACGGGCCAACGGGCCCATATCGCGTCGCCAAGCCCGGCGTACTGATCGTGGGACGGGAATCGGGCATCCCGATCCAGCCGTGGGCCGTGGCCATCCGGCCGCCGTGGCGGCTGAACGGCCGCTGGGACCGCCACCTGGTGCCGCTGCCGTTCTGCCGGATGCGGGTGGACGAGGGGGCGCAGATCCGGATCGCACCGCGGGAGGCGCTCAAGCCGCGCCTGGCTGAGCTCCAGGAGGCGCTGGACGGCGTGCAAGCGCTCGCCGACCGGCGGATGGCCCGGCGAGAGAAAAGGTAGGGCGCCGGCCGCATGGCCGGCGCCCTGTCAGCGGCCTTGCCTTGGATCAGTGCACCAGCCCCGACTCCCAACCATCGCGAGCGTCCGGGCTCGTGACGCCGCCGATAAGGGCCGACTGCCAGCCGTCCACCGCCTGGCCGGATCCACGGGCGGCGAGCAGGCCGGCGATGTAGCCATCGACGGCGTCGCCAGAGCCACGGGTCGCAAGGAGGCCCGGCAGATAGCCGTCCTGCATTTGCGTGAGGCGAGCCCTCTGGGCCGCGGCAACCGCAGGAATCCAGCCGTCGACAACCTGCTCGAGATTCTCGAGCTGCGGAGTTCGTACCGCTGCAGGCGCTGCCGTGATCGACGAAAGGATGAACACACCTGCTACGAAGGTGGCGGCAACACCCGCTGCCACACCGGCTGCCAAACCGAAATGCTCTTGCTTCAGTGGGATGGGTGATACGACGATCCTCTGATTGACCTGGCTCACGTCTCTGCTCCTTCGTGGTGATCGCACTCATCGGTAAGTGCTCTTGCCACCAAGGCGTGAGATGGAGCTGTACGCGGGTGCATTGCGAGTGAACGCCCTACTCGGTGGAAGGAACGGCTCACAAATGGCAGCGGGATCGGCCTAGGGATTGAGGAGGATGTCGACGTCAGCGGCACGACGTGGCACGGTATGGGTTGCTGCCCGATCAGAGCGAAGGTGAGCGCATTGCGTGCAATGGAGCAGAGTGGTGGCACGCTTGTCGGTCGGGACCGCGAGCTTGGTGAACTGCTGGAGGGGCTCGATGCCGCCGCGTCCGGGCGAGGCGGTCTCTTCCTGCTCGCCGGTGAACCCGGCATCGGCAAGAGCCGACTGGCCGATGAGCTGGCATCGCGAGCCCGCGAGCTCGGCCACGGCGTTCTGTGGGGTCGCGGATGGGAGGATGCCGGGGCTCCGCCGTTCTGGCCATGGGTCCAGGCCCTGCGCTCATACGTTCGCAGCGCCGATTCGGAGTTGGTCCGCCGCCAGCTGGGATCGGGAGCCAGCGACGTGGTTCAGATGCTGCCCGAGCTGCGTGACCTCTTCCCGGATCTCGCTCAGCCGCCCGAGACCGTTTCCGATGCGGCACGCTTCCAGCTATTCGACTCGACGACCACCTTCCTGCGCAATGCGGCGGTCGGGCGGCCTTTGTTGGTGGTCATCGACGACCTCCACGCAGCCGACACCCCATCGATCCTCCTGTTGCGGTTCATGGCCACGCAGCTGAGCGAGATGCAGCTCCTCGTGGTCGGCACCTATCGCGATGTAGCCCTCACGCCGGATCATCCGCTCACGTCCGCGATCGACGAGCTGACTCGGGAGCCGATCACCCGCGTCGTCGTGCTCGAAGGGCTGCAGCCGAAGGCGGTTGGCGAGTTCATCGGCGCGAACACCGGGGCGGTTCCAAGTACCCACCTGGTCTCGACCGTATGGCATGAGACGAAGGGCAACCCCCTGTTCGTCGGAGAAGCGCTCCGACTTCTCTCGGCACAGGGACGCCTCGAGGATCTGGCCGATGTTCCGGCATTGCGCCTTACGGTCCCGAAGGGCATTCGGGAGGTCATCGCCCGCCGGATAAGCGGCCTGAGCGACGCGAGCGCGCGAGCCATCGTGTTCGGGGCCGTGCTCGGTCCCGAGTTCAACGTGGAGGTCCTGCGGCGCGTTGGCGACTACCAGGCTGATGAACCACTGGCACTCCTCCACGAAGCCGCGCAGGCCGGCATCCTTACCCCGGTCGCAGGGACGCTCGGGCGTTACCGCTTTTCACACGATCTCGTGCGCGAGACCCTGTACCACGATCTGACGCCGGGACGGCGAGTGCACCTCCATCGGATCATCGCGGAGGTTCTCGACGGGCTCTACGGGGAATCGCCGGAGGCCCACCTTGCCGAGTTGGCGTTCCACTTCTTCGAGGCGACGCAGGGTGCCGAGGATTCCATAGCGGTGGACGATGGCCTGCGGCCGGCCGCCAAGGCGATCAACTATGCGAGGCGGGCTGCCGACCAGGCATTACGCTCGCTGGCGTACGAAGAAGCCGCTCGCTTGTACCGGATGGCCCTCGCGGTGCTCGATTCTGGCGACCGTCCCGACGACGAGACCCGCACCGAGATCCTGTTGGCGATCGGCGAGGCGGAGGATCGCGCCGGCGACATGACCGCTGCTCGAGCGACCCTGCTTCAGGCGGCCGCGATCGCACGACGGACCGGCGTGGCACACCAGCTGGCACGCGCCGCGCTGGGCTATGGCGGTCGCCTGCTCTGGGGACGTCCGGGGACCGATAAGCGCCTGATCCCGCTCCTGCAAGACGCCCTTGTTCTCCTGGGGGGCAGCGACGAGCAGCTGCGCGTGCGGCTCCTCAGCCGACTGGCCTGCGCGTGGCGGAGTTCCCCGGATCAACGCGAGCAGAGCTCCACGCTCAGCGCGCAAGCCGTCGAGCTCGCCCGACAGCTTGATGACCCGGCAACCCTCAGCTACGCGCTGACCGGTCGTTATTGGGCGACCTGGTGGCCGGAGAACCCGCACGAGCGCCCTCCGATCGCGGAGGAGATGGTCGCCATTGCTGAGGCGGTTGGGGATGGGGAACGCATCGTTGACGCCCACCTGATGCTCTACATCTCGTCTGCCGAACTCGCACGGATGGCCGAGGCGCGCAGCAGGCTGGCGGATGTCATTCGACTGGCAGACGAGCTGCGGCAGCCGTCGCAGCTCTGGCTGGGGGTTATCTGGGGCGCGTTCTCGGCGCTCCTCGAAGGGGACTATGTGCTTGCCGAAGAGCTGATCAGTCGTCAGCTGGAGTGGGTGCACCCGACCATTTCCTCGCGTGACGAGATGTCGGTTGGACGCATGCACCTCTTCCTGTTGCGAAGGGAGCAGGGGCGTGTGGCCGAGACAGAGGCGGCTGTGCGTGCTTCGATCGAGGACTTTCCGTGGTACCCGCTCCACCGCGCCGCGTTGGCCTGCCTGTTGCTCGACCTGGGCCGCGAGGCTGAGGGCCGCGCGGTATTCGACGATCTGGCCCAGGATGGGTTTCAGGCCTTGTATCGGGACAACGAGTGGCTCGTCGGCATTGGCCTCGCCAGTGAAGCGTGTTCGCTGGTCGGGGATACGGCGGCGGCTGCAGTGCTGCACGCGCAGCTGAAGCCGTTCGCGGGAAGGCACGCCCTCTCCTTCGAAGGCAGTCTGGGAGCCACCGACCGCTACCTCGGATTGCTCTCCGCCACGATGGGGCTGCTCGACCAAGCCGACGAACACCTGACCGCTGCGATTCGGCTGAACGAGCAGATGGGCGCTCGCCCGTGGACTGCGCACAGCCAGGACGACCTGGGGCGGGTGCTGCTTGAGCGCAACGCTGACGGCGACCAGGAGCGGGCCGGGAAGCTCCGGCAAGCAGCGCTCGCAACCGCACGCAGCCTGGGGATGCTCGCGCTCGAGGCGAGGATCACCGAGGAGCTCGCCATCAAGCAGGAACAGGATGAGCCTACAGTCACTACCGGATACTTGTTCCGCCTCGAAGGCGACTACTGGACGGTGGCTTTCGACGCCGAGACCATCCGGATCCGCGACGCCAAGGGCATGCGTCACCTCGCACGCCTCCTGACGGAGCCGGGACGCGAGCTCCACGCCCTCGACCTGACTCGAACCGAGTCGGGAGTCCCTGAACGAGCAATGAGTCGTTCCGACGACCTCACCGCAGATGCGCTCGGCGACGCAGGTGCTCAGCTCGATGCGGAGGCCAAGGCATCCTATCGCCGCAGGCTGGAGGAGCTCCGGGAGGAGGTCAGCGAGGCGGACGCCTGGAACGACGTTGAACGCGCCAGCCGCGCTCGGCAGGAGATCGAGTTCCTCGCCGATGAGCTGGCCGGCGCGGTCGGACTCGGTGGGCGTGATCGAAAGGCCGCCTCGGCGGCGGAGCGGGCGCGCCTCAGCGTGACACGGGCCGTCCGCGCCGCCATGGCACGCATCGGCGAGGCGAGCCCTTCGCTGGGGCGTCACCTCGAGAGCACGATTCGCACCGGAACGTACTGCTCCTACAACCCGGATCCGCGATTGCCGATCTCATGGGGGCATTGAGCCGCCGGGCGCTACCATGAGCGCAGTGCGACCGACGCTGCGCCCATGACCAGGATCAAGTTCGGCACCGACGGCTGGCGCGCCGCGATCGCCGAGGACTTCACGTTCCACAACGTGCGTCGCTGCGCACGCGGCGTGGCCGAGTACCTGGCCGCCCAGGGAACCGCCGACCGGGGCGTGGTGGTCTGCCACGACCGTCGATTCGCCTCGGAGCATTTCGCCCGAGCCTGCGTCGAGGTGCTGGCCGCGCACGACATCCGCTCGTTCACGCCTCCCGATGCGGTGCCGACCCAGGTCGGCAGCTTCTTCACCCGCGAGATGACTGCCGGGGCCGGGATCGTGATCACGGCCAGCCATAACCCGTGGACCGACAACGGCTTCAAGGTCAAGGCCGACACGGGCGGGGCAGGCGCGCCGGAGATGCTGGCCGCCATCGAGGCGACCATGGATCGGCATCCGGAGGATGAGCTCCCGCCTCGGCGCGACTACGACGATGCGGTCGCGGCCGGCCTGGTGGAGACCTTCGACCCATATCCCCGCTTCCGCGAGCAGCTGGCCAGCATCGTCGACCTGGAGCGGATCCGTGGCGCGCACGGCCGTGTGCTGGTCGAGCCGATGTACGGATCGGGCTCAGGCTGGTTCACCCGGCTGCTGGGCGGTGGCGGCCTCACCGTCAGCGAGCTGCATACCGAGCGCAACCCGTTCTTCGGCGGCGTCAACCCCGAGCCGATCCGCCCCAACATCGATGCCTGGCTCCAGGAGATCCCGACATGGGGCGCGGACATCGGGATCGCGTTCGACGGCGACGCCGACCGGGTTGGCATGGCCACCGAGGAAGGTGTCTTCGTCAACCAGCTGCAGGTCTACGGACTGCTCTACTGGTACCTCCTCGAGGTGCGCAAGCAGATCGGTCCGGCCGTTTACACCGTGACGAGTACCTCCATGGCGCCGCGCCTGGCCGAGATCTTCGGCACGCAGGCCTATGAGACCGGCGTCGGCTTCAAGTTCGTCGGGCCCAAGATGACCGAGACGCACGCGGTCATCGGCGGGGAGGAGTCGGGTGGTTTTGGCTTCGGGATGCACATCCCCGAGCGCGACGGCCTCGCCTCCGGCCTCTTCCTCCTCGACCTGTGGCTCACCAAGGCCAAGAAGGCCTCCGAGCTGCTGGCGGAGCTCCAGGCGCTGGCCGGGCCGAGCTACTACAACCGGATCGACATCCGCTTCGCCCGCGAGGGGTACGACACCGTCAAGGCCGATACCCTCGCACGGCTGGAGCACGAGGCGCCCGAGACGCTCGCCGGCAAGGCGGTCGTCCGTCGCCAGGCGCTCGAGACCGGCGACGGGTTCAAGTTCTACCGCGACGACGGCGCCTGGCTCCTGATCCGCTTCTCGGGGACCGAGGCGCTCCTGCGCATCTACGTCGAGGCGCGATCTCCAGAGGATGTGGAGACGCTGCTCGAGGAGGGCCGCCGCATCGCCGCGGCCGGCGTCCCGGCCTGAGCCGATGAGCGACGCGCGCGACTTCTTCGGCTACAAGCGCGCTGACGACGAGCCGGGGGGCCGCGAGGATCAGGACGAGGACGAACCGACCGGTCCGCCCCAGTTCGACGAGGCGATCACGCTCGACAACCCGAGGGTGATCAGCGGCATCGATACCGAGGACATGGTCGGTCGCGTTCGCGAGCTGCCACGGCAGCTCGCGCTGGCACGCAGGGTCGCCGCCTCGGTCAAGCTGCCGCCGTCGCATACCGACGTGGATGCCGTCTGCGTGCTGGCGATGGGCGGATCGGCGATCGGGGCCGAGCTGGTCGAGGGGATCGCCGGCGACCGGCTCCGCGTGCCGCTGGCGGTGCATCGCGACTATGGGCTGCCAGCCTGGGCCGGCGATCGGACGCTGGTGATTGCCGCAAGCCACTCCGGTGAGACCGTCGAGACCGTCTCGGGGGCGGACGAGGCGCGCCGTCGTGGCCTCCCCCTGGTCGTGATCAGCACCGGCGGTGCCCTGGGCGCGGCGGCGTCCGGCGACGGGACGCCGTACCTCCGCTACGAGAGCCCCGGCCAGCCACGTGCCGCGATCGGCTTCGGCATCGGCCTGATGCATGAGCTGCTGGCACGCGCCGGGCTGCTCGTCGACCCGGACCCGCTCGGACCGGCGGTGGAGACGCTCGAGGGGCTGCTGGAGCGGAACGCCCCTTCCGTCGAGACCGAGGCCAGCCCGGCCAAGCAGCTGGCCTGGTCGATCTTCGGCCGGATCCCGATCATCTACGGCTCCGGGCGGATGGCCCCGGTCGCGCATCGCTGGAAGACGCAGATGAACGAGAACGCAAAGGCATGGGCCGCCTTCGAGCCGATGCCCGAGGCCAACCACAACGCCATCGAGGGGACCCTCAATCCGCGCGAGCTCTCGGATGCGCTCTACGTCGTTGAGCTGCGCGACCCGACCGAGGCCCCTGAGATCGCGGAGCGGTACGGGGTCGTGAACGAGCTCCTGGGCGAGCGCGCCACGAACCGCAGCGTGGTCTGGGCCGAGGGCCCGTCACCGCTGGCGCGGGTGCTCAGCGGGGTGGCATTCGGCGATCTGGTGAGCGTATATCTCGCAATCCTGTACCAGACCGACCCAACCCCGGTTACACTCTTGGCAATGTTGAAGCAGCGGCTCGCTCGGTCGACCGACTGACGGGCGCCGGTAGTAACGGCGCCGGGTGCCGGCGCCGGGAGGGCATGCGACGGTGCATTCGAGCATGATCGGCAAGGTCGAAAAGGCGATGCGCTACGCGCACGAGCCTGACCGGGTGAAGATCGGGCGCCTGACCGCCAGCTTCTCCGGCGACAACGGGACGCACACCGTCTCGCTCGATGCCGACACATGGCACTGTGACTGCCACCTGTTCGAATCCGCCGGCGGCTGTTCGCATACCCTGGCCATCCAGAAGATGCTCGACCCGATGCTCTCCGATGCCGCCAAGGACACGCCGCTCTACGGCCGGAGCGAGGCCGCCGCCCTGGCGTAGGTCCCCGCCCTCGTCCGAATTCGAGGCCCGCCGCGCGCCCGTCGCCGGCGGGCCTTCTGCTACGATCGGCGCCTTATCAACTGAAGACCGCGTCGGGTGCCGTGGCCGCAAGGACCACGGGTCAATGGAGAAGCCGGTGAGACGCCGGCGCAGTCCCGCTACTGTATCCGCCCCCGCGCCGCCGAACCGGCGCGCGAGGACGGGAGCCAGGTCGCCAGCCCGCACGCGATGTCCAGCCCCCTCGTGTGAAAGGGAACGGCATCACCATGACTCCTCGCCTTCGACCCCCCGCCACCCTCCTCTTTCTGGTTGCCCTGCTTCTGGCTGCCTGCAGGCCGGCCGCGAACGGGGGCCCACCAGCGTCGGTCCAGCCCTCTGTCACCAGTGCGCCCAGCACCCCTCCCCATAGCGTCTATCCCCTCACCCTTACCGACGACGCGGGCCGGCAGGTCATCATCGGCGGTGCGCCGACGCGGATCGTCAGCTTGGCGCCGTCCAACACTGAGATCGCCTGCGCCCTGGATGCATGCGACAACCTGGTGGGGGTCACCGACTTCGACGACTACCCCCCACAGGTTGCCGACGTAACAGAGGTGGTGGTCGGCGCGGTGGTCGACACCGAGAAGGTGGTCGCCGCCTCGCCAGAGCTGATCCTCGCCGCCGGCAACGGACTCACCCCAACCGCCATCATCGACCAGCTCACCAGCCTCGGCTACCCGGTGCTGTCGCTCTATCCGCACGACCTGGATGGCGTCTACCACGACATTTCCCTGGTCGGCGAGGCGATTGACGCCCGGGGCGCGGCCGACGAGCTGGTGACGAGCCTCCGGGCGCGCGCAGATGCGGTCGCCACGGCCGTGGCCGGTGCCGAGCGGCCGCGGACCTTTTACGAGGTGGGCGTCTTCGAGGGGAGCATCTACACCGCCGGCAAGGACTCGTTCCTCGCCTCGCTCATCTCCCTGGCCGGCGGCGAGCCGATCACCGGCGACCCAGCCTCGACCGCGATCCAGCTCGAGGACCTCATCGCGGCAGACCCGGAGCTGATCCTGCTCGGCGATGCCGCCTACGATCCCACCATCACCGCCGGAAGCGTGGCCGCGCGGGCCGGCTGGGGCGACATGGCCGCGGTCAGGGATGGCCACGTCGTAGTCGTCCTCGACGACGTGGTTATCACCCGGCCGGGCCCGCGCATCGTCGATGGCCTCGAAGCCCTGGCCAGGGCGATCCACCCAGAGCGCTTCCCCTAGCACCATGCGCGCCGCCGCTACCGCTTCGACCACGACCCAGACGGTCAACACCGGTCCTTCCCTGACCCGGGTCACGGTCGTGCTCGGCAGCGGGGCGATTCTGGTGCTGACCGCGATGGTCGTGGCCGTGGCGATCGGCTCCGTCGGGGTGGGGGTCGGCGACACCCTGGCGATCCTGGGGCATCGGTTGCTGGGCCTGCCGCTGGCCCGCAGCGTCGCACCTGGCGCTGAGTCCATCATCTTCGACGTTCGCCTGCCCCGGGTGCTGACCGCGATGCTGGTCGGAGGGGGACTGGGCCTGGCGGGTACGGTCTTCCAGGCGCTCCTCCGCAACCCGATGGCGGATCCGTACATCATCGGCACCGCCGCCGGCGCATCACTTGGCGCGATTGCCGGACTGATGGCGCCGATCCTCCTGCCGGTTCTCGCCATCGGCATTGGCAGCAGCTGGCTTGGGCTGGGATTGGTGCAGGTGCTGGCCTTCGCCGGCGGTCTCGGCACGGTCCTGCTCGTGTACGCGGTCTCTCGCGCCAACGGGCGCGTCCCGGTGGTGACTCTGCTGCTGACCGGCTACGCGGTCTCCTCCGTGCTGGCGGCGGGAGTGGCGCTGCTCATGTTCTTCTCCGGCCAGCACCTGGGAGCCATCTTCGGGTGGCTGATGGGCTCACTGGCGGCGGCCAAGTGGACCAACCTCGCATTCGCCGCGCCGCTGCTCACGATAAGTGCAGTGCTGTTGATCGTCCGCTGGCGAGGTCTCAACCTGCTCCTCCTCGGCGACGGCCCGGCCGCGAACCTGGGCCTCGACGTCGAGCGCGAAAAGCTGATGCTGACCATGCTCGCCACCCTGGCGACCTCGACAGTGGTGGCCATCTCGGGGACCATCGGCTTCGTTGGGCTGGTGGTCCCACACGTGCTGCGGCTGGCGATCGGGCCAGACCATCGGCTTCTCCTGCCGGCCAGTGTGCTGTACGGGGCCGCCCTGCTGACCGTTGCCGACCTCGGCGCGCGGGTCGCTGGTGGGATCCCGGTGGGGATAGTGACCGCGCTGATCGGGGCGCCCTTCTTCATCTGGCTGCTGCGGCGGTCGCGCGTGGTTCGCCCGGTCGTGACGCCATGACCACCGCCCTCCGGTCTGACGTCATGACCTCGCTGGAGGGTGTCGCTTTCGCGTACCCGATGCCTGAGGGACGCCGGGAGGTGCTCCGCTCGGTGGACCTGACCCTGGCGCGAGGCGATCTGGTTGCCCTGGTGGGCACAAACGGGAGCGGCAAGACCACCCTGCTCCGTCTGTTGACCGGGGTCCTGAGGCCCGATGCAGGCGTCGTGCGATTCGAGGGCCGCCCGCTCACCGATTGGCGCCGGCTGGACCTCGCACGGCGGGTGGCGGTGCTTCCGCAGCAGCTCGACCTTCCGGTCGGCTTCCGCGTGGCGGAGCTGGTTGGGATGGGACGCGCCCCGCACGCCCGACGCCTGTTTGCCTCAACCGAGGCCGATGAGCGGGCGGTTGCCCGAGCCCTGGCCGACGCGGGCGCGCTCGAACTGACCGATCGCTTCGCGGAGGAGCTCTCCGGCGGAGAGCGGCAGCGGCTGCTGGTGGCGATGGCGCTCGCCCAGGAGCCCGACCTGCTCCTTCTCGACGAGCCCACGCTGCACCTCGACCTCGCCCACCAGGTCGCCCTGCTGGGCACCATCCGGCGGCTGCGCGACCAGCGCGGCCTGACCGTGCTGGCCGTCCTGCACGACCTCAACCTGGCTGCGGCGTTCGCTCCGCGCGTCGCGATCCTCGACGACGGACGCGTCGTGGCCGATGGGCCGCCGGCGGAAGTGCTCAGCCCCGACCTGGTGCGTCGCGTGTTCGGCGTCCAGGTCGATGAGGCACGGACGCCCGACGGACGCCGCCACCTCGCCCTGCGAGAGGTCTAGCGCTCCTCGTCCTCGTCGACGGTGATGTCCACCTGCTCCTCGCCGTCGGCCCGGACGCTGCGGTGCACGTGGATATGCGGATGGGTCTCGTCGGAGACCTGGGCCTTCGCGACCTTGACCATCGTCCCCTCGTCGACGTCGCTCAGCCGTTCGGCCTCCGGGAGGGCGGCGTTCGGCAGCTCGCTCCACAGGACCAGGTTCAGGAAGACGTTCAACACCGCGATGACCGGGATGCCGAAGAGCGCGCCCCATACGCCGGCGACCTGAGCGCCGACCAGCAGGCCAACCAGGACGAGGATGGGGTGGATCCCCAGCGCGCCCTGCATCAGGCGCGGCTGGAGCCAGTTGACCAGGATCGTCTGCACCACCACCAGGATGATCGTCGAGAACAGGAACGTATCGGGCGTGTAGATCCAGGCCGCCGCGATAGGCGGAATGAGGGCCAGCGGCGGGCCGAAGAAGGGGATCAGCATCGCCAGCGCCGACAGCGTCCCGACCAGGAAGAGGTACGGGATGCCGAAGATGGTGCCCACGATCGCCACCAGGAAGGCCTGGATCACGGCGAGCACCAGCTGCGCCCGCAGGAAGCCGCCGAAGGCGCGCGCCACGCTGCTCTCGAGGATCTGCATCTCGTCGGAGTAGCGGCGCGGAACTGCGCGGTTCAGCTTGGCGAGGATTCGCTCGCTGTCGATCACCATGTAGAGCGACAGGATCAGGATCAGGAAGAGCGCGCCGAGCGTCGCCAGCGTCGCCCCGGCGATCTCCTGCGCCTGGTCGAAGATGGCCCCGGACAGGGTGCCGACCTGGTCCTGGGCGCTGTGGAAGAGGTCGACGAGGTTGATCTGCAGGCGATCGAGCCCGAGCGTGGACTGGTAGCCCGCGAGGGTCCGCTCGATCCTGACCGCCGTCTGCGGGAATTCGTCGGTCGCCTGCGCCAGCTGCTGGGTGATCGCCGCGCCGGTGGTGAAGAGCGCGAAGCCGAGGGCCAACAGAGCGAACAGGTAGGCGACCCCCACCGCGAAGCCGCGCGAGATGCGCCGGCCCTCGAAGAAGTGGACCACCGGCGACATGACGAAGGCGAGCAGCCAGGCCAGGAACAGGATCAGCAGGATCTGGCTGAAGCCGCTCAGGAACTCGATCGAGATCTGGATCAGGAGGACCGCGAAGTACGCCGACCCAAGGACCAGGAAGGCCAGCAGCCAGCGGCGGTCGCGGGGTCCGATCCCGCTGGTTGGCAGCTCACTCATGACGGGTTCCCCGCCTGCCGGCCGATGCCAGTGGCAGCCCGGACCTCGTGCATGGTGGCTTCGAGGATGGGACGCACCTTGCTGGCACCGGCCGCAAGCACCCGCTCCACGTGACCGGGGTCAGCCGCCAGCTCCAGCCGGCGCGCGCGCATCGGGCGGAAGCGCTCGATGATCCGCTCCGCCAGCAGCTCCTTGGTCTCGACGCAGCCGGTGCGTGCCGTCCGCTCGCCGTCCTGGATCTGGATGTAGTCGCCTCCGAAGAACCGATGCAGCTGGCACACGTTGCAGATCTCCGGACGCCCGGGATCGGTGCGCTTGATGCGCTGCGGGTCGGTGACCATCTTCTGCACGAGGCGACGGATCTCATCCGGCTCGGCGAAGATCGGGATCGTATTCCCGGCCGATTTGCTCATCTTGCGCACGCCATCGATGCCGAGCACCACCGGCACCTCGGTGAAGACCGCCTGCGGCTCGGGGAAGATCGGTCCATAGCGGCGGTTGAAGGCCCGCACGATCTC
>Ga0070696_100002099_pt1 | contig 13098 bp, 11 predicted proteins | sample KBSK1253metaG_FD_65474 | JGI IMG/M metagenome (GOLD analysis project Ga0070696, IMG submission 65474) | Corn, switchgrass and miscanthus rhizosphere microbial communities from Kellogg Biological Station, Michigan, USA - KBS K1-25-3 metaG | ecosystem: Host-associated > Plants > Roots >... | reverse complement strand
CTTCTTACTTCTCACTTCTCACTTCTTACTTCTCACTTCTTACTTCTCACTGCAGTTCAGTCCAGGATCGGTGGATCCTCTCCCGGCGGAACGTTCGGCCCCTGCCGGTCAGAACGCCGGCGGTCGCGGCGCTGTCCTTCCTCATACCACCGTCGGGTGATCTCCCCGGCCAGCTCCCGGTTCCCCAGACCGAAGGCCAGCCCCACCGCCAGCGCCACGGCGCCGAGTATCAGGGTGAAGGCCGCGGTCACGATCTCCTCCGCCACCCCCACCTGCTGCAGCGCCATGAAAATCGAAATGAGAATCACCGCGCTCTTTGCCAGCTTGGCTACGGTGGGAACACCCGCGACCCCTCCCGCCGAAGCCAGAATGATTCCCCGCACGAACTCGCCCACGATCATGCCGAGGATCACGATGACGATGGCGGCCAGGAGCGTCGGGATGAAGGCCAGCATCGCCCCAAACATCTGATTGATGCTCTCCAGACCCAGCGCCGTGCTGGCGAGGAGAATCACCACCAGCATCACCAGCCAGAAGATCAGCTTCGCCAGCGCCCGCACCGGATCCAGCCGCGAGCCGGTCCGCCCCACGACCTCGTCCAGACCACCGGCCGCGGCGACCCGGTTGAAGCCGAGCCGCTTAAGCGTATCGTCGGCCCAGCGCTGGACCTGACGTGCCAGGAAGTAGCCCGTGAGCAGAATGACGATCGCGCCCACCAGAGCAGGCAGCACGGTGCTGATCTGCTCGGCGCCGATGCGCAGCCGATTCCACAGTTCGTTCACGGCGACACCTCGATGACGAGTTTTCCGCTCTGCTCCCCCCGCTGCATCCGCTCGAAGGCGGTTGGGCCTTCATCCAAGCGGACGACTTCGTCCACCACCGGCACCAGTTTGCCCTGATGCGCCAATCTCACGATCTCGGCGTACTCACGGCGGCTCCCCATGGTGGAGCCCAGGATGCTCCACTGATGCCAGAAGAGCCGGCGCAGGTCGAAGGAAGCAGAGGGTCCGGTGGTGGCTCCGCAGATCACCAGTCTGCCCCCGCGGCGGAGCGCCCGGAGCGAGTTTGGCCAGGTGCGCTCACCCACGCTGTCCACCACGACGTCCGCTCCCCGTCCACCGGTCATCCGGCGTACTTCCGAGACCACGTCCGCCTGAGAGTGCAGTATGGTCTCCGCTGCTCCCAGCCGGCGGGCGGTCTCCAGCTTGGCCTCTGTACCGCCGGTCACGATGGCGCGCGCACCGATCAGGACCGCGATCTGCAGCGCCGCCTGGCTCACCCCACCACCGCTACCCCAGATGAGGGCTGTCTCGCCGGCACGGAGCCGCGCCCGAGTCGTGAGCATGCGCCAGGCAGTCAAGGTCGCCAGTGAAAACCCCGCCGCCTGGGACCAGGACATGGCGGCCGGCACCGGTGCCAGATTCACGGCTGGGACCACGACATACTCCGCCAGGGTCCCGCCCACGTGCTCTCCAAGGATCCGATAACTGGCGCAGAGCGATTCCTCTGATTCGAGGCACGCCGCGCACCGGCCACAGGAGAGGCCCGGGTTAAGCATGACTCGATCGCCGGGACGCACCTGCCAGACCTGAGCACCGACTTCCTCCACCACGCCGGCACCATCCGAGCCGACCACATGGGGAAAGCTGGGACCCTCACCCGGCAGCCCTTCCACCACCCAGAGATCAATGCGGTTGAGGGCCGCGGCCCGAATCCGCACCAGGACCTGGTCCGGCGAGGTGAGGGAAGGCTTCGGCAGCTCCTGCAGTTTCAGATGCTCGAGCCCGCCGATTGCCGTCAAGGTGAGGGCTTTCATCGGTCGGGCCGAACGGTCCGGGTCAAAACGATGGACTCAGGATCTGCTCGCCGGGTCGGAGCGCCACCGGCAGGGCAGCACTGTGAGATCCCAGACTCTGCAGGAAGAGGCGGAACTGCCCCTTTCCCTTTCGTACGTCAGCCATCTTCCCGACCACGTAGGCCATTCGCTCCCCGTTGCGGGAGACAGCTAACGCCGCAATCGGCTGCTGGGTCTCGAGCACCAGTGCCGCCCCCGAACCGCCAGCGGGCAGCCGCATCACGTCCGAACCCTTGGAATGCTCGACGACGTACACCAGATCCCGGTTGGGAAGCAAATGGGGGCTGGATTCCCGGGCCGACGTCTTGGTCAGCCGCCGCTGGTCGGAGCCATCGATCCCCATCTGGTAGACCTCGCTATTGCCGTCGCGGCGCGAGACGAACACGATATTGCGACCGTCAGCGGATACGTCCGCGGAGGAGTTCCCTCCAGGTGAAGAGGTGAGCGTCCGCTGGTCGCTCCCATCCATCCTGATGCTGAGGATCTGGGGTGGTTTGTCCTTGGGAGTCAAAGTGTAGACGATCCGGGCTCCATCGGGTGTCCAGGTCGGCTCGCCTTCGTCACTCGGGTCGCTGGTGAGCCGCCGCAGGTTCCTGCCATCGGCGTCCATGATATACAGGTCGTAGCTGCCGCCCCGACTTGAGCTGAAGGCGATCCGTGTGCGATCCGGAGAAAACACCGCCTGGACGTCTGTCGCAGTATCGACCAGAATGGGATAGAGCGAGTCTGGAGCCGCCCAGCGGAATTGGTAGATGTCGAAGGCGCCCCCGCCCCGACGGTTGGACGAGATCAGAAGGTCTCCCACCACGAATACATCGGCCCCAGAACCCTTGGTCCAGGGGGCCGACGCCGTGATGACCGCATGCCCCGGGCTCACCCCCTCGACCATCCCCATTGGGGTGACCGCGGCGACCTGGGGCAGGGTGCTCGTCCAGGTGAGATTCGGCGCCGGCGCGATCGCCTTCCCTTGCTCGTCCACCAGCGACCCGGCGATGGTGGCCCGCTCGCCAACCGCTACTCCAATCCGGGTGCGATCCAGCCCGAGCAGCCCCGGGATAGTGTGTATCGTCCAAACGACCGGCTCGAACCCACGGAGGCGGGATGTAAGTGTGGTCGTGCCGGCAGCTTTCCCAGTCAGGGTGCCATCGGCAGCGTTGAAGCTCGCCAGGGCCGTGTCGCCGATCTCCCAATCGATTCGGGCCTCCGGAACCGGGCTTGAATCGGCCGCCTCGGCCATCGCGGTAAACCGCCGGTTGCCCCGAATGGGGAGCTCTATCGGAGCGCTTCCCGGACGGGGAGACACGACCAGCCGCTGCGCCAGTTTATGGACCTGTACGGTCGCGTGTCGCTCTTGGGAGAACCCCACGGCGACCACCTCGGCCTGACCGGGAGACCGGCCGGTGACCACCCCCGACGGGTTCACGACGGCCACCGTCGTGTCGGTCGAACGCCATTGAATTCCGCCTCGCAAGCCGCGATTGCCCTGGGATGGCACCAGCGCCAGCAGCGTGTCGCTCTCATCCGGCCCCAGCACGACATTGGTCTCGGGAAGGGCGAAGTCAGCCTGCTCCACCTCGACCCGCGCGGTGGTCATCAAACCGGTCGAAGTTGCGGCCTGCACGATGCTGCGACCGGGTGCGACACCAACCACCAACCCGGTTGTATCCACAGTAGCGACTTCCGGCCGGAGCGACTTCCAGGTCACTTTCCCGGTTGGAGCCGGGGTCTCGTCCTCCCGTAACGCCTGGGCGCTAATCAGTATGCTCTCACCCGGAAGCACGGTGACTGAGGCCGGATCCAGGGTGAGCACCGTACCTGAGGGAGTGACTTGTTTGCCGGCGGAATCGGCCCCGGGTCCGGTCCCATTGATGAGGACCGCCAACGATGCCCGCCTGCCCTGGAGCCGGGCCTCAATCTTTGCCAGCCCAGGGCTTACGCCCAGGACGGTGCCATCCTTTTGAACCCGGGCGATGAGGGTGTCGGAGCTCCAGAAGAGGAACTTGGCGGAGGGAATGAGGTTGCCTTGGCGATCGTAGGCCGCGGCGAAGATCGTCTGTCGCTGGCCGACCCCTAGGGTCATCGTCTCGGGGGTCACCTGAACCTCGGTGACGCTCTGTGCCCGGGCCGGCGCCGCCCCCGCCAGGACTCCAAGCACGCCGAGCAGCGGCAAGGCACGGAGGTTAGGCCCGTGGCCGGCGCGGACCGAGGCTCGTGGCGAACCCACGAGGCGGCGAATACTCGAAGAGTGAGGTGTCAGTGCGCTAATAATAGCGCCAGGCTGGCCCGACCGCATGAATTGCAATGCGTCGCGCAACGTTCGAGCCTTGCACAAGAGTTGAAGATGTGCAAGTTATATCCTGTCCGTACAGGCGCGCGCGCGCCTCTCGACCAGCGGCGGGTTACGCCGCATCTGCGTTCGGAGGGAGCGAAGATGGCCGAACTTCATTATATGGAGATGGGCTGGTCCGGCTCTGGATGGATGGATCCGCTGCCCGTGGAGCCAGCCCCTGCTCCCCCACCGTCTCCCGCAACGCCCGCCACCGCTCCCCAGTCCAGTCAGACCGCGCCGACCCCGGACCGCCCGCGCAAGCCGGCAAAGAAGGCGTCGCGCCCAGCCGCAAAGAAGGCGAAAAAGGCTCCCAAGAAGGCCGCGAAGAGAGCCGCCAAGAAGCCCCGTAGGAAGGCTGCCAAGAAGGGGGCCAAGAAGGCTGCCAGAAAGGCGTCTCGTCGTCCAGCGCGTAAGGCCGCAAAGAAGTCGGCCAAGCGTTCCGCCCGGAAGCGCGGTCGCCGCCGCTAAGCGTTCCGCCGACTGAGGAGCGCCCTGTGCCGCGGGGCGCTCTTTCTTTACCTTCAATCATTCTTTCTCCCAAATCGTTGCTCATGCGTCCTCGGATCTTCGGCGCGGCCGGGCTCCTCTTGGTCGGGCTCGGCCTGGCGGCCGGTTGTGGCAAGAAACCGCCGGACGGGGTAGCGCTGGTCGGCGCCACCGTGATCGATGGCACCGGCGGGCCGCCGTTGGCCAATGCCGCAATTGTGGTCCGCAAGGGAAAGATCGAATGGATGGGCTCCCGCTTAGGGTTCGAGCTTCCACCGCGTACGACCCAAATCGATCTGAGGGGCCGCTGGATCATGCCCGGGCTGATCGACGCCCACGCCCACACTTCGCTCTGGGCGCTGAAGCGGTACCTGGCGTGGGGCGTTACGTCGGTTCGGGACCTGCATGGATCGCTTGACACCATCCTGGGACTCCGCCGGACAGTGAACTCGGGTCGTGTACTCGGCCCACGCATTTACAGCGCTGGGGCCATGATCGACGGGACTCCTCCAACTTACCCCAGCGCTCTCGCCGTCGTTGGGCCGAAGGATGCCCGCAAAGCCGTGGACCGATTGGTCAACGCCGGAGTGGATCTGATCAAGGTCTACACCCGGATCGACCCCCCGCTGCTGGAGGCGGTGCTGGACGAGGCCCGCACGTTCAACCTGCGGGTGACAGCCCACCTGGGGCTGACCGATGCGATGACTGCGGCTCGATCTGGAATTTCCTCGATCGAGCACCTGACCGGCATTCCCGAGGCGGTCCTGCCCGACCCCGCTCCTCTATTCGCCGCTCACCAGCGCAGCTTCCTCGCCGGCTGGACCGCCTTCGAGCGAAGCTGGGGTGGACTCGACTCGGCCGGATTGAGCCGGGTGGCGCAGGAGCTGGCCAGGCGCAACGTCACGCTGGTCCCCACCCTAGTGCTGCACGAGACCTTCAGCCGACTGGACACGCCTGCGTTCTTGGAAGACCGGGCCTTCCAGGCCGTACCCCCAGCCGAGCGGCAGCGTTGGAATGTGGCCGACATGATCAGCCGCGCCGGATGGAAGGCAGACGACTTTGAGGCTTTTCGGCGCTCACGGGCGGTCCAGAATCTGTTTCTTCGAGAGTTCGGCGCCTCCGGCGGGCGGATTGCCGCCGGCACCGATGCCTCCAACCAGTTGCTGGTGCCGGGATACAGCGAACATCAGGAGCTGCAGCTCCTGGTTGCGGCTGGGTTCACGCCCCGGGATGCCATTCTCGCAGCCACCCGAAATGGCGCGCTGCTGTTAGGGGTGGATTCCCTGGGGTTGCTCGCTCCGGGCAAGGTCGCCGACCTCCTGATCCTCACCCGCGATCCATTGGAGGACATCCGTAACACCCTGGCGATTGACCGAGTAATGAGCCGGGGACACCTTTTCTCCCCCGAATCGCTTCGCACAACCTGGTAACAACTGATGATGAGCCCAGCGCTCGAGCGCCTCGCTCTCTTCCTCGGGCCCGAGCAAACCCGTCAGGGGCTGCTGGCCCGCGCCGCGTTGGGCCAGCCGGGTCGAGGAGATCCTGAGCTGAGGAGCGCCCTGCTGGACCGGCTGCAAGCTGGGATCCGGGCGGATGGGAGCGTCGGTGGTTCGGTGGTAGCGACGATCTGGCGGGCGCACGAACTGATGGATCTCGGCGTCGGATCCAAGGCAGGCGCGGACCCGCTGATCAGGTGGATGCTGGCCCTGCAAGGCAAGCCGGGAGCCTTCGGAGAGAGCTGCGATCGTTTGCGGCATGCCCAGAGAGTCTGTGAGCACTTCGTGATCGGCTTCTTTGCCCCGGCGCCGCCGGAGCAGCGGCTGACGCCGATCACCCTGCCGAACGGCAAGCTCTTCCGCGCAGAACCGGCCGCCCGGTTCGCGATCAGCTGCCTGGCGCTCCGAGCAGCGTTGCGGGCCGGGCATCAGACTCGTCAGATGATCCAACAACATCTGCAAAGCCTGGTCCGGCTTGCGGATCAGTGGACCGACTGGAACGGTTACTTCGCTCCCGATGTGATTCTATCCGGCCTGCATGCCCTCGCCGTGGCTGGCCCGGCCTATCGGGATGTCGTGGGGCGACTGGTGGAGCTGGTGGTGGCCAACCAAGCCCGCGACGGCAGTTGGTCCAACGCTGATCTTTTCTATGCCTTGGAAGCCCTCCGCGCCGCGGACACGGCTGCTGCGCGGGAGAGCGTTCGACGAGCGGTGCCGGCCCTGACGGCGCGACAGCGGGTGGATGGTACCTTCGGCGCCACGGCCCAACAGGAGAGGGCCCTGATCGGTCTCATGACACTGTTGTGGGCCGAGCAAGGACCCTGATCCCAAGGAGCGAGCCATCCTCCCCGCTGCGACTACGGTTCCGCAGATCACGATCCCACCGGGCGTTAATCCCTGTGTCCCCCGGCCGAGCGGAGATGTAACTTCCGGGCGGCCGCCAACGTGGCTGCCGCCTCACGAACCGTGAAGGGACCATGGCCGGGCCTCCCATCGACCAGAAGCCCAGAATCCGGCTGACCTCGCTCTCGCACGGCGCCGGCTGAGCCTGCAAGCTCGGCCAAGCCGAGTTGGCGCAGGTGCTGCGCCATCTGCCCCTGGTCCAGGACCCGCGAGTCCTCGTGGATGCCGCCACCCGCGACGACGCGACGGTCTTTCGCATGACCGATAGCCGCGCCTTGGTGGCGACGGTGGATTTTTTCACGCCCATAGTGGATGATCCGGGCGCGTGGGGAGCCATTGCCGCCGCCAATGCGCTGAGCGACCTGTTTGCCATGGGTGCGACTCCGCTCTTCGCACTCAACCTGGTGGGCTGGCCCCGGGACAAGCTGCCTTTCGAGATGCTGGGCGAGGTCCTCCAGGGAGCGGTAGAGGTGGCACAGCGCGTCGGTTGTCTGATTCTGGGCGGCCACTCGATCGACTCGGTAGAACCGCTCTTCGGGATGGTGGCGATGGGTGAGGTTCACCCCGATCGGATGCTGACGAACACCGGGGCCTGCGCGGGCGACGTGCTGGTATTGACCAAGCCACTGGGAACGGGCATCCTGGCCACCGCGCTCAAGCGCGACGCCCTGCTCGAAGCGGGTATGGCGGAGGCGGTTCGCTCGATGACCACGCTCAACGACGGGGCGATGCGAGCGGCGATCGAAGTGGGAGTGAGCGCGGCGACCGATGTGACCGGGTTCGGCCTGGTAGGTCATCTCACCCAGATGTTGGATGCCAGCCAGGTGGCCGCAGAGCTGTCCTACGAGTCGATCCCTCTCCTGGAGCACGCCTGGAACCTGGCTTCGCGAGGCATTGTCCCGGGCGGCACTCAACGCAACTTGGAGGCGGCGGACCGAGTTACCTGGGCGGACGACCTGACCCCGGCCGATCGGCTGCTCTGCGTGGACGCCCAGACCTCCGGTGGGCTTCTCCTGGCTGTGCCGTCCGAGCACAAATCGGCCATCCTCGAGGCGCTCCGGCGAGAGGCCACGCCGGCCGCCGCGGTGATCGGGCGGGTGACGAAAGGGGCACCGGGTACGATACGGGTGGTGAGGAAGTGAAGGGTGAAGGGTGAAGGGAACCGCGTGAATCGTGAACCGTGAAACGTTAAACGGCCACACAACCCCTTCACTCTTCACGTTTCACCTTTCACTTCTCACCTTTCACGTCTCACCTTTCACGTTTAACCTCTCACGTCTCACCTCTCACGTCTCACCTCAATGCCCCCTCTCCGCTGGACCGCCGAACGAATGGATCAACTGGAGCACGCCGTGCGACGGAGGCTCCGGGTGGCCCTCACCCGTCGAGGCAGCGAGTACATCGTCGTGGCGGTGCGGATGACCACGGCGGAGCAGCGAGATGCCCTGGTCGGCCGGCTTCCAATGACCGGCGAGGAGCTGACCTTCCGGTTGGACCAGATCGACAGCTTTCAGGTGATTGAATGAGCCCGATCGCCATTGTGCACCTGGATGAGAGCTGCCTGGGCAACGGTCGAGAGGGGGAAAATCCTGGCGGGAGCGCGGGCCTCATCGAGGCGCGCAACGGACGGGGTAAGATCCAGCGGCGGGACTTTTTTATCTCGTCCCCCGCGACCACCAACAATCGAATGGCCTTGAGTGGCGCCATCGCGGCGCTCCAATTGCTGGCTCGGAAAAAGACCCGGATGCGGGTCCTGATGGTCTCCGATTCCCAGTACCTGGTGAAGGGGATGAGGGAATGGGTGCCAGCGTGGCAGGCCAGAGGCTGGAGCCGGAAGGGTGGTGCAATCGAGAACCTCGAGCTCTGGCGGGCGCTCAGCGCCTCGGCGCGATTGCACGACGTGGAATGGACCTGGGTCCGGGGACACAAAGGGCATCCCAAGAACGAATACGCCGACCACCTCGCGGTCGCTGCCGCGCGGGAGCAGAAGACTTCAGAAGGAATCGTGGAGTCGGGGTTCGACGAGTGGCTCGCCGCGAAGCAGGCCGCGGGCTCCTACCCCGATTACGACCCGGACGCGGCGTTCACTGAGCTGGAGCGAAGAGTCGCTTCGGGTGAGCCGTTTCCGTTGGCAGAGGAGCAGGTGACGTAAAGCGGCGGGCGGGACCCTTAATTGCTCCCGCTGGCGAGCAGTTTCTGGAATTGGGGATTGGAAGCTAAGCCGGCCCAGACCGGGTCGATCCGCAGCCAGGCCGCCGTGACAGGCGGCATGTGGGGCTTGGCCATCAATCGTTCGAGTCGGGCCAGGGCACTGTCGGGCTTTCCGGCGGCAGCATAGAGCCGCGCCAACGCAAAGGCGAAAGTACTCCCGTCTAACGCATCCTTCGAAACCGGCCGTAACGCGGCAGCGGCCTCGCCTTCGCGAATGGCCTCGGACTTCCGGCCCTGCCTCAGGTACATGTCTGCCACCCGCATCCGGTAGGCCGGCTCCTCTGGCCGAGCCTTGAGCAGCTTCTGCTGATACGCGAGTGCGGAGTCGAGCAGCCGCCGTTGGTCCGCCGACCGGCCTTCCCGTTGCGCTACCATGGCTCGCAGATCGTAGCCCAAGGCGCTGTCCAGAGTAGTCTCTCCCAAGGTTGCGCTGCGCAAAGTGGCGAGCACGGAATCAGGAAGAATCAGGGGCAACAAGCCCCACGCACCCAGCCCGGAGCTCACCCGCATCATCGGCACCACTCCAGCCGCCGTCAGTCCACGACTCACGGCAGCCTGGGCCGAGGAGCGATCGCCCTTGCTGGCGATCGCCAGAATTGCCAGGCCCAGGTAGCTTCGCGGCTCGGCCGGAAAGATTGCGATAGCCTGTTGGAGCCACTGCTCCGCCTGGTGGTAACGGCCCAGGACTGCCGCCGTCGTCGCCCCCTCCACGTAGCCTCGAGCCGAGCGGGGGTCGAGATCGATGACGCGAGTCAGGGTATTGTACGCCTCCTCCCACTTGCCTTGCCTCCGGATCACAAATGCCAGCGCCGCCAGAATCTCGGCGTCGTTGGGCCGGGCGCGCCTGGCAACTTCCAACTCGGCTAAGGCCTGGTCATAGTCCAGCTGACCGTGATAGTGATAGTAGGCCATCGCAACATGGGCCTCGGGCAATGCGGGCTGCAATCGAACCGCCCGCTCGGCGGCCGCCTTCACTCTTGCCAGCCGGTCCTCGGTTCGGTCGAAGTAGAACCAGTAGAGCCAGTCGTTGGCCCTGGCCAGATCGGCATAGGCGAGCGCGAATGTCGAATCCAGCGCGACCGCCTTCTGGAGAAGGCTGTCCGCGGTGAAGAGATCGGGGCCGCTGTAGTCCCGCTCCAAGTGGGCATGGCCCTGGAGATAGTAGTCATACGCCTCGGCGTTGGCCGTGGGGCGCGCGGCCATGGCCTGCTTCTCGGGCTCCGCCAAAGCCACGTGCAGGGCGTTGGCTACCTCTTCGGCGATGTCGGATTGCACCTGGAACATTCCCGACATCACGGCGTCATAGCCATGGGCCCAGACGTTGGTGCCATCCGAGACTCGGATGAGCTCTGGACTCACCCGCACCCGGCTGGAGCTGTCACCGGCGTGCTCCCACCGGACCGTACCCTCCAACACGTAGCCCACCCCCAGCTCCTCCCCGATCTGTCGCAGCGGCTTCTGAGTCGCCTTGTATTGTTTGGCGCTGCTTCGGGCAATCACCTTGAGCCCGCCGATACCGGTCAGCCGGTTGGTGATCTCCTCGGTGATCCCGTCGGCGAAGTACTCATCACCCGAGCCGCCGAGGTTCTCGAAGGGCAGCACCACGACGGTCTTGTCACCGGCCGCCTCCTCGGTTCCCCGGCCGGTCCGGTGTCGGGCCACGCCCCACGCCAACGCCAGGGCAAGCACCACGCCGAGGACGAGGTACCCCGCCCTCTGCCAGCGCACCGTCCTGGCACTGCTCGGGCTCGGGGTGGTCGGCGTGGTCGCGGCAATTGCCTGGGTGGGCTCGGTTCCGCCACTCGGGGTCGCCATGGCTTCGAGCTGGTGCAGTAGCTCGTCGGCGGTTTGCCAGCGATCGGCCGGGCGTTTTTCCAGGCAGCGCATGATCACAGCGGCAAGCGACGAGGGCACCGAGGTGCGGAAGCGGGTCACCTGCTCGGGCGCCTGAGTCACGTGAGCGGCCAGCACCGCCTGGGGAGTCGGGGCCACAAAGGGCGGGCGACCGGCCAGCATCTCGTACCCCAGCGCACCGACGGCGTAGATGTCAGCCCGGTGATCGACATGGGAATCCCCCGAAGCTTGCTCCGGCGCCATGTAGGCCGGAGTGCCTAAGGCGACGCCCACCGAAGTAAGCGCCGTCGGGCCGGTTGCTTCGCTCAGCGCCTTGGCCACCCCGAAGTCGGTCACCAGGGCGTGATGACGGGAGATCAGGACGTTATCCGGCTTGATGTCGCGATGGACCACGCCGTGCTCATGGGCGCAACTCAGGGCATCCACCACGTCGCGGAGCAGGCGCACGGTCTCACCGATAGGGAGCTCGCCCTCCCGAGCCAGTCGGGCTCGGAGCGAGTCGCCCTCGATGAGCGGCATGGTGTAGTAGAGAAGACCATCGGCTTCGCCGGCGGCGAACAGCGGCACGATGTTGGGATGGTGGAGGCTGGCCGCCAGCTGGATCTCCCGCCGGAACCGATCGACGCTCAGCCCGGCGCCGAGCTCGGGCGGAAGCACCTTGAGGACCACCTTGCGGCCCAGCGCGGTCTCCTGGGCAACGAACACGCGGCTCATCCCGCCCCCGCCGAGCTCGCGCTCGAGGTGGTAGGCCGTGCCCAGCGCAGCCTGAAGACGTTCCAGGAGTTCCGACATCGGGGATCCGCCGGTGGAGAGCCTTAAGAATAGGGCTGCGCCCTCGCTCCAGCCAGCGGAGTTACTGCAGGATTGCGTAGCTCGACATCAATCGACCGCACCCGAGTGTTGTCAGTGAAGCCCGACAAGTTGGTGAAGTTCACCTGGAAGCGCGGGTGCAGGATGTTGGCTCCGGTGCCCACGAACGGCCGGAACCGGCCACGGGGGCCAGCGACCATCCGAGCAAGGCTTCCGCGCCGAAGCCCATTCCCTACTCCTTGCTTGACAGTTCGAGGGGAACGACTCTAACCTGCCCTCACCGATCTATCGCAGCCGAGGGCACCGTGAGCGACCTGGAGCGCTTCTTCCGCCGACTGGTCACTAATCTGGCCAGCAGTGACCCTGCCCGACTGCATCGGCCCCTGCCGCTTACCGAAGTCTACCAGTCTATCATGCCGTATCGCACCAACCGCCGGGCCCTGGGCCTGGACACGAGCGAGGATTACGAGCTGGTCCTCCTCCGCCTGGCGGCCGGCGAAGGCGGGTTCGCCCGCACCGAACCCGAGGACGCCCGCGCCAGTTTTGCCCGGGAGGCACGCAGCACCCACCCAGACCTGGACATCCTCCACCGGTTCGAGAACGTGCTTCTCACGCTTGGAGCGGACTCTCTGGAACGCGCGTTGGGGCCGGCCCCCGAGCTCAACGACGATCACCCCTCACCCGGTCCGAGCCCGGACCTCCCGCTTCTGGACCTTCCGGAGATGACGGAGCCCGAGGTCGCGCTCGATGCCGACCTGCCCGAAACCGAGTCCATGGCTTCGGACTCGGACTCGCCCCGCTGCCTCTACTGCGGTGGGGCACTTCCCGGGGGACGAATAGTGAAGTTCTGCCCCCACTGCGGCCAGCACCAGGCGCTCACTCATTGCCCCGAATGCCAAAGCGAGCTGGAGGCCGGATGGCGCCATTGCGTGAACTGCGGAGCCGCGGTCGCCCCGAGATAGGATCCACTATGCCCTGGAGCTCGCGGGTTCGTCCCCTGGACGTTCTCGCGGTCATTATGGGCGGAGGCGCGGGGACCAGGCTCTTCCCGCTGACTAAGGACCGGGCCAAACCCGCCGTGCCGCTCGCCGGAAAATACCGGCTGGTGGACATCCCCCTCAGCAACTGCATCAATTCCGACCTCCGCCGAATTT
>Ga0070696_100002096_pt1 | contig 13114 bp, 10 predicted proteins | sample KBSK1253metaG_FD_65474 | JGI IMG/M metagenome (GOLD analysis project Ga0070696, IMG submission 65474) | Corn, switchgrass and miscanthus rhizosphere microbial communities from Kellogg Biological Station, Michigan, USA - KBS K1-25-3 metaG | ecosystem: Host-associated > Plants > Roots >... | reverse complement strand
GTGCAGGGCTGCCATGTGACGGTCGTTCACCTGATGCCGACGCTGATGGAACGTCAGCTGGATCCGGACGGCGGCGCCTATCTCATGGGGAAGATGGAGGAGCTCGGCATCCGCGTGCTGCTCGGACGGACGACCGTGGCCGTGCTCGGCAACGGCCACGTGGAAGGCGTCGCGCTTTCGGACGACAGTTGCCTCGAGGCGGATCTGGTCGTGGTGGCGGCCGGCATCCGTCCCAACGTCGATCTCGCCCACAAGGCGGGCGTGGCGGTGAATCGCGGCATCGTCGTCAACGATCACATGGAGACGTCGTCTCCCGATGTCTTCGCGGTGGGCGAGTGCGCTGAGCACCGCGGCGTGTGCTACGGACTCGTTGCGCCGTTATTCGAGCAGGGGAAGGTGCTCGCCGCGACGATGACAGGAAACAAGGGACCGACTTACACCGGCACGGTGCAGGCCGCGAAGCTGAAGATCATGGGCGTCAACGTGTTTTCAGCTGGCGATTGGAGCGAGCAGAACGCGGAACCGGTCCGCTACGAGGATCGAGCGCTCGGGATCTACAAGAAACTGACGCTGCGCGACGGCAAGCTTGCCGGAGCCATCCTGGTTGGCGACATCTCGGACAGTCACCGCTACATGGAGTGGCTGCGCGCTGGCGTCGACCTCACCGATCAGCGACGCCATCTGCTGTTTCCGCCGCCCGCCTCGGATGCGGGGCTCGACGTCGCGGAGATGGCCGACAGCGCGACCGTGTGCGGCTGCGTCGGCGTCACCAAGGGCGCGATCATCAGCGCCATCCACGACCGCAGCGTCAACACGCTCTCGCAGTTGAAGGAAGCCACGCGCGCGAGCACTGGGTGCGGGAGCTGCAGCGGCCTGTGCCAGGACCTGCTGCGCGCGGTGGCGCCGGAGTTCGAGGAAGAGGTGAAGAAGGTGATCTGCGGCTGCCTTCCGTTCGCGGAGGACCGGCTGCGCGACATTCTCAGGAGCCAGCGGCTGAAGTCGGTGCAGGAGGTTCTCGAGATCTACGGCAACGGCTACGGCTGCGAGGTCTGCAAGCCGGCGCTCAGCTACATGCTCGACATGCTCTGGTGCGGCGACCACGACGAGGATCGATCCGCCCGGTTCATCAACGACCGCGTGCACGCGAACATTCAGAAGGACGGGACGTTCTCGGTCGTGCCGCGCATCCACGGCGGCGTGACGAGCCCGGCCCAGCTGCGGCGCATCGCCGACGTGGCGGACAAGTACCACGTGCCGATGGTGAAGATCACCGGCAGCCAGCGAATCGACCTCCTCGGGGTGAAGAAGGAAGACCTGCCGAAGATATGGGCGGACCTCGACATGCCGTCCGGCCAGGCCTACACGAAGGGCGTCCGCATGGTGAAGACCTGCGTGGGCACCGACTTCTGCCGCTTCGGCACGCAGGATTCCACGGCTATCGGCATTGCGCTCGAACGACGCTTCGAACAGCTCTACACACCACACAAGGTAAAGATGGCGGCGGTCGGCTGTCCGCGCAACTGCGCGGAAGCGACCGTCAAGGACATAGGGCTCGTCGGACAGGAGGGTGGCTGGCAGGTGGTGGTCGGCGGCGCCGCGGGCAAGTCCGTGCGCAAGGCGGACCTTTTGACGACGGTCGAAACGTCGGAGGAGGCGCTCGAGGCGTCCGAGCTCTTCTTCCAGTACTACCGCGAGAGCGCGAACTATCTCGAACGGACCTACGACTTCGTCGAGCGACTCGGCATCGAAAAGGTGCGGAAAGAGACCGTCTACGCGCCCGAGGCCGTTCGGCAGGGGCTGCGCGATCGCTTCAGCCGATCGAAGGCGCACGCCGTCGATCCATGGCTGGAAGGGCGCGAGCCGAGACATCCGACGCAGTTCATCCCGATCCAATCGCTCGAGCAGGTGAGGGCATGAACGGGCATCGCTGGGTCCGGGTGACACCATGCGACAGCATTCCGCTGCGAGAGGGTCGACTGGTGACCTTGGCGGGGCGCGACATTGCCATCTTCAACCTCGGCGACCGCTTCATGGCCACCGACAATCGATGCCCGCACAACGGCGGGCCTCTCTGCGACGGTATCGTCGCAGGGGACTCTGTGGTCTGTCCGCTGCACGCGTGGAAATTCAAGCTCGAGACCGGGACCGTCGAGCGTCCTTCGTCGAAGGATGAGTGCCTCGCGACGTATCCCACCCGCATCGAGGACGGGATCGTGCTGCTCGGGCTCCCGGAAGAGAGCGTGCCGTGAAGGCGCGAACCGACTCCTTCGACTGGCTCGTCGACGACGCTTCCGCGGTCTGGGGCGAGCGCATCGCGCGGCCCGGCTATCGCGGTCCGTCGGCCAGCTTCGACGGTCGCCGGGTACTTTCGCTCGAAACGCGCCGGGCTCCCGAGCTGGCGCTGCTGGTGATGAACTACGGCGGACGTCCCGTGGTCGCCCCGGCACTGCGCGAAGTGGCGCTCGAGTCGAACCCGGCCGCTCTCGCGTTCGGAGATGCGCTGATCCGAGAGACGTTCGACGTGGTGGTGCTGATGACCGGCGTGGGCACGCGCCTGCTCGTGAAGATCATCGAGCCCGTCCACGGACGCGATGCCTTCATCCATGCGCTGGCATCGACGCGCATCGTGGCGCGCGGGCAGAAGCCGGTGGCCGCGCTGCGCGAGCTTGGGCTCACGCCCTGGGCGACTGTGCCGCGGCCAAACACCTGGCGTGAGGTGCTCACGACGTTCGACGCGCATGCCGCCGACGTGCCGTTGCCGGGTTTGTGCGTGGCCGTGCAGGCGTATGGCGCGCCGAATCCCGATCTGACGCTCGGCATCGAAGCCCGTGGCGCGCGCGTCACCGATGTGACTGTGTACCAATGGGCGCTGCCGGACGACGTTGCGCCAATTCGTGCCGCGGTCAGTGCCCTCGTGGCTGCCGCGATCGACGTCGTCCTGCTGACTGCGCCTGTGCAGCTCGTGCACCTGCTGGCAGTGGCGGCTGACATGGGGCTCGAAGCCGCCGTACGGCGCGCGCTGCCGCAGATGATCATCGCGTCCATCGGCCCCATGACCTCGGAGGAGATCGTGCAGCAGGGGTTGCAGGTGGATCTGGAGCCCTCGAACGCGAAAATGGGCGTTCTGGTCAAGGAGGCTGCGGAACAGTGCGCGAGTCTCCTTCACGCGAAACGCCGCAGTGTCGCCGCAAGGTAAGGATCAGTACGGTGAGGGAACAGAAACGCACGTTGGAGCCCGGCGGCGCGACCAGTGAGATTGGTTTCCTGCACGAGATCGGGAGCCGGTTCGCCGCGGCCGATTCGCTGCAGACCGTGCTGGGACGCGTCGTGCACTTCGTGGCCAGCGTCGTGCAATGCGACTCCTGCTTCATCTACGTCCTCGAGGATGAGGATCTCGTGCTGCGCGCCTCGAAGAACCCGCACGCCGACATCGTCGATCGCCTCAAGCTGCGGGTGGGACAGGGGATTACCGGGTGGGTGGCGGAGCATCGCCAGCCGGTCGCCGTGGGTTGCCACGCCTTCGAGGATCCGCGGTTCCAGGTGTTCAACGAGGTCCCCGAAGATCATTACGAAGCGTTCCTGTCGGTGCCCGTGCTCTGTCGCGGCCGGCTTGTCGCCGTCATCAACCTCCAGCATCGACACCCGCACGAGCACAGCTGGAGCGAGATCCAGTTGGTCTCGACGGTGGGATTTCTCGTAGGCGCCGAGATCGCGCTGGCGCGGCTCGAGAGCGAGAACAGCGAGCTGTCCGAGCGGCTCGAGACGCGAAAGGTGCTCGATCGCGCGAAAGGGATCCTCCAGCGTGACCTTGGGATCAGCGAGGAAGAGGCGTATCTCACCATTCAGAGGCAAAGCCGCCAGCGGAGGAAATCCAAGCGGGAGCTCGCCGAGGCCATCGTGCTCGGCGACGAGCTGCGCCGGACCAAAACATTGCAGCCGTGAAGGCCACGGCCACAGACGTGCGACTCTAATACGTCGCCGGGCCTGAATTACCATGCAGGCAAGAGCGCCATGGACGTCACGATGCACTCGCCGGGATCGTTCTGCACTGCCGTGCTCCGCACGCCAGACGTCGAGCGCGCCGCCGCCTTCTACGGCGCGCTCGTCGGCTGGACATCTCAGGAGGTGTCGGGCACGCCCGGCCATCGGTTGCTGCAGTTTGGCGGCAGGACGGTGGCGAGCCTCCACCAGATCTCCAACGGGAGCGATGTCTGGGTCCCGCACGTGTCGGTCGAACGCGTCGAGCGCACCACGGCAGCTGCCCTCGCGCGCGGCGCCATGCTTGTGGACACCGCCAACGTCCCGGGCATCGCGCGGCTGGCGACGCTCCGCGACCCGGAGGGCGCGCTGTTCGGGCTATGGCAACCGGCGCCGCACCAGGGCGCGCAACTTACGGAAGACGTGGGCAGCCTGTGGTGGATCGAGGTGCTCTCGAACAACGTCGCAGGCGCGCGCGAGTTCTACGGACGCCTCTTCGGCTGGACCTCCGTCGACACCTCGTTCGAGCCGTTTGCCTCCTACACGGTGATGAAGCGCGGCGACATCCAGGAGGGCGGCATCCTGCCGATCGGGCGCGACTGGGACGTATCGCCAACGTGGAACTCGATCTTCGCGGTGGACGACTGCAACGCTGCGATCGAGCGTGCGAAGACGCTTGGCGGCTCCTCCATATTCGTGCACACCGTGCCGAAGCACGGGCGGATCGGCAGCCTGCGCGATCCAGGCGGCGCTGTGTTCGTGATCCGCGGGCCGGTGCCCTGATCGCAACCAGCCCGACGAGATAGTCTTCGCATCGGCTCATGACCGTCATTGCCAGACCTCCGTGCGATGAGGCCGCAATCCTGGCCGGCGTTGCCGATCGGACGGATGTCCGCCAGGGCCGCTGGGTGCTGGCAGCCACCATTCTCGGATCGAGCCTGGCGTTCATCGATGGCACGGTCGTGAACGTGGCCCTTCCGGCCTTGCAGTCGGCGCTCGGTGCGACCCTCGCACAAGTGCAATGGGTGGTCGAAGCCTACACGCTCACGCTGGCCGCGCTCCTTCTCACCGGCGGATCACTTGGCGATCTTCGAGGCCGCCGCAAGGTCTTTGCCGGCGGTGTGGCGCTCTTCGCCGCCGCCTCTGCGTGGTGCGGCCTTTCCCGAACAATCGGTGAGCTCATCGCAGCTCGTGCCGTGCAGGGTGTCGGTGCGGCGCTGCTCGTCCCTGGGAGCCTCGCACTGATCAGCGCGTCATTTCCAGCGGCAGAGCGTGGTCGCGCGATAGGCACGTGGTCCGGGTTCACCGCGATCACGGCTGCGTGTGGACCAGTCCTTGGAGGATGGCTCGTCCAGCACTTCTCGTGGCGCTGGGTCTTCTTCATCAATCTGCCGCTCGCCGCCAGCGTCCTCGCGATCACGATCTGGCGAGTCCCGGAGACGCGTGCCGCTCACGCATCGGAGCGATTGGACTGGCCGGGGGTTGTGCTGACGACCGCAGGTCTCGGGGCTCTTGTCTTCGCACTGATTGAATCTGTCCCATCGGCTGGTGTCGTTGGCATCCTCCTGCTGATTGGCTTTCTGGTGCTCGAAGTCCGCTCGCCCGCTCCGATGCTTCCGGTGGCGCTGTTCCGCTCGCGCAGTTTCAGCGGTGCCAACCTGCTCACGTTTTTTCTGTACGCCGCGCTGAGTGGCGTCCTCTTCTTCTTTCCTCTCAACCTGATCCAGGTACAGGGTTACTCGCCGACCGAAGCCGGGGCGGCGCTACTCCCGTTCATCGTGTTGATGTTCCTCCTGTCGCGCTGGTCGGGCGGGCTGATCCAGCGGTATGGGGCGAGGCGCCCGTTGATCGTCGGACCGTTGATCGCGGCCGCCGGCTTTGCACTTTTTGCCGGACCCGGCATCGGCGGTTCGTACTGGAGCACTTTCTTTCCCGCCGTCGTCGTGCTCGGCTTCGGTATGGCTATCAGCGTGGCGCCGCTGACCACGACGGTGATGAACTCGGTCGCGCAGGACCGGGCGGGCGTCGCGTCAGGAATCAACAATGCGGTCTCGCGCGTCGCGGGTCTCATCGCGATTGCGGCCCTCGGTGTGGTGTTGTACGCAGGGTTCAATCGGGCGCTCGATCGAGAATTGGACGCTCTGAATCTGCCGCCCGCAGTTCGCGCTGAGATCGACGCCCAGCGCCGCAACCTGGGCGCTGCTGAAACGACGGACATCAAGGGGCGCGAGGCAATCCAGAGGTCGTTTGTCACGGGTTATCGAGATGTGCTGTGGATTGCCGTGGCGCTTGCGGTCGCGAGCTCTGCCACCGCCGCGGTGTTGATCGAGCCTGAAGGGGTTAGGGGTTAGGGGTTAGGGGTTAGGGGTCAGGGGTCAGGGGTCAGGGGTTAGGGACATTCGAAGTGCCAGAACCTCTCCTGCCCCGATAAACTTGGCGGCGGTGAGTAGACAGCTCGGTGGGGGCGTGGTGAAAATGAATTTGCGGATGGAAGGATCAGCAGCGATGAGACAACTCCTCTTCAGGCTCATGGCAGCCGCGGCAATTGCAGGCGCGTTCGTCGACGCGCAGACGGTCACCCCATTCAAGCTGGGAACGTTCGAGCGGCAGGGGAGGCCCTTTGTCGGGATCGTCGTGGGCGATTCGATGGTGATCGATTTCGCAGCCGCCCACGCGGCGGTTCGAACGCCGGCGTCGACGCTGGCGGCGCCAACCGACATGAAGGACGTGATTGCGCGCTACACCGCCGGCGTCCGTCAGCGCATCGTGGACGTCATGGCCGCCGTGGCGCGCGCCGGCGCCGCACGTCCAGCCTATGTCTACGACCTCGGCGCAGTGAAGATCCTTCCTCCGATCATGTATCCCACGACGATGCTGAACGTGGCGGTCAACTATCGCGAGCACGACATCGAAATGTCGCAGCTGCGTGAAGCGGCGCCAGGGCAGGGCACCCCGACGGCCGGCGCCGCGCTGCCAGGTACTCGCAGCGCGCCCGGGTACTGGGAGCGGCGTGCCGATGACACCCGATGGAACCCGTACATGTTTCTGAAGGCGTCAGCGGCGGTGACCGCTCACGGAGAGCCGATCCGTCTGCCTCCCGGCCGCATCCAGGTGGACTGGGAGTGCGAGATGGGGGTCGTCATCGCCCGGCAGGGGAGCCGCGTGCCGGCCGCGCAGGCCGCGGACTATATTTTCGGCTACACCATCGAGAACGACGTTTCTGACCGCGGCGGCCGAGGCGACACCCGCTACGGATCTGACTGGGTGGTCGGAAAGTCACATGACACATTTGCTCCGCTCGGCCCATTCATCACGCCGAAGGAATTCGTCGCGGACGTGAGGAAAGTGCCAATCACGGTCGATCTGAACGGCACGCGGGTGCAAGAGGGATCGAGCTCCTTGATGATTCACGACGTGTTCGAGCAGGTCGCGTATGCGTCGAACATCCTCACGCTTCGCACCGGGGACGTCATCGCAACGGGGACGCCTGCGGGAGTCGGTTCGGCGCGCATGCCGCCGGTGTATCTGAAGGCCGGCGATCGGATCTCGTGCACGTACGCGGGGATCGGAACGCTGACCAATCCTGTCGTCGCGGAGACCGCCGCCACGCGATGATCGGATCGGGAAGGGGTGGATGTCACCACGCGGCCCGACTTGAGGGTGCGGGTGATGAGGACAGCGCAAAACCGGCCCTGGCAGTCCCAACGCGGATTTCATTTCCACGCAGCCACAGAGACACAGATCACCGCGAATTTCACAGCCACGTACCACCGAGACACCGAGACACCGAGAAAGTCATTCCAGTTTTGCCTCGGTGCCTCAGTGCCTCGGTGTTCCGTCGTAGTAAAAGCAGTCTAGCCGCGCACTCCCGACGTGGGTGCGTCAGTTCTTGAACGTAATGGCGGCTGATGTATCGCAGCCGGCAGGTAGTCCCGCGTCCTTGGGCGGCACGTCGCCGAGATAACATCCGGGAATGAAGTAGATCGTTGCAGGCGCGCGCGGGGGCACCTGCGTCGGCGCCGGAATCTCTGGAACAGGCACGGACACCGGCTCCACAGCCTTCAGCGTCCCTCGATACGTCGTCGAACGACCCGGAAAGATCTGGACATCGAGCTCGACGTTCTCGTATCCGTCCGCGCGTAATTCAAGTCTGTGTCGCCCCACATCGAGGGGAAGGTCCGCGTTGACGTCACTCAGCGTCCCGACGTAGTACCCGTCGACGTACACCTGCGGAACAAGTCCCGGCTGCAACTCCAGACGCAGGCGCCCCGTGGGTGGCATCTGGTGTTCACGTCCCGACGATTTGGCAGGAAGGCCAGGGGTCTGTGGATAGTCCAAGCCGTACGCGGGAACGAAGCCGTACGCGGGGAGGAAATAGAGCACGGTTGGCGACGAGCGCATGGCGCGAGGTCCGACATGCGAACGCTGGCTGTCAGTCCTCGGCGCCGACCCGTTCGGATGCGTCGCACCGTGCTGCCTCCCGGTCGCGGGTGCCGTTCCGATTGGAGGCAAGCCAATGCGGGACAAAGGAAGCCCGATGCTGGGAAGAGGGAGCCCGATCGTCGGAAGTGGCAGTCCGATGGTCGGAAGCGGAAGCCCCATGGTTTGCCCTGCCACCGCGGCTGACAACCCGAGCACGAACACGGCTGTAAGTACGCCCCGCATCTACCTGTAACCACTATAGCGCGCTCGCGCTGTCGCCGGGGTCTGACCCTCGCACGAGACGTCACCGGGGTCTGACCCTCGCACGAGACATCACCAGGGTCTGACCCCTCTTAAACCTCTTACAATTTGGCGATTGATGCTGCGGCGTCTGCGTGATCGCAACGAATGGAAGTTCTTCGGCGTGCTGCCGAAAGCGGACCGTCTTCTCGCCATCACGTGGTGGGTCGTGCTCGTCCTCCGCGGCGTGCTGCCTGCATTGTTCGCCATCGTGATGGGTCTGCTCGTGGGCGCGGTGCAGCGCGGCGACAACCTCGCCGGCCCGCTCACACTCGTCGGCGGTGTGTTTGGCCTGCTCCAGGTGCTCACCCCCATTCACCAAGCTGTCAGCGCGAACCTCGGCGACCGAACCGCCGCATGGCTTTACGACCGCTTGACCGAAGCGTGTGTGCGCCCGCCAGGTATGGCGCACCTCGAGGATCCGAAGCTCACGACCGACCTGACCATTGCCCGCGATTTCGACCTGGGCATGACCGGTCCGCCGCTGAGCATCTCGATGGACTTCATCGCAGGCGGGCTCGTCGAACTGATGGGCGGCCTCGCATGTACGGTGGTGCTCTTCGCCTACGCCTGGTGGGCCCCGATTGTTCTGGGCGGCGCCTGGATGGCCACGCATTGGCTGTTGCGCGAGAGCGCGATCTGGCGCGATCGCAACACCGACAACGTGCGTGCCGCGCAACGCGACGCCGACTACGCGTTCAGGCTCGCGGTCGATGCGGCGCCGGCGAAGGAACTGCGCCTCTTCGGCCTCGCGGCCTGGACGATCGATCGTTTCGTGGCTCGCCGCACGCGGCTGCACGCGCTGCAGTACGACGCGACACGGCTGCGCGAGAAGCCGGTGCTGTGGAGCGTGCTGCTTGTCGTCGGCGCCAACGTCGCAGTGTTCTGGTCGCTGGCGAATGCGGCCGGCAACGGCGGCCTGAACCTGGGGCAGCTCGTGGTGTTTGCCCAGAGCGCGGTGGGCGCATCGATGATCGCTTTCGGGGGACTCAATTGGGCGCTCGACGGCTCGTCGGCACCTGTGGCCGCCGTCCTGCGAGTCGAGGGAGCCATGGCAGCCGCCGGCGCAATGCCCTCAGGCGGTCGCCCCGCCGCCGGGGCGCCGGCCCGCGACGTCCGCTTCCGCGATCTGACATTTGCATACCCAGGTGGTTCGCCGGTCCTCGATCACTTCGACCTCTCTGTCCCCGCCGGATCCTCTCTCGCCATCGTCGGGCAGAACGGCGCCGGTAAGACGACGCTCGCGAAGCTGCTCTGCCGGTTGTACGATCCGCAGTCGGGCGCGATCGAGATCGACGGCGTCGATCTTCGAGACTTCTCACTCAACTCGTGGCGGGGGCGCGTCACCGCCGTCTTCCAGGATTTCACCCGCTTCGAGCTGCCGCTGCGCGACAATGTCGCGCTCGCCGGCGCACCCGACGAGGTCGTGAACAGGGTGCTCACATCTGCAGGCGCAGCGAACCTGGCGGGCCTCGACACGGTGCTGGCTCGCGGCTACGAAGGCGGGACCGAGCTCTCGGGAGGCCAGTGGCAGCGCGTCGCCCTCGCACGCGCGTTGTGCGCTATCGAGATCGGAGCCGGCGTCGTCCTGCTGGACGAACCGACGGCGCAACTCGATGTACGAGGCGAAGCCGAGATCTTCGATCGGATTCTCGCCGCCACACGGCACTGCACGACCATCCTGATCTCGCACCGCTTTTCCACTGTTCGCCACGCCGACCGCATCTGCGTGCTCGAAAAAGGCCGCGTCATCGAGCTCGGCACCCATGACGAGTTGATCGCCAAAGGCGGTCGCTATCGGACGATGTTCGACCTGCAGGCACAACGCTTCATCGAGGACGAGGAGGGCATCACCTATGACGTCCTCAGTTGAGGCGCGCAGCGACGGCGTGCTCAACTCTCCTGGCGATCTGCCACCCGCGCTGTCGTCGATGTGGCGGCTGTGCACGCTCGGATACCGCCACGAGCCGCGGCTGATGCTTGCGGCGTTTGTGTTGTCTCAGCTCTCCGCGCTTCCAGATGCGCTGCTCGCACTGTGGCTGATGCTGCTTGGCACGGGCATGCTGGAACACCGACAGGGCCTGGTGTCTGGCGCGGCGATCGGCCTGGGTGTATCGGCCGCGGCGACATGGTTCCTCCGGACGGTCAGCACCAGAGTGCAGCGACGCTTCCGCGACAAGGTGACGATCGCGTTGGAAGCGCATGTTGCGCGGCTCCAAGCGTCGATCGCAACCATCGCGCACCACGAGCGGCCCGAGTACCTCGACCGCCTGGCGATGCTGCGCAATCAGGTGTTCGTGCTCGATCACATGTACATGTCGCTGTTCTCGACGTGCGGCTGGATCCTGCGCCTCGCCGTGACGGTGGCGCTGCTGGCGTCGATCCATCCCGCGCTCGTGCTGCTCGCCGTATTCGCGGTGCCGACCGTGATCACCTCGACGTGGCGACCCGTCGTCGAACGCGCGGCCCAGGAGCGCGCAGCGCAGTCCAACCGCCTGGCTCGTCACCTGTTCACGATCGCAACCACAGCGGCACCAGGCAAGGAAGTCCGGGTCACCGGCATTGCCAACCGCCTCGTCGCTCAGCGTCGCGAGGCGTGGGAGCGCGGATACTCGCCGATTGCTGCAGCCCGATGGGGCTCGGCCGTGTGGCACACGTCGGCATGGGCGCTGTTCGGCGCCGCGTACGTCGGCGCGGTGGTGTTCGTGTCGTCAGGCCTCGGCTCGCCGGCCGGCGACGTGCTGCTGGTGCTCGCCGCGGGATCGCGCCTGTCCGCGTACATCGGCGCAACGGTTGGCGAGGTCGGATTCCTGCGCGGCTTCTGGATGGACGGCTCGAGACGCCTCGCCTGGCTCGAAGACTACGCAGCCTCGCTGACCGCTTCTGCGGATCTGCCCTCGCCCGCCGCATTGCGACGCGGCATTCGCCTCGAGCACGTGTCGTTCGCTTACCCAGGCACGTCGGGGCTTGTCCTGAACGATGTCTCGCTATCGTTGCCCGCGGGTTCCGTCGTCGCGATCGTCGGCGAGAACGGTGCCGGCAAAACGACACTGGTCAAGCTGCTCGCGAAAATGTACGAGCCGACGTCGGGATCGATTCTTGTCGACGACACACCGTTGGCTCGCATCCCGGCCGATGCGTGGCGTTCGCGGCTGGCGGGCGCGTTCCAGGATTTCTTCCGCTTCGAGTTCCTCGCGCGTCAAACCGTCGGTCTGGGCGATGCGCCGCGCCTGGACGATGAGGGGGCCGTAATTGCGGCGGTTGGGCGCGCCGGTGCGGAGGATGTCGTGGCACGCCTGCCATCCGGGCTCGAGACGCAATTGGGTCCAACGTGGCCTGGCGGCGTCGAGGTGTCGTTCGGTCAGTGGCAGAAACTCGCGCTGGCTCGCGGTTTCATGCGTGACCGCCCGGTGCTGCTCGTCCTGGACGAACCGACGGCGGCGCTGGACGCGGAGACCGAACATGCGCTCTTCGAGCGGTACGCCGCCGCCGCTCTGGGCGAGATCAACGACGGCCGTATCACTATCCTCATCTCGCACCGGTTCTCGACCGTGCGCATGGCCAGTCTCATCGCTGTCATGGACGGCGCACGTCTCGTGGAGGTGGGCACTCACGATGAGCTGATGACCAGGGGCGGGCAGTACGCGGAACTGTACGGGATTCAGGCTGCCGGTTACCGCTGAGACCTTCGTACGCGAAGGACGAAAGAGACGCGACCACGGTGATGGCCGCGTCCCACGTCTATCAGTTGGTGCAGGTGCCGGAGAGAGGCTTCACCGCCACGACGGCGTACTGGCCGTGAGGAACACCCTCCACTTCGATCTTTGTCTTACTCTGCGCCTTCGCGTCCGGCGCATCATCGCGGTCCACCTTTGTCTTCTCCTTGATCTTCACGTCCGCGTCATCCTCGCCGGGCTTGAGCATGACCGCGGAGAGCTGGACCTGGTGACCCACATGCGGTGAGAGCGATACCTCGCCTTTCGGCATTACCACGTACGTCGACATCGTTCCGCTGGTGCCGACGGCGCCGTCATCGCTCTTCGATTTGGTGGTTGCCTCGACCTTGGTGTCGTCCTTGTCGACGTCGGTCTTCACCTTGGTTGACGTGGTGAGATCCTCACCACCGCCAGCGACCCGACCCAACAGCGTGTAGCTGCCCGTCGCCTTGTCCTGGCTCAGGCAGCCAGTAAGGCTGATCACGCTGGCGTCGTCAGTCTTTACTGCGGTCGTTGACTTCACCGTGCTGTCCTGCGCCGCGACCCCAATACTCATGACAGCCGTAACTGCGCAGATCGGAATCAGTAGTCTCATTGATGTGTTCTCCTCATCCGTTAACGGATTCGCCACTCGCGGTTGCAGGAGACGTTCCGAGGCGACCACGGCCGTTTGTTCGCTGCCTTGATTCCGGCGCCGA
>Ga0070696_100002095_pt1 | contig 13115 bp, 10 predicted proteins | sample KBSK1253metaG_FD_65474 | JGI IMG/M metagenome (GOLD analysis project Ga0070696, IMG submission 65474) | Corn, switchgrass and miscanthus rhizosphere microbial communities from Kellogg Biological Station, Michigan, USA - KBS K1-25-3 metaG | ecosystem: Host-associated > Plants > Roots >... | reverse complement strand
AGCGACTGAGCTCAGTGCTCGCCTCGGGCTACTCGGACCTGAGCGCGAGCACCGGATCGGCGCGCGTTGCTCGGCGGGCTGGCAGGTAGGACGCCAGCAAAGCCGTCGCCGTGAGTACCAGCGCGACTACGCCGAAGGTCGCCCAGTCGACAGGCGCCACGCCGAACAACAGGCGCTGGAGATAGCGCGTCAGGTAGGCCGCGCTCGCGATCCCGATCGCGACACCGGCCGCGGCAAGGAGAACGCCGTGACGCAGCACGAGGCCGCGCACGTCACCGGTCTGGGCGCCCAGGGCCATGCGAATCCCGAATTCCCTCACGCGCCCGCTGACGCTGAGCGAAATGACTCCGTAGATCCCGATGGCCGCGAGCAGGAGCGCGGCGAGCGCAAAGCTGCCCAGCAGAACGTTCACGAGTCGCCGGATGGCGAGCGAGCCGCGTACGGCATTCTGCATCGTGTGAACGTCGTACAACGGCAGCGCTGAATCGAGCGCTTTGATTTCCGCACGAATGCTGGTGGCGAGCAATTCGGGCGAAGAGGTCGAGCGCACGACAAGGTAGTTGCTCCATGTCGCTTGGCGTCCGAACGACTCGTACAGCTGGAGATCGGTCTGCTCGTCGAGGCTGTTGTGCTTGACGTTTCGAACGACGCCCACCACGGTGAGCCAGCGCCCACTCGAGGTATCGCTGTTGCCGTACCTCACTCGCTTCCCGATCGCGCTCTCGTTCGGCCAGAAATGCTTCGCAAGAGCCTCGTCGACGACCGCCACTCGCAACGAGCGCTCGTCGTCCGTCGCCTCGAAAACGCGTCCCTCGAGCAGGGGCGTGCCGATCGCTCGGAAGTACTCGGGCGAGACGATCCGGACGTTCGCGACCAGCACCGGCTCGCCGGGCCTCGATTCGCGGCCCTCCGCAACGACGTTGTTCTGTGGATTTCCCCGCGTGAGGGGAACGCGCGACGCGATACCCACGTCGCTCACGCCGGGAATCGCCCGCACGCGCTCGGCCAGCGAATTGTAGAACGTTCGCACCACAACGCTGGTGTCATAGCGAGGGAAGGGAAGCGAGATCCGACCCACGAGAACATTTTCCGGGCGATAACCGAGATCCAGCCCGCTGAGATGACGATAGCTACGCAGGAGGAGCCCGGCGCCGACCAGAAGGACGAGCGACAGCGCGAACTGCGTAACGACGAAGCCGTCGCTGAGCCGGCGGTGAGATCCGGACTTCGACCCGCGCGCGCCGGCCTTGATGGCGTGCTGGAGATCCACGCGAGACATCTGAATCGCGGGCGCGACCCCGCACAGCAGACCGGTGATCGCCGCGACGGCGGCCGAGAACGCCAGCACCACGGGATCGACGCGCACTTCGTTCATGCGCGGGAATCGATCGACCGGAAGCTGCTGAAGCAGATGTACGCCCCAGAATGTCAGGATGAGTCCCGCGAGAGCCCCAGCGAGTGAAAGCAGGACGCTTTCGGTGAGCAGCTGGGCGGCGATTCGCCGGGGACCGGCGCCGAGGCAGCACCGCACCGCGATCTCCTGGCTTCGCGATGCCGCACGCACGAGGACGAGGTTCGCGATGTTCGCGCACGCGATCAGCAGGACCAGCGCCACCGCGCCGAGCAGCACTACCAGAGGTCGGCGGAGATCCCCCACGATGCGATCCGCGAGTGGCATCGCGATGACACGCGACCCTCCGCGCTTCGGCTCGGAGAAGATGTCGCGTCGTGAGATCGCGAAGTCGTCGGTGATGTTGGCCATCTCACGGCTGACGTCCGCGGCGGTGATTCCCGGCCTCGCCCGGCCAACGAGCTGATAGCACCAGCAATTGAAGTTGTTGGCGTCCATGTACTCCGGCACCCAGTACTCTGCCTGGTTCGGGTAGTCGAAGCCCGCGGGCATGATCCCGACCACGGTGACGGGTTGGCCATTCATCGCGATCGCCCGGCCAACCATCGTGCTGTCGCCGCCAAACTTGCGGAGCCACAACGAGTGACTCATCACGACGAAGGTCGGAGCGCCGTTGCGCACTTCCTCTCCAGCGACGAAGGTCCGACCGAGCTGCGGCGTGACGCCGAAGACGCCGAAGAATTCGACCGACACGGTGGCCCCGACGATGCGTTCCGGATCGCCCAGACCGGCTCCCGTGAGCGTCGCTCCGTCGCTGCTGAAGGCGGCAACCTTGGACAAGAGTCGAGTCTTGTCGCGGTAGACGACGAAGAGTCCAGTCGGGGAGTTGACCTCCGGTAGGCCTTTCTCCGGCGCCGATCCCCAAAACGAGATGAGCTGCCCGGGCTCGGGGAAGGGAAGTGGACGCTGGATGACGCCGCGCACGGCGCTGAAAATGAGCGTGCACGCTCCAATGCCGAGGCCGAACGTGAGGACCGCGACGGAGGCGAACGCCGGGTGCGTCCGAAAGGAGCGCAACGCAAATCGGACGTCGTGCCACAGGGACTCCCACGGTCGCCTGCCTCCGGTGCCGCCGAGCGCGATGCTCGGAGACATCCGATGCGTCACGGGACGCAGCTCGTGCTCGAGCACGGCGTCCTCTTGCAGCTCACCGAGCGCGCCGTCGCGCGCGGCCCCCTCGGCCATGCCTTTGCGGCGCAGCTCCTCATAGCGATCGTCGAGATGCTGCGACAACTCCTCCACGATCTCGGATTCGCGCGCGGGGTCGAGGTTCAGCGGGGCCAGTCGGCGGCGGATTTCCTCTGTCCATTCAGGCATGTGAGACTCCCGCCACTCGATTGATGGCCGCCATGAAGTCTTTCCAGCTCTTGCGCTGGCTCGAGAGCACCTGTTTGCCCTCGGCGGTGATGCGGTAGTAACGCCGGCGCCGCTGGCCTGCCTTCTCGACCCAGCGACCTTCGATCAGATCGCGTTTTTCGAGCCGGTAGAGCAAGGGGTACAGCGACGCGACATGGAAGGTGAGCACGCCCTTGGAGCGTGACTCGATCAGCTTACAGAGCTCGTATCCGTGCCGAGGCTGATGTTCGATGAGCGCCAGGATGAGCAGTTCGGCGCTCCCTTTTTTCATCTCGCGGTGGATCATGGCTGTCCCATATATGGCTGTACCACATATATGCACCCGTGTTGGTTGATCGTCAATATTGGTTCGTAATGAGGGCCGAAACGCACATGGACCGATCATGGAGACTCGTATGAACCGCTACATCCTGGCCTCGGCGGCCGTACTGTCGGCGCCCCTGGCGCTGTCCGCGGGCGCCCAGCAACAGCAGGCGCCGCTGCGCATTGCCGCGAGCAGCTTCGCAACGGTCGAGGTCCACATCAACGCGCGACCCATCGGGAATCGCTGGTACGAGGAGGATGCGAGTCTCACAGGGCCGGCGCGCATCGCCATCGCGTATGGGCAGCCGCACGCGCGAGGGCGAAAGGTCGAGGGCGGGCTCGTTCCCCTCGATACGCTCTGGCGCTTTGGCGCCAACGCCGCCACGACGCTTCACTCCGACGTGGACCTCACCGTCGGCGACCTGGCAATCCCCCGCGGCGACTACTCGCTCTTCATCCTGTATTCGAACGCCGGGTGGACCCTCGTCGTGAACCGCGCGACGGGCCAATGGGGCACCGACTACGACGCCAAACAGGACCTGGGACGCGTTCGCCTCACGGCGCGAGCGCTGCCGGAAGCGGAAGAGACGCTGACGGTCTATCTCGTTCCGGAATCCGGCAGGCCCACCACTGGATACGCGGAGCTCCGTGGCACTCTGCGCATCAAGTGGGGAAAAACGGAGCTCACGACGCCCTGGCGCGTGAAGCAGTAGCCTACTTCTCGGCGACCAGCCTCCGCTGGAGGTTTTCCGCCTGTAGCCGATGGGCTTCGAACGCCGGCCCCAAACTGGCGACGAAATCCTTGAGCTCCTGATTCTTGATTGCCGGAAGCAGCGTTGTCGTTACGGCGTTGATCACCGCCGCATGAAACGCCTGCTCGTGCTCGAGGAATGCGCGGTCGAACGCCGCGCCTTTGTTCCTCAGCGAGCGAAGGCGTTCGAGCGCCGCCGCATGATCTTTGGCCATCGCGAAATCCTTCGGCAGCGTCGGCTTGACGCCAAGTTTCTTCGCGAGCTCGCCGGCCTTCTTGCGTACGTCAGTGTGGACCTGAGCGAGCATGGTCCCGTAGTCGCGAACCTCCTTGTTCTGCGCGTGCCTGGCCCCAAGGCGCCCTGTCTCGATGTCGAACGCATTCGCTGCATCGAAGATCGCAACGATCGTCGCGTCGTCGAGGTCGCGGATGGTGGACCGGGCGCTGGCCCGTGGCACCACGGCGAGCGAGATCGTGGCGAGGGAGACAAAAGCCAGTAAGGACGCGAGTCTGCGCATGTCGAACCTCCATTGGGTGTGTGCGTACGGCAGACTTAATCGGCACGGCATAATAAGTCAAGTAAACAGTGGACTTATTTGACAAACTCGGCGCCGCCGCATATCGTGCAGCCGTGACCGAGCCGACTCGACGACCGAACCAGCGCTTCCATGAGAGCACTCGCGGCCGAATGGTCGGGCTCTTGCGCACGGGGCCGCGGACCGTCGATGAGTTGTCGGCCGCGCTCGGGCTCACGGACAACGGCGTGCGACAGCACCTGACTGTTCTCGAGCGCGACGGCATGGTGCGCCAGAGTGGTGTGCGTCGCGGATTGGGGGCGGGGAAGCCTGCCGCCGTCTATGAGCTACACCCGGAAGCGGAGCCGCTCCTGTCGCGCGCGTACGCGCCGGTACTCGCGACGCTGCTCGAGGTGCTGGCCGATGAACTGCCTTTGGCGCAGGCGCGGCGGGTTCTGCGTGAAACCGGCCGCCGGATCGCCGGCACCGTCGGCGGACGCGCCTCGGGCGACCTCCAGGCACGCGCGCGCGCCGCGGCCGAGGTGCTCACGGCGTTGGGCGGGAACGTCGAGGTGGAAGCCAAGCGGGGGGGGGCGCGGCTGCGGGGAACCGCGTGCCCACTGGCCACCGCGACGTCGCGCAGCCCGCACGTGTGTCACGCCATCGAGTCCCTGGTCACGGAGATTACCGGCGCGAGGGTCAAGGAGTGCTGCGAGCGGAGCGAGCGGCCCCGCTGCTGTTTCGACATCGCCAGCTAGCGAGCGTTCAGTCGCTTCTCAGCGCCACGGTCGGATCGACGCGAGTTGCGCGCAAGGCCGGCCGAAGCGTGGCGATCATCGCCACGACGAACAGCAGGACCGCAACGCTGACGAAAACGAGCGGGTCCTTCGCCTTCTGATCGAAGAGGAGCGGCTCGATGAACTGTCCGGCCCACAAGGCGATGATGCTCCCGATCGCGATCCCGGCGACTGCGAACGTCAGGCCTTGTCCGGCGATCATGCGAACGACGTCGCCGAGGCTGGCGCCGAGCGCAATGCGCACCCCCAGCTCGTGAGTACGCTGGGCAACCGCGTACGCGATCACGCTGTAGAGGCCGATGGCGGCCAGCACCAGTGCGAGGCCACCGAACGCGACGAACATGGTAGCGCCGAACTGCCAGGATCGCTGTCTTGGCGCGACGAAGGCGTTCAGCGGGCTCGCTTTCACATACGATACGCCAGGCATCTCCGCTTGCAGTCGGCGGCGAAGCACTTCGACGTAGTCCTCGGCGCGCCCGTTCGCGCGCGCGAAGACATTGAGATCGGCCTCACCAAATCGCGCGATGTACTGGGCGATCGGCAGGTAATACCAGAACTCGCGTTCGCCCGCGATCTGTCGGCCGCGGATGTCCTCGGCGATCCCGATAATGGTCATGAAGGGATTCGTGTCGCTGCCGATGCGCATGACCTGGCCGATCGCATCTTTGGTTGGCCAGATCGCCTTCGCCATGGATTCGCTGATGACGACGACCGGCGCGGAGCCGTCACGGTCCGCCTCGGTGAATTCACGCCCGCGGACGAGGCGCGTTCCGACGGTCCGGAAATACGCTGGTGATCCCGCCTGCAACATGAACCGTCCCAGCTTTCGCAGCGAATCGACGCCGGGAACGAAAGGCGCGCCGCGTCCTTCGTTGCTCCAGAACGGCACGGAGATCGTCAGCGTAGCGCTCTCGATCCCGGGGGTAGCCGCAGCCACTTCGACGAGTCGTTCGGCGAGCGCATTTGCCTCAGTCCGCGAGAAGCTCATTCCTCGTTTTTGCCCTTCGACGTAGACGATGGGCTCGACGTCGTATCCGAGCCGCAACGAGCGGACGTTCGAAAGGCTGCGCACGAACAGTCCAGCCCCGATGAGCAGCAAGACCGAGAATGCGCCCTGAAACAACAGAAGTCCCGTTCGAATGCGCGATCGGCGATAGGTGCCCTCGCGCGCGCCAGCCTTGAGGGATTCCGCGACGTCGCCTCTGAGTGCGTGGAGAGCGGGCGCGAGTCCTGTGAGTAGCGAGACCGTCAGCGTGACCGCACCCGCAAAGGCGATTGTGCGAAAATCGGTCAACACAGCCCGGGCGTCTTCCGCGCGAAGGAAGAGTGCCCGCAAGGCATTGCCGCCCCACTGCGCGGTTGCCAGCCCGGCGACGCCACCGAGGATCGCCAACAGCATGCTTTCCGTGAGCAGCTGTTGCACGAGTCGTCGTCGTGTAACGCCAAGCGCCAATCGCAACGCGATCTCCCTCCGCCGATTGACGGCGCGCGTGAGCAGCAGATTCGCCACGTTGGCGCATGCCACGAGTAGCACGATGACCGCGACGCCCATCACCCAAGTCACTATCCTGGAATCCGGGCCAGCCTCAGGGCCACGACTGAGCTGCACGGGGTCCGCGAGCGCGTGAGCTCGGACCTCGGTTGCCGTCGGGAGCCGATCCTGCGCTCGTTGTGCCTCCCAACTCCGGCGAAACGCCACGCTGAGATCGGCATTCGCCGCTTCGACACTGACGCCCGCTTTCCGGCGGGCGAACATCTCGAGCCAGCTCCAGTTGTAGTTCTGGAAGTACCACGTGTTGCGCGACCCCGCGAACGACGTGATCGGGATGAACGCCGCGGGCGCCGACTCGTCGGTGATGCCGACGAATCCGATCGGAGCGACCCCGATGACCGTGTGGATCGCGTTTCCAACGTAGAGCGACTTCCCCAGGACGTCGGCTCGGCCGCCGTATCGCGACTGCCACAACCCGTAACCGAGGACTACCACGGCGCTACCTCGCGGAACGTGGTCTTCCTCGGGAGTGAAGAAACGTCCCAGCACTGGACGCGCCTCGAAGAAATCGAAAAAGCTCCCGCTGATTGTGGCGACGGGCATTTCCCGCGCGTCCTCACCCGTGCCCACGGGAAGGCTGCGGTATGCCGCGGCAGCGGTGCGGTCGAAGGACGTCGTCCATCGGGTGAGATCGACGAATCGCGTGTATTCGAGCGTGCGCTCGGTCCGCTCCGCGCCTTCCCACATGTACGCGACGTACACGCGGTGAACGCGGTCAGGGGCGATGAGATATGCGGGCGGCCGGAAGAGGAGTCGGTCGACGATGCCGAACATCGCGGTGTTCGCCCCGATGCCGAGGCCCAGCGTGAGCACGACCGCCGTCGTGAATCCGGGCTTGGAGCGAAGGCCACGCCACGCGTACCGCAGGTCCTGGGACAGCGTGTCGAACATGGAAATGCCCCTCGAATCGCGCGTGTCGTCTTTGATGCGATCGACGCCGCCGAACGCGACGCGCGCGCGTCGCTCGGCCTCCGCCCTGGACAGACCCTCGCGGACGTATTTGTCGGTTTCGCGTTCTATGTGGAAACGCAGCTCGTCGTCGAGCTCCTGTTCCATGGCATCGCGCCGGAAGAGCGCGCGGAGTCGAAATCGTAGGTCGGTGAACATGATCAGGCCATCTTCAAGACGAGGGCGACGGCGGTCGTCAACTTGTCCCAGGCAGCGGTCTCGGCTTCCAGTTGCTTCTGGCCCGCGCGTGTGAGCTCGTAATACTTGGCGCGGCGGTTGTTGTCCGACGCGCCCCATTCCGCGCGGATCCACCCTTGGCGCTCGAGCCGGTGCAGAGCGGGGTACAGCGATCCCTGCGGGATCTGCAGTGTCGCCCGCGATACCAGGTGCAGCCGTTCCGAGATCGCCCACCCATGTTGCGGGCCGAGCGACAGAGCCTTCAGGATGAGAAGGTCGAGCGTGCCCTGAGGCAGGTCCAGGCGATCGGTCATGGTCTCCCTTTGTGCTTCTACAAGAGATTACGCCTTTTCCTGTAGAAGTGCAAGAGGAAGGGTGCCGACCCTACTTGGCGACCGTCGCGCGGTACGCGACGACGAGCGGGCCGTCTTGGCCCGGCCGCGTCACGGGATACAGCATGAGGGTGCGATTGCGAGCCGGGAGAGCGAGCGCGATGCCGCGCGAAGGAAGGTCCGTCAGCAAGTCGCCGCCGCGGACGAATTGGCCCGGGGAGACGCTGTCGAGCCGAGCGCCAATCTCCGGCCCGAAGACCTTCGGGAGGGTCATGCGCACCACGCGCTCGAATTTTTCGTCGAGACGAGTGCGCAACAACTCCGTGTCGAAATGGACTGTCACGTCTGCGCCTACTCGCTCGGCGAACACACTGTCGCCGAGGTCCGTTCGTCCTTCAGCCACGATCGGGCGCACGGGAGGCTCCGCGCGAGATCCAGTTGGCGACGACTCAGGGGGTTTCGAGGCGGGAACCACGACAGCGACGGTGTCCGCCGATCGCCCGCGCGGAACGACGGCGACCAGGCCGCCGACGACCAGTGCCACGAGCGCGGCGCCACCGAGCCCGATGACGGCGATGCGTGCCGCGGCTTTGTTGCGACGGTGCTTCGCGGCCAGGCGCGCGTCCTGCCGACAGTAGAGGCAGACCGCGATCCCCGCCCGCTTGCCGTGCGGGCAGGTGGTGAGGTCAGGTGCCGTCATGCTACGCGTTCCGAGGGTAGTACGTCGACGATCGCCTTGAATTCGAACGGCTTTGCAATGTACGGCCGACCGGTGCCCAGTAGGAAGCTCTGCAAGTCCGCGCTGACGATATCGCCCGTGATGAACACTACTCGATCGCTGAGCTCCTTGCGATCGCGTCTCCAGCGCTCGAAGACCTGCTGACCGGACACATCCGGCATGCGGAGATCGAGGAGGACGACGTCGAACTCTTCATCACCTTCGCCGCGCCATATGGCTTCGCTCCCGCTACCGACCGCGACGACCGAGTGACCCTCGGACGACAGGAAGCGCTCGAGGGCGACGCGCAACGGCTCCTCATCGTCCGCGACGAGAATTCGCAGCGACTGCGCCGTCGGCGTGGTCATGCTCGGCATCAGCGTGAGCGCCACGCGATCGTCGACGGCAACGCGCGGCAACTCCACGGAAAAACGCGCGCCACCGCTGACGTTCTCCGCCCAGATCCGCCCCCCATGCTCGCTCACGATGCCCAGAGAGATCGAGAGGCCCAACCCGGTTCCCTTGCCGGTCGGCTTCGTGGTGAAGAAAGGATTGAAGAGCTGGTGCATCGCCGCCGGAGGGATGCCGGCACCGGTGTCCTCGACCTCGATGCGCACGACATCCGGGAGCGTTCGCGTCCGAAGCGTCAGGCGATGACGGTCGCGGTCCACTTCCCCCATGGCCTGCTCGGCATTGGTGATCAGGTTGAGGACCACCTGCTGCAACTGGTGGACGTCCACCATCGTGATGGGAGGAGTGCGCTCATCGAACTCCCGCACTATGTGAATGCCGCGCACGTTGAGCTCGTACGTCCGAAGCTCGAGCGTGTCGTGCATCACGTTGTTGAGATCCGCGGCGACCTTCTCGGCTTTGTGCTGCCGAGCGAACGTGAGCAGGTTGTGCACGATGCGCGAGGCGCGTCGCGCTTCTGCCTTGACGACGTCAGCGGAATGACGTTGTTGTTCGGAGATGCTGTTGTCGGCGAGGAGCAATTGGGCAAACGCGGAGATACTCGCCAGCGGGTTGTTGAGCTCATGCGCGACGCCGCTCACCAGCTGGCCGATCGCCGACATTTTTTCGGCCTGAATCAGTTGTTGCTGCAGCTGTTTCTCCGCCGTCGCGTCGCGGATCATGCAGATCACCTCGCGGCTCCGCTGCGGACAGGCATAGTTCACCGTGAGGTGTCGGCGCTCGCCGTTCTTGTGGAGCATCGTGGTCTCGAACTGGCCAGCGGCCCCCGATAGCGCGCGGCGGAACTCGAGAAGGGCGCGCGGAAGCGACTCTACCGCCAGCAGCGGACCGAAGAACTTGCCGATCAGCTCTTCGCGCGTATAACCGGAGATCTCTTCGGCGGCGCCGTTGACCGTCGTGAATCGACCGAGGGCGTCGAATGTCATGATCGCGTCGCTCGCCGCTTCGAAGAGATGCCGGTAGCGCGACTCGGAGCGTGTGAGCTCCGCCGTCGCTTCGCGCTCGACGGTGACGTCGCGCGCCGCGATCACGACGCCGCCGGTTTCCTGCCCGTGCGGCAACCGTGTCGCCTTCACCGCGAAGGCGACGATGCACGTATCTCCGCGCCCGAGCTTGATGCGCGCGTCAAAACGCAGCGGATCCTCCGTACTCACGCGCAACATCTGCTCGTCGAACGCGTCCCGATCGGCTCGAACGAGCAGTGTCCGGAGGGGCGTGCCGATCAGCTCATCGACCGGAAGGCCGAACAGCGAAGAGGCCGCGGCGTTGCACCGCATGATCCGGCCGTCGACCGCCACCGCGAGCAGCGCGTCCGGCGCCTGATCGAGGACTTCGGTGAAATCGATCGGCAACTGCGCCGCGGAAGCTTCGTCGGCGCCCCACCCCGCGCGAAACAATTTGAGCATGTGGATCAGCTCTTGAGATAACGCTCGATGGGAAACGCGTGGTCGTGCGGGCTCTGGGCGATCAACGATGCGGCGAAGAGGCGCATGGTGTCTTCCGCCCGCGACTGCACCGGGATGGCGACGAGGTTCGCGGTCTCGCTTCGGTTCAGCGCCATCTTGGAGAGCGCGAGATGCTTCTCCTCGTCGGTCGTGCGCCGAGCGGCCGGCGCTGGCGGCTGCCCATGTTCCATCCACCAGTGCGTGCTCGCGACACCGAGGTCGAGCTCCGGATGTCCCAGAACGCCAGGCAGGATGGAGGACGTCACCACATCGTAGATCACCATCTCGATGCCTGCCTGACTCGCGAAATGCTCCCAATACGACACGGAATCATCGGTCGCCGAAATCCACAGATGATGGTACAGCGCGATCACGGCGTCGGGATACATCGCGTCCTCGAAGCGCGCGCCGGCACCCGCGCTGAGGTCGCGACGCACGGCCTTCAGCACATCGTGCGTGCAGGTGTCGAGCTCGTCCTTCGGGAGCTTGTGGACGTAGTCCTCGAAGTCGTCATACAACGCTTCGTGATCGAGGTCGAACACTTCGAGCATTCCACGCCAGAGTTGGTTGTGCGCCTGCTCCTCTTCGAGCTGCCTGGCGAGCGATTTTACGAACGTAGAATTGCGAACGTGGTCGACCTTGGAGATGCTGCGAATCAGCGCGCGATTGAACCCGACGACGAGAGGATACATCGTCGCGAGGAACGCGAGATAGCTGCGACGTTGGACGTGACGTTGGCGGAGCGCGGTCGCGAAGGCCGACGCATTCATCTCCGCGGCGTATCGCTTCCCAAGGTGCACCACGTGGTCACCGACGCGAGTGCCATGCGCGCGCTTGGCGTGAATCGGTGATGCGTGCAGAGCGAGTGTCATGTGGCGGTATCAATGGTCTTCAAACAGTCCAGACCGCCGCATCGCGGTTCCCTGTAGGCACAACAACATCACGGAGCTGGCCGCAACATCCGTTTAGTGCGGGAGCAGGCCGTTGTTAGTATCGGCGCGGTTATCCGAAAACGTTGTGCTCCAGATCACGCACCGACCCCAACAGGACCCGTTAAGACCTCAACGAGGGAGCTAACGCCGTCGGAAGCCTCGAATCGCCCGATCACGTCTGACCAGGACGTGGATATTTTTCGCCCTTCATGTCCACCGCTCCCAGCGCCGACGCAGCCGTAAACTCTCCGCAATCGGAGCCATTCTGGCGCACCGTGCGTGAAGCGCTTCATGGATCCCGACGGGACTATACGGAGGGGCCGATAGGCCGCGCGATTCTGCTCCTCGCGATCCCCATGGTGCTCGAAGTCATCCTCGAAAGCGTCTTCGCGGTGGCGGACATCTTCTGGGTATCGCATCTCGGCGAGGACGCTGTCGCCACCGTGGGGCTCACCGAGTCGATGATGGCCATCGTCTATACGCTCGCGGTCGGACTCAGCATCGGAGCGACAGCGACCGTTGCACGCCGGATTGGTGAGCACAATCCCGATGCGGCAGCGCGCACGGCCGTCCAAACGATCGTGCTCGGACTCATCATCTCCGTCACGGTCGCGATCGTTGGCATCCTGTTCGCTCCCGCGCTGCTCGGATTGCTGGGTGCCTCGCCCGCTGTCGTAGCGACGGGCTCAAACTTCACGCGCGTGATGCTTGGCGGAAGCGCCAGCGTCGTCATGCTCTTCCTCATCAACGCCACCTTTCGCGGCGCCGGCGACGCCGCGATCGCGATGCGCGTGCTCTGGCTGGCGAACATCATCAATATTGTCCTCGGCCCGCTCCTGATCTTCGGAATCGGTCCCTTTCCCAAGCTCGGGGTCACCGGCGCGGCGGTCGCTACTACTATAGGTAGGGGAACGGGGGCGGTATTCGCCATCTCGCGGCTGTTCAAGCCAGGGCGGCACATTCTGGTCACCCGCGAGCATCTGCAGCTGGATCCATCGCTGATGAAGCGACTGGTACGGCTATCGGGCAGCGGCACCCTGCAGGTCTTCATCGGCACGGCGAGCTGGATCGGCTTGATCCGAATTCTCTCGGGGTTCGGCAGCGCCGCGCTCGCCGGCTACACGATCGCGATCCGCATCATTCTGTTCGCGCTCTTCCCATCCTGGGGATTGGGCAACGCCGCCGCGACGATGGTCGGGCAGGCCCTGGGCGCCAAGAAGCCGGAGCGGGCCGAGCGCGCGGTCTGGATGGCCAGCTTCTACAACCTGTGCTTCCTCGGGACGGTCGGGATCGTCTTCGTCGCGCTCGCGGATCCGATCGCGAGACTGTTCACGCAAGATCCCGCTGTGCTGCCGTACGCGACTGATGGTTTGCGAATCGTCGCGCTCGGGTTTCCGCTGTACGCGT
>Ga0070696_100002094_pt1 | contig 13115 bp, 8 predicted proteins | sample KBSK1253metaG_FD_65474 | JGI IMG/M metagenome (GOLD analysis project Ga0070696, IMG submission 65474) | Corn, switchgrass and miscanthus rhizosphere microbial communities from Kellogg Biological Station, Michigan, USA - KBS K1-25-3 metaG | ecosystem: Host-associated > Plants > Roots >... | reverse complement strand
TCGGTGATCTCGAACAGACCACTCTCCGTTCCCACCCAGACCCGTCCGTCCTTGGTTTCGGTAATCGCTCGAATGTAGGCATGCGCAAGGCCCGCGATTTTGTCGGCCGGCCTGAAGCGCCCATTCTCGAGCAGTGCGATACCGGATCGGGTTCCGATCCACAGCCGCCCCGAATGGTCGACGAACAGTACGGAGATGTATTTGTTGGGGATGGCGGCTTCGTTGCTGCCGTCGAACACCGTGAATCGGACTCCATCGAACCGAGCCAGGCCCTCCTGGGTGCCGACCCACAGGTAACCGTCCGGTGTCCGGGCGATCGCTTGGGCGGATGTCTGCGGCAACCCCTCCGGAATCTGCCAATTGTCGACGATATACTGGCTCGGCTGCAGCGACGGATCGAGCGCGAACGCGCGCCCGCAGAGGGCGACGAGCAGCACCGCGAACAGGCCGCGGATCGGCAGCCGGCTCGAGGCTGCGATGCCTCGCGATCCACCTGACCAACTGCTCGACATCCGTACTCCGATTTCCCCGATATGACAGCCTAACCGGCCATTGGGTAGACTTCGCGATCGATTTCACATTTCCGCGGAATTACCGGGGTTTTGCCGCGCGAAATAGTTCGAGTACGCGATGTAATCGTCATTTGGGAGAAGCTGCATGCGCCGCCGTTCCTTTGTCGCCACCCTGCCGCTCGCCACCGCGGGCGTGCTTCCTCTGGGCCACTCTCACGCGGCGCCGAGCCAAAACAACTCGGAGAGCGGCGCGTCGCGCCCATTGCCCAAGTTTCAGCCTGCGGGGGCGGAGCGCTTCGAACGCCCCGATGTGCATGCGGGAGACCGCCCGTCGGGGGCGAGCTTCGCCAGCCGGTCTGCGGCCATGGGATGCTCCGGCGCCGCCGGGACCGCACATCCCCTGGCCACCCTGACGGCCATCGAAACGCTGAAGCGCGGCGGCTCCGCGATCGATGCGGCGGTCGCCGCCAACGCCTGCCTGGGATTTTTGGAGCCGACCAGTTCGGGGCTCGGCGGGGACTGCTATGCCATGGTATGGGACCCCAAACTGGCGAAGGTCGTCGGCCTGGCCGGGTCGGGGCGCTCGCCGAAATCGTTGAGTCTCGAGACGGTGCGCTCTCGCGCCAGGAACGGGGTCATCCCGGCGCACGGCGCTATTTCCGTCTCGACACCGGGCGCCCTGGATGCCTGGTGGACGCTGCACCAGCGCTACGGTAAGTTGCAGTGGGCGGAGCTCTTTCAGCCGGCGATCCATCTGTGCGAAAGCGGCGTGCCGGTGCCGCAGATCATCGGCTACTACATCAAGCGCAACCTGGTCATTTTCCAGAATCCGGACTCGGGAGTGGAAGAGACCGCCAACGCGATGCACACGTACGCACCGGGAGGTCACGCACCCGGCGAAGGCGACGTGTTCCGCAATCCGGATCTCGCCCGCACTTATCGCATGATTGCCGAAGGCGGCCGGGACGCATTTTATGACGGACCGATCGCGCGGACCATCGACGCGTACTTCAAGCGCATAGGCGGCTGGCTCTCCAGTGAAGATCTGCGCGGCCAGCACGCCGAATGGGGTGACCCGCTGGTCACTTCCTATCGCGGAGTGGACGTGTATGCGATGGCCGCGAACACGCAGGGGCTCGCAACGCTGCAGATGCTGAACATCCTGGAGAACTTCGATCTGCGCAACATGGGGTTTCAGTCGGCGGCCTCGATTCACTGCCAGACCGAGGCCAAGCGCCTGGCCTACGAGGATCGCGCCCGCTACTATGCAGATCCGCACTTTTCCCGGATTCCCATCTCGTGGCTGAGCTCCAAAGCCTATGCGGCGGAGCGTGCGAAGCTCATCCGCCCCGACGGCATCTTGACTCCGGTTCACCCCGGCCAGGCTCCGAGCCACGGCGACACGACTTACTTCAGCGTCGCTGACGCTGACGGCATGATGGTGTCGATGATCCAGTCCAACTTCCGCGGCATGGGCTCGGGCCTGGTCGCCGACGGCCTTGGCTTCATGTTTCAGGACCGCGGTGAATTATTCTCACTGGTGGACGGTCACCCGAACATTTATCAACCGGGCAAGCGACCGTTCCAGACCATCATTCCTGGATTTGCAACCAAGGGCGGTCAGCCTTGGATGTCCTTCGGCGTCATGGGCGGCGACATGCAGCCGCAGGGACAGGCGCAGATCATCATCGACCGCGTCGACTACGGGTTGGATGTCCAAGCCGCGGGCGACAGCCCGCGCTGGCACCACGAGGGTTCGTCCCAGAGCATGGGAGAAGATCTTGCCGGACTCGGTCCCCGCGGAGTGCTGCGCCTGGAGGAGGGGATACCGCAAGCGACGCGGCGCGCGCTCATGGCGCTCGGGTGGCCCATGGGTGAATCCGACGGCGGATTCGGGCGTTATGAATGCATCGAACACCGCATGAACGGCAGGGACCGCGTGTATGCCGCTGCCAGCGAGATGCGCGCGGATGGATTGGCGTTGGCCTACTGATCGCGCCGCGCCGGGGGCGAGGCCAAGTGGCGGCGAGGGCGAGGCCGCGTGGGGCCGGAGGCGAGGCCGCTTGGGGTCGAGGGCCGCGGTTATGGGCCAAGTGGACCGGCAGCAGGCCGGTTTACCCTTCGGCGGCAGATTTTTTTCGACACATGTGGTAGTGCCGTGGCAGAATCCGCGCCCAGCAGCAGCATGCCGTGCCCCTGACCCCGTGATCCCATGAAGGATTGCACACGGGTGCGGCTGCGTTGATACCGGTCGACCTCGACTTTACCTGAAACAGTTACGGAATTCTGATATGCCCCGCACAACGCCCCTCTCCGATATCCGCAATATCGGCATCATTGCCCATGTCGACGCCGGCAAGACGACGACCACCGAGCGCATCCTGTATTACACGGGGCGTAAGCACACGATCATCGACATCCACGATACCAAGGATCTGAAGACCTCGACGACCACGGATTACCTGGAACAGGAGCAGAAGCGCGGCATCACCATCCAGAGCGCCGCCGTGTCTGCTTTCTGGCGCGGCAAGAAAATCAATCTCATCGACACACCGGGCCACGTCGACTTCACCATCGAGGTGAACCGATCCCTGCGCGTGCTGGACGGCGCCGTCGTGGTATTCGACGGCGTGGCGGGCGTCGAACCCCAATCGGAAACCAATTGGCGGCTGGCCGACAACTACGGCGTTCCGCGCATTTGTTACGTCAATAAAATGGATCGCAGCGGCGCGAATTTCTTGCGCTGCGTGGACATGATCAAGAAGCGGCTGGGCGCGCGCCCGCTGCCGGCGCAAATTCCGATCGGATCGGAGGAAAACTTCAAGGGCATGGTCGACCTGGTCGAGATGAAGGCCCTGGTGTGGGATTCGGACGACAAGGATGCTCAGTGGCAGAGCCTCGAAGTGACCCCGGACCTCGCGGACAAGCTGCATATCACCGTGCCGAGCGATCGGAAGCTTCTGGGCGACGTTTTCAAGTACCGCACGGAGTTGGTCGATACCTGCCTCGAGCAGGACGATGAGGCCATGGAAGCCTATCTCACGGATGGGACCGCCCCGACGGCCGATGTGCTGCGCAAGGCATTGCGCAAGGGAACCGTGAACTCCGCGTTCACGATCGTCCTGTGCGGCTCATCGTACAAGAACAAGGGCGTGCAGCAGATACTCGACGCAGTGGTCGACTACATGCCGGCGCCGACCGACGTCGCCTCGATCAAGACGGTGGACGCCGACGGCGAACCCATCGGTGAACGCAAGTGTTCGGATGACGAGCCCTTCTCGGCTCTGGCCTTCAAAGTCATCAATGATGCTTATGGCGCGCTTACGTTCATCCGTGTCTATTCCGGCATATTGACCAAGGGCGCCTCGGTGCAGAATTCCACCCGCGGCAAGCGCGAGAAAATCGGCCGCATGGTCGAGATGTTCGCCAAAGAAGCCAATCCGGTGGAAGAAGCGCGCGCCGGAGATATCATTGCCCTGGTGTCGCTGGCGGATACCGAGACCGGCGACACGCTGTGCGATGCCGCCAACCCCGTGGTCCTCGAGCGCATGCGGTTTCCGGATCCCGTGATCAGCGTATCGGTGAAGCCCAAGCTCAAAGCCGAGCAGGAGAAATTCGGCAGCGCGCTCGGCAAGATGGTCCGCGCCGATCCATCGCTGCATCTGGAGACCGACCGGGAGACGGGGCAGACCATCCTGCGCGGCATGGGTGAACTGCATCTCGAGGTGACTCTTGACCGCATGCGCACCGAATTCGGCGTCGAAGGCATCATGGGCGAGCCTCAGGTCGCGTATCGCGAGACCTTCACCAAGAAGTTGACCGAACAGTACATCCACAAGAAGCAGACCGGCGGTTCGGGCCAGTTCGCCGAAGTGTGGATCGTGTTCGAGCCGTTGGCGCGAAGCGCCGGATTCGAGTTCGTCGATGAGACCGTCGGCGGCTCGGTTCCCAGGGAATTCGTGCCGTCGGTGGAGAAGGGCTTGAAGATGCAAAAAGAAGACGGCGTGCTGGCGCATTATCCGACGGTGGATTTCCGTGCGACGCTGATCGACGGCAGCTTCCACGATGTCGATTCGAACGCGCTGACCTTTGAAATCGCCGCCAAGGCCTGCTTCCGCGAAGCCATCCGCAAGGCCGGGCCGATCCTGTTGGAGCCCGTCATGAAGGTCGAGACGGTCACACCGGGCGACTACCTGGGCGACGTGATCGGCGACATCAACCGCCGCCGCGGCGCCATCCAAGACCAGTTGGAGCGCGGCGCCAACATCGCCGTCGTTGCGAACGTGCCGCTGTCGGAAATGTTCGGCTACATAGGACAGTTGCGCGGCATGACCAGCGGCCGCGCGTCGTACACCATGGAGTTCTCTCACTACGAACCCGTGCCGCGCCAGGTCGCGGATGAGGTCATCGCCGAAGTCGCCAAAGCCAAGGCGGCGGCGTTGGCATGACGAGGCGGGTGGAATTGTAATAGGCGAGCGGCTCGAACGGCGGTTCGAGCCGGTCTTGACCCTGCGATGTCCACCTTGCATGCGATCGGGAGGTGGCGATGGCGGGCTTGTTCAGGAGCATCACGGAAGATCCGCGCGTAAAACAACTGGGTCCGGGTCTCATCACGGGAGCCGCCGACGACGACCCGAGCGGCATCGCCACTTATTCGCAGGCGGGCGCGCAGTTCGGATACAGCATGCTGTGGACCGTGCTGTTCACCTATCCGCTGATGGTCGGCATTCAAATGGTCAGTGCCCGCCTGGGCTGCATCACGGGGCGGGGTCTGGCGGCGAACGTGAAGTCGGTTTTTCCGCGTCCCGTGCTGTATGGCATCGTCGGTTTGCTGCTGGTCGCCAACACCGTCAATATCGCCGCGGACATTGCGGCGATGGGCGAAGCGCTGAGCTTGCTGCTCGGGGGCTCCTCGCACCTCTACTGCGTGGCATTCGGCGTGTCGTGTCTTGGATTGCAGGTGTTTCTGCGCTACGGCGCCTACGTGCGCTACTTGAAGTGGCTGACGCTCGCGCTCCTGTCCTATGTTGCGGTGATATTCACCGTCCATGTTCATTGGGGCGAGGTGGTCGGCGAGATGGTCATGCCCCGGCTGGTCCTCGATCACAGCACCATTACCATGATCGTGGCCGTCTTCGGGACCACCATCAGTCCATACCTGTTCTTCTGGCAGGCTGCGCAGGAGATGGAGGATCTGCGCGCGGTCGATGCCCGGAATGGCGGCGGTTCCATGCTTCCACACGCCGCGGAGGTGGCACGCCGGCACCTGCGGCGCATACGCTGGGACACGTACATCGGCATGGGTTTTTCCAATTCGATCGCATTCTTCATCATCCTGAGCACGGCGGCCACGCTGCACCCGGCGGGCATCGTCGACATTCAAACCTCCGCGCAGGCGGCCGAAGCGCTGCGCCCCATTGGCGGGCCCACCACGTTTCTGCTGTTCAGTCTCGGCATCATCGGCACCGGGATGCTGGCGGTTCCGGTGCTGGCGGGCTCGGCCGCGTATGCGGTGTCCGAGAGCTTCGACTGGCGATCCGGCCTGGATATGAAGGTGCATGAAGCGCTGGAATTCTACGGAATCATTGCCATTGCGACCGTGGGCGGCGTGGCGTTGAACTTCACGCATTTGGATGCCATGCGCGCGCTGCTGTGGAGCGCCGAAATCAACGGCGTCATCGCGGTCCCCATCATGGTGGTCATGATGCTGCTCGCGTCGCGCGAGGACATCATGGGGCGGTTCGTGATCCGGCCACGGCTGCGGCGCCTTGGGTGGATTGCCACGTCGGTCATGGCGGTCACCGTGGTGGGGATGATCGTCACGACCTGAGGCCAAGGCGGGCCGCGTGGAGGAACGCCGGACCCTGTAGACTACTTCGCTCGACAGGTTAAGCTCCGAATCCATGAGCTCCGCCACTGGCCCGAAATCAACATCCAATGCGCCTGCGTCGGCCGCTTCGATTGCTCCCGATGCGCGTACCGAGAGGCTGAACACCAAAGCAGCCGGGATTATCGGCCTGGCAGTGATGTGCAGCCGTCTGCTGGGACTTGCCCGCGAGCAGGTCTTTGCCGCGCTGTTCGGCGGCGGCGGCGCGATGGACGCCTTTACAGCCGCGTTCCGCATACCGAATCTGCTGCGCGACCTGTTTGCCGAAGGCGCGCTGTCGACAGCGTTCGTCACCACGTTCAGCAAAACCGTCGCGCGCGGCGGCGACGAAGCCTCGTGGCGGCTCGCGAACAAAGTGGCCACCCTGACGGCATTGGTTTTGGGCCTGTTGTGCGTCGCCGGGATGGTGTTCTCGCCGCAACTGGTGGCGGTGGTGGCGCCGGGCTTCGATCCGCAGAAGGCGGCGCTGACCGCACAGCTGACGCGCATCATGTTCCCCTTCATTCTGTTGGTCTCGCTCGCGGCCTTGGTCATGGGAATGCTGAACGCCAAGAGCGTCTTCGGCATGCCGGCGATGGCGTCGAGTTTTTTCAACATCGGGTCGATCGTCGGCGGAGTGAGCCTCGGCTACTGGATCGACCCTCACTTCGGCACGCGCGCCCTGATTGGATTGGCGGTGGCCACGCTTCTGGGCGGCGCGCTGCAACTGGCCGTGCAGCTACCGTCGCTGGCGCGTCAGGGTTATCGCTTCCGCGCCGATTTTCAATGGCGCGACGCCGGGGTCAGGGCGATCTTGGGGCTGATGGGTCCCTCGGTGATCGCCGCCAGCACCACCCAAATCAACGTGCTGGTCAATTCCATGTTCGCCTCGACCTTGGGCGATGGACCGATCTTCTGGCTGGCGATCGCGTTTCGGCTGATGCAGCTGCCGCTGGGCCTGTTTGGTGTCGCGCTGGGCACGGTAACGCTGCCGTTGCTGTCCCGGCTGGTGGTGGCGGGCCACATAACGGCGTTTCGCACCGAGCTCGCGCACGCGATGCGCCTGGCATTCCTGCTGACCATTCCGTCCATGATCGGGCTCATGATGCTGGCGGAGCCGATCATATCCGTGCTCTACCAGCATGGTAGGTTCAACGCCTATCAGGCGGCGCAGGCTGCCGGCGCGCTGCGTTTCTATGCCATTGGCCTCGCCGGCTACGCTGCGCTCAAGGTGCTGGTGAACGCGTTCTACGCCCTCGACAAGCGCAAGACACCGATGCTGGTGAGTTTTCTCGCGGTGGCGCTCAACCTGCTGCTGAATTGGATTTTCACTTTTCGTTTGGGGTGGGGGCATCGTGGGCTGGCCTTCTCGACCGGGTGCATTGCAAGCGTCAATTTCCTGCTCCTGTACGCGCTGATGCGCCGGCACCTCGGGGGGCTGGAGTCGCGCCGAATGCTCGTGATGCTCGGGAAACTCGCGCCGGCCTCAGCAGCCCTGATTGCGGTTTGTGCCGCCTCGTCTCACTGGCTGCTGGCGGGATGGGAAACGCAGCCGTTCGTGAGCAAGCTGTGCGCGCTCCTCGGTACGGTCATCGTCGGCGCGCTGGTCTTTGCCGCCTGCGGCGCCGCATTGCACATCGAGGAGATAAAGCAATTGCAGGGCGGCCTGATGCGCCGGCTGCAACGCCGCCGCTGATATCGCTCGGGCGCTCACACCGTCCGTTTCGGGATATCGAGGCCGCGTATCACCGCCGGCCGCACCATGAATGCGGCCAATGCCCGCGTGACATGCGTAAAATCCGTGATGCCGACCAGATCGCCGGCTTCGTAGAAGCCGATGAGGTTGCGGATCCAGGGGAAGGTGGCCACGTCGGCGATGGTGAATGTGTCGCCCATGATCCAGGCGCGGTCCGCGAGCCTCAGGTTCAGCACTCCCAGCAGGCGCTTCGATTCCGCGACATAGCGGTCGCGCGGGCGTTTGTCCTGGTAGTCCCTGCCGGCGAATTTATTGAAGAAGCCGACCTGACCGAAGATGGGACCAATACCACCCATCTGAAACATCAGCCATTGGATGGTCTGGTAGCGGCCGGCCGGATCCTGCGGCAGGAGCTGCCCGGTTTTTTCCGCGAGGTAGATCAGTATCGCGCCGGATTCGAACAGGGGCAGCGGTTTGCCGCCGGGCCCGGCAGGATCGAGGATGGCCGGGATCTTGTTGTTGGGGTTGAGCGATAGGTACTCCGGCGACATTTGATCGCTGGTTTCGAAGCTCACGAGATGCGGCTCGTAGGGCAGGCCGGTCTCCTCGAGCATGATCGACGCCTTGACCCCATTGGGAGTCGGCAAAGAATAAAGCTGCAGCCGGTCCGGATGCCGGGCGGGCCATTTGCGGGTGATGGGGAACGCGGATAGATCGTTCATGCGGAGTCCTATGGCGGGCAATCGCCTATCGTAGCGAAAATCCCCGGCAGCCGCGCGTCCGCGATACTTGAACACTCGAAAAACAGTATCATTGCGCTCCGAGCGGGAGGGCGTACTCCCGCAGCGTCGTAGCGCACCGTCACCTCGTTGCAGGACAAGCTTCCATGAAAATTTATTTGTCGATGGTTTGTTTGTTCCTTCTGCCGCTGACGTGCCCGGCGCAGCAGGATGCCGATGGTGCCGCTGCAGCCGGTGCCGCGCCCGCAGCGGCTCCCCCATACGTCACCGCCATCCGTGCCGGCAAATTCATCGATGTGCTGTCCGGGCGCGAGCTCGCAAACCAGATCATCATCATCCGCGGCAAGAAAATCGAGGCCGTTGGCGCGAATCCAGCCATACCGGAAGGCGCCAAAGTCATCGATCTGTCGAATATGACGGTGCTTCCCGGCCTCGTCGATTGTCATACCCATCTGGCCGACCTTGCCGATGCGGAGCCGCTCGATGTGCTGCGCAGAACCGCCGTGGAAACCGCGTACGCAGCCATCCCCAACGCGAAAGTGACTCTGCTGGCGGGGTTCACCACGGTGCGCGATGTCGGTGTCTACCGCGCCTTGAACGACGTTGCCATGCGCGATGCCATCGCCCGCGGCATATTCATCGGCCCGCGCATGTACGTGGCGGGGGCCTACATCACCATCAGCCAGGGCGCCGGAGCCATGACGGGTCTGTCGCCGGATATTCAGTTGCCGTGGGATCTGCACTACGGCGAGGCGAATAGTCCGTGGGAGGTACGGCAAAGGGTTCGCGAACTCGCACACCGCGGCGCCGATCACATCAAGATTTTATCGACGGGCGCCGTGCTCACCCACGGCAGCAATCCGAAGTCCATCGAGTTCACGCCCGAGGAGCTGCGCGCCGCCGTCGAGGAAGCCAACAATTTCGGTCTTCGGGTCGAAGCCCACGCGCATGCGGCCGAAGGCATCAAGAACGCGATTCGCGCCGGAGTCGCGTCGGTGGAGCACGCCACGCTCATCGACGACGAAGGGATCGCGCTTGCCAAGCAGCATGGCACATATCTCGATATGGATATCTATGACGAAGAGTGTATCCAGTCGTCCAAGGACACGCCGGCCGATTTTCTGCAGCACGACCGCGATTTGGCGGAGGCACAACGCCGCAACTTCACCAAGGCGGTTCGCGCCGGCGTGAAGATGACGTTCGGCACCGACGCCGGCGTTTGCCCGCACGGCATCAATGCGCGCCAATTCGCCTTCATGGTGAAGTACGGCATGACGGCCATGCAGGCGATCCAGTCGGCCACCGTGAATGCCGCGGATCTCATCGGCCACTCCGAGCTGTTCGGTTCCATCACCCCCGGCAAGTCAGCGGATATCATCGCCGTGAACGGCGATCCACTGGCCAATATCCGTGAGCTCGAGAACGTCCGCTTCGTGATGAAAGAGGGGACGATCTACAAGCAGGAGTAGCGATGCGGCGCGGCCGCCCTCGGCACGTACTTCGCGGCGCCGCCGTCGCTGCCGTGACTTCGGCCCGCGCGGGTTCAAGCGCTCCGTGAGAAGTGCTCGCGCATCGCGGCGATGAATTGCTCGCCATAGCGCGCCAGCTTGACTTCCCCTACGCCGGGCAGCGCGGCGAACTGCTCGAGAGTGAGCGGCCGGCGCTCGACCATTTCGCGCAAGGTGGCGTCATGGAACACGATGTAGGGCGGCAAACCGCTCTCGTCCGCCAGACGCTTGCGCAGCGCACGCAGATGATCGAATAGCGCTTGACCTTGCGCGGCGGTGCCGTCCATGCCCCCGGCGCTGTGGTTGCCGCCGGCGGGCACGCGCTTCGGCTTCACTGCGGCCGCAATGTGCACGGCGAGTTCCTCGCGCAGCACCCGTGGGCTTTGCGCATTGAGCGACAGCACCGGGTAGCCGTCCTGGGTTTCATCGATGAGCCCCTGCTGGAGCAGGGCGCGCGCCACGCTTCGCCATTCATCCACCGACCGCTGCCGTCCGATCCCGTAAACACTCAAGGTCTCGTGTCCGCGCGCCAGCACTCGCTCGCAGCGCGCGCCGCGCAGAATATCGATGACATGCGCCGCACCGAAGCGCTGTCCACGTTGTGCGAGGCGCGCAATGCACGACATGAATTGTCGCGCCTCCACGCTCCGGTCCTGCATCGTCCGCGGCTCGCAGCAGTTGTCGCAAGCGCCGCAGGGGCCGGCGAAATTCTCGCCGAGATAGCGCAACTGAACCGCCCGGCGGCACTCGGTGGACTCCGCGTAGCCCAGCACCTGGCGCAGCTGCTGGCGGGCAACCCGTTGTTCGCCCTCGAGGGGCAGGCCGGTGGTTGGGTCGACCTTCTGTTGAATCAGGAACTCCGACGTGCGGATGTCCGAGGCGCCGAAATAAAGCGTGCAGCGCGCCGGGTCGCCGTCGCGGCCGGCTCGGCCGGATTCCTGATAGTAGCCTTCCAGCGTCTTGGGGAGATCGTAATGGGCAACCCAGCGCACGTCGGGTTTGTTGATTCCCATGCCGAACGCGACGGTTGCGACGATCACTTGAATGTCGTCGCGGATGAACGCTTCCTGGTTGTCGCGGCGGGTGATCGCGTCGAGTCCTGCATGATAGGGGCGCGCCCGCACCCCATCGCCCTGCAACTGCAGCGCCAGCTCATCGACCCGCCGGCGCGACAGGCAGTAGACGATGCCTGCGCCGCCGCCCCGTGCCTCCGCCAGCAATTCGGTGTAGGTCCGTTTGCTTTTCGGCCGTACGCGGTAGAACAGATTCGGGCGGTTGAAACTTGCGACATGGACGGCGGGATTGCGCAGCGTGAGTTGTGCGGCGATATCGGTTCGTACGCGCATGGTCGCCGTGGCGGTGAAGGCCAGCATCGGTATCTGCGGATGGCGGCGGCGGAGCAGCGACAGTTGTCGGTATTCCGGCCGAAAGTCGTGGCCCCATTCCGAAACGCAATGGGCTTCATCGACGACAAAGGCGTTGATTCCGGGACCCTCGCTCAGGCGGCGCAGGGGACCTTCCAGAAATTCCGTGAGCAGCAGCCGCTCCGGCGCCAAATAGAACAGCTTGTAATCGCCGCGCAACAGCGCCGCGGTGCGCCGCGACACCTCGCGCGGCTCCAACCCCGAGTTGATTAAGCTCGCCGCGATATCATTGTCCCGCAGCAAGCGCACCTGATCCTGCATCAGCGCAATCAACGGCGAGATGACCAGCGTAACTCCCGGCTGCAGCAACGCGGGCAGCTGAAAACACAGGGACTTGCCGCCGCCGGTGGGCATGAGAGCGAGCACGTCGCGGCCCGCCAGCGCGTCCCTCACCACGGCTTCCTGCCCGGCTCGAAAATGATCGAAACCGAAGATTCGTTTCAAGGCCGCCGTCAATTCCGCCATAGTCGCCCGTGTCCGCTTGAACCCGCGTGCATTCTATCGATACCGCGGATCGTGGCGAGCGCGTAGGATGGGCTATGATAGGGTCCCAGATTCAACGCGCTTACCGGGAAGACGTGCCGTGAAGTTACACCCCTCGATGTTAGTCTGGCCGACCGTGCTGGCATGGGCGTTGTGCGCCGCCGGTGCCCAAGCGGCGAATGCCCAAGCGGCGAATCCCCAAACGGCGCCGGTGTCCCACCTTGAAGTCCGGATCGTCACCGGTGCGGCGGAGTTGAGCGCCGGGAGCACGCTTGAATTGCGCATTTATGAGACCGGCAAGGTCAGACGCCTGCCGTTGCTTCACGGCGAGGGCTGGCCGCCGGACTCCACGCATGTGATTCCGGTGAGGCTGAGCGATGCCCTCGATCCGCGCACCGTGCTGCGCTTTGGACTGTACTACCACGCCGGCAATCCGCTGGCACCGGCGCTGGAGATCGTTTCCGCCGACGTCGAAATACCTTCAACCAACCAGTCGCCTGGGCGGCTGCTCGATGCCACGCTGTCCGGCGTCATCGACAGACAGGGTGAACTTGCAACCGAGGAACGCGACGCAGCGTCGCTGACTTGCCGTACTGACGCGGACTGTGATGATAAAAAACTCTGCAACGGGCGCGAACGATGCGTGCCTCACGCACCGGGTGCCGACGTGCGTGGGTGCGTGAAGGGGACCCCGGTGGCGTGCCCCGTCAACCAGGTGTGCGCCGAGGGAGCGGGGTGCCGCGGCCCCGATGCGCTTAAAACCGTCACTGCGGAGCCCTAGGAGCCTGTCTGAGTATTCCCCGTGGCCGCGACCGTGACGGATTTGCCTTCAATCGAGGCGGAGCCGACGCGGTTGGGTACAACCCAATAAGGAGGCGACAACGAT
>Ga0070696_100002093_pt1 | contig 13117 bp, 12 predicted proteins | sample KBSK1253metaG_FD_65474 | JGI IMG/M metagenome (GOLD analysis project Ga0070696, IMG submission 65474) | Corn, switchgrass and miscanthus rhizosphere microbial communities from Kellogg Biological Station, Michigan, USA - KBS K1-25-3 metaG | ecosystem: Host-associated > Plants > Roots >... | reverse complement strand
TCGACCTTATCATTAACGAAATGCTCCCCGGCCGCATGCGGCGCGCCGGTCAGCTCGTCTGGACCGGAGGTAACGGCTGGGTGTGGTTGCGCGGTGATCGCCAGGATCCAACCCGGTTTGGTGTTCTCGAGCTCGTGGCATGAGCATCATTGTCGTGCTCGACCAGCCCCAGGATCTCGTCAACATCGCGCACGTCGTGCGGGGCATGAAGAATTTCGGGTTCAAGGACCTGCGCCTCGTGCAGCCCCGGGAGTACGACGCCTATCGCGTGGAGGGGATCGCGCATCAGACGGCGGATGTGCTGGCGCGCGTCCGCACTTTCGCATCGCTGGGCGAGGCGATCGCCGACTGCGTCCACGTGGTCGGGCTCACCGCGCGCGGCCGCACCGCGAAGCGGAACCTGCAGCGCCCGCGGGAGGCCGCGACGGAGATTACGGCGCTGGCCGGGGACGGCCCCGCGGCGTTGCTCTTCGGCCGCGAAGACAAAGGGCTCTCGAACGAGGCGCTCGATCGTTGCCATCGCGTCGTGACGATTCCGAGCGAGGCGTCGTATCCGTCGCTGAACCTCGGGCACGCCGCGATCATCATGCTGTACGAGCTGGCGCTGGCGCGCGGCGCGGAGGCGCGGCCATTCAAGGAGCCGCGCCGCGGGTCGGAGCCCGCGGCCGCCGAAGAACTCGAGCGCTTGTTCGCCGACGTGGACCGGGCGCTCGCCACGATCGACTTCTTCAAGACGCGCAACGCCGAAGGGATCATGCGAACGATGCGGGAGCTCGCGCACCGCACGCCGCTCGACCTGCGGGAGGTCAAGCTGCTCCGCGCGATGGCCATCGAGGTGGTGAAATACGGTGAGCGACTGGCGCGTTCCGGGCTTCACGTCGACCGGTAGCAAGCGCCCCGACGCGCTCTTCGGCCCCGACGCCGGGCCCGAGGTGCCGGCGCGCGTGTCGCGCGCGGCCGGGTGCCGCGTGTGGGACGCCGAGGGCCGCGAGTACCTGGACTACGTCATGGCCCTCGGCGCCGTCGCGCTCGGGTACGGCCATCCCGCGGTGAATCAGGCGGCGGAGCAGGCCATCGCCGACGGGGTGGTGGGGCCCCTCCCGCCCGTCGCGGAAGAACACTTGGCGGAGGCCCTCGCGGCTCGCATCCCCTGGCTCGAGCGCGTGCGCTTCCTCAAGACGGGCGCGGAGGCGGTGGCGGCCGCCGTGCGCATCGCGCGCGTGGTCACCGGGCGCGAGCACGTCCTGGGGTGTGGCTATCACGGCTGGCTCGATTGGTGCCAGGGTGGGGCGGAAGGCGGGGGGATTCCTGCGGGTGTGCGCGCCCTCTTTGCCGAGGTGCCCTTCAACGACGTCGCGGGGACCCGCGAGATGATTCGCGAGCGGGGCCGGCAGTTGGCCGCGGTCGTGGTCGAGCCGGTCGTCGTCGCTGAGCCGACCCGCGAGTGGCTCGACGCGCTGCGGACAGAAACTCAGAAGGTGGGTACGGTCCTGATCTTCGATGAGATCAAGACCGCGTTCCGCCTCGCGATCGGCGGCGCGGCCGAGCGCTACGGCGTGCGCCCCGATCTCGTGGTGCTCGGCAAGGCCCTCGCGAACGGCTTCCCGCTCGCGGTCGTGGGCGGCAACAGCGCCTTGATGGCGGCCGCGACGCGCACGTGGATCTCTTCGACGCTGGCGACGGAAGGCGTCGCGCTCGCGGCGGCGCGGGCGACGCTCGAGACGTTCGAGCGCGAGGCCGTGTGCGATCATCTGCACCGTGTCGGGACACGGTTGCTGCACGGCCTGCATCGCCTGCAACGCCAATACCCCGACGCGATCGCCGGAGTCGCGGGAATGGCCGAGATGTGCTTCCTGCACTACACGACCGAGGACCTCTCCCGGGCGGTCGCGCTGGGCTGCGCCAAACGCGGCCTGCTCTTCAAGCGCACGGCATACAACTTTGTCTCTCTGGCGCACGACGAGGGCGCGGTGGACCGCGCCCTCGAGGTATTGCACGACGTGCTGCGCGCAGCGGCCGGTTAGACGCGCGCCCGCAGCGTGCTGTAGCCGGGAAGGAATGCGGTGTGTATCGCCAGGACGATCAAGGCGACGACCAGCGCGCCGAGCACGGCGACGATCGCATAACCCATGGCCTGGTCTTTCGCCGGTTTCATCACCACCGGCACTCCTGAGAACACGAGGTAGATCGTATAGAGGGAAACCAGAATGCGTACCAACGCGAGCTGGGGAATCAGCTGGAACGCGCCTGCTACGAACCACGGCGTGCTCGCGTACGCGGCGACTTTCAACGCCTGCACATCGTTCCGTTGACCGCCGAAGGTCGGGGCGAGCGCGTTGATCACGATGCTCAGGGCGAAGACTCCGACGACGCTCAGCACGTAGTCGACCACCGCCAGCGTCGCGATGGTCTGCACCGGGACGCTGTAGGAGCCCACGACCCCGAAGCTCAAGCCGAACACCAGGGTTCCCAACGCGCCACAGATGGGCCCGATCAAGGCCAGCGGCAGCACCCAGCCCTTGTACAACGCCGCGGGCTTCGTGAACTCGCCGTCAATGGTTTTCCACGTGCTGCCAGGTTGCAGCAGTATGCCCTTCAGACGGTTAACGTCGACGACGGTCGGCATGGCGTCTCCCGGAGTGACGGGGTAGGTGGCCCGAAGACGGCACAAGATAGCAAATTGGGGGATGCTAGTCGACGTCCACGCCCACTTTTATCACGATCGCGCTCCACGCGCGGATTGGCGCGAGCGCAACGCCAGCCGCCTGCGCGCCGGCGACGTGATCGGGATCACGGCGCACGTGGCGTCGATCCTGGGGAGCTGGGGCCGCACCTCGCCGATCTATTTTCCGTCGCCGCCCGATGTCACTCACGGCAACGACGCATTGCTGGCGTTGCAACGCGCGCACGAGGGCCGCATCCGCGGCTACGTGTGCGTCAATCCCAACTACACCGCGCACGCCCGTGCCGAGATCGCCCGCTGTCTCGCGGCCGGCATGATCGGCATCAAGCTCGCCGCGAGTCGCCGCGCCGACGATCCGCTCCTCGATCCCGTTTGCGCGCTGGCGCGCGAGCATCGCGTGCCGGTGCTGCAGCACATCTGGCAACATCGCCGCCGCGACTGGCCCGGCCAGGAGGCGTCGGACGCCACCGAGTTGTGCACCCTCGCGCGGCGTCATCCCGAGGTGACGTTCATTCTCGCGCATATCGGGGGCGGGGGCGATTGGCTCCACTCGCTGCACGCCGTTCGTGACGTGCCGAACGTCTATGTGGACCTCTCGGGGAGCGGCGTGGACGGCGGCATGCTCGAGGCCTGCGTCGACGCCGCCGGCGTCAGCCGGCTCCTGTGGGGCACCGATCTCACGATGGACACCGGCTGGGCCAAGCTGCGCTACCTCGAGACGCTGCTCAACAAGGACGAGCTGGCCCTCGTCCGCTGGAAGAATGCCGTCCGCATCTTCCCTCCCGGCGCGTTCCCAGCCGACTGATGCGCGTCGACGTCAACGCGTTCCTCGGCGCCTATCCGTGGCGCAAGGTCCCGGGCACGTCGCCCGAGGGGCTCCTCAAGGCGCTCGATCGCGCTGAGATCGACGAGGCGTGGGTCACGCACTTGCCGGGCTTGTTCTGGCGCGATCCCACCGAAGGCAACCCGTGGCTCGTGGAAACCGCCCGCCGCCACCCGCGCCTGAAGCCCGTCCCCACCATCCATCCGGGACTCGCGCAATGGGAGCAGGCACTCGGCGACGCCGTAAACGCGGGTGCGCCCGCGGTGCGCTGCGATCCGCTCTACCTGGGGCTCGACCCCGCGGGCGGCGAGATGCGCGTCCTCGCCGCGGCCTGTGGCACGGCCGGGATCCCGCTGATGCTCGCCGTGCGCCTCGAGGACGGCCGGCAGCGCCATCCCAACGACGCCGTGGCGGAGCTCCCGGCGGCCGCCGTGCGCGCCCTGATCCGCAGCGACGCCGACGTGCGGCTGCTTGTGACGCACGCCGACCGCGGGTTCGTCGAGGAGGTGCACTTCGGCTCGACGCCCGAGGAGGCGCGCCGCATCTGGTGGGATATCTGTTGGATCTGGGGGCCCCCCGAGGATCACTTGGCGACGCTGCTCGACACCGTCGGCACCGATCGCTTTGTGTTCGGAACGGGACAGCCGTTGCGCCTCCCGGAGAACAGCATCGCCAAACTCGACCTCTTGGATCTGGCGGCCGACCGGCGAGCGGCGATCGAATCGACCAACGTGCGGAACGGGTTGCTCGCATAGATCTCGCCGCCCGTCTCGAGTGGGGCCTGATCCCCGCCGTCCCCGTTCCCTTCCGCGGTAAGGTCCTGGCGGAGGACGCCCAGCGTGCCTACGCGCAGTGGATGGCCGATCAGGCCGTGGCCGGCGTCGCCGTATGGGCCCACACGGGTCGGGGGCCGCACCTATCCGTGGAGCAGCGCGGGACGGTACTCGCCGCGTGGCGAGCGGCGCTGCCGGACAGAATCATCGTGGCGGGCGCGAGCTCCGTTGAAATGGCTCGCGCGGCGAAACGCGGTGGCGCCGATGCGCTGCTCGCGTTTCCGCGTGAGCATGATCCCGTGGGCCATCACGCGGCGCTGGCCCACGAGTTGCCCGTCATCGCCTTCTATCTCTATGAAGCGGCCGGCGGGGTCGCGTACGACGATGCCACCCTCCACCAGATTCTCACGCTCCCGGGCGTCGTGGGCATCAAAGTCGCGACGCTCGATTCGGTGATGACATTCCAACGGGTTGCGGCCGTCATGCGAGAGCATCGCGACAAAATGTTGGTCACGGGCGAAGACCGCTTCCTCGGCTATTCGCTTCAGATGGGTGCTCGGGCTGCGCTGATAGGCATGGGCGCCGCCCTCACCGACCTGCAGGCGTCGCTTCTGCGCGCTCGCGCGAGCGGAGACGACGGCGCCTTTACCCGCCTCTCCGCGCAGGTGGACGAATTCTCCCAAGCCACGTTCGTCCATCCAATGGAGGGCTACATCCGCCGCATGCTGTGGGCGCTCGCCGCTGACGGCGTGATCCCCGACGATGCCTGCGACGATCCCTGGGGCCCCGCGCTCCCCGCCGCCGAGCGGGAGACGGTGCACGACGCCGTACGCGAGGCTCGCCTACGGTAGACCGGCGCGTATTCCTCGAATCGTGCGCGGCCGTCGCGCTCGGAGGCTTGGCCCCCGTCCGCAAGCAGCCGCACGTCGTCGTCGTCGGGGCCGGAGCCTTCGGCGGCTGGACGGCGCTCTATCTTCGGCGTCGCGGCGCCCGCGTGACGCTGCTCGACGCCTGGGGGCCCGGGAACGCCCGCGCGAGCTCGGGCGGCGAGACGCGGGTGATCCGCGCGACGTACGGCCCGCGCGCCATTTACACGCGCATGGCGGTCCGCGCTCTCGCGCTCTGGAAGGAGCACGAGCGGCGCTGGCGCCGGCAGTTGTACCACGGGATCGGCGTGTTGTGGATGGTCCAAAGCGATGACGAATACGAGAGGGCGGCCCTCCCGGTGTTGCGCGACGCGGGCGTCGCGTTCGAGGAGCTGACCGCCGCGGACGTCACGCGGCGTTATGCGCAGATCAACGGCGACGGCGTGCGCTGGGCCATCTTCGAGCGGGACGGCGGGTACCTCACGGCCCGCCGCGCCTGCGCCGCCGTGCTCGCAGGCTTCCTCGCCGAAGGCGGGGAGTATCGCCAGCTCGCCGTCCAGGGCCCCGTCCTCCCGCGAGGCGGCGAGCTCTCCGCGGTGACGTTGTCCGATGGCAGTACGCTGGCGGCTGATCGCTTCGTGTTTGCCTGCGGGCCGTGGCTCGGCGCGCTCTTCCCGGACGCGATCGGCAATCGCGTGAGTCCCACCCGCCAGGAAGTACTCTTTTTCGGCACTCCGCCTGGAGACACGCGCTTCACCGAAACGGCGTTCCCCGTCTGGGCCGATCATGGAACCCGCTTCATGTACGGGATTCCGGGGAACGAGTGGCGCGGGTTCAAGGTGGCGGACGACACGCACGGCCCGGCGTTCGATCCCACGAACGGCGAGCGGCGGCCGAGCGAGGAGGCCCTGCGGATCGCGCGCGACTACGTCGCGCTGCGCTTTCCGGAGCTGAAGGGCGCGCCCTTGCTCGAGGCGCGGGTGTGCCAGTACGAGAACTCCCCGGATAACCATCTGATCATCGACCGCCACCCGGACGCCGGCAACACGTGGCTGGTGGGCGGCGGTTCGGGACACGGGTTCAAGCACGGGCCCGCCGTGGGCGAGCTGGTCGCACGGCTGGTCCTCACCGGGGAAGCGCCAGATGCGCAATTCCAGCTCTCCCGCTTTGCTCGATAAAGACTTCGCGCGATTCAAACGGGAGGTGCCGCGCGACTTCCCCGCGCACGTGCGCCAGACCTACGGCATCGACCTGACCGCGCGCTATTTGGGCGAGACGATTCCCCATCCTATCGGCAAAGGATCGGGCCAACTCTCCTTGAACGAGGGCCAGCTCGAGGCGGACGCCCAGGCGGGTCTCGCGTTCGCGGTCCTGAAGACCGTCATCGCGCAGGATGCGGCTGGCGCTCAAGCGATGGCCGCGTGGGCGATCCACGAGACCAAGATGAAGGTCGAGCGCCGCGGCACGGGGTGGACGGTCACGTGGAAGGGTCGGGGGTGGGATCGCTCCTTCGACGAGTACCTCGCGTTGGTGCGCTTTGCAGGCGACCTCAGTCGCTCGGGCGAGCTGGTGGTCGTGCCGTCCGTGAAGTACCACCTGCCGCGGCTCGACGAGCCGTTCAAGGATGCCGAGTACGCGTTCACGACGCGCGCGCTCGCGACCGCGTGGGGTGAGTCGCTGCTGCTCCTCGAGAAGGACTTCTCGCCGACACTCGCGGGCGACGCGCTCGCCGGGGAGCAGGCGCAGATCCTGCGCTGGCTGCGCGAAGTGCCGGCGCGCATTCGCGCGCAGGCGGCCGTGCGCCTGGCCGTGAAGGTGATGAACGCGCGGTTTGACGACGACTTTCAGATCGAGATGGTGCGTGCGGCCAGTGGGGCGGATGCGCTCGTCGTGTTCAACCGACTGTTCGACGCCAAACTTGGGGTCGCCTACGGGGGGCCCGACCTCAGAGAGCGTAACCTGCGAGTCTTGGACCAACTAACCCCGGGCGCAAGCCCGGGGTCCCCGGGGATGCCGGAGTTGTCGGGAACGGGTGCCATCTCCTCGGGTCGCGACATCCTCGAGTATGCTCGGCGCGGCTGCGAGAGCGTCCAGCTCCACACGTTTTTCCAGCTGCCGCTCGAGGAGTACGCCGCCACGGACGGCTCGCGCACCCAGCGCGTGCTGCACCAGCTCGTGTTCGATCCCGCGGACGGCCTGATCGCCGGGATGCTCGATTTGGAAACGCGGGGCGTCCTGGAGCGGCGCGATGGGGAGCTGCATTTTCTCGATCTGACCGCCGATGCGCATCGCCCGCGCTGACCTCTACGAGCTTACGCTGCCCCTCGTGGAACCGTTCGTGATATCGGGCGGCGCCATCACGGAGCGCCGCTCCCTCATCGTCGTCCTGCACGACGACGCCGGCCACACCGGCTACGGCGAGTGCCCGCCCTTCCATCTGCCGTTCTATTCGGAGGAGACCCTCACCGGCGCGCGCTACTTGATCGAGCACCTCCTGCTGCCGCGCGTGGTCGGCCAGGAGTTCGCCTCGATTGAAACCCTCGACGAGACGTTGCGCGAAGGCGTGCGGGGCAACTGGTTCGCCCGCGCCGGCGTCGAGACGGCCGCCTGGGATCTCGAGGCGCACGCACGGGGCACCGGCCTGGCAGGACTGCTCGGGGAGCGCTTGGGAGTGGCAGCGGCGGGACGCGTCGATTGCGGCGTCGCCCTCGGCATCCCGCCGGACCGCAGCGCCGAGATCCTGACCCGCTGGGTGTACGAGGCGGCGCAACGCGGGTACCGCCGTGTGAAGATCAAGGTGGCGCCGGGTTGGGACGTGGCCGCCGTCGCGGCCGCGCGCGCTGGGATGGCGGGAACCGACCTCCCGTTGACCGTGGACGCCAATGGCGCGTACGAGTGGCCGCGCGACGAGGCCGCCCTGCGCGCACTCGATGACGCCGCGCTGCTCTACATCGAGCAGCCGCTCGCGCCCGACGAGCTGGTTGGACACGTCGAGCTCGCGCGCGGGTTGCGCACGCCGGTGTGCCTCGACGAAACGTTGCGTGACGCGCGGGCCGCGCGGCAGATCGTGGCGCTCGAGGGCCCCAAAGTTTGGAACATCAAGGTGCATCGAGTCGGGGGCCTCTCCGAGGTGTGTCGGATCTATCGGGTGGCCGAGGCCTACGGCGCCGAGCTGTGGGCGGGCACAATGCCCGAGTCGGGCATCGGCTCGCAAGCAGCCATCGCCGCCGCCGCGTTGCCCCGCTTTGTATATCCCTCGGACCTCGAGCCCTCCGCCCGCTGGTTCGGCCGGAATGTCGACGTCATCAAACTCTCGATGGGCAAGGATGGCCGCATGGCGGTTCCGCAGCAGTCGTGCCGTCGCTTGCTCGACCCGGGGCGTTTCGAAACCGCCGCGCGACTGGTCTATTCCGAGTAATCGACTCGGGAATCGCTCTTGACCCTGCCTGTAGCTTTGGCGCACGATGACCAAACAGCCCGCAGGTTATTGGGCCACCCACCTTTATTTGAGTCCCCGGCAGCGGCCTAAAGCCGACCAGCCGGTAAGGGACCTTCCCCCCCGCGCCGGCCAACGATTCAAGAAGGCGCGCGAGGAGCTGCGCGCGTTGCGGCACGTGACCGAGCAGGTCGTGTACCTCGGCACGACGTGGAAGTGGGTGTGGATGTACGAAGTGGGCGGGCGCAAGCTCGGCTACCTGCACCCGATGGCGTCGGGCGTGAGCGGGACCTTCGTCCTGACCGACGCCGAGGAGCAGGAGATCGGCGCGACGAACGGACTGCCGCGCGTCGTCAAGCAAGCGGTGCGCGATGGGAGTCTGTCGGGTGGCGTGCGGCATTGCTGGATGGAGTTCCCGGATCTCGAGGCCGTCACCGCATTCGTGGATGTCGTCCGGCTGAAGTACCAGTTGTTGGCACGTCCCGAGTAAGGTACATTCGGGGGCCCGCAAGCCTTCTTAACCGATTCGCCATCGAGGCCATCGCATTGATGACGAAGACTCTCGCGGTGTGGCTGTGCCTCGCTCTTTCAGCCGCGGCTTTGAGCGCACAGTCGACCGGGAGATACCAGGCGCCGGTCGTCAGCGACACGGGGGACCTCAAGGGTCCCCGCCAACCGATTTTCTTCAGACACGACATCCACGCGGGCCAGGACCAGATCCCTTGCATGTACTGCCACGCGACCGTAGCGGTGGCCAGCGAGCCTGGGATTCCCGCCCTGCAGACCTGCATCGGCTGTCACCAGCTGATCAACGGCTCGACCCCTTCTCATCAAGCCGAGATCAAGAAGGTCCGCGATGCGTGGCGTGAGAAGAAGCCGCCCGAGTGGACCCGCATCCACGCCCTTCCCGGCTTCGTGCGCTTCCCCCATCAGCGCCACATCAAGGTGCTCGGCACGCAAGCGTGCGTCACATGCCACGGGGACGTGAAGACGATGCCGCAGGTATATCAAGTTTCTACGCTGAAGATGGGCTGGTGCGTGTCGTGTCACGTGCAGAACAAGGTGAGCCGCGACTGTACCGTGTGTCACTACTAGGCGGAGCCGCATATGGACGGCATGAATCGTAGGCGGTTCCTCAAGGTCCTCGGCGTAACGGGCGCCGGGGCGGCGACGCTGTCCGCCTGCGGCATCGGCCCCGAGCCGACGGAAAAGCTGATCCCGTACCTGATCCAGCCCGAAGATCAGATCCCCGGCACCGCCACCTATTACGCCTCCACGTGCCGCGAGTGCGCCGCAGGCTGCGGCATCCACGTGCGCGTGCGCGAGGGACGCGCGGTCAAGATCGAGGGCAATCCCGAATCGCCGATCAATCGCGGCCGCCTCTGCGCCCGCGGTCAGGCGGCGCTGCAAGGCCTGTACAACCCGGATCGGGTCACGGGCCCGATGGTGCGCAATGCCGCGGGCGGGTTCGACCCGATCGCCTGGGACGCCGCGATCACGCAGCTCCGCACCAAGCTCGGCGCGGCGCAGGCGCGCGGCATCGTCTTCCTCACCGGGGCCGACGCGTCGACGTTCGGCGACCTCGTGGACGACTGGATGCGCCAGGTGGGCGGCCGCCGCGTGAGCTACGAGGCCTTTGGCTTCGAAGCGCTGCGCGCCGGCAACCGGCTGGCCTTCGGAACCGCCGCAGTGCCCGACTACGACTTCGCCAACGCGAAGTACGTGCTCTCGTTCGGGGCGGACTTCCTCGACACCTGGCTGTCACCGGTGGCCTTCCAGAACGGCTTCGCGCGCGCACACGGGTTCGACGGCGGGCGCGACGCCTCCATGGCCAAGTTCGTCTTCGTGGGTCCGCGCCTGTCGCTGACCGGCATGAACGCCGACGAGTGGGTGGCCGCACTCCCCGGCACCGAGGGGCTGCTGGCGCTGGCGATGGCGCAGGTGATCGTGAGCCGGCGCCTCGCGGCGCTCCCCGCCGATGCCGGCCGTCTGGCCGGCCTGCTCGCGGCCCATACGCCGTCGGCTGTTGCGGCGACCACGGGTCTCGAGGAACAGCTGATCGTGCGGCTGGCGCGCGAGTTCGCCGCGTCGCAGGGCGGTCTCGCCGTGGCGGGCGGCATGGCCGCGCAGTACGCGAACGGCGCCGAGATCGTCGCCGCCGTGAACATCCTGAACTACGTGGTCGGCGCCGTCGGCAAGCTCGTGAAGTTCGGGCCGGACCTCGCGGCGGGCGATATCGGCACCTTCGGCGACCTTGCCCAGCTCACCGCTGAGATGGCCGCGGGCCACGTTTCGGTCCTGCTCGTGCACGGCGCGAACCCCGCGCACTCGCTCCCCGGTGCGTTCCCGCAGGCGCTCGGCAAGGTCGGGTACAAGGTCAGCTTCTCGTCCTACATGGACGAGACCGCTGCCGCCGCCGACCTGATCCTCCCCGACGTGCACCCGCTCGAGCAGTGGAACGACAGCCGGCCGCGCGCCGGCGTGTATGCGCTGCAGCAGCCCGCGATGCAGCCTGTCTTCCCCGAGACGCGCCACACCGGGGACGTGGTCCTGAGCCTCCTCGGCCGGCCTGGTTCATTCCGCGATCACCTGCAGAACCGGTGGCGCGAGCTGCACAAGCGTTTCGGGGCAGGGAAGAGCTTCGAGCAATTCTGGATGGAAGCCGTGCAGCACGGCGGCCTCTACGGCGACGTGCCCGCCCGCGTCGTGCGGCTGGCGGAGAGTGCCACTCGCATCTCCCCGGCGGCGATGCCCCCGGAGGGCGGCGGCGATCAGACGGTCGTCGTGTTTCCGCACCCGGTGCTGCACGACGGGCGGGGCGCGAACAAGCCGTGGCTGCAGGAGCTCCCCGATCCGGTTGCGAAGATTGCCTGGCACGGCTGGGTGGAAGTGCACCCGGAGACCGCGGCGCGTTGGGGCGTCGCCACCGGCGACTTCCTACTGCTCAAGTCGCCGTTCGGCGCCGTGAAGGCGCCGGTGTGGATCACCCCCAGCGTGCGCCCCGACGTGCTCGCCGTGCCGACCGGGCAGGGACACTCCGCCTTCGGCCGCTACGCCAAGGATCGCTCCTTCAACGCATTCGAGCTCCTGCGCGCTGAGGCCAATGGATACGGCGGCCGCAGCTTCGCGGTGCGCGCCACCGCGACCAAGACCGGCGAGCACCGGAAGATCGTGACGACGGAAGGGAGTCCGCGGGAGCGGGGCGAGGGCTCGGTCGAAGTATTGACCCTCGCGCGCGCCAAGGCGCTCCACGCCGGCGATCATCCGTTCCATCACGAAGAGACCCCCGAGTACGCCAAGGAAGCGGTCGAGTGGTGGGGGGAGCGGCAAGTCGAGAAGGCCGAGCTGGGGAACTACCGCGGCGAACAGCCCCGGTGGGGCCTCGCGGTCGACCTGTCGAAATGCACGGGGTGCTCGGCGTGCGTCACGGCGTGCTACGCAGAGAACAACCTCGCGACGGTGGGCGAAGCGTTGATGCAGCGCGGCCGCGAGATGGCATGGTTGCGGCTCGAGCGGTATTGGCAGACCGATGAAGCGGGAACGCCGCAGGGGGCCGTGAACTCGCCGATGATGTGCCAGCAGTGCGGCAACGCGCCGTGTGAGCCCGTGTGTCCCGTGTACGCGGCGTACCACACGCCCGACGGACTGAATGGCCAGGTCTACAACCGTTGCGTGGGCACGCGCTACTGCTCCAACAACTGCCCCTACAAGGTCCGCTACTTCAACTGGTACAACTACGCGGAGCCGGGGGGTCAGTGGGAGGCATGGCCCGAGCCCCTGCATATGCTGCTGAACCCGGACGTGACGGTGCGCGAGAAGGGCGTCATGGAGAAGTGCACGTTCTGCGTCCAACGGATCCGCGGCGCCCAGAACAAGGCGCGGCTCGAAGACCGCAACGTGCGCGACGGCGAGATCGTGACGGCCTGCGCGCAGGCGTGTCCTTCGGAGGCGATCGTCTTCGGCGATCTGCACGACCGCAACTCGCAGGTCTACAAACTGGCGGGGAATCCGCGCGGCTACCACGTCCTCGCGGGCCTGAACACCAAGCCCGCCGTCACGTACCTCGCCCGGGTCGTGAACAATGGCTGACGCGCCGACCCGCGTGACCTACGATTACGTCACGCGCACCATCGCGCGGACGCTGGGCAATCCTACGCGCGGCTACTTCCTGCTGCTCGGGGCCGCGGTCTCGCTGCTCGCGGTCGGGATCGTCACGCTGCTCTTCCTGCTGCGCTACGGGCTCGGGCTCGCGGGGTATTCGCACCCCGTCTACTGGGCGGTGTTCATCACCTGCTTCGTGTTCTGGGTGGGCATCGCGCATTCGGGGACCCTGATCTCCGCGATCCTCTTCCTGTTCCGATCGGGGTGGCGCACGGCCGTGTACCGCACCGCCGAGGCGATGACCGTCTTCGCCGTGATGACCGCGGGCCTCTTCCCGCTGATCCACATCGGTCGCCAGTGGTACTTCTACTGGCTCGTGCCCTATCCCAACGAGCGGGGCCTGTGGCCCAACTTCAAATCGCCGCTCATCTGGGA
>Ga0070696_100002092_pt1 | contig 13120 bp, 9 predicted proteins | sample KBSK1253metaG_FD_65474 | JGI IMG/M metagenome (GOLD analysis project Ga0070696, IMG submission 65474) | Corn, switchgrass and miscanthus rhizosphere microbial communities from Kellogg Biological Station, Michigan, USA - KBS K1-25-3 metaG | ecosystem: Host-associated > Plants > Roots >... | reverse complement strand
CACTTCGTACCACGTGGGCAATCCCTGGATGTTCGACGGGAAGATGTTGCGCGCGGCGACCGGCACGCCCATGCGCAGGATCGCGCGCGCGAACAGGCCGTTTGCCGACGCCGAACCGGAGCCGTTGACGTTTGCGAACTTGACGACGAAGTCGTTGATGCGGGCGAGCGGTTTCACGCGTGCGTCCATCGCGATCAGTCGGGAAGGGCCGCCCCGACCGACTGGCCAGCCCCCCGGGGGGCAGCGAGCGGAGCGAGCGTGGGGGGATGTTTCATCCTAATCCGCCGCCATTCCCGCGATCGGCTGCGCGCGCACGCGATCGTCGGCCTGCGCCATGTCGAGCAGGAATTTCTGCATGTCCCAGGCGCCGGTCGGGCAGCGCTCGGCGCACAGCCCGCAGTGCAGGCAGACATCTTCGTCCTTGACCATGATGCGGCCGGTCTTCACGGGCGCCGATACGTAAAGCGCCTGGTCGGTGTGCAGCGCCGGCGCCATCAGTCGCGTGCGCAGGTCCGCTTCATCGCCGTTCGCCGTGAACGTGATGCAGTCCATCGGACAGATGTCGACGCAGGCATCGCATTCGATGCACAGCCTGTCGGCGAAGATCGTCTGCACGTCGCAGTTGAGGCAGCGCTGGGCCTCGGCGTACGCGAGCTTCGGATCGAAGCCGAGCTCGACTTCGGCGCGAATGTCCTTCAGCGCGATCGTGACGTCCTTCAGTGGCACGCGATAGCGGCGATCGCCGTGGATGCCGTTGTCGTAGCTCCACTCGTGGATGCCCATTTTCTGCGACAGCAGGTTGACGTGCGGCGGCGGGCGGCTCGTCAATGGTTCGCCGCTGCACTGCAGGTCGATCGAGATCGCCGCGTCGTGACCGTGCGCGACGGCCCAGATGATGTTCTTCGGCCCGAATGCCGCGTCGCCGCCGAAGTAGACGTCCGGGCGCGTGGACGCCATCGTCGTGCGATCGACGATCGGCATGCCCCATTCGTCGAACGCGACGCCGATGTCACGCTCGATCCAGGGAAACGCATTTTCCTGGCCGATCGCGAGCAGCACGTCGTCGCAGGGGAAATGTACGGGCGGCTCGCCGGTCGGCAGCAACTGCCGGCGGCCGCGCGCGTCGCGTTGCGCCGCCACCTTCTCGAACGTGACACCGGTGAGGCGTCCATTCTCGTGCGTGAATTCGAGCGGCACGAGGAAGTTGTGGATCGGAATCCCCTCGTGCATCGCGTCTTCCTTCTCCCACGGCGACGCCTTCATCTCGTCGAAGCCGGAGCGCACGACGACGCTGACTTCTTCACCGCCAAGGCGCCGCGAGCTGCGGCAACAGTCCATCGCGGTGTTGCCGCCGCCCAGCACGACGACGCGCTTGCCTATCGCGCTCGTGTGCCCGAACGACACCGACGAGAGCCAGTCGATGCCGATATGGATGTTGGCTGCCGCCTCGCGCCGGCCCGGAATGTCGAGATTGCGCCCGCGCGGTGCGCCGCTGCCGATGAATACCGCGTCCCACTGCTCGGGAGCCTCTCTGGCGAGCAGCTTCGCGAGCGAGTCGATGCGCGTGCCGCCGCGAAATTCGATGCCCATGCCGAGGATGTAGCCCACCTCCTCGTCGATGACGCGATCGGGCAGCCGAAACTTGGGGATCTGTGTGCGCATCATGCCGCCCGCCTTCGGGTCGGCGTCGAACACGACGCATTCGTAGCCAAGCGGCAACAGGTCGCGGGCGACGGTGAGCGACGCGGGACCGGCGCCGACCAGCGCAATCCGCTTGCCGTTCCCGTGCCGAGCGGGCTTCGGCAGCCGCGGGCGGATATCCTCCTTGTAATCCGCCGCGACGCGCTTCAGGCGGCAAATGGCCACCGGCTCCGGCGCAGCACTCGGATTGCGATGCTCGCCCGATCCTTCCTCGACGCGCCGGCGCCGGCACGCCGGCTCGCAGGGCCGGTCGCAGGTGCGCCCGAGAATGCCCGGGAAGACGTTCGACTGCCAGTTGACGAGGTAGGCGTCGCCGTAACGGCCGGCGGCAATCAACCGGATGTACTCGGGAACGGGGGTGTGGGCCGGACATGCCCACTGACAATCGACGACTTTGTGGAAATAGTCGGGATGCTTGATGTCCGTCGGTTTCATCGGGGTCAGAGCTGCAAGTATTTCGGCGAAGACGGTCGTCCTGATCGCGAGAGCCGGGGCCGAAATACCTACAGCTCTGACCCCATCGGCTGCCATTCGCTCCCGGATGCTACGCCTGCCCGGAGAGCAAGAACAGCGCCGGTAACGCAAGCGTTTGAAAGACGTCGATATTTTGCAATACGACCGGGAAATTCGCGAGGCTGCTGCGCCGCGTGGCTGCGTTAGAATGACCTTTTGTGGCGTCTGCGCCAGAACGCACGCCGCCGCCATCCTTCGCGCATGAACGCTCCGGAACGTCCCCCGATTCGCCTCACCGCGTTTTCACACGGCGGCGGCTGCGGCTGCAAGATCGCACCGGGCGTGCTCCAACGCATCCTCGGCGGCGTCGATCGGACGCTCGTCCCGGAAGCGCTGCTCGTCGGCATCGAGACTGCCGACGACGCCGCCGTCTACCGGTTGAACGACCGGCAAGCCATCGTGGCGACGACGGATTTTTTCATGCCGATCGTCGACGACCCGTTCGACTTCGGCGCGATCGCGGCGACGAACGCGCTGTCCGACGTATATGCGATGGGCGCCACGCCGCTTTTCGCGCTGGCGATCGTCGGCATGCCCGTCGAAGCGCTGCCGCTCGACGTGATCAAGCGGATTCTCGAAGGCGGCGAAGCGATTTGCGCGCGCGCCGGCATTCCGGTCGCCGGCGGCCACACGATCGACACGGTCGAGCCGATTTACGGCCTCGTCGCGATCGGCGTTCTCGATCCGCGCCATCTGAAGCGCAACGCCGGCGCGCGTGATGGCGACGCGATCATCCTCGGCAAGCCGCTCGGCATCGGGATCTACAGCGCAGCGCTGAAGCGCGGGGCGCTGTCGGCCGACCGGTACGAGACGCTGCGCGCCAGCGCGACGAAGCTCAACACGCCGGGTATGGCGCTCGGCGCCCTCGACGACGTGCACGCATTGACCGACGTCACCGGGTTCGGATTACTCGGACATCTGCTCGAAATGTGCCGCGGCGCGCGCATCGGTGCTGCAATCGAATTCGCCCGCATTCCCTTGCACCCGGGCGTCCTCGATCTCGCCGGTCAGGGATTCGTCACCGGCGCATCGCGGCGCAATTTCGACGCGTACGGCAATGAGGTCGCGCTCGCGCCGGAAATCGGCGGGGCCGAACCCGCGCTGCTGTCCGACCCGCAGACGTCCGGTGGACTGCTCGTCGCGTGCGCGCCGGAGGCGGTCGACTCGGTGCTCGCGATCTTTCGCAACGAGGGATTCTCCGAGGCAGCGCAAATCGGCCACTTCGTCGCCGGCGCGCCGGGAATCGACGTGAAATGAGGGTCGCCGGGCCGCCCCAAGACACGAATCGCCCTCCGGGGAGCAGCGCAGCGGCGCCGCCGCAAGCGTGGGGGGATCACAGCGGTCTGGCTGCACGCGTGGAAACGCTCGATGCACCGACGCAGCATCGGCTGCGCCGTTATCGTGACGTTCGCGCCCGTACCGAAGCGCTGGTCGCGCCGTTGTCGGCGGAAGACTGCGCGCTGCAGTCGATGCCGGATGCGAGTCCCGCGAAGTGGCATCTCGCGCATACGACATGGTTCTTCGAGACGTTCGTCATCGCGTCGCGCATCGGCGGCTATCGTCCGTTCGATCGCGCGTTCAGGGTGCTTTTCAATTCGTACTACAAGGGTGTCGGCGACCAGCATCCGCGTCCCGAGCGCGGGCTGCTGTCCCGCCCGTCACTCGATGCGGTGATCGCGTACCGCGGGCACGTGGACGAGGCGATGCGCGAATGCCTCGAGCGCGCGCCATCGGATGCAGCGCTCGCGTCGATGATCGAGCTCGGTCTCAATCACGAGGAGCAGCATCAGGAATTGATCCTGACCGACATCCTTCACCTGCTGTCGCGCAATCCGGCTCGACCCGCATACGACCCGGTGTGGCCGTGCGCACAGCATCCGCCGACGGAAGTGCGCTGGCTGCGCTATCGTGCCGGGATCGCGAACATCGGCTACGCCGGCGACGGTTTCGCGTTCGACAACGAAGCGCCCCGTCATCACGTCTGGCTCGAGGCATTCGAGCTCGCATCAAGGCCGGTGACGAACGCCGAGTACGCCGCATTCATCGACGACGGCGGCTATCGACGCTCCGAGCTGTGGCTTTCGCTCGGCTTCGACGCGGTGACCGCGCACGGATGGATCGCCCCGCTCTACTGGGAGCGCCACGGCGAGCGCTGGCGAACATTCACCCTTTCCGGCGTCGCGGATGTCGATCCGCATGCGCCCGTTTCGCATGTGAGCTTCTTCGAGGCGGATGCCTATGCGCGCTGGGCCGGCGCGCGGCTGCCGACCGAATTCGAGTGGGAGGCCGTTGCGGCCCGCGGGAAATCGGCGAGCGTAGAGTCCGGGTTGGAGACGAATTTCGCGAAATATTCGACATCCGTCTCCGACCAGGATTTCCCGGCACTGCCGCACGGCGACGTCTGGGAATGGACGTCGTCGAGCTACGCGCCGTACCCGGGCTTTCGTCCCGCGGCCGGCGCAGTCGGCGAATACAACGGCAAGTTCATGTGCAACCAGTACGTGCTGCGCGGCGGATCGTGCGCAACGCCGCGCGGCCATTCACGCGTCACGTATCGCAATTTCTTCCCCCCGGACGCACGCTGGCAATTCAGCGGCGTGCGGCTCGCGCGCGATCACGCCGCGTAATAGACGGCGAAGTCGCCGGCGTCGTCCTGCCAGCGGCGAACGTCGGCGAAACCCGCGCGCTCGAGCATCGCGATGAATTCCTGCGGCGCGTACTTGTACGAATTCTCGGTGTGGATGCGCTCGCCTGCGGCGAACGTTCGCGCGATGCCTTCGACAACGACCGTTTGCGCCGTACGCGCCTCGAGGTGCATCTCGATGCGCGAGCATGCCTCGTTGTAGAACGCCCGGTGCGCGAACGCCTCCGGGACGAAACGCGTTCCCAGAATGGCATTGATGTTCGCGAGCGCATTGCGGTTGAACGCGGCGGTGATCCCCGCGGCGTCGTTGTAGGCCGCGTCGAGCCGCGCGGGATCCTTCCGCGTATCGACGCCGATCAGCAGTCCGCTTTCGCCGTGGCTTCCGCAATGTCGGCGAATCGCCTGCAGGAACCGCGTCGCGTCGGCCGGGACGAAATTGCCGATCGACGAGCCGGGATAGAAAAACGTCGTCGCGCCTTCGTCGATATCGCGCGAGAGGTCGAGGCCGCGCGCGAAATCGGCGAGCACGCCGCGCACGTCGATGTGCGGGTGCAGGACCGCAAGCTGCGACAGCGCGCGCGCGAGCGCGTCGTGCGCGATGTCGACGGCCACGTATCGCCACGGCGCGAGGAACGGCAGCCAGCTTGCGGCCTTGCGGCAGTCGCCGGCGCCGAGATCGACGAGCTGCTTGCCGGTTCCGGCAGCGGCGACGATCTCTCCGCGGCAGCGTTCGAATATCGCCGCTTCGGTTCGCGTCGGGTAGTACTCCGGTGATCGGCAAATGGCCGCGAAGAGCGCGCATCCCTTCGCGTCATAGAAGTATTTGGGCGCGATGGACGCGGGCATCGACAGGAGTCCCGCCACGAGCGCGCGCCGCTCCGCCGCGGCGTCGTGAACGAGCCGGTCGCTCAGTGGGCATTCGGTCATGAGCGCGTCGACCGAATTGGCGACGTCGCTCGCGTCTATCCGCCGTGGTGAGACGTGCATGCTGGATTCCCCTTTCGATCGGTGAAGGATACGACAACCGCCTTGCCGCCAATAAGCGAGAGCATGCGAAGCGCGAAAGAGTTCCGTCGCAGGGCAGGCTGCGTTGCGGCGCCTGGCAGTTCTACCACCAGTAGCTCGCGAGATTCGCGAGCCACTCCTCCACGCGTTGTGCGATGGATCGGCGCCGCCAGGTCTCGGCAGCGATGCGCCTCGAGTGCGCCATATCCCGCGCGAACGAGCTTTCCATTTGCTGCGCGAATTCGCTGCCCAGCATGATCGCGTTGACCTCGCGATTGAACAGAAAGCTGCGGCGGTCGAGATTCGTCGATCCGACCGTCGACCATACACCGTCGATGACCGCCGTCTTCGCGTGCAGCCACGCATGCTGGCGCTCGTGAATCTCGACGCCGGCATCGAGCAGCTCCTGGTAATGAAATCGCGCGGCGGCCAGCGCGGGCGGAAAATCGCTGAAGCTCGGCAGGACGAGCTTCACGTCCACGCCGCGGAGCGAAGCGGCCTCGATGACGGCAAGGAGCGCTGCATCGGGGGCGAAGTACGGCGTGGTGAGGTAAACGGACTTCCGGGACGCCGCGATGGCGGAGATCAGCGTGCTGTAGATCGGGCTCTTCTCGCCGGTGCTGCCGAGCACGCGCACCACCTGATCGCCCTTGTCCGGCACCCTCGGGAAATAATCCGCGTCGGCCAGCGGCGCGCCCCCCTGCTCGCGCCAGGTCTGCATGAACAGCGTCTGCAACTGCGCCACCGCGGGGCCTTCGAGGCGAATATCCGTGTCGCGCCAATACGTTTCGCGGTTGACCGCATACGGATGCTCGATATTGGCGCCACCGATGACCGCCACGCTACCATCGACGATGAAAATCTTGCGATGATCGCGATGGTTCGGCATCCAGCGCACGCGGGCATTGAACGGGTTGATCGGATTCGTTTCGAGCACGCGCACGCCGGCATTGCGCAGCCGATCGAAGAACGGTTTCGGCGTATCGCGCGAAGCGAAGCTGTCGTACATCAGCGTGACCGGCACGTGCTCCACGCACTTGCGGACGAGCAGGTCGGCGAAACGGCGCCCGACCTCGTCATCGGCCAGGACGTATGTCTCGACGTTGACGTGCTTCTTCGCGCCGGCGACGATCTTCCGGATCGCCGCCTCGATCGCCGGGCCGTCCTCGAGCAGCGTCACGCGATTGCCCGCGACCAGCGGTGCGTTCGCGATGGCCGCCGCGACCGGCAAGTGCCTGGCGAGCATGCCGGGTGCGGGACCCGCGTCCAGCAATTGTTGCAGCAACGCCTGGCGCCGCTGCTCGGGAACCGGTCCACCGGCGTCGATGATGGCGGGAGCCTTGCCGCTGCGCGACGCGCCCGCGATCAGCGCCGTCACATCGGGCAACGGCTTGCATCCGCCCAGAATCAGCACGGCGATGCCTGCAGCAACGGGGAACGCGTTTCTGGTCTGCATGGGCGAGCGCGAATCCTGGCATAGCGTACCCGCTCGATGCACCCGGCGCGTAATGCTTACCATCGCGTTCGGTACGCCTTTCACATACAACGCTGCCCCGGACGGGGCCGTCGAGTCATCAGCTTCGGCACGACATTTGCGCCAAGGCGCGGATGCCCTGGCGCCGACGCGCACCGATCCTGGTTGATTACGCCGTCCGCCACGGCGCCGCAGTGCCGTCGGCGCGGGCACGGATCGTCGTAGCGCTCGCGCTGCTCGGCGCGGCAGCGTTGTCGACGAGCGCGTTGGCGCAGATCGATCCGGCGCGCCGCGACCTCGTCGAATTCGGCTACGACCAGCCGCTCGAAGGACACGCGCCGGTGTCCGCTTACCTTTTCTACGACTTCAGTCGCCCGCAGTTCGGCGATGCGGAGCATGCGCTGCGCCTGACGGTATCGCCCGTCTACCTGGACGGCGAATGGGACATTCGCGGCGTCTTCGGACCGAACACCGATGTCGGCATCGGCGTCAACGGCGGCGGCTTTGCCTTTGATTACGACGAGCTTCGCGCCGGCCGCTGGCTGCGCGACCAATCGTTCACCGGACACGGCGGCGGCGCCGATGTCAGCGTCTATCATCTCTTCAATCCGGGCGCACGGATTCCGCTCAACGGCATCCTGCGCGGCGCGTTCCGCTACGTCGCCTATCTGCGCGACAACCACAATCCTTCCGACTTCGCGTTGCCCCCGAATCAGCCGATCGCAAGCGTGCGCGCCGGCCTGCGCTTCGGGGGCGTCGAGCCCGTGCTGCGGCCGGATCTCGCTGCGGAAGTGTCGGGCTGGTACGAGGGGCAGGTCCGATTCGACCCGGGCACCTACGGATTCGCCGGCGATCGCAACGTGCAATCGACCGTGCATCTGTTCTGGGCGCGTGCGCTGTTGATCTACACGATGCCGAAGTCGCGACAACGGCTGTCGCTGCACGTGATCGGCGGCACGTCGGTGCATCCGGACCGCTTCAGCGCCTATCGCATAGGCGGCACGTTCACGCTCGCGTCCGAGTTTCCATTGGTCCTTCCGGGATATTACGAAGGCGAGCTCAGCGCGCGCAAGTTCGTGCTGGTAGGCGCTGCTTACGCGATTCCCCTCGATGCCGGCCAGCATTGGCAGCTCGGCTTCGGTGCGAGCAGCGCGCGGATCGCGTATACGCCGGGACTCGAGCAGCCGCGAGCGTGGAATTCAGGCGCCAGCGCCGAGCTCGACTATGCGCCGACGGCGAAATCGTGGAAGGCGTCGCTCGTTTACGGCCACGCGCTCGATGCGGTTCGCAGCGGGCATCGCGGGGCCGACAGCGTGAGCGTGCTGATGCAATTCGACCTCGAGAAGATGTGATACCGGCAAGGCCCCGCTACCACCAGTAGCTGAAGACATTGGCGATCCATTCCAGCAATCGCTCGGCGACGGAACGCCGTTGCCATTCGCCGCCGACGATCCGGTGCGAATGCGACACGTCCCGCGCGAACAATGCCTCCATTTGCCCGGCGAATGCGGCGCCGAGCACGACTGCGTTGACTTCTCGGTTGAAAAGAAAGCTGCGCCGATCGAGATTCGTCGTGCCTATCGTCGACCACACGCCGTCGATGACCGCGGTCTTCGCATGCAGCCACGCGTGCTCGCGCTCGTAGATCTCCACACCCGCATCCAGCAACGCCTGATAATGGAAGCGTCCGGCGAAATACGCCGGCGGGAAGTTGCTGCGACTCGGCAGCATCATCTTGACGTGCACGCCGCGACGCGCGGCCGCCTCGATTGCAGCCAGAAGCTGCGCGTCCGGCGCGAAGTACGACGTCGTGAGCTCGACGTCGCTTCGCGACGCGCCAATCGCCGAAACCAGCGTGCTGTAGATCGGGCTCGTTGCCGTACTGCCCAGCACCCGCACGGCCTCGTCGCCGGCACCGTGCAGCGGCGGGAAATAGTCCGCATCGACCAGCGGATCGCCGCCCTGCTCGTTCCATGTCTGCATGAACAGCGCCTGGAACTGCGCCACCGCGGGACCCTCGACGCGGATGTCGGTGTCGCGCCAGGTCTCGCCCTCGACTTCCCTCGGCAGCTCGACATTCGCGCCGCCGATGATCGCGACCGCACCGTCGGCAATGAAAACTTTGCGATGGTCGCGTGCGTTTGGAGACCACTTGACCCGCGTGCCGAACGGATCGATCGGGTTGAACTCGAGCAGGTGCACGCCCGCGTTCCGGAGGCGTTCGAAGAACGCGTTCGACGTGCCGCGCGATGCGAGACCGTCGTAGATCAGATTGACGGCGACGTGCTCGGCGCGCTTGCGGATGAGGAGATCGGCGAACTCGCGCCCGACGGCGTCGTCGGCGAGGATGTACGTTTCGATGTCGATGTGGTCCTTCGCACCGCTGACGGCATCGCGAATCGCCCGCTCGATCGCGTGCCCGTCCGCGAGCAACGTCACGCGGTTGCCGAGGACGAGCGGTGCGGGCGAGATCGCCGCGGCAACGGGCAGTTGCTGCGCCAGCATCCCCGGCGCGGGCCCCGCGGACAGCAGCTCGCGCAACACCGCATGCTGTCGCTCGTCGGATACCGCACCACTCGCGTCAATTACGGTGGGCATCCTGCCACTGGTGGACGCCGCCGCGACGAGCGCGGCCACGTCCGGCAGACGGCCGCACGCGCCCAGGCAAAGTGCGGCCAGTGCGAGGCCGGCGAATGCGCCGCCGCGCAGCATCCGGTGGATCAGCATCGGCGCATCGCGACGATCAGCGCGTCTGCCGATTCCGCCGGCTCGGACTGCGAATGGCCGCGCGGTACGCGAGCAACGCCGCGATGCCCGCGCCGGCGAGCGTATAAAGTGCGACGCGGCGTGCGTCGCCCAATGCAAACAGCAGCGTGACGGCAACCGGCGCAAACGACTTCAGGATGAACTGCGGCTGCGCAAGCCGGCCGAGCAGCGCACCGTAGTCGCGCGAGCCGAACAGCACGCCGGGAACGGTCCCGCGCACGATCGTCATCACACCGTTGCTCCAGCCGTACAGCAGCGCGAACGCCAGTGCCAGAATCCATACGCCGCGCACGAAGCACAGCATGATCAGCGCCGACGCGAGCAACGTGAACGCGAGCGTGCCCACGGTGAGTGGAGACCAGCGGCTCGAGAAGGCGAACTCCATCACCCGTCCGGCGACCTGCATCGGGCCGATCAATGCTCCGACGAGCACGGCGTCGCGTGCAGCGAGTCCGCCCGCCGCCAGCAGCACGACGAGATGCGCGGACACCGCGGACGCAAGGAACGCCGCGATCGAGAGCGCGGCGGCGAGCAGGATGAACGTCGACGGCCGCGCGCGCTCGGCGTCGGCCGGTTGAACGGCCGCGTGCATGGCGGAGCGGTGCGACGGCGAGGGCACGAACGCGAGATGCAGCGTCATGCCGACGCACGCGTTGAGCGCCGCATGCACGGCAAATGCCGCGCGCCAGCCGTGGCTTTCCAGCAGATATTGCGACAGCGGCCAGAAGACCGTGCTCGCGAAGCCGCCGAACAATGTCAGCGCGGTCACCGCGCGCCGATAGGACGTGCCCGACACGCGATAGAGCGTCGCGAACGCGGGGTCGTACAGGCACGCGGCCATTGCGACGCCGGCGACGAGCCAGCCCGCGAGCATCATCGCGCCGTTGACCGAAGCCGCGAGAAGCGCGCACGCGAGTGCGCCGAGCGCCGAGCCGCCGGCGAGGACCGCGCGCCCGCCGCGCCGGTCGATTCGCCTGCCGACCCACGGCGACGCGATGCCCGACACGAACAGACCGGCGGTGAAGCTGCCGTAGAGCATGACGTCGCTGACGCCGAGCGCGTGCGCCATCGGCGGCCCGAGCACGGCGATCGAATAGAACAGCGTGCCCCACGAAATGATTTGCGCGATCCCGAGCGCGCTCACCAGCGGCCGCAGTGCGAGCGGCGACGACGCGTCGTTCACCGTCAGCGGGCTTCCACCGATCCGTGCAGCAGGTGGGCCAACGCAAGCGCGACGATGTCGGCCGCACGATGCAGGTCGCCAAGGCGCAGTCGCTCGTCGGCACGATGGCCGTTGGCTTCGGCGAGCGTGCGCGGCCCGGCGCCATAGAGCACCGTCGGCACGCCGGCCGCCGTGTAATGCCGTGCGTCGGTATAGATCGGCACGCCGTGCAGCGGAAGTTCGCCGCCGATGCATTCGCGCGCAGCGCGCTCGATCGCGGCGACGAGCCTGTCCTGGCCCGCGATGGGAACGAACGGTTTCGCGAGCAGCACGCGGCGCACGCGCACCTGCACGCCAGGCCATCCGCGCGCAGAATCCGCGATCGCCGCGCGAAGCGTCGCTTCGACTGTCGCCGGATCCTCTTCGGGGATGATTCGCCGATCGAGCCGGAAGCGCACGTTGTCGGGCACGACGTTCGTGTTGATGCCGCCCTCGATCAAGCCGACGACGAGCGTGGGATGCGTGATGCCCGGGACTTCGGAGCGTATCGCGGTGTAGCGCTTGCGCAGCGCGTAGAGGTCGCTCAACAGCCCGTTGGCGGCTTCGAGCGCATCGATGCCGCGCGCGGGCTCCGCCGCATGTCCCGAGCGTCCGATGACCTCGACTTCGAGATGCAGGCAGCCGTTGTGCGCCGTGATGATGCCGTAGGCGAAACCGGCACTGATCGCGTAATCCGGCTTCGTCAGCCCGTGCGAGAGAAGCCAGGCCGGACCGATTTCGCCGCCTGTCTCCTCGTCGTACGTGAAGTGCAGCTCGATCGTGCCGTCGAGGGACGATCCGCGATCAGCGGCCGCCAGCAGCGCGCGCAGCGCAAACGTGTAGGTTGCGAAATCCGACTTCGACACGGCGACGCCGCGGCCGTACATCGTGCCGTCGCGCACCTCGGCGCCGTACGGATCGGCGGTCCAGTGCTCGCCCGGCGGCACGACGTCGCCGTGCGCGTTCAGGGCGATCGTTGGGCCCTGGCCGCTGCCAAACGTCGCACGCACGATCAGGTTCGTGCACGACACCATGCCGTGTGCGCGCACTTCGTCGTCCGGCACGCGGTGCTGCTCGACGGCAATGCCCATCGCTTCGAGCAACGCCGCCGTCTTGGCCGCGTGCGCCGCGCAGTCGCCGGGCGGATTGTCGGACGGCTGCCGGACGAGCGCGGCGAGAAACGCTTCGGCGTCGCCACGATGCTCGGCTAGCCAGCCGAGGATCTGACCCGTATCGGCAGTCATCGCGCGTCCGGCGGCTGGAAATGGCGGATGAATCGCAACAGAACGCGCGCGCCGGCGTCGACGTCGGCGACGTCGACCGCTTCCGCCGGATTGTGGCTGATGCCAGCCTTGCAGCGAACGAACAACATGCCGATCGGCGCGATGTCGATGAGCGCCATGCCGTCGTGCCCTGCACCCGACGGCAGTCGATGCACGCGCAGCCCTTCGGCTTCGACGGCCGCCGCGAATTGCTGCTGCAGGTGCGCGTCGCACGCGGATGTGCGCGCATCCCACAACGGTGACATCGCGATATCGATGCGGCGGCGTTGCGCGATCGCACGGCATTCGGATTCCATCGCCGCGCGCGCCGCGTGCCGCGCATCGTCCGTCGGCGCACGCACGTCGAGCGTTAGGCGAACGTGGCCGGGAATGACATTCACCGCACCGGGCGAAACGACCAGGCGACCGACGGTTGCGACAACATCGGTCGCCCTGCGCGCGAGACGCTCGATCGCAAGCACGCATTCCGACGCGGCGGCCAGCGCATCGCGACGAAGCGTCATCGGCACCGTTCCCGCGTGGCCCGCGCTGCC
>Ga0070696_100002091_pt1 | contig 13121 bp, 11 predicted proteins | sample KBSK1253metaG_FD_65474 | JGI IMG/M metagenome (GOLD analysis project Ga0070696, IMG submission 65474) | Corn, switchgrass and miscanthus rhizosphere microbial communities from Kellogg Biological Station, Michigan, USA - KBS K1-25-3 metaG | ecosystem: Host-associated > Plants > Roots >... | reverse complement strand
CGGGAAGCTGTTCGGGATGAAGGATGCAATCGGATTCGCCTTCAACCTGCCTGAGATACCCGGACTCGGTGCGACGTCTGGCGTGGAAGTGAATTTTCAGAACCGGGCCGGCCGGGACGTGCGCGACTTCGCGAGCCAGGTGCAGGCCTTTACCCAGGCGGTGAACCGCCTGCCCGCGGTCCAGGCGATGAATACCAACTTCCGAGCCAATGTGCCTCAGCTGTACGTGGATGTCGACCGCGCGGCTGCCAAGGCCCGCGGGGTGAATCTGACCGATCTCTTCAGCACCCTGCAGACATTTCTCTCGACGCTCTACATCAACGACTTCAATCTCTACGGCCGGACCTATCGAGTGCAGGCCGAGGCACAGGCGCAGTTCCGCCGGCAGCCGGAGGATCTCGCCCGCCTGTACGTGCGCGGGCGCAACAACGAAATGATCCCGGTCACTTCACTGGTCCGCACCGAGTTCCGGAGTGGGCCAACTCAGCTGCTCCGGTTCAATGGCTTCGGCTCGGCGCTCTTCACCGGCACTCCCAAGCCTGGGCGCAGCTCGGGAGAGGTGCTGAATGAGATCGACAGCCTGGTCGCCGGGCAGTTCGCCTCCGCCGGTGTGGGCATCGGCTTGTCGGGTCAATCGTTCCAGGAACGGGCCGCCACCGGCCAGGCGGGCCTGGTGTTCGGCCTCGGCTTGGTCATCGTGTTCCTGGTGCTGGCCGCGCAGTACGAGAGTTTCTCCATTCCCTTCGCCGTGTTGCTGGGTGTGCCCTTTGGTGCCTTCGGAGCGCTGCTCGGGGTCTGGCTGCGAGGTACGCCAAGCGACATCTACTTCCAGATCGGCCTGATCACCGTGGTGGGCCTCGCGGCCAAGAACGCGATCCTGATTGTGCAGTTCGCCAACGAGATGCGGCAGCATGGCCTTCGAATCCAGGATGCGGCCGTCGAGGCTGCCCGCGAGCGCTTGCGGCCGATTCTGATGACGTCCTTCGCCTTCATCTTCGGGGTCTCGCCCCTGGTTATCGCGAGCGGTGCCGGTGCCCAGAGCCGCCACTCCCTTGGAACCGGGGTGTTCGCCGGCATGCTGTTCGCCACCACCATCGGGATCTTCTTCATTCCGCTCTTCTTTCGGGTGATTCGCGGGCTTGCCGAACGCGGGCTCGCGCGAGGGAGAGCCCCTGCCCCCGCCCCCGCCCCCGCTTCGCCGGAGACCAAGTGACCCGATTGCTCCCCCTCGCGCTGCTCGCGTGGGGAACGACCAGCTGCGCTATCGGCCCCAGCTATCACCCCGTCGAGGCGGTGCCCCAAGGGACCCGAGTCGGTACCCCGAGCAGCCGCAGCGAGACCCGAGCCTTCTTCGACTCTCTCGAGGCTGCCCGAAGAGCCGATACCCTGGCCAAAGGCGATACCGTTCCCCTCCCGCGCGCGTTCGCTCCCGAGTCGCTGGTGGATCGTGCGTGGCTGGGTGTGCTGCAGGATACGACTCTCATCCGCCTGGTCGAAACCGCGGTTCGGCAGAACCGGGATCTGCGGGTGGCGATAGGTAGGATTCGGGAGTTCCGCGCCGAGGTCGGGGTGGCGCGCTCGCCCCTCTTTCCCGAAGTCACCGCCAACGCGTCCGCTAGCACCAACCAGGTGGCGCTCGGGGCGATCCCACCGGCCCAGTTCGATGCCATCCGGATTACCGGCGATCTGGCCTGGGAGCTGGACTTCTGGGGGCGGATCAGACGAGGTATCGAGGCGGCCCGAGCCGATCTGGGGGCGGAGGAAGCGAGTCAACGCGCGGTGCTGTTGACGCTGGTGAGCGATGTGGCCAGCGGCTACCTCCAGCTGCTGGAGCTGGATCAGGAGCGGTCCATCGCGGAGCGAACGCTGGCATCTCGGCAAGCCACGTTGGATCTGGCGAGACAGCGCTTCCGCCAGGGAGTCATCTCTGAGCTCGACGTGCGTCAGTTCGAGGCCCAGGTGGCAGTGCCGGCCTCCACCTTGGCTCAGACCGAGCGACTTCGGGCGCAGCAGGAGCATCAGCTGAGTCTGCTCCTGGGCGAAGCCCCCACCACGATTCCTCGTGGCGGCTCGCTGACGCGAGCGGTGAGAGCGCTGGAGGTACCCGACTCCATTCCCGCGACCCTGCTCGAGCGACGACCCGATGTGCAGGAGGCCGAGCGGGCCTATGCCGCCGCGACCGCCCGGATCGGAGCCGCGAATGCCGCCCGGCTGCCGACCTTCTCGATCACCGGGTCTTATGGCAGTCAGGTTCCCTCGACCGACAACCTGTTCACCTCGCAGGGCGAGATCTATCAGCTTCAGGGAGGCGTCTCGATCCCACTCTTTACCGGGGGCCGGCTGATCAACGAGGCCCGCGTGGCGCGAGCCCGAGCGGATCAGGCAAGGGCCGAGTACGAGCAGACCGTGCTCACCGCGTTGCGTGAGGCCGGCGACGCCTTAGTCGGTGTCCGGACGTCGCGAGACCAGGTCACGGCGCAGCTGACCCAGACCCAGGCCTTACGACGGGCCCTGGAACTGGCTGAACTTCGTTACCGCACCGGGGTTGCCAGTTATGTCGAGGTGCTCGATGCCCAGCGTGGGTTGTTCGATGCGGAGCTGGCGCTGAGCCAGGCTCAACTGCTGCAGCTCTCCTCCGCGGTAGAGCTCTATCGGGCACTGGGAGGGAGTTGGGAGGCCTCGGGCTCACCCGCTCGGTAGCTTAGACGCCGCAGTCTCAGAGTCGCTGGTGGTGGTATCGCGATGACCGCTGGTGTCTGCCATCGTGTCCCCCGCCACACGATTCACAGCGCTATCCAGACTATCCTGCAAAGAAGGGCTCGGTAGAGGAATTATCGGCGGACTTATTGGGTGAGCAAGCCGATGCCAGCATCGCGAGCAACGGAAGCAGGCTCGAATAACCCATGGTCGGTCCCTCCGGCTCATGACATCTCAAACCCAGAGCCGCCGCGAAGTTCTTCCAGATGCCCAGATGACAGGTCGGGAGTTGCTAAAGGGTTGGTCGAGTGTCCAGTTTCAGCGACAGCGACTACATTCTGTCGCGTCGCAAGCTCCATCCCTTGAGCTACCCAACCCCAGCCGCTGCGCCGCGGAACCCAACCGTTCTACATTATGTGTCGATACCGACGCCATAGGTGGAGGAACCATGCCCGAGGGCGGATTTGCGGAGCAGATCGCTACCTTGAACGCGACGTTGCAGGCGATCGAGGGCCGCGTGGCGAGCGGCGAGGTGACCGGGGACGCGCTCACCGAGTTCAAGAGCTCGGTGGACGACATGCGGCTCCGCCTCTGGGGCCTGCTCAGCGCCGGGAGTGCCAACGACTACCGCGCCTTCCAGGAGCGCTTCCGCCTGCGCCGCGCCAAGGAGATCTGTCGCGGGCTCGAGAGTGACCTCCAGAACGGTGCGATGAGCACCCGGCACGAAGAGCTGCCCCAACTGGCCGAAGCGGCCTCCGCACTGGCCCGGAGCATCGAAGCAGCCCAACCGCGACGGTTTGGCTGATGCCGGACCTGCATACGGTCGCGATCTTCCTGAGTGCCGGCCTGGCCCTCAATCTGACCCCCGGGCCGGACATGCTGTACGTAGCGACTCGGAGCTCGGGAGAGGGAAGGGCGGCCGGGCTGGTCTCTGCCTTCGGCATCGCGACCGGGTGCCTCTTTCACATCAGCGCGCTCGCCTTGGGTCTGTCAGCCGTGTTGGCGACCGTTCCGGCGCTGTACGATGGCTTGCGCTACTTGGGCGCTGCCTATCTCTGCTATCTCGGGGTTCGCGCCCTCATGACCCCCTCTCAGCTCGAGCTGGGCGGCCGCCTGGAACCCCGGCGTTTGAGCGCAATCTTCCGTCAGGGTGTTCTCACCAACGTGCTCAATCCCAAGGTGGCCCTCTTCTTTCTGGCTCTGTTGCCGCAATTCGTGGATCCCGCCCGTGGCAGCCCGGCTCAACAGATCATCGTCCTGGGACTGCTGTTCAATACCACCGGGACAATCGTCAACGCGCTGGTGGCGATCGGGGCCAGCCGAGCAACTAGGTGGATCCGCTCACGGCCTCGGTCTCTGACGATCGCCCAAAGGGCCACGGGCGCCATCTTCATCGGCCTCGGCCTTCGATTGGCGGTGAGCGGCAGGCGATGATCGTGCCCCAGACCATTCCGTCGACTCGCTCCCCGCAGCTCAATGATGTTCCCCGTCTCTCCGAGCTCTCTGGTCAGCTGGGATATCCCGTTTCCCAGGTCGAGCTCGGTCGACGACTCACATACCTGCTCACTCGTCCTGATCATCATCTCGTCCTAGCGGAGACCGGTCGCGACCAGGTCGTTGGGTGGATTCACGCAGCGGAGCAGTGGGTTCTCGAGTCGGAGCCGGCCTGCGAAATTCTGGGGCTGGTGGTAGATCAGAGCTACCGGTGCCAGGGCGTGGGTCGCACTCTGGTGGCGGCGGTCGAAGCGTGGGCCGGTAGTCGCGGGGTCACCACGATCAAGGTGCGAAGCAACGTGGTTCGGGCAGAGTCACATCCCTTCTACGAGCGGCTCGGCTACGCCCAGGTCAAGTCTCAGCATGTCTATCGGAAGTTGCTTGGCTGAGAGGTCATGATGGGTATGGAGCAGATCGAGCACATCGTGCTCGTGATGATGGAGAATCGGTCCTTCGATCACTATCTGGGTGCGCTCAATCTGCCGCCGGAAAATCGAACCGACCTCGAAGGACTGGGGCGCGGCACGCTTCCGGTCAATCGACATCTGGGCGATCCGATGAGCGACCCTGGGGTCCAGGTCTGGCCCATCGACGACGTTCGGCTCGACTTCCTCGATCCGCCGCACGAGTTTCCCGAGGTCCGTCGACAGTGGAACGTGGGCGCGATGGATGGCTTCGTTTCGGCCTACGAGGCGTTCCATGCCGGAGCCGCGCCGGCGCCCGGCCCCAACGTGAGTCCCCTGCTGGGCACGGCGCCACCGGCGCCGTTCGATGTGCGCCAGATGGCGCGGGTGGTCATGGGCTTTTACACCCGCAAGACCCTTCCGATTCTCTACGCTCTGGCCGATCAGTTCGCCGTTTGCGATCACTGGCACAGCTCATTCCTCGGCTCCACCCACCCGAACCGCATCTTCGCTAACGCGGGGAGCTGCGGCGATGTCTTCACGACTACCCGGAAGACCGTGTTCCGGCGCAAACCGCCACCAGTGTGGGCAGCGTGGGAGCGGGAGACCTTGGGCAGCAAGGGCATTACCTGGCGGGCGTACAAACTGCCCTCCGACCTCTCGATGTTCGCCTTGTGGCCTGGGTTCGCCAACGGCCGGGAGAAGCATGCCGGCTCGCTGGCCGATTTCGCCGCTGACTGCACCAACGACAGGCTGCCTTCCGTGTCGATCGTGGAGCCGCCCTACAGTATCGCCGACGACCATCCGACCCATGATCCACGCAGAGGGCAGCAATTCCTCGGCTTCGACTTCAGCAGAAAGCGGGGCAGGACCGCGACCGGGATTCAAGTGCCCTCGACCTCTGCTGATTGGCGTACCCAGGTATCGCCCACCGGGACGGGGCCGGTGCGCTCCGACATGGCGGAATCGTTGGCAAAGGCAACCCAGGTGCACGCGGTGGACGAGCTGCAGGACCTCCTCCGGCGAGATCGGTAGGTCGGGTGACGCCGGCCCGGCGCCTGGCGACCGTCGCACTGCTGAGCGCGGTGCTGATGCCGGAGGCCGCCGCGCAGGTGAAGGCCTCCAAGGGCACGATTGATTCACTCCGACCTTGCACCGCTGCGGCAGCGGTTCTCCCCGGTGGAGCGCAGGTGGTTCACGCCCCGGCACGAGCGGAGTACTTCCCAGCCGGCCGACAGACGGTCATCGAGAGCCTGCCGGACACTGCTCGACACACTCCTCGCGGGGTGCGTTCCCTCATCGTTCGCACCTCCACTTGGGACACCGGCACCGAGGTCAAGCCGTCGGCCAGGCTCGAGCTTAGGGTCGCCACCCCCGCCCGCGCCGGCGAGAACAGCCGCTTCATCTTGCTGCTGGATGGCCGCTCCACCGACCTGGGAGAGCTCCGGGAGCGCGCGATCATCGATTCAGCCGGACATGAGCTCGGCGTCTGGTCGATTACCGCCTCACTGACTGCGCTACAATTCCGCGGACTGATTCGGGCGTCCAGAGCCGGGATCGCGGCGGGACGGGTGCAGACGACCTTGACGGCGCTCGAGCGCGAGGGAAGCAGAGCGGTGTTTGTCCGAGCGGTCTGCGGGGAGGCAGCAACCCTCTGACGAACCAGGGTGTCAAACCAGAGTCGCATTGCGCCCACTCATCGTCGAGCTTTTCCATGGACAGCCTGCTCCAGGACCTCCGCTACAGTCTTCGCCGCCTGATCAAGAGCCCCGGGTTCAGCCTCGTCGTGGTGATCACGCTCGCGCTCGGCATCGGGGCCAACACCGCGATCTTCAGCGCGGTCGACGCCATTTTGCTCCGGCCGCTGCCCTACCCGGAGCCGAGCCGGCTGGTAACGATCAACCACTATTATCCCACGCTCAACGATCTCAAGGCCCCGGTCTCCGCGCCCGGGTTCCGGGATTACCAGCAACGCACCCGTTCGTTTGCCTCGATGGCGGTCGAGAGCAATTGGAACGCCAATCTCACCGGCGTGGGCGATCCGGTCCGGCTGCAGGGCTCGCGGGTGACCGGGCGGCTCTTTTCGACCTTGGGTGTCCCGGCCCTCCTCGGCCGCACGATCCAACCGGGCGAGGACAGCCTGGGCCGGGATCACGTCGTGGTGCTGAGCTACGGCCTCTGGCAGCGCATGTTTGGCGGCCAACGCAGCGTCGTAGGCAGCCGGCTCTCGCTCAACGGCGAGAGTTACGACGTGATCGGGATCATGCCGGCGGAGTTCCGGGATTTCTTCAGCCGCAACGCGGAGATCTGGGCGCCGCTCAGCTTCACCGCGGAACAGCTGAACGGCGACCGCACCAACGAATGGCTCAACCTGACGGCGCGGCTCAAGCCGGGAATCACTCTGGAGGATGCAGGCCGTGAGCTGAGCGCACTGTCCACCCAGCTGAAGCAGGATTACGCGGAGTACGCTCCGAGCTGGAGTCTCACCGCCGAGCCGTTGAGCCGGCTCGCGAGCGGAGACATTCGCCCGGCGTTGCTGGTGCTGCTGGGCGCGGTCGGCTTCGTGCTCCTCATTGCTTGCGCCAACGTCGCCAATCTGCTGCTCGCTCGCGCGGCCGGGCGCACTCGGGAGATCGCGGTTCGCACCGCCATTGGCGCCACCCGAGAGCGCCTGGTCCGTCAGCTCCTCACGGAGAGTGTGATGCTCTCGCTGGCCGGCGGCGCGCTGGGGCTGGTCCTCGCCTGGGGCGGTTTGCGCGCGCTGCTCGCGCTCAAGGGAGGCAATCTGCCCCGCGCCGATGAGATCGGGATCGACGGGAACGTGATGCTGTTCACCCTGGCGATTTCGGTTTTCACCGGCCTGCTGTTCGGGCTCGCTCCCGCCCTGCATTTCTCCAGCCTGGATTTGCACGGCAGTCTCAAAGAGGGAGCCCGCGGGGCCACCTCGGACGGGTCGACTCATGCCGTCCGTCGAGCACTGGTCGTGGCCGAGCTGGCGTTGGCGTTGACCCTGCTCACCGGTGCCGGCCTCCTGGTCAAGAGCTTCGGGAGACTGCAGAACGTGGATCCCGGGTTCGACCCCGACAACCTGCTTTCCTTTAACATCGCCCTGCCCGCGACCCGATATCGCAGTGACACCGCGCAGATCGCCTTCTTCGATGCCGTCCTGCCGCGACTGGCCCAGGTGCCGGGGATCAAGGCTATCGGAGCGACGTCAGTGTTGCCCTTTAGCGGATCATGGACCACCTCCAGCCTCGAGATCGAGGGGTATCAGACGCCACGGGGTGAGCCCGGCCCCTGGGGCGATCGGCGGGATGTGAGTGCGGGGTTCTTCGAGGCGATGCGGATCCCCTTGCTTGAGGGGAGGATACTCACCGAGGATGACCGCGCCGGCACCCGCCGGGTGGCGGTGATCGACGACGAGTTCGTGCGCCGCTACTGGCCCCACGAGAATCCCATTGGGAAGCGCATCACTTTCGGCCCGCCGGCGGGAGCGGCGGATACCTCCTCTCGCGAGTGGATCGAGATCGTGGGCGTGGTCGGCCACACCAAGCACGAGGGCCTCGCAGCCGAGCCCCGGATCCAGTACTACTTGCCCTATCGTCAGGAAGTGAGGCCCGCCCTCACTGTGGTCGCCCGAACCAGCGGCGATCCGGCGCGCTACGTCAACGCGCTGCGCAGCGTGGTCCGGAGCGTCGATACCGACCAGCCGATCTCCCAGGTGCGGACAATGGACGAGCTGCTGGAGCAGTCGGTGGGGCAACGCAAGCTCTCCATGCTGCTGCTCACGCTGTTCTCGGGCATCGCGTTGCTGCTCGCCTCGGTGGGCATTTACGGGGTGATGAGTTATTCCGTCGCCCAACGGGCGCGGGAGATCGGAGTGCGGATCGCTCTGGGCGCGGAACGGCGGGATGTGCTCCGAATGGTTCTGCGGCAGGGGATGCGGCTCGCGTTTGCGGGTGTCGCGCTCGGGCTGGTGGCGGCACTGGTGCTTACCCGAGTCATCGCGAGCCAACTGTACGAGGTCCAGGCTACCGATCCAACCACCTTCGTGCTGGTGGCGAGCCTGCTGACCGCGGTGGCGCTCGCGGCCAATCTGATCCCGGCGATGCGGGCCACCCGAGTGGATCCCGCGGTGGTGTTGCGGGACGAATAGGTCTCGACCAGCCCTCCCGCGGGTGCCTCCAGGGTGTAGCTTGGTGGTACCCACCGCGGGGGAATGCCATGGGAAGCATCGATGTGGTCCGTGGGTTCATCGCGCGGATCAACGATCACGATGTAGACGGCCTCAGCGCGATGCTCACCGAGAATCATCGCTTCATTGATTCGCTCGGGTCGGTCTTCGTCGGGCGGGAGACTTTGCGGGCGGGCTGGGCCGACTACTTCCGACTGGTATCGGAATACCGGATCACCATAGACGAGTTCGCCGATGGGGAGCCAAGTCTGCTTCTCGTCGGCTCGGTTGCCGGTCGGTCTGGCGGCGTCGAGTGGACGGTTCCGGCGGCCTGGCGCGCAGTGGTGCACCACGGGCGCCTCGCCGAGTGGCAGGTCTACGTGGACAATGAACCGCTCCGGGCATCGTTACGTTTCCCAGACCCGCCTCCCGCAGCGTGATCCAGGTGGGTCCGAGATCGCACGTGTCACGTCTCACCTCTTACGTTTCACCTGCCAGCGGTCACCAATCACGGCGCTCTCTCCGACACTGCGTAGCTTGAGCCCAGGCGCAGACGACGGAGGAGACCGTGACGGGAAAGAAGAAGGTGACCCGTGCGCGAGCAGCAGGATCTAGGGCCAAGACCCCGAGCCGGGCTCGCCGGAGCGGTGCGACTCAACTCGAGGAATATCGGCGGAAGCGGGATTTCTCCCGCACCGCCGAGCCACGTGGAGGCAGAGTCCGTGCGGCCCGCAAGCTCGCCTATGTCATTCAGAAACACGCGGCCAGGAATCTCCACTATGATCTCCGTCTGGAGCTCGATGGAGTGATGAAGAGCTGGGCCGTTCCCAAAGGGCCCAGCCTCGATCCCTCAGTCAAGCGCCTGGCCATGCAGGTGGAAGACCATCCCATCGAGTACAACACCTTCGAGGGAGCCATTCCCAAGGGGGAGTACGGCGGCGGCACCGTCATGCTCTGGGACCGCGGCACCTACGAGTACGGGGGCGACGATCCCGACCCGATCGAAGGTTTGCGCCGGGGCTATGAGAAGGGAGACTTCAAATTCGTGCTTCACGGGAAGCGGCTTCGAGGCTCCTGGGTGCTGGTGCGGATTCGCCGCGGCAGTCCGAGCAAACCGCAGTGGCTGCTCATCAAGCATCGGGACGAGTTCGCCGACACCGAGACCGACGTGACCGAAGAGTATCAGAGCTCGGTGGCCACCGGACGCACCATGGAGGAGATCGCACTGGGCAAAAAGCGAGTGTGGCACTCCAACCGGTAGCGCGGGCCCTCTTCGGGGCCTGCGCGTTGGCTCTGGCGCTACCCGCTACGCTTATCGCCCAGCGTCGGGCTGTCGCCGGTGCTGCGCCGATCCAGTGGACCGAGTTCACTCGTGCGTTCGATGGCTACGCCCGGGCCGATAGTGTTGTGGGGGGCGGAGCCGTTGTGATCCGGGATGGCCGGGTCCTGAGTCACCACGAGTACGGATTCGGAGATCGTGCCGCCGGCGAGCGGATCGTCGACGGCACGCTGTACCATTGGGCCTCGATCACCAAGACGCTCACCGCGATTGCCATCATGCAGCTGCGCGACCGGGGCCGGCTGTCCCTGGATGATCGGGTCACGAGCTACATCCCCGAGCTGCGTCAGATGCACAGCCGCTTCGGGTCGATCGATCAGATCACCATCCGGATGCTGCTTTCCCACTCGGCGGGCTTGCAGAATCCCACCTGGCCGTACCGAACCGGACGATCGTGGGAGCCGTTCGAACCGACCCGGTGGGAACAGCTGGTCTCGATGATGCCGTATCAAGAGCTGGAGTTCAGACCTGGCAGCCAATTCGGCTACAGCAATCCTGCTTTTATTTACCTGGCGCGGATCATCGAGCAGCTCACCGGTGACCCGTACGCGACCTACATCCAGAAGAATATCTGGACCCCGCTGAGCCTGACTCGCAGCTACTTCGGAGCCACGCCCTATCACCTGACCCGGTGGCGCTCCAACAACTACACGGTGCGGCGGGATAGCTCAGCCCGTGAGGTGGTCGCGGCCAACGGCCGGGACTTCGATCCCGGCATCACCATTCCGAACAGCGGCTGGAATGCACCCCTGGGCGATCTGGCCGCGTATGCCGGCTTCCTGACCCATGCAACCAAGAATGACACCAGTCTGACGCGACTCTACGAGAACGTCCTGAAGCAGAGCTCGCTGAAGGAGATGTGGCAGCCGGTGGTACGCCTCCCGGCGGGCGACGACCTGGGTGACGCCGTCGGGCTTTCGTTCTTTCTGTTTCCTTCTGAAGGAACTCCTGTGGTGGGCCATACCGGAGAGCAGGCGGGGTTCCGATCGTTTATCTACGTCAATCCGCAGAACGGCATGGCGATCATCGGTGCGCTCAACACCGTGGACGAGGCGCGCGCCGAGCAATCGGCGGCGGGCTGGGCCAAGCTGACCCGGCAGGCAAGGGAGGTGATAAAGTGAGCAGTGAGCAGTAAGAAGTGAGAGGTGACAGGTGACAGGTGAGAGGTGAGAAGTGAGAAGTGAGGAGTAAGGAGTAGTGAGTAGTGAGCAGCGAAATGCTGTCACCCTGGAGCGAAGCGGAAGGGACCGAAGCCTAGACAAGGCTTTGGCCCCTTCCGTTCGCTGTGCTCACTCCAGGGTGACAGCAACTTCTTACTTCTTACTTCTCACTTCTCACTGCTTACTGCTCACTGCCTGTCGGCCATCCCCCCAGCGCTTTGTACAGCACCGCGTACGCCGTCGCGGCATCGGTGCGGCTCTGGGCCAGCTGGCTCTCGGCATCGAGCTGCGTCCGTTCCGCATCGAGCACCTGGAGGAAGTCGGCGACCCCGCCGGAGAAGCGCAACCGCGCCAGCTCCGCCGCCCGCTCACTGGCCGAGGCGGCATCCTGAAACCGCTCGACTCGGGCACGGGTGGTTCGGTATCCGATCAGAGCCGATTCTACTTCCTGCAGTGCACGTAAGACAGTCTGATTGTATTGTGCTTCCGCTTCCGACCGGCGAGCCTGGGCGGCATCCACTCCCGCCTTGACCCGCCCCAGGTTGAGGAAAGGCCAGGAGAGAACCGGACCCACCGCATAACGGAACGTGCCGTTGTCCCCGAGCCTGCTCAGAGCATCGGCTGAGTATCCTGCGCTTCCTCCCACGCTGAGGCGCGGCAGATAATCCGCCTTGGCTGCTCCCACGAATGCCCGCTCGGCGGCGAGTTGACGCTCCGCCGCGGAGACGTCGGGGCGATGGCGGATGACGGAGTCAGGGCTCGACACTGAAACCGCCTTGGGGAGGTCGGGCAGAGCAACCGCCATTTGGAGCTCGCTGGCGACCGCAGCCGGAGGCCGGCCTACGAGCACGCCGATCTGGTACTGCGCGTCGGCCACTCGGGACTGAAGGGCGGGTATCGTGGCCAGGGTAAAGTTGAGCTGGGCCAGGGCGCGCTCGGTGTCGAACGCGGTGCCCCGTCCGGCCTCGAGCCGCTGGCGAGTTACCTCGAGCGTCCGCTGCTGGTTTTCGGCGTTGCGTTGAGCAACCGCGAGCAGCTCCTGGGATCCGCGCAGATCGAAGTACGCCCGAGCTAGGTCCGCCGAGAGCGTCACCTGGACATCACGCAAGTCCTCGCGGGTGGCGGTGACCAGGGCACCTTGCGCCTGCAAGGTTCGGCGCAGCCGCCCGAAGAGATCGACCTCCCAGGACGCGTCGAATCCGGCATCCCAGATGTCCTGGTCCGGGAACCTCCCACCGCCGATGGGGAAGGTCGCGGACGAAAGCCGTTGCCGGGTGTAGCCGCCTGCCGCCGTGATCGTCGGAGCAAGGTCGAGCGCCGAGTTGAGGCGAGCCGCACGGGCGCCCCGCACTCTTGCCTCAGCGGCGCGCACATCGAGGTTGGCGCGGGCCAACTCGTCCAAAAGCCGATTGAGCGTCGTGTCTCCCAACTCCTTCCAGAACTCGGCCTGCGCCAGCGCGCGCTCGGTGGCAGGAGAGGGCTTGGCGGTGGTGTCCACCGCCAGAGGCACGAACGTGGCTCCGATGGTGTCCTTGGTCTCGCGGAAAGCAGGTGGAACCTGCACCACCGGCCGGCGATACGCCGGCGAAGTCGCGCACCCCGCCAGCGTCAATACCAACAGGATTGTTGCCTTACGCATGAGTAGCGCCCTCCAGCGCTGGTTCGGTCCGAGATTCCGGAGCCCGACGGCGCCGGTCGACGATAGTCTGAATGGTCACGTAGAACACCGGCGTCAGCATCAGACCGAAAAAGGTGACGCCCAGCATTCCCGAGAACACGGCGACCCCCATCGCGTGCCGCATCTCGGCGCCGGCGCCGCTGGAGAACACCAGGGGCAGCACGCCCATGATGAA
>Ga0070696_100002089_pt1 | contig 13123 bp, 10 predicted proteins | sample KBSK1253metaG_FD_65474 | JGI IMG/M metagenome (GOLD analysis project Ga0070696, IMG submission 65474) | Corn, switchgrass and miscanthus rhizosphere microbial communities from Kellogg Biological Station, Michigan, USA - KBS K1-25-3 metaG | ecosystem: Host-associated > Plants > Roots >... | reverse complement strand
GATCCGGTAGGCGTAGCCCTGCTCGGCCAGGAACCGCTGACGGTGGGCGGCGAAGTCCGCGTCGACGGTGTCGCGGGCCACGACCGTGTAGAAGCGCGCGGCGCGGTGGTCGCCCTTGGGTCGCAGCACCCGGCCGAGTCGCTGGGCCTCCTCCTGGCGTGAGCCGAAGCTGCCGGACACCTGGATGGCCACGCTCGCCTCGGGCAGGTCGATCGAGAAGTTCGCGACCTTGCTGACGACCAGCAGGCCGATCTCGCCGGTGCGGAAGGCGTGGAAGAGCCGCTGGCGTTCCGCGACGGTGGTCTCGCCCTTGATCAGCGGCGCGTCCAGCTGCTCGGCGAGCTCGTCGAGCTGGTCGATGTACTGCCCGATCACCAGCGTGGGCTCGCCGCGGTGCTTGGCGACCAGGTGCTTGACGACCTTGGTCTTGACGTCGCTGCTGGCCGCGAGCCGGTACCGGACGTCGGGTTCGGCCGTGGCGTAGGCCAGGCGCTCGCCGTCCGGCAGGGTCACCCGCACCTCGATGCAGTCCGCGGGGGCGATGTAGCCCTGGTTCTCGATGTCCTTCCACGGCGCGTCGTAGCGCTTCGGCCCGATAAGGCTGAAGACGTCGCCCTCGCGCCCGTCCTCGCGCACCAGCGTCGCCGTCAGCCCGAGGCGCCGCCGAGCCTGCAGGTCGGCGGTCATGCGGAAGATCGGCGCGGGCAGCAGGTGCACCTCGTCGTAGATGATCAGCCCCCAGTCGCGGGCGTCGAGCAGCTCCAGGTGCGGGTAGACGCCCTTCCGCCGCAGCGTCAGCACCTGGTACGTCGCGATCGTGACCGGCCGGATCTCCTTGCGTGACCCGGAGTACTCGCCGATCTCGTCCTCGGTCAGCGACGTCCGGGCGACCAGCTCGTCGCGCCACTGCCGGGCGGCGACCGTGTTCGTCACGAGGATCAGCGTGGTCGCGCGTGCCTGGGCCATCGCGCCGGCGCCGACGAGCGTCTTGCCCGCGCCGCACGGCAGCACCACGACCCCCGACCCGCCGTGCCAGAAGCCGTCGACGGCCTCGCGCTGGTAGGGCCGCAGGTGCCAGGTCGACTCGTCGAGGTCGATCGGGTGGGCCTCGCCGTCGACGTAGCCGGCAAGGTCCTCGGCGGGCCAGCCGAGCTTGAGCAGCACCTGCTTGAGGTGGCCGCGCTCGCTCGGGTGCACGACGACGGTCTCGTCGTCGAGGCGCGTGCCCACCAGCGGGCCGACCTTCTTGCTGCGCAGCACCTCTTCGAGCACCGGGACGTCGGAGGCGTGCAGCACGAGGCCGTGCACCGGGTGCTTCTCCAGGCGCAGGCGGCCGAAGCGGTCCATGGTCTCGGCGAGGTCCACGAGCAGCGCGTGGGGCACCGGGTAGCGCGAGTAGGTGAGCAGGGTGTCGACGACCTGCTCGGCGTCGTGGCCGGCGGCCCGCGCGTTCCACAGCCCCAGCGGGGTGAGCCGGTAGGTGTGCACGTGCTCGGGGGCACGCTCCAGCTCCGCGAACGGCGCGATCGCCTTGCGGCACGCGTCGGCGTCCGGGTGGTCGACCTCGAGCAGCAGCGTCTTGTCGCTCTGGACGATCAGCGGGCCGTCGAGTGGGGTCACCCCGGCATCCTCCCAGCAGCGGTCGGCGGCGCTGTGCGCCCTCGGTTGGAGTGGTTCACGACCTCCGGACATGCCACACCGCCGGCGGAAGGAGGCCGATCGCGCCGGCGGCTGGCGCCGTGGTCAACACCGAGCGAGCGCCCGTGCTTCCCGCGCGATGGACCGCGTCACCGACGATCCGCGTCCCGGTGCGCCAGGATCTCGGCGGTCGGCGGTCACCCCTCGTCGATGTCGGCAGCCTGCGCCTCGTCGCCGGCGGCGTCGGCCGGGGCGACGCCGCTGATCCGGTGCACGGAGAATCCGCGGACGCCGTCGGTGCCGTGGTCGAACGCGGTCACGCGACCGCCCTCCACCGTGAGCGGCTCGATGACCCGCCGCTCGGTGCGTCCGGCCGCGTCGGTGTAGCCGATCCAGACCTGGCTTCGGGTGGCGGCCGCCTCGCGCAGCGTGGCGAGGGTGACGGAGGGGTCCGTGACCGGCAGCCGTGGGCCACGGGTCGCCACCCGGCGCTCCTCGTCGTCCGACTCGCGCTGACCGTCGTGCAGCCCCCGGACGACGGCGTCCAGGTAGGCGGCCGACGGCCGGGGCGGCTCGGTGACGGTGGGCCGCGGCGGCTGCCGCACGGGCGTGCGGACCAGGTCGGGGCGCCGTACGACCACCTCGCCGCCGGGCGACTCGGCCACCGGCGCCAGGCCGACCTCCCGCAGGGTCTGCAGCACCTCGGCCGGCTCGGCCTGCGCCACCAGGACGGTCGGCGCGACCTGGCGGATACGCAGCCGGGCGCACCGCCGGTCGGCGAGCACCTGCTCGAGCAGCAGCGGGTCGTCGCTGCGCACGTACGACGACATGCGGCCCACCCGCAGCCGCCCGTGGCGGCGCGCGACGTCGCCGACCAGGTACGCAAGCGGCTGAGGCACCGGCGTGCGGCTGCTGCGCGCGAGCAGGTCGAGCAGGCCGGACGACGACCAGCCGGCGTCCAACGCGCGCCGCACGCTGGCGGCCGTGAACCGGTACACGGTGGCGCCGCCCCGGGACTCGACGTCCGCCGTCAGGGCCATCGTGCGAGCCAGGTCGGGCACCAGTGGGCCGGGCGCGACGGCGGTCAGGTCCGCCTGGAGCAGGACGTGGTCGACCGGCTCGGGCAGCAGGGCGGCCATGGCCTCGGCCGGCGACCCGCCGGCCAGCAGGGTGCGGCCGGGCGCCGACAGGGCGCCGCGACCGGTGATGCCGAGCAGCTCGGCCTCGCGCAGCGTCCAGCGCACGAGGTCGTCGTAGCTGTCGCGTGCGGCACCGGCGGTGCGCCGCGGCCGGCGCCAGTGCAGCCGCGCCAACAGCCCGTCGGTGTCCGGGGCGAGCGCCTCGTCGGCGGGTCGCCCGTCGGTGGCCCGCGCCAGCTCCCGCAGGGCGTCGAGGCGGACCTCGCGCGAGCCGGGCCGGTCGACGTCCGCCGACAGCGCGTTGCGCGTGCCGCCGCGGGCGTCCCGGGTGCCGACGAGCCCGGCGACCCGGGTGCCGGCCAGCCAGGCCTGCGCCAGGTGCTGCCACCTAGCGCCGGGGTCGTCGTCCGCCCACACGTCGTAGCCGGGCGTGGGTGCCCACGACGGCCCGACCTCGCCGTCGTCGGCCACGAGCCCGGCGCCGTAGGCCAGCTCGACGACGAACGCCGCCGTGGTGTCGTCGACGTCCAGGGTCGTGGCCGTGCGCCGCAGCTCGCGCACCCCGAGGCCCCCGGAGCGCAGGACCGGCGGCGGCACGAGCCCCCACGCGTCGGCCAGCTCGCCCACCAGGCGCAGCAGCTCGGCGGCGGCCGACCCCGCCGCGCGTTCCACGAGCGCGGCCGGGCGCCCTGTGGTGGCGATCGACGGAGCCTGATCGGAGCCCGTCGGGTAGGCCGTGCCGCCGCGCAGATGGAGGCCGACCTCCAGGGGAAGCACGACATGGCCCGGGTCGGCCACCGCCAGCAGGCCGTGGGCGAGCAGCCACTCGAGGGGGTTGGTGGACGTCGGATCGACGGGTCGGTCGGCCCGGCTCAGCGCGCCCACGGGAGGGCCGGGCTCGAGGCGGCGCAGCACGTCCAGGGCTCCGGGCGGCGCCTGGTCCAGCAGCGTCGCGAGGGGCAGCGCCAGCGGCTCGGTGAGCGGGGGGCCGAGCCCGGCGGGGTAGGCGCCGAGCGCATCCTGGACGGTGCGCACGATGTGCAGGTCGTCGTCCATGCCCCAGAGCAGCGCGAGGTCGCGCAGCTCGTCGAGGTGCTCGGTCGTCGTGTCGAGCGGGCGGCCCAGGGTGCGGGCGACGTCCTCGACAGAGGTCGGCTCCGGGAGCGCCGCGAGCACCTCCAGTGCCTGCAGCGTCGGTGTCTCCAGCCGGTCGAGGGCACGGTGCACGCTGGCCCGCGTGCTGGCGCGGGCGGCCAGCGACGTGAGGCTCGCCGCGGGAGGCGTCGCCAGGTCGGGGCGGTTCTCCAGCAGCGCCACCAGGTGCTCGTCGTCCCAGGCCCGCAGCTCGTCGGCCAGGCTGCGCGGCGGCAACGCCCGAGACGGCAGCGCCGACGGCGTCGTGCGACGCGGCGCGGGGCGGCCGGTGGGCAGACTAGGCATCCGCACCACGCTACGCCCGCCTCGCCTGGACCTCCCCATGCGACGGCGGGTGCCGGCCTCGGGAAGCTCGTTCGTCCGGCCGGATGGGCGCGGATCTGCTCGGCGAACCGGCTTTCGCGGCGACGGGGATCGCGCGAAGATGCCGCATGACCTTGTCTGTGCCGCTCTCGTACACCTCGGCCGTGTCCGACGTCCCGCTGCTCGGCGACACCATCGGGGCCAACCTCGAGCGCTCCGTGGCGCGCCACGGCGACCGAGAGGCCCTCGTCGACGTGCCGACGCACCGACGATGGACGTACAACGAGCTCGACGTCGAGGTGGACGAGCTGGCCCGTGGCCTGCTCGAGCTGGGCGTGGAGAAGGGCGACCGCGTCGGCATCTGGTCGCCGAACTGCGCGGAGTGGGTGCTGCTGCAGTACGCCACGGCGAAGGTCGGCGCCATCCTCGTCAACGTCAACCCGTCGTACCGCTCGCACGAGCTGCGCTACGTGGTGAACCAGTCGGGCATGCGGCTGCTCGTCGCGGCGGTCGCCCACAAGACGTCGGACTACCGGGCCATGGTCGAACAGGTGCGCCCCGACTGCCCCGGCCTCCGCGACGTCGCCTACATCGGCGAGGACTCGTGGACCGCCCTGGTGGACCGGGGGAGCGGCGTCGACCACCAGAGGCTGCGGGAGCGGATGGCCCAGCTCGGCGCGGACGATGCCATCAACATCCAGTACACGTCCGGGACGACGGGCTTTCCCAAGGGCGCCACGTTGAGCCACCACAACATCCTCAACAACGCCTACTTCGTCGGTGAGCTGGTGCACTACACCGAGCTCGACCGCATCTGCCTGCCCGTGCCCTTCTACCACTGCTTCGGCATGGTCATGGGCAACCTCGCGGCGACGTCGCACGGTTCCTGCATGGTGGTCCCGGCGCCGTCCTTCGAGGCGGCCGCGACCCTGCGATGCGTGCAGGACGAGCGGTGCACGTCGCTGTACGGCGTGCCGACCATGTTCATCGCCGAGCTCGGCCTGCCGGGCTTCGCCGAGTACGACCTGTCGACGCTGCGCACCGGGATCATGGCCGGGTCGCCGTGCCCGGTCGAGGTGATGAAGCGGGTCGTGGACGAGATGAACATGGCCGAGGTCGCCATCTGCTACGGGATGACGGAGACCTCGCCGGTGTCGACCATGACGCGGTCGGACGACGACCTGGCCCGGCGGACGGAGACGGTGGGCCGCACCATGCCGCACCTGGAGAGCAAGATCGTGGACCCGGTGACCGGTCTGACGGTGCCGCGCGGGGAGGCCGGCGAGCTGTGCACCCGCGGGTACGCGGTGATGCTGGGCTACTGGCAGGAGCCGGACAAGACCGCCGAGGCGATCGACGCCGCCCGCTGGATGCACACAGGCGACCTGGCGACGATGGACGGCGAGGGGTACCTCAACGTCGTCGGGCGCATCAAGGACGTCGTGATCCGCGGAGGCGAGAACGTCTACCCGCGCGAGGTGGAGGAGTTCTTGTTCGCCCACCCGGACGTCGCGGATGTGTCGGTCGTCGGCGTGCCCGACGCGCGGTACGGCGAGGAGCTCATGGCGTGGGTGGTGATGAAGCCGGGCGCTGCGCCGCTCACGGCCGAGGCGGTGCGGGAGTTCTGCGCCGGCAAGATCGCGCACTACAAGGTGCCGAGGTACGTGCACGTCGTCGAGGAGTTCCCGATGACGGTGACCGGCAAGATCCGCAAGGTCGAGATGCGTGAGTCCGCCGTCGAGATCCTCGGGCTGCAGGAGGCCGCGGCCGTCCGCAACGCGTGAAATCCGGCGAGCTGGGGCCAATCCGGATGAACCGCGCCGCGGCCCGGCTCGTGCTCCTGGGCGGGTGACCGGACCCGGTTGCCGCGACGGCGCCGGTGCGATGGGTGATGTGCCGGTGCGGTCGACAGTCCCAGCGAGGAGGAGTCATGCCACGTCTGCGCGTCCTTGCCTGCACCGGTGCGGCCGTCTCGGCCCTGGTGCTCCTGCCGGCCGGTGCCGCGTCTGCGCACGTGCACCTCATCACGCCGTTGAGGTGCACCCCGGCACCGGCGAACGCCGGTGCCAACCAGACCGACAACACGCCGGCGGCCGCAGCCAACGGCGGTCCGATCTCCGGCGTCATCCCGGTCACGATGGGCGGCAACGTGCCGCTCATGGGAGGTGGCTTCGACGCGGCGGTCTGCGACCACTGAACTATGAGGACTGCAGTCCGCTGGGGCGGCCCGGAAGCGGGCCGCCCCAACGGTTCGGTGGTGCTCGGCTCAGGCGACCGTGGCGTCGTCCAGGCACATGATGTTGCCCTCGCTGTCCTTGAACCAGGCGGCGCTGCCCATGCCTCCCATCCGGGCGACGTCGCCGTCCCACGTCACGTCGGGCATGTCGTAGTGCTCGAACGTCAGGCCCTTGGCCTTCAGCTGCCGCACCTCGTCGTCGACGTTGCCGACGTGCCACTGGGCGATGGTGTGCTCAGCCTTGCCGGCGTACTCGGTCTGGTAGAGGAAGAAGGTCGTGCCGCCTTCGGTGGTGTAGATGAGTCCGCCCGGGTTCTCGTCGGACGGGGTCAGGCCAAGCGTGTCGGCGTAGAAGCGCCGAGCCCGGTCGAGGTCGGAGACCGGGACGTTCGCGGTGACTTTGCTGCTGGTCAGCATGGCTGCTCCTCAGGGTGGTGAAGTGCCAGAACCGCTTCCCGCAAGGTAGTACCGCCCTGGTTGGTATTACTACGCCCCGGATTACCCGAATGATGTCGCCTCGCAGATCGTGCGAGCACGGCGGGCCTGGCACGAGCTCGTTCCCGCCTGACGTGTCGCGCGCGCCGGCGGCCGATGCCTCAGCCGCCGGTCGCCACGGGACGCGACGGATCGCGGATCCACTCCGACCAGGAGCCGGGGTAGAGCGCTGCCTCGATCCCGGCCTCGTGCAGGGCCAGCACCATCTGGGCCGCCGTGACGCCGGACCCGCAGTAGGCCGTGACGGCAGGCGTGCCCTCGGCGGGCGACGGGGAGGACGCCGGGAGCACAGGCGCCAGGACGGACCGCAGCCGCTCGGGCGGCAGGTAGCGGCCGTCGTCCGCCATCACCGCGCCGACCGGGCAGCTCACCGCGCCGGGGATGTGTCCGGCCACGGGGTCGATCGGCTCGACGTCGCCGCGGTATCGGGCGGCGGTGCGCACGTCCAGCAGCACTCCGGCGCGGGCCTGCGCGACGTCGTCGGCCGCCACCGTCGGCAGCTGCCCGAGCCGGACCTGCGCGGCGTTGCTCGGCGTCGGTGCGACGTCGCCGCTCTGCAGCTCGCCGCCGGCGGCGACCCAGGCGAGCAGACCACCGTCCAGCACTCGCACCCGGTCGTGCCCGGCCCAGCGCAGGCACCACCAGGCACGTGCCGCAGGCGACGCGTTGCCGCCGTCGTAGACGACGACGTCCCGTTTGGCGTCGATCCCGAGGCGCTGCAAGGTCTGCACCAGCTGCTCGCTGGTGGGCAGCGGATGACGTCCACCCTCGCCGGAAGGCGAGGCCAGGTCGGCATCGAGGTCGCAGAAGACCGCGCCGGGCAGGTGGCCGGTCTCGTGACCGGCGCGGTCCGGGCCCTGCAGGCTCCAGCGGACGTCGAGCAGCAGCGGTGGGTGAGGACCGGCGACCTCGCGCAGCAGGTCGGCCGCCTGGACGAGAGCGCTCATGACCGCAGGCTCTCAGGCGCGTCGACCGGGCGAGCGCTCAGGTGGCGGACCGGCGCGGCCGGCCCCAGGATGAAGCGCGGCAGTTCTGGCAGGCGGCTCTCAGGTGGCTCCCAGGTTGGCCGTCCACGGTGGGAGCGGAGCACGTTCGTCCGGCGCGATGACCGCCCTGAGCAGCTGGGGCCGGTCGCGAGAGGAGCTCACGTGGACCTGGAACGTCGACGCTGGACCAGGGGCGCTGGCGCCTGGGAGCGGACCTCGCCGCAGCAGATCCCGTCGCAGACGCAGGTGCACCAGCTGCACCTGGTGTCGCAGGGGTACCCGGTCCGGATCCAACGAGCGCTGGTCGCCGCCGGCTTGGCCCTGGCTCTGGCCGTCGCCGGCGCGCTCGCCGCGTCACAGGCCGGCGGTGCGGCGGTGCCGACGTCCGAGCAGAGCGGAGGCATCAGCACGACCCAGGCGTCCTGACCGGCTACGCCCAGCCCGGGCCGAGCCCGTCGACGACCTGCGCGGCCAGCTGCAGCGCCGCGTCGCGGGTCTCCGGCGCCTCCCGTCGCCGGTGTCGGGCTCTGTCACGGTGTGCGCCTCTTCCCGCTGCGGCAGTGGTGCGGCGCCTGCCGGCGCCGTCGGCGGCCTCTCCCGCTCGCCGTGCGCAGCCCAACGAGAAGAGGACATTCCGGTCAGACGACACCCGGGGCTTACCCTTCGGTGGTGCCTCACCTCTCGCCGTCCGACGTCACCCCCAGCGGCACGCGGGCGTCGGTCGCGCCGACATCGTCGCTGAGCGTCGGGTTCGACCTCGACATGACGCTGGTGGACTCCCGCGCCGGCATCGCGGCGACGATCCGCTCCGTGCTGGCCGAGCTGGGCGTGCCGATCACCGACGACCAGGTGTGGCGGGGCATCGGCACCCCGCTGGAGGAGATGTTCGGGCCGTTCGTGCGGCAGGCGCGGATGGCCGCGGCGATCCACCGCTACCGCGAGCTCTACCCGACCACCGGCGTGCCCGGCATCACGCTGCTGCCGGGGGCCGCCGAGGCGTTCGCGGCGGTGCGGGCCCTGCACGGGCGGGTCGTGGTCGTCAGCACCAAGGTGGAGTCCGCCGTCCGGCTGGTGCTCGAGCACGTCGGCCTGCAGGCGGACGTCGTCGTCGGCGGGCTGTACGGCCCCGACAAGGGGCTCGCGCTGGCCGAGCACGGCGTCAGCGTGTACGTCGGTGACCACCTGGGGGACGTCGCCGGCGCGCGGGCCGCAGGGGCGGCGTCCGTCGCGGTCGCGACCGGCCCGCACAGCGCTGCGGCTCTGGCGGACGGCGGCGCCGACGTGGTGCTTGCGTCGCTGACCGAGCTGCCCGGCTGGCTCGACGAGCACGTGCTCGACAGCCGGCTCGCGGCGCTCGACGAGCGGCTGCGCTCGCTCGGCTCCCTCGTCGTCGCCTTCTCCGGCGGCGCGGACTCGGCCATGCTGCTCGCCGCCGCGGTCCGGGCCCTCGGGCCGGCCAACGTCGTCGCCGCGACCGCCGTCAGCGGCTCGCTGGCCACCGGCGAGCTCCAGGCCGCGCAGGAGTTCGCGCGCGGGCTGGGGGTGCGCCACCTCACCCCGCGCACCGACGAGCTGTCCCGCGAGGGCTATCGCGCCAACGCCGGCGACCGCTGCTTCTTCTGCAAGGCCGAGCTGCTCGACGTCGTCCGGCCCCTGGCCGCCGAGCTGGGCCTGGCCGCCGTGGCGACCGGCACCAACGCGGACGACGCGCTCGCCGGCTTCCGCCCCGGCATCCGGGCTGCGGCCGAGCGCGGCGCGGTCACCCCCCTGCTCGACGCCGGGCTGACGAAGCCGCAGGTGCGAGCGGCGTCCCGGCGCTGGGGGCTGGTCACCTCCGACAAGCCGGCGGCCGCGTGCCTGTCGAGCCGCATCGCGTTCGGGGTGCGCATCACGCAGCGCGGGCTGGACCGGGTGGACCATGCCGAGCACGCGGCGCGCGAGGTGCTCGCGACGGCCGGGATCGACGTCCGGGACCTGCGCGTACGCGACCTCGGCCAGGACCGGGCCCGCCTGGAGATCGACCAGGCGGCGCTAGCGGCGGTGACCGAGCGCGATGCCGAGGCCCGGCTGGTCGCGGCGATCCGCGCCTGCGGCTTCTCCGAGGCAGTGGTGGACCCGCGGGGGTTCCGGTCGGGCTCGATGAACGAGCTGCTCGCCGCGCCGGAGCGCTATCGCTGAACCCGGTGGGACCTCCGATCAGTGGGTATCGGGTGGACAGCCCGGATATCGTTGCGGTGATACCGGGCGCGTGGCTCCTCGATGGGGGCACGCGCCTTCGTGCCGGTGAGCGCCCCCCCGGGCGGGTGCCGGCGGATGCACGCAGAGGCGAGGGGTTCACGTGCCGACTGGCAAGGTCAAGTGGTTCGACGCCGAGAAGGGCTTCGGCTTCATCGCCTCCGACGAGGGCGGTGACGTCTTCCTGCCCAGCTCCTCCCTGCCGTCCGGGGTCACGTCCGTCAAGGGCGGCGCGCGCGTCGAGTTCGGGGTGGTCGAGGGCCGCCGCGGCGCGCAGGCGCTGTCCGTGACGATGCTGGACAAGCCCCCGTCGATGGCCGCGCGCAGCCGCAAGCCGGCCGACGACATGGCGATCATCGTCGAGGACCTCATCAAGCTGCTCGACGGCATCGGCAACGGTCTGCGCCGCGGCCGCTACCCCGAGAAGGGGACCGGCGCGAAGGTCGCCGCCATGATGCGGGCTGTGGCGAACGAGCTCGAGGGCTGAGCCACACCGCCGCTCAGCCCGGACGTCGGCCCAGCACCAGCGCGCGGACGGTCACGCCCACCATCACCGTCAGCCCGGCGGCGGCGATGCCCAGCCCCCACGCCCCGCTCACCGGCACGACGATGCCGACCGCGCCCCCCAGCACCCACGCCAGCTGCAGCACGGTCTCGGACCGCGCGAACGCCGACGTGCGGACCTGCTCGGGGACCTCGCGCTGGACGAGCGCGTCCAGCGCGAGCTTGCCGAGGGCCGCGGCCAGGCCCGCGGCGAGCCCGGTGGCCAGCACCGGCACCAGCCCGTAGGCGAGCGCGCCGAGGGCCGCGCCGGCCGCGGCCAGCACGACCATGGCGGTCACGACGAGCTCGGGCGTGAGCCGGCGCAGCAGCGCCCCGAGCGAGGTGCCGATGGTGTTGCCCACGCCCGCGGTCGCGGCGACCATGCCGATGACGGCGATGGTCGGCAGCGAGTCGGACAGCGGCTCGGTGCGCAGCGCGAAGGCCAGGAACAGCGTGAGGAAGCCGGTGAACGCGCGCAGGCTGGCGACCGCCCGCAGGCCCAGGACGACCCGCGGCCCGATGCTCCACCCGGCCCGCAGGCCGCCCGGTGGCCGGCTCTCGTCGTTCACCTGGCTCGACAGCCGCGCCCCGACCTCACCGGCGGAGGAGTCCACGCGCGGCGACAGGGCCAACGCGAGCCCGGTTCCGACCGCGAAGACCACGAACGCCAGCCGCAGCGACCACTCCGGACCGGTGAGCTTCATCAGCCCGACGCCGACCGGGGTCGCCACGGCCACCGCGACGATGCCGCCGAGCAGCACCCGCGAGTTCGCCGTCACGAGGCTGAGGCCCTGGGGCAGCACGCGCGGCGTGGCCGCGGCGCGGGTCACCTGGTAGGCCTTGCTCGCGACCAGGTGGCCGAAAGCCGCCGGGTAGAGCGCGAACGCCTCCTTGCCTCCCGCGACGGCACCGGCCATCACCCAGGCCAGGAACGCGCGGCTCACCAGCGTCACCGCGAGGGCGTAGCGGCGGCCGTTGCGGAACCGGTCCAGCAGCGGCCCGATGACCGGCGCCATCACCGAGAACGGCAGCATCGTGACGAGCAGGTAGAGCGCGACGCGGCCGCGCGCCTCGCCGACCGGCACCGAGAAGAACACGGTGGTCGCCAGCGACAGCAGCACCAGCGCGTCGCCGGCCGCGGAGATGCCGTGCATCTCGATGACCTTGGCCAGGCCGGACTCGCCCGCTCCCTGCGCCTGGGTGGCCCGGCGCACGCCCCGTCCGACGCTGCGGGCGATCTTGCGGGGGCCGGCTCCCGACGGCACGTGCCGAGGACGAGGCGAGCGCGGGTCGCGGGGCACGGCGCCATTGTGCCGGGCGTGTTCGCGTCCGGCGGCGACGTACGCGACAATGCGACCGTGCCGGAGGAGAACGAGGGGCAAGCGGTAGACGCAGCCGACGCGGGGGCCGTCCAGGTGCTCGTCCGCGCTCCGCGACGGGTCAAGCCCGACGCGGCCCTGCTGGCGGCCGTCGACGTCGCGCGGGCCGCCGCGGTGGACGAGGCTGGGTCCGAGACGGCGGTCGGTGAGCACCTGGCCGCGTTCGGCGAGCAGGAGCGGGTCGTCAGCCACTCCTTCGCCTGCCTGATGCACGGGTACCGCGGCTGGCGCTGGACCATCACGCTGGCCCGCGCCCCGCGCGCCAAGGCCGTCACGGTCAGCGAGGTCACGCTGCTGCCCGGCGAGGAGGCGCTCGTCGCGCCGCAGTGGCTGCCGTGGGCCGACCGGCTCGCCCCCGGCGACCTGCAGCCCGGTGTCGTGATCCCGCGCGTCGTGGACGACCCACGGCTGGAGGCCGGGTTCGAGGCCACCGGTGAGCAGGACGTCGACGAGGTCGCCCTGTGGGAGCTGGGCCTCGGGCGCCGCCGGGTGCTCTCCCGCGACGGACGCGAGGAGGCCGCGCAGCGCTGGTACGACGGGTCGCACGGGCCGCACGACCCGCACGCCGAGCAGGCGGCGGCCGAGTGCCGCAGCTGCGGGTTCTTCCTGCCGATGGCCGGCGCGCTGCGCGGCGTGTTCGGCGTGTGCGCGAACGAGTGGTCGCCGTCCGACGGCCAGGTCGTCAGCCTCGACCACGGGTGCGGGGCGCACAGCGAGCTGGACGTCGACCGCCGGCCCGACCACGTCGACGCCCCGGTGCTCGACGAGCTGGGCTACGTCGAGGTCGAGGTGGTCCGGCCGGCCGAGGGCGACACCGAGGTCGCCGACTAGGCAGTCAGCGCGGGCGGCGGCGGGCGCCGGCGGCGTTGCCGCGACCGCGCAGGATGTAGGCCAGGCCGACCAGCCCGAGCCCCAGACCGCTGACGCACGCCCACGGCCACCAGTCGCGCGCGCCGGAGTGCAGGGCCGGCACGGCCAGCGTGACGACGAGCGCGACGGCGAACAGGGCGGTGC
>Ga0070696_100002088_pt1 | contig 13130 bp, 11 predicted proteins | sample KBSK1253metaG_FD_65474 | JGI IMG/M metagenome (GOLD analysis project Ga0070696, IMG submission 65474) | Corn, switchgrass and miscanthus rhizosphere microbial communities from Kellogg Biological Station, Michigan, USA - KBS K1-25-3 metaG | ecosystem: Host-associated > Plants > Roots >... | reverse complement strand
GGGGGTGTGGGATTTCCTCAACAGTACTAAAACTCACAGTTTAGAGAAAGTGGCGCCATTCGTGCGAGTTCGCGCTAGTATTTTAATCTGAGGAAGCAGTATCCCGAAAATGTCAGACGCCGCTCCAGGATACGAAGGCCAGGCTCCGTTGGTATTCGAGCCATGTAAGACGATTGAATACTCACCGGCGATCCTGGCGCAACTCCGCGCCTTCGCGCTTGAATCCGAGGCGTCTTCTTCCTCCGAGATTTTAGGTGTGTTGTTCGGCCGCAGAGACGCCGGCGTCGTCCGCATTTTGGGATTCGAACCTCTCGAATCGCCACTCGAATTCCGTTCGGATTTCGAGCCCGTTCCAATCGAGACCGGCGAAGTACTCGAGCCAATCGGGTGGTATCGCGTGCAGCGTGAAGACGACCTGTCCCTGTCGGAACTGGACCTGAAAATCTTCGATCGCTTTTTTGCGAAGAAGTGGCAGATCACGATGGTCATGCAGACCGCCGAGGATACGGCGCCCACACGCGTCCGCGTATTTTTCCGCGAACTGGACGAGGCTGGCGGCGTGGGCCTGAGCCATCGGGAATTTCTGCTGGAGCCGCTGCAGCCGGGCCTGCCTGCGCTTACCGAGATTGCGCCCACGCCCCGCCGTGAGCCCCGTGTGCCGAAGAATATCCCGCGGCCGCTGATCATTCAGTCCGGAATCGTCATCGTGGGCATTCTGCTGGGCTTTGCCTTTTATCTGCTCACGAGCGGGCCGCTGCCCATCGCGCTGCGGACGGCCGACGCCAGCGGGCAACTGCGCATCACCTGGGACCGCGGCGCCGTGCACCAGGGAGAAAGCGCGCAGCTTGAAATTATCGACGGCCGCGACCGCGTCTGGACAGAACTCGAACCCGAGCAGCTTCGCAATGGAAGCATCGCGTACACACGCCTGACCAACGATGTGATGGTGCGGATGAGGTTGAAGGGGCGCGGTGGGGCACTGCGCCAGGAAGTCGCGCGTTACCTCGGGTCTTCGGAACAGACGGCGGTAGCGGATCGTGGCAGGCCGCTCGACAATACGCTCGATACGTTTCGGGAGCGCGTCGCGGTTGCCGAGCCTGTATCGCCGCCGCCGGCTTCGAAGCCCACCACAGCCGCGCCGGTCCCGGTTCAAACGCCTTTGCCGGCCGACGCCCGCCCAGCGCCGAAAAAAACGGAGCCGGCAAAGACGTCCGCGACGAATCGTCAGCGGGTGGAACATGCACTCCCGGCGCAGATGGAAAAGCTCGGGACACAGTCCGCGGCCAACCACACGCCGCCCATCGAGATACCGGCCCCTCCATTGGTGGCGAAAGCACAGGCTCCCGTTGATAGGATCCCGCCGCAAGTGTCACAAGCGCCGCCAGCCGCGCCGCCGGTTTCAACTCCGGCATCTGGGGAGAAAACTGCCCAGCTGATCCAAAGATTCCCGGCGCCGGCGGAAACATCCGCCCCGCCGCCGCGGCCCGCGCCTGTAACGATTGCCGCTCCAAAGGAGACGCACGTAGGCCCAACCAGCGGACGGCTGATCTGGATCGGACGCTTACAACAGACGGGCGCCATCACGATTGATGGCAAGAACGCGACGGGCGGCACTGTCCAGGGAGAATTGCCCGGACAGCCAGTGCGTGTCAGTGTTTCGCCGGGCGATCTCTCGAGTGACGGACTGGTGCTGTACACCTCAAATCCGCAATATCGCAACAACGTGGTTGAGCCGCCCGGACCACAGAACGGATGGAACAAAACGGTCTACGAGCCGAACGCGAAGCGCGCCAACGATGTCACGGTGGCGGAACCACCCGGTCCTCAGAACGGCTGGAAGCGTCTGGTGCTGCGAAGCCGAAACACAAGAATATCCGTGATCGTGGTGGACTGGTCAGTCATCACCCAGTAGGATGTCTTTCGCCCCATTGTATTGACATCTGCTCGCGCCGTTTGATATATCTCGGCGCACCTCGCTAAGGAAAAATGTTGTGAACAAACGCGAACTGATTCGAAAGATCGCCGAGGATGCCAGCCTCACCAACACGCAGGCGGCGCGGGCGCTCGATGCGTTTCTGCACGGCGTGCAATCGAGCCTGACCAAAGGCGACCGGGTGACGCTGGTGGGCTTCGGCACATTCGCGGTAACGCAGCGCAAGGCCCGGCTGGTGCGGGACCCGCAGAAGGGCGGCACCATGCAGATTGCCGCCCGCAAAGTAGCGCGGTTCGCGCCCGGCCTCGATCTGAAGATAGCTATCGCAAAGACAGGTAAATCCAACCAAGCATCATCGTGACCAAAAACATTCTCGCAATCCATGCGCATCCCGACGACGTCGAGATCCTCGCCGGGGGAACGCTGGCGCAGCTTGCCAAAGCCGGCCATCGAATCACCATCGTCACCATGACTCCGGGAGATTGCGGCTCAGCCGATTATTCTCCCGATGAGATTGCTGCCATCCGGCGTGCCGAGGCTGCCCGTGCGGCGGCGCTCATCGGCGCCCAGTACCGGTGCGCGGAGTTCCGGGACCTCAGCATCTTCAGCGATCAGGCTTCCCGGCGGCGCGTGGCGGAGCTGCTGCGCGAAACTGCTCCCGAGCTGATCCTCACTTCCTCGCCGGTGGACTATCTCTGCGACCACGAAGCCACCAGCCAACTGGTGCGCGATGCCTGTTTCGGCGCGCCTGTCGGCAACTATGTAACGGGAGCGCAGCCGCCTGCCCCGCCCCTTACAGCGATCCCGCACCTCTATTTCATGGATCCCATCAGCGGCGTGGACCTGGAAGGCTGCCCCGTGCTGCCGGATTTTTTCGTCAATGTCGAGGCGCAAATGGAAATCAAGACTGCCATGCTCGCCGAGCATGCCAGCCAGCGCGAGTGGCTGCTCAAACATCACGGCATGGACGACTATCTGGAAACCATGCGCGCCTGGACGCATGAGAATGGCCAGCGCGCCGGGATCGAGTTTGCCGAAGGCTTCCGCCGGTACAAGGGGCATCCGTATCCAGAGTCGCCGCTGCTCGAAGAACTGCTGGGCGCGACGGTAGTGCGGCGCTGATCGCTAACGCGCTGCAGCCAGCACGATCTCCATCAGCAGCGTTGTGCCCGCCGACAGGCTCGCCACGCTGATCCGTTCATCGTTGCCATGAGCGCGGCTCTCTTTTTCTTCCCGTTGGAATAACGGCACTCCGTAGACGTCCATGCCTTTCTGGCGCAGGAACGCTCCGTCGGTCGCGCCCCGCGACATGTAGGGGATGATCATAGCCCCGGGCGCGGAGTTCCCGATCACTTTCTCCATTACGCGATAGAGTCCGGTCGTGATGCCGCTCGGTTCGGTGGCCGGCATTTCCTGGCCGGAAGCGCCCTTGAGTTCGACGGCCGGATCGCGAACCATCGCACGCAGTCGGTCCAGAACCTCGTCACGAGTTTCATTCGGCAGCCGGCGCACATCGATGGATGCCTCGGCCGTATTGGGAATCACGTTGATCTTCGTTCCCGCGCTTAGCATCGTCGGCGACAGCGTGGTACGCAGCATGGCATCCAGCTCAACATCGCGATTGCGAATCTGGCCGGCGGCGGCGTTCCCGCTATCGGGATTTTCGAGCCTCGGAATCAGCGGCGCCAGCCAATCGTACTCGGGCAGCTTCGCAATTTCCCGAAGATACCGGCGCGTCGTGGTATTGAGCCGCGTTGGCTGGTCGGCAGCGGCCAGCCGGGTGATGGCGTGCGCCAACCGAACCACTGGATTGTCCGGACGCGGCAGCGACCCGTGTCCCGCCGTGCCGTGCGCCACCAGCACCACTCGCGTTGGAATCTTTTCCGTGGTCTGGATCTGGTAAATGTTCCGTCCGGCGGCGGTGACGATCGCGCGCCCGCCTTCATTCAACGCGAACTCGGCGTCGATCTTGCCGCGCGCGTTGGCGATCAACCACTGGATCCCGAGAGAACCAGCCTCCTCATCAGCCTCGGAGAGTAGAATCAGGTCGCGATCGAGCGCGACTGCCCGGCGCTTCAGGTCCACGAGAATCGCCAGTTCGGCGGCAAGAAGAGATTTGTCATCCTGCGAGCCGCGCCCATAAAGGAATCCGTCGCGAGACAGGGCTGCAAAAGGATCCGCTGTCCACTGGGTTGGATCCGCGGGAACCACATCGCTGTGCGCCATCAGCATCAACGGCCGCCGTTTTCCGGAGCCTTTCAGCCGCGCCACGAAATTCAGCCGGGCCGGGTCGTCGCCGAGCAGTTCGTTCGGAATTCCCTCGGAGTCGCAGACCTGCTTGAGGTAGTTGGCCACACGGGTTTCGTTACCGGGCGGATTGGTGGTATCGAGCCGGATGAGATCCACCAGATAGCGGCGGGCGCGATCGGAAAGGGCCTCATCCGCGGACTGGGCCCAAGTGGCTGTGGTCACCAGCAAAGGCAGAAAAATCAAGCAGATACGCACGTTACACGCCAGGGCATCGAAAGATGCTGTCCGAAGAAGGCTGTCCAACCGAAAGATTGCTTGCGCCCAAAAACCGGGTAGCGCAAAGTAGACGTAACAGCATGGGTTTGCTCCGAAACTGAGGCCCCCGCCAGGGAAGGGGGCCTCTCATATTACCTTTTTCGCACGGTTCCAGAATTCATCAATTTTCGAACGATCAATCGAAGCTCCTGCCGCGCCTCGGGGGAGCCGGGCCTCTTACGGCTGCGGAGGCGCTAGAGCTTGCGGCGACGGTACGGGATGGAATGGGTTAACGGGGGTTGAACCGGTGGATCAGGCGCCCATGGCGAGCATCTTGTGCTGCTTCATCTCCTGCACGAACAGGTAGAGGCCGAACAGGGGCTGGCTGTCGCCCTTGCCCCAGCGCTGCACCGCCCACTTCACGCGCAGAAACTTAACGTTCGGGTGCTTCGCGAGATCCAGCAGAATCTGGTAGGTGCCGCAATAGAATTTTTGCGGAAAAGCAAGAACCGGCTTGGTGCCCCAATCGGCGCCGTCGGCAGATCCCCAGATGGCAACGTCCAGACTTTCCTGTTCGATGATGCGGGTGATGCCCAGGGTCAGCAGAACAGTGCCTCCCTGGCAATCCCCGAGCTCCAACTCGGAACTCGACCCGGCTTCTCTAACGGTGGTTTCTGGCAGTAGAAATCCTGGTAGCATACGGGACCCTCCAGCCGGACAGATCACTGGCGATGCAGTTGGGGAACTGAGGACAACAATTTATTTCCGGCTTCTTTTAGGGTCTCATACTTCTTGCAAAAACAAAAGCGAATTTGCTGCGAACCATCGGCAGAATCGCTATAAAAACTTGATCCAGGCACCGCGGCTACACCAACGTTCGCTATCAAATGGCGTACAAAACTAACGTCATCCGGAAAGCCGAAATTGCTGATGTCGGTCATCACGTAGTAGGCGCCATGCGGACGATAACAGCGAAATCCCGCCTTTTCGAGAATTTGCAGAATCATTTCGCGGCGCTCGGAATATTCCATCGCCAACTTCTGGTAATAGTCATCAGGAAACGTTAATGCCGCGGCGGAGGCCTCCTGCAGCGGCGCGGCGGCTCCTACGGTCAGAAAGTCATGCACTTTTCGTATGGAATCGGACAAATCGGGCGGTGCAATCACCCAACCGACCCGCCACCCCGTCACCGAAAAAGTCTTGCTCATGCTGTTGACCAGAATCGAGCGGCGGCGGAAACCGGGGAGGGTCGCGATGGGGATGTGCTGCTCACCGTCGTAGACAATGTGCTCGTAGATTTCATCGGTGATGGCGAGCGCGTCGAACTCCTCGCACAAATTCCCGATCAGTTCCAGCTCGGCGCGGGAAAATACCTTGCCGGTGGGGTTGTTGGGCGAGTTCAGGATGATGGCCTTGGTGCGCGGGGAAAATGCACGGCGCAATTCATCGGGATCGAACGTCCAGTCGGGTGGACGCAGCTTGACGTGCCGCGGGATCGCGCCGCAGAGCTTGGTATCCGGCCCGTAGTTTTCATAGAAGGGCTCGAAGATCACGACTTCATCGCCGGGATTGGTAACCGCGATCAGCGAGGCGATCATGCCTTCGGTGGACCCGCAGCAGACCGTGATCTCGGCTTCGGGATCGAGTTCCAGGCCATAAGTGCGTGCATACTTGCGCGCGATGGCGTCACGCAAGGGCTTCGCGCCCCAGGTGATGGCGTACTGGTTGAAGTCGTGTGTGATGGCTTCGCGCGCCGCTTCCTTCAGGGCTTCCGGTGCGCTGAAGTCGGGAAAACCCTGGGCCAGGTTGATGGCGCCGTGGCGCATCGCGAGACGCGTCATCTCGCGAATAACGGATTCCGTGAAATGCCGGGTTCGGTGGCTACGAAACCGCTCGCGGGCGCTTTCGCTTGTCGGCGCGGCGGGGCTTTGTGTCGGAATTGCGCTCTGGGCCATCCGTTGAGGGTAACGCGGCGGCCGACGTCCCGTAAAGCCGGCGGTAGATAGCGGCGTTGCGCAGCACGGACTGCACGTATTCGCGCGTTTCGGTAAACGGAATGGTTTCGACGAATTCCGCCGGCTCCTGAAACGAGTTCCACGTCACCCACTCCGACACGCGAGCCTTGCCGGCGTTATAAGAAGCCAGCGTCTCCTCCCACTTGCCGTTCCACTCATTCAGCATGGCGCGCAGGTAATGGGAGCCGAGCTTCAGATTCGTCGCGGGCTGGAACAGCATCGAATTGCGGAAACGCCGTACTCCGTTTCGACGGGCGATTTGCCGGCCCGTTGCCGGCATGATCTGCGTGAGGCCCAAGGCGCTCTTTCGCGAGACAGCGGCAGGATTGAACTCGGACTCCTGACGGATCAGCCCGGCAACCACATATGGATCGAGATTCTGCAGCTTGGCGTTGCGGACAAGGTCTTTCTCGTACGGCAGCGGAAACAGCAGTTTCCAAAAATGACGCGGCATTTCGTCGATAGGCGTGGTGAGATAATCCGGCACCAGGCTCTTCATGTATCGCAGGCTCTGATACGCCGAAGGGGAGGTGCGGGCGAGTTCCATGGCGAGCAGGTGCGGCTGCCCGTCGTTGCGTGCGCCGAACCGCAGCTCGCTTTCCGCCCAGTCGTCAAATCCCGCGGTTGTGAGAAGCCGCGCGCGTTCCGTGCGGAGCCTGGTGGAAGCCGATGGCTCCCGCTCGACCGGAGCCCGGCGCTCACCGAACGCGATACCGTTCAGAAACTCGACGACTTTTTCCGACGGGGTCGCCGCCACCAGTTTCGCCTCCGCGAGGCGCTGTCGCGCCAGCATCGCATAGTAGTAATTCGGATAAAGCTCGGCAATTTTTGTGAAGTAGGCCCGCGCGGCCCGAAAATCTTTCCGTGCTTCGCTCAGCCGGCCCAGGAAATACATGGCGGCGCTCGATTTCACGTCGGTGGGGTACCGGCTCACGTGCTCGCGCAAAAGTTCGTCGGCGTCGTCGCGGCGTTGGATATAAGCGCTCCACGCAACTTTCCAGTGACAGTAAGGGGCCACGGCGTCGGATGGAAATTTTTCGTAGACCGCTTTGTAAAGCGGTTCGTACACATCGGCGCGATTCCGCAGCAGGAAACTGTTCGCGGCGGAAACCAGGCTCTTCAGCCGCCACTGAGACTCCGGATAGTCGCGGCCAAGCCGGCTGACGGTCACGAGCATGGCGTCGTGATCATCTAATTTTCGGTGGCACTCGGCGACGTAGTGAAGGCGCTCGGCTTCGGCTTCGGAACGGGCGAGGTCGAGCGATTCGAAATAACGCAGTGCGGCGCGGACGTCTCCGTCCAGATATTGCGCCACGCCTACGCGAACGCGAGCCTGGTCGCGCTCGAGTCCGGCGAGCTGCGGGATGATCGACGTAAACTCCTGGCGGGCCCGCGCGTAATCGCGTACAGTGAGCCAGCGGTCACCGCGCTCGAGCATTTGCGCCGGCGTGGCGGGCGGATACTCGGACCCCATGGCGCCGCGCAAGCTGGAGAGCGCGGCCGCGGCCTGAGCCGCCTGTTCCGTATCGGGGTAACGAAAATAGACCCGCTGATAATAGCCCGCGGCATTCGTGTAGTCGGAGATGGCCGCGTATGCGGTGGCCATCATAAAATCGGCGTCGGGCTGCGGAAGACCGGCGTAACGCTCGCGGAGAATGCGAATGGACTCCGCCGCGTTTTTTGCTGCGAGCGACGCTTTGGCACGGAGCAGTACGGCCTTGTGTGCAAGCGGCGAGGCGCCCGGCAACGCGCCAAACCGCACCAGCTCTTCCGGAACCCCGTCGCCGCTATTCGCCTCGATGCGGGCCAAAGCCAGGTAGTAGAGAACGTAATCTTCGAGCTTCGGCAATCCGGCGGCGGCTGTTTTCAGGGTTTGAATCGCGCGCGGATAATCCTTCTGCTCAATGGAAGTGACGCCGAGAGCGAATTGCGCCAGCGCGCCCGTCTGGTCGTTGCGGTGCGAGGCCGCGAGTTGTTCGAGCTGCGTGCGCCGCGCCACCGAGGGAGTCTCGCGATAGACCTTCACCAGAGAGGCGAGATCCTGGGCCGGCAACTGGAACGCGAGCGCCACTCCGGCGGCCAGCACCAGGCTGCGTTTAATGAAGCGGGCCAGGATAGTTCGGGCCGAGCAAACTGAGATCGTCATTAGCCAGGCTGCGCATCATCTCCAGATGCAAATAGTCCACCATGGTAGGAGACGCGACCATAAACCTTTCTCGAAAGTTTTCGCGCGCGGTATCGATCGGTTGCTTCAGCGCTCCGTAGATGTTTTTCCCGTCACGCCCGGAACGCAACGCCTCGGCTTGCGTCAGCCGCATCTCCGCCACCTGCACGCGGGCGAAACGCTGCGCGGCCAGATGCTTGTGCTGCTCGTCCCGTGACAGATTCCGCCATCCGCTGAGCCCTTGCGGTCCATCGGACGGCACGGAACCCGACTCAGCCGCCGCCGATGCCGCCGCGGCCAGAACGGCTACAGGATCGGACGGTGTCTCGGGTTGCTGCCAAATGCTCGAAACGCTCACGAAACGTTCTTGTTCCGCTGGAGCAACCGGTTGAGCATCTGCGATGGCGGGTTCAGTCGCGCTTGAGGCCGTGAGGTTCTCCAATTGGAGGGCGGTCACTTCCGACAACAGTTCGAGCGGCGGCGAATGCACTGAACCGGCTGCGAAAAGCACGCCGGCCACCTTTTCCCGAACGACAAGCGGAAACAGGTACACCTTCTCTTCCACTTTGTGCCCGCAAAGTTCGACCAGGGGACCCGACAGCTCAGCCGGCGCGCTCATGGCAATGACGGGATCGCGCGTATCAAGAGCGGTAGTAAATGCCGCCGCGCCGTCAATCGCGATCTCGAGCGCGGGTAAATTCTGCCCCGCTTTGCCTTCCCCAGCCTCAACCGCCGCCGGCCGGCGCATGCGTTCAGCGCGCGCCACCCTGCCATCGATCGAAAAGACGACGGCCTGCTCGGAGAACGGGATACTCACATCCAACAGAACGGTATACAACTCGTCCGCGCTCGACGAACGCCGCAGCCGGCGAATGCTCTGATTGAGTTCTTCCGCGAGCGAGCGCCGGCTCTCGGCGACCGCATCGGTCACGGCGCCACGGAGGGCGGCTTCGATGGCCGTGGAGACACGCGATTCCACTTCGGAATCCACGTTCTGTTCCAAATCTTCGACCAGGCGAGTGAAATATTCCTCGCAAACTTTCCGCCAGGAGGCGGTGGGCGCGGCAGGCGTCATTCTTGCGTTCTAGTGTCCATTCTAACAGACTGCCGCGAATGCCCATCCGTTTCGCCGGTCGCCGCATGGTGAACCCGCTCGATTCGTAGCCTTTGGCTCCAGGCATTGCCGGCTTGGCGCGTAATATCGAGTTATGGAAAAACTCCTTTTACAGAAAGTTGCGGTGGTGACCGGGGGGACGCGCGGCATCGGGCGCGCGATTACCGAACGTCTGTTGCGCGAAGGCGCCTCGGTGGTGTTTTGCGGCCGCTCCGAGGACGCCGTCCGCAGCGCCGCCAGGGAATTGGCAAAAGAGGCGGGGGAAAAAGTCTTCGGCGCCGTGGCGGATGTATCCGATCCCCAAGCCGTAAGCCGCCTCTTCGCACAGGTTGACGAGCGGTATGGCGCCTTACACGTCTTAATCAACAATGCAGGAATTGGAATTTTTCGACCTGTAGCGGATCTGACATTGGAAGATTGGCGGCAGACACTCGACTTAAACCTTTCCGGTGTTTTCTATTGCTCACGCGAAGCGTTACAAAGATTTAATAACCGCGGCGGAGGTTACATCATCAACATAAGTAGCCTGGCGGGAAAGAACGCTTTCTCGGGAGGGTCGGCTTACAATGCGTCGAAATTTGGCTTATCCGGTTTTACGGAGGCGATGATGCTCGACACTAGGTACGAAAACGTCCGGGTGAGTGAAATCATGCCCGGCAGCGTGGCCACGGAATTTGGATCGGGCCATTCGGCGTCCCAACAGTGGAAAATCGCGGCTTCGGATGTGGCCGAGGTCGTCGTGGACCTGCTGCGCATGCCCGAACGCACGCTGATCAGCCGGGTAGAAATGAGACCTTCCAAACCAAAGAAATAGGAAGCCTTTAGAATTGGCAAGGCAGTTGCTCATGTGAGGACCGTGAGTCTTTGGGGGCAAGGAACAGAAAGGTGGAGGGGCAATATGGTGAGGCTGAATAAAAAACTTGATCCGACGCAAACTGGTCAGGATGCCGAGAAGCTGTTGACGGACCTGCGCAAGCGGATTGTCGGGCAGGATGAGGCCATCGACCAGATCGTCAACATCTATCAGATGTACCTGGCCGGGATGAGTACGCCATCCCGTCCAATCGGCAACTTTTTGTTCCTGGGGCCAACCGGCTCGGGTAAGACCCGGCTGGTGGAAGCAACGTCGGAGAGCCTGGTGGGCGATGCGCGCGCCATGATCAAGATTGACTGCGCGGAGTTCCAGCACAGCCATGAGATCGCGAAGTTGATCGGTTCGCCTCCTGGATATCTCGGACACCGCGAGACGCATCCTTTACTGAGCCAGGAGGTGCTGAACCAGTACCACACCGAAAGAATGAAGTTGAGTTTCGTGCTGTTCGACGAAATTGAAAAGGCCAGCGACGCTTTATGGAACCTGCTGCTGGGCATCCTGGACAAAGCGACGCTGACGCTGGGGGATAATCGCCGGGTCGACTTCTCCCACACCATGATTTTCATGACCAGCAACCTGGGCGCTTCCGAAATGGGTTCCATTTTGAGACCCAATTTGGGATTCGCGGCCTCCGAGGTCGAGCGTGAGCGTCAGAACGGCACTCTGGACGAAAACACTTCGGGCAAGATCTCCCGGGCAGGCGTCGAAGCGGCACGCCGGAAATTCACGCCGGAGTTCATGAACCGCATCGACAAAGTGGTGGTATTCAAACCGCTCGGCCAAGTGGAACTGCGGAAGATTCTGGGGTTGGAGCTCAATATTCTGCAACAGCGAATCTTCAACTCGTCAACGACTACTCCGTTCGTCTTCTCGCTGACCGAATCGGCGAAGGATCATCTGTTGATTGAAGGCACCGACCTGAAATATGGTGCACGACATCTAAAACGGGCCATCGATCGCGTTCTGGTTCATCCGATGTCGAACCTGATCGCCACCCAGCAGGTAAAGGGCGGGGATCTGATCAAGGTGGACTACGATCCGGATGTCAAACAGATGGCTTTCGCCAAGGAAGCCGAAGACATGCCGGCCTATGCCATGGTGCAAATGATGGAAGCGTCGACGAATCCGCCAGTGGTCAATACCAGCGCCGGCACCGTCACCGAGATCCCGCGGATCGCCGCGCGTGGAAAACGTTCGCTGGCCGGATAACATTTCACCGCGCGTCGGTAATCGGCAACTTGTTATAATCGCGCCTTCTGTCGAACCTTCCCGCTGAAAAACAGCATCCGCGGATGATGCGCGACATGTTCGCCACGATCGCGCCCCGCTACGATTTCATTACACGGGTATTTTCCTATGGCATGGACCGCCGGTGGAAACGCCATGCCGTCGAGTGTGCGGCGCTTCCCGCCGGCGCCACGGTTCTGGATCTGGCTTCGGGAACCGGCGACTTCTCCCGGCTCGTCTCTGAGCGGCATCCGGCTGCGAGAGCAATTGCAGCGGATTTAACCGAGCGCATGCTGCGTCTGGCCGCGTTGCCTGAATGCGTTTGCGCCGATGCGGCGTCCCTGCCCTTCCCCGCAAATTATTTCGACGCAGTTTTTATCGGTTATGGATTGCGGAATTTTCCAACGCTCGAGTGCGTGCTGTGCGAGGTGCGGCGCGTTATGCGTCCCGGGGGCGTTATCGTAAGCCTGGATTTTTTTCTGCCCGAACGCCGCGCGTTGCGCTGGTTTTATCTGTCCTATCTATACGTGCAGGGTGCCGTGTGGGGGCTCTTGCTACACGGACGGCCCCGCATCTACACGTACATTCCGGATTCACTCCGCAGTTTTCTGACGGCAAGCGAATTTTCGGCCTTGCTGCGAAAAGCTGGATTTCCGGACGTGGAAGCGCATACATTCCTGTTCGGCGGTATCGCCCTGCACTGGGCAAAAGCAGCCGCCGACGATATACGATAATGTCGCAATGCAACGCATTCCGGGCGCGGCCGTACTCCTGGTGCAGCTCTGTCTCGGACCGCTCGGCGCGCAAACGGCAAGGAATCGCCCGCCGCTCGAACCCACTCCTTTTTGCCCGCTCCCCCTTACATCCGTTCAACCGCGCGGATGGCTGGAGCGCCAGCTTCGTATTCAAGCGGACGGGCTGAGCGGTCATCTCGATGAATTCTGGCCCGACGTGGGTCCGAACAGCGGATGGCTAGGCGGCAACGGCGAGAGCTGGGAGCGCGGTCCCTATTTTCTGGACGGCCTGATACCGCTGGCTTATCTGCTGAACGATCAGAAACTGATCGCGAAGGCGCGCAAGTGGGTCGACTGGACGCTCGAGCATCAGCGCGTCGACGGTTTCATCGGCCCGGAAAAAAATCAGGACTGGTGGCCCAACATGATCATGCTGAAAGTCCTGACGCAGTATCAGGAGGCCACCGGCGACCCGCGCGTGATTCCGCTCATGCGTCGTTACTTTGCATACCAGGCGCGCACCATGGAATCGCAGCCGCTGAAAGAGAGGGCCATTTTTCGATG
>Ga0070696_100002082_pt1 | contig 13143 bp, 15 predicted proteins | sample KBSK1253metaG_FD_65474 | JGI IMG/M metagenome (GOLD analysis project Ga0070696, IMG submission 65474) | Corn, switchgrass and miscanthus rhizosphere microbial communities from Kellogg Biological Station, Michigan, USA - KBS K1-25-3 metaG | ecosystem: Host-associated > Plants > Roots >... | reverse complement strand
TTCAACCCCGCGTCATAGCGCTGCTTGTGTTCGCGCTTATCCATTGGCTCCTCCGTTTGGGTAAGGCGCGATTATGCATGCTAGATTCCCGTCTTCGATGCTGGCCATCCGCGATATCGACCACCTCGTCCTTCGCTGCCGCGACATGGCGACCATGGAAGCGTTCTACTGCCGCGTGCTGGGCGCCGTGGTCGAGCGGCGCCGGCCCGACCTGGGCCTGCTGCACCTGCGCGCGGGCGCCTCGCAGATCGATCTCGTGTCGATCGACGGCCCGCTCGGCCTGCAGGGCGGCGCCGCGCCGGCCAAAGAGGGACGCAATCTGGATCATTTCTGCCTGAACGTCGAGCCTTTCGACGTCGACGCGATCGTCGCTCACCTCAAGGCGAACGACGTACCGGTGGGCGAGATCAGGGAGCGCTTCGGCGCGAGCGGCACCGGGCTCACGATCTACCTCACGGATCCCGAGGGCAATACGGTCGAGCTGAAGGGCTCGTCGCAGCACGGTCCCGGCGCAAAGAGATGAGAGCCACCACGGCGTTGCGCAAGCTGCTCGAGCGGCCGGGCGCGCTGATGGCGCCGGGGGTTGCCGACGCGTTGACTGCCAGGCTCGTACGCAAGCACGGTTTTGAGGCCCTGTACATGACCGGCGCCGGCACGAGCGCCGTGCGCCTGGGCATGCCCGACGTGGGCCTGCTCACGATGACCGAGATGGTGGACAACGCCGCGCGCATCGCCGACGCGGGCGAGCTGCCGCTGATCGCCGACGCGGACAATGGCTACGGCGGCGTGCTCAACGTGCGGCGCACCGTCCGGGCCTACCAGCGCGCCGGCGCGGCGGGAATTCACATCGAGGACCAGGTGCTGCCCAAGCGCTGCGGCCATCTTGCGGGCAAGCAGCTCGTGCCGGTGGAGGAGATGGAAGCCAAGGTCCGCGCCGCCGCCGACGCGCGGACAGACGACGATTTTCTGTTGATTGCAAGAACAGATGCGATCGCCGTCGAAGGCTTCGAGCCGGCGCTGGAGCGCGCGGCGCGCTACCGCGAGGCCGGCGCCGACGTGCTCTTCGTCGAGGCGCCGGGCGCGGCGGAGCTGCCGAAGATCGCGCCGCGCCTCAAGGCGCCGCTGCTCTACAACATGGCGGCGAGCGGCAAGACGCCGTTCCTCGGCCGCGAGGAGATCGAGCGCCTCGGGTTCAAGATCATCATCTATCCGAACTGGGTCATGCTGGCGGCGATCCGCGCGGCGAGCGAGGTGCTCGCGACGCTCAAAGAAACCGGGACCATTGCCGGCGTGGCGCGCGAAGTGCCGAGCTTCAAGGAATTCTTCGATCTCCTGGGGATGCCCGAGGTGCAGGAGCTCGAGGCGCGCTACGGCGTGGCCGAGAGCTCGCGCGCGAAGTACTAATTCGGGCTCTGACCCCGAATCAGGAACGGCGCGTCGCCCCTCACCGTGGTGCGGTGCATGTGCCGGCGCTGGTTCTCCGGGTACTCGGTGGCGTGGTGCATGACGCGCCGGTTGTCCCAGAACACGAGGTCGTGCAGCCGCCAGGGCCGGTCGTTGGACACGAGCAGGATCTGCGGCGCGTCTTCCAGGTTGAACTGGGCCATCGGGTGGACCTGAAGCGGCCCGAAGCGCGCCGAGAACGCGATGTGCTGCGCGGGCGTGAGGCGCTGGTCGCGGAACACCAGCACGCCGTGCTCGAGATGCGCCTGCCTCACGCGCGCGAACGCCGTCTCGTCGAGCGGCCGCGCGAGGTCGAGGCCGACGACCTCGGCGAAGAAGGTGCTGCCCAGCCGGTTCACCTGGAACATCGGAATTAGAATAGCACCGCCGCCATGGATGCCCCGCGCAGCCTGTTCGACAAGATCTGGGCCCGGCATGTGGTGCTGCGCCGCGAAGGCCAGTGCCTGCTCTACGTCGACCGGCACCTCGTCCACGACGGCTCGTTCCATGCCTTTGCGAACCTCGAGCGCCGCGGCGCGCGGGTGCGCCGGCCGCGGCAGACCTTCGGTACTCCCGATCACTACGTGCCGACGCTCAGCCGCTCACCGGCCGACGCGGCCACGCCCGAGATCCGGCGCATGGTCGAGACGTTCGCCGTGAACGTCACCAAGCATGGGGTGAGCGCGTTCGAGCTGAGCGACGAGCGGCAGGGCATCGTGCATATCGTCGGGCCGGAGCAGGGCATCACGCTGCCCGGCCTGGTCCTGGTGTGCGGTGACAGTCACACCTCGACGCACGGCGCGCTCGGCGCGCTCGCCTTCGGCATCGGGCAGTCCGAGAACGAGCACGTGCTCGCCACGCAGACGCTGTGGCAGGCGCCGCAGAGAACCATGCGCATCTCGGTGGAGGGACGGCGGCCCGACGGCGTGAGCGCCAAGGACGTGATCCTCGCGATCATCGCAAGCATCGGCGCCGGCGGCGCGGTCGGGCACGTGGTCGAGTACGCGGGAAGCGCGATCCGCTCGATGAGCATCGAGGAGCGCCTCACGGTGTGCAACATGTCGATCGAGGCCGGCGCACGGGCCGGCATGGTCGCGCCGGACGACACCACATTCAGCTATTTGGCAGAAAAACCGTTTTCACCCAAGGGCGCGGAGTGGGATCGGGCGTTGAAGTACTGGAAGACGCTGCCGAGCGATTCCGCTGCACGCTTCGATTCGGAAGTGAGTCTGGAAGCGGGCAAGATCGAGCCGATGGTGACCTGGGGAACCAGCCCCGAGAACGCGCTGCCGATCGGTGCCGTGGTGCCGGAAGGCCCGCAGCGCGCCCTCGAATACATGGGCCTCGCGCCGGGCACGCGCCTCGAGGGCCTGAGCGTTGACCGCGTGTTCATCGGCTCGTGCACCAACAGCCGCATCGAGGACCTGCGCGCGGCGGCCGCGGTCGCGCGCGGACGCAAGGCGCGCGTCCCGGCCATGGTGGTGCCCGGATCCGGTCAGGTGAAGAAGCAGGCCGAGGCCGAGGGGCTCGATCGCATCTTCCGCGAAGCGGGCTTCGAGTGGCGCCATGCCGGCTGCTCGATGTGCGTGGGAATGAACGGCGACCTCGGCCGGCCGCAGGAGCGCATCGCCTCGACCTCGAACCGCAACTTCGAGGGCCGCCAGGGCAAGGGCGCGCGCACCCACCTCATGAGCCCGGCGATGGCTGCCGCCGCGGCAGTGGCCGGTTTTTTGACAGACGTCAGAAAGCTGTGATGGCCGAACAGTTCACCAGCCTTACGGCGATCGCGGCGCCCTACGAGCCGCTCAACGTCGACACCGACCAGATCGTCCCGGCGCGCTTTCTCAAGTTCCCGCGCAAGGACGGCTACGGCAAGTTCCTGTTCCACGACGTGCGGGAGGAGCCGGACTTCGTGCTGAACCGCGCGCCTTTCGACCAGGCGCGCATCCTCGTGGCCAACGCCAACTTCGGCTGCGGTTCTTCGCGCGAAGGCGCCGCCTACGCCTTCCACGACGCCGGCTTTCGCGCCGTGATCGCGCCGAGCTTCGGCGACATCTTCTACGCGAACTGCATGAAGAACGGCATCGTGCCGGTTCGCTTGCCGGACAGCGAGTGTGCGTCTTTAAGAAAAATACTTGAGAAAAACCCGGGGACGCAGATTACGGTGGATCTGGTGGCCCAGGAAGTGCGAGAGACGGGCGGCAGGACGCACCGCTTTGCCATCGACGCCTTCTACCGCGAGATGCTGCTCAAAGGCGTCGACGAGCTCGGCCTCACGCTGTCGCTGCTTCCGGAGATCGAAGCCTTCGAGCGTGCCTACGCGCGCGAGGCGCCCTGGGCGGTGCGCTGAGCCTTGAAGGCGTCGAGGATCTCGGCGCCGGTCGCTGGCCACACGCCTGAGTGGCGCATGATGTGCGCGAGCACTTCCTCGAGCGAGCCGATGCGGTAGGGATGCCCGATTACCCATGGGTGCAGCGAGAGCGACATCATGCGTCCGCCCTGCGTCGCGGTCTCGTCGTAGAGCAGCTCGAACTGGTCGATCATCTGGTCGCGCCACTCGTCCTCGTCGTGGCGGTTGCCGATCATGATCTGGGCGTCGTCGATGTCGCCCGAGTGCGGCATCGCCCACAGCGTCCTGCCGCCGGCGCGCATCTCGTAAGGCATGTCGTCGTTGACCCAGTCGCACACGTATTCGATCCCGGCTTCGGCCAGGAGCTCGAGGGTTTGGCTGGACTCCGATTTCGCCGGCGAGAGCCAGCCCCGGACCCGGGGAAGGTGCGACAGCGTCTTCTGGATCAGCGCCCTTTCGTCGGCCATGCCCTCGTAGTGCAGGTGGTCCATGTCGAGGCCGTGCGCAACGATCTCCCAATCCAAAGAAGCAAGCTTTTGAAGTAGAGAAGGGTAACGAACCGCCACTGCGGCATTGGTGGGAACGCTGGCGCGGATGCCGTGGCGCGCGAGGGCCTTCATCACCCGGAAGATGCCGACGCGGTTGCCGTAGTCGCGCAGGGTGTAGTGGCGCAGGTCGGGATAGGCGGTCTGCAGGGCGCCGAGCGGTTTGAAGGGCTGGCCCTTCATGTCGAGCGGGAACCACTGCAACGATACGCTCACCCACAGCGCAAGGCGTGCGCCGCCGGGCCACTTGACCGGCGCTCTTCTCGGAAGAATCGACCAGTCGTAGCGCTCGTGGTCCATGCCACGGCGGCGCTTCGGGTACTTGAGGTAGTCGTCAGAGATCACGCACGGGCTGCGACGCGCGCGCGAAGGCGTCGTAGTAGTTGTCGGCGAAATGCTGCGCGATCTCGCGGCCGGTGGCGAGCCAGACCTGGTCGTGGCCGGTGATGTAGGCGAGCGCGTCCTCGAAAGCCTTGAGGCGGTAGGGCTGGCCGATGAGGTAGGGATGCAGCGGGATGCACATCACGGTGCCCGACTCCGCGCCTTCGGCGTACAGCCGGTCGAACTGGCGCTTCATGATCTCGCCGTAGCGCCGCGGCGTGACCAGGTTGACGCTGAGCGAGATGGCATCGTTCATCTCGAGCGAATAGGGGAGGCTGATCAGGCGCCCCTTCCTCACCTTGACCGGACCGGGCTGGTCGTCGTGGAAGAGATCGCAAACGTAGGTGAGGCCCATCTCGGCGACCAGCTCGAGCGTGCGCTCGGTGTAGGTGAGCGCGGGCGCGAGCCAGCCGTCGAGCTTCTGGCCCGAGTGCCTGCGGATGGTGTCGATGGAGTCCTGGATCAGCGCGCGCTCCTGCTCCTCGCTCATGTTGAAGGTGTAGCGCGTGTTGTAGGTGCCGTGCGAGTAGAGCTCCCAGCCGCGCTTCACGCAGGCTTCGATCACCTCGGGATGGTGATCGCATACCGCGACGTTGAGCGAGACGCTGCCGCGCATGCCGCAGCGGTCCATCGCCTCGGCCATGCGCCAGAAGCCGGCGCGGTTGCCGTAGTCGCGGTAGGAGTAGTTGAGCACGTCGGGCGACGGACGCGCCCAGGAAGCGCGCGCAGGGTTCTTCGGCGGCTCGAGCTCGTAGAACTCGATGTTCGGTGCCACCCAGAACGCGACGCGCGCCCCGTTCGGCCAGTCGATTCTGGGCCTCTCGAGATACGGCAGGTAGTCGTAGAGGCCGGGGTCGCGCTTCACAGCTTCTTCAAGTGTTCCAGTATTTCCTGAACTGAAAGAACATCAGCGTATTTCAGCGCCATGTCGTAGAGGTTGGCGAAGTGCGGGCTCTCGTGCTTGTCCGCGACGCATTCCTCGGCGACGATGGTGCGGTAGCTGCGCGAAAGGCTGTCCACCACCGTAGCGCGCACGCAGCCCGAGGTCGAGCCGCCGGTCACCACGATGGTGTCGACGCCGTGGTAGTTGAACACCGAGGCGAGGTTGGTCTCGTGGAACGCCGAGGCCATGCGCTTGTTGACGACGAGGTCGCGCTTGCGGTCGACGTCCAGCCGGTCGTCGAGCTCCGCGCGGCGCGAGCCGACCTTGATGTTCTGCAGCGAGTCGGGCGTGTTCGTGCGCGTGCCCCAGACGCCGGCGTCCTCGCCCGAGTCCATGTAGGCGACGTAGGTCCACACCACCGGCAGGCCCCGGGCGCGGAAGGCGGCGGCGAGCTGGTTCACGTAGTCGAGCTGCTTCGGATCGCTCTGGTAGGCGGTGACGAATTCGCCGACCAGGGTGTAGGCCTTCTGCAGGTCGATGTTGACGAGCGCGGGCCGGCGGCCGAAGCCGAAGCGCTTGCGCGTCGGGTTGGCCTTCACCTCCTGGTAGAGCTGGCGCGCGGTCTTGTCCGACGCTTCCATCAGGCGGTGTCCTGGATCTGCTTGTACGTCCCCGGCCCGAGGATCTCGTTCGCCAGCCGCTCGGCGGTGGGTGCGGTCATCCTGCGCAGCTCCGCCTCCGGCAGCGTGACCACGGTGCCCGCGCCCGCGAGCTCCTCCCACTTCTTGTAGTCGGCGTCCAGGCGCTGCTTGAGCACGGGATACCACTTCTTCGCCTCGAGCTCGAAGAAGAGCTCCTGCATCATCTTGCGCTGCTCGGGCTTGAAGCGGTTCCAGGTGCGCTGCGCGATGACCACCTTGTCGAAGCCCAGCCCGAAGTCGTTGCGGATCCAGTGCTTCACCACCTCGAAGTACTTCATCGTGATGATGAGCGTGTTCAGCGTCACCTGGCCGTCGACCACGCCCTGCTGCAGGGCGGTGTAGACCTCGTTGAACGCCATCGGCACGGGATTCGCCCCGATTGCCTTGATGCTCTCGATCACGCCCTCGATCGAGCCGCCGCGCACCTTCAGGTTCTTGACGTCGGCCCACGAGCCGGGCTTGGGCTTGGTCTGCAGGCCGAACGAGCCGGCGCGCCCGAGGCCCAGCATGTGGACCTTGTACTTGGCCTCGAAGGCCTTCTGCAGCTTGTCGCGCAGCGGGCCGTTGATGACGCGCGCCGCGTGCTCGTAGTCGCGGAACAGACCCACCGTGTAGAAGAGATCGAACTCGCGCATCCCGGTGAAGGCGCCGTGGTAGCCGTCGAGCGTGCCGAGCGAGACGCCGTTCAGGAGCGTCTGCTCGCCGCCGAGCGTGCCCCAGAAGGTCTCGCACACGATCTCGCCGTTGCTGCGCTTGCGCACTTCTTCCCAGAATTCCTGCATCACGATATTGGCGAGGTAGCCCGAGTTGCTCGCGTTGGAGTAGCGCAGCTTGACCTGGGCGCGTGCCGGCCTGGACAGCCCCACCTGGGAGACGATCGCCGCCGCGCCGAGCGCTTTCAATGCCTGTCTTCGCTTCATGGGAGCTCCCTATTTCGCTGGATAGAAGAGTTGGGGAACGAACAGCGTCAGTGAGGGAATGTACGTGATCAGGAGCAGCACCGCCAGAAGCGCCCAGAGGTAGGGCACGCAGGCGCGGAAGATGCGGATCACGTCGACCCCGGAGATCGCCGAGAGCACCATCAGATTGAGCCCGATCGGCGGCGTGATCATGCCGATCATCAGGTTCAGGGTCATGACCACGGCGAACTGGACCTCGCTCACGCCCATGCTCGCGAGCCAGGGAAACACGATCGGCGCGAGGATGAAGATGATCGGCACCAGCTCCATGAACATGCCGAGCACCAGCATGAGCAGGTTGATGAGGAACAGCACCACGTAGACGTTGCTCGACAGCGCGAGCATCGACGAGGTGAGCAGCTCCCCGAGGTGCTCCTGCACCGCGAGCCAGGCGAAGATCTGCGAGGCCGCGACGGTCAGCATGACGAGCGCCGAGCCGATCGCCGCGGTGCCGGCGGCGTCGATCAGCGCGGCGAGCGAGGTGTTGCGGTAGACAACGACGCCCAGGAACAGCGTGTAGCCGACCGCGATCGCCGCCGACTCGGTCGGCGTGGCAATCCCGGCGACGATGCTGCCGACGATCAGGGCTGGAGCGATGAGCGGCAGCAGCCCGTCGCGCAGGGCATGTGCTTTCTCGGCGCGGGTCGCGCGCGGCTCGCGCGGGTAGTCGCGCTTCTTGCACACCCACCAGGTCACGCCGAACATGAACGCCGACATCAGGATCCCCGGCACCACGCCGGCGAGAAACAGCTGCCCCACTGAGAGGTTGACGATCGAGGCGAGCAGCAGGAACACGATCGAGGGCGGGATGATCGGGCCGACCGTGGCGGCGCAGGCGATCACGGCGCAGGCGAACTCCTCCGGAAAGCGCCGCTTCTTCATCTCGGGCACCAGCACGGTGCCGGTGGCCGCGGCGTCGGCCACCGCCGAGCCCGAGATGCCCGACATGAGGAAATTGGCGACCACGCCGACGTTGGCGAGGCCGCCGTGCGTGTGGCCGACGAGCGCCGCGGCCACGCGCACCAGCCGCTGCGTGACGCCGCACACGTTCATGAGCTCGCCGGCAAAGATGAAAAGCGGCACCGACACCAGCACGAAGCTGTCCAGGCCGACGGTCATCTGCTGGGCGAACAGCGCGAAGCTGGTCGGGTTGTCGGTGAGCTGCGAGAGCGCAATGTAGAAGAAGCAGGCGAGGGCGATGGCCCAGGCGATCTCCATGCCGAGCAGGGTGAACACGAGCAGCACCACCACCATCGCCGCGAGCATCATGCTCGCTTTTCCGTGTACCCCCGCCAGCTGCGCAGCACGAGGCGCAGCTGATAGAGGCCGATCAGCAGGCAGCCCGCGGAAAGCGGCCAGTAGCGCACCGCGTCGGGCCATTGCGTGGCGAGCATGCGCGAGCCGCGGTTGAGCTCGATCACCGGGATGTTGTGCCAGAAGAGGAAGCCGAGCATGACGAAGATCGACAGATGCATGAAGAGCTCGAGCCACAGCCGTCCCAAAGGCGGCAGCTTTTCCAGGAGAAAGGTGACGCGCAGGCTCTGGCCGCGCCTGACCGCCACGGCGACGGCAAGATAGGTGACCCAGAGAAACAGCACGCGCGGCACTTCCTCGGACCAGATCGGCGCGGCGTTGAAGAAGTAGCGCGCCACCACCGCGTACAGGATTACGCCGGTGAGCGCGAGCATGAGCAGCGCCGAAGCGTAGTAGAGCGCAGCCTCGAGCGCCCTATCGAGTCTTTTCATCGCTTGCGATTATGCTATGTCCGTGGCGCGCGTCATCGCGGTCGGCTTTCTCGTGCTCTTCGTGAGCGGCGGCGCGCGCTTCGCCATCGGGCTCATCTTCAAGCCGATGGTGGAGGAGCTCGGCTGGGCCCGCGGCGAGCTCGGCATGGCCGTGGGCCTCTACCTGGTGGTCTCGGCCTTCGCCACCTTCATCGCCGGGCACCTCGCCGACCGGCTGGACGCGCGCGCGCTGCTCGCGGCCGGCACCGTGCTTGGCGGCGTCGGCCTCGCGCTCATGACCCTGGTGTCGGCGCCGTGGCACGCGATGCTGCTCTATGGAGTGCTGTTCGCCGTCGGGAACGGCACCGCCTCGCTCACCACGGTCGGGGTGATGGTCACGCGCTCGGCGCCGCGGCGCGCCGGGCTCGCCAACGCGACCGTGATCTCCGGAACCAGCGTCGGCCAGCTGGTGATGATCGCGGCGCTCGCGGCGGTGCTCGCCGAGATCGGCTGGCGGGCGGTGTTCGTCTGGCTCGCCGCGGCCCACCTCGCGCTGCTGCCGCTGCTCGCGCCCGCGCTTCCCGGCAGCCGGCCGCTCGAGGGGGCGGCCGGCGCGCGCGCCGGGCTGAGCCTGGGCGCGGCGGCGCGCACGCCGCGCTTCTGGCTCCTCCTCGCCCTGTATGCCATCTGCGGCCTGGACGATTTCTTCGTCGCCACCCATGTGGTGGCGTTCGCCCAGGACCGTGGCGTGAATGCGCTCCTCGCAGGCAACCTGCTCGCGCTGATGGGATTGACCGCGCTCGCCGGCGTGCTCGCGGCCGGAGCGCTCAGCGACCGCCTGGGCCCGGTGCGCGCCACCGCCATCGCATTCGGCGCGCGCATCGCGGTGTTCGGGCTGATCACGCTGGAGCAGTCGCCGCTCTCCATCGCCATCTTCGCGCTGGTGTTCGGCGCCACGTTTCTCGTGACGGCGCCGCTCACGGTGCTGTTCGTGCGCGAGCACTTCGGCGCCCGGCACCTGGGCGCGCTCACCGGGCTCATCACCATGGTGCACCAGATCTTCGGCGGCATCGGCGCCTACGGCGGCGCGCTGGTGTTCGACTACAGCGGCAGCTACGACGCCGCGTTCATCGCGCTGCTCGTGGCGTCGGCAGTTGGACTCGTCCTTGCGCTCATGCTAAGGGGTGCTACTTCTTCTGCATCCGCAGGATCCAGTCCTTGAAGCCCAGCAGGAGCTCGGTCAGGAACTTGCGCGTGGTCTCGTCGGTGAGCCTGCCATCGCTGAACTTCGAAGGCGCGTTGCCGATGAACACTTCGGGCCGCGGCAGGGGGAAGGCCCAGATCTGCGACAGGATCCGGCGCAGGTCGTACTGAACGCGCGCGCCGCCGAGCGGCCCCGGGGAGCAGGAGAAGATCGCCACGGGCTTGTCCTGGAACACCTGGTTCGGCGCGCGCGAGCCCCAGTCGATGGCGTTCTTGAGCGGCGCGGAGACCGAGAAGTTGTACTCGGGGCTCGCGAGCAGCAGGCCGTCGGCGCCCGCGATCGCGCCGCGCAGCCGCTTCACCGGCTCGGGCATGCCGGCATCGAACACGTCCTGGTTGTACATCGGGATGTCGGCGATGCTCGCGATCTCGAGCGTCATGCCCTGCGGCAGGAGCTCGCTGCAGGCGCGCAGCGCCGCCATGTTAAGCGACGCCTTGCGCAGGCTGCCGCAGATGCCGAGTACTTTCAGATCCGCCACGGGCTCCCCAATTCTTGAAAGCGAAAAGTGTACGGCGAAATGGTCGCTAAACCTTCTCGCCGGCGCTCCGATAGGCGGAATAGACGTGGTCGAACACCGTGGCCGCGGCCAGAGCGAGCTCGTCGTCGCTGCGCGCGTTGCCGCGCGCGCCCTTCAGCACCATCTCGAGGCCGCCGGCATCGGCCACCGGCACGCCGCCGATGTCGAGGAAATGGATCGCCGCGGCGAGCCGGCTCAGCGCCGCGTCGCGCTCGAGCCCGAAGCTCTCGAGCAGCACTTCGAAGGTGACCCGGTTGCCCACGTGGGTGAACTCTGCGCCGTCGAAGTCGAATCCCACGGCGCCCCTGGGGCGGTCTCTCGGCCGCTCGATCCAGCTGAAGCGCGCGCCGTGGTCGACGAAGCGCTTGATGAGCCAGGCGCTCGCCAGCCGGTCGATCCAGGGATTCTTGCGCGTGGCCCACACGCGGCGCTGATACTTCGAGGCGTCGAGCCGCCTGACCCGCGCCCTGGCGCTGCGCGGTTCACCCACAGAGGAATGCCCGCGCAGGGCGCCTTCCAGGCCTGCCATGGCCTCCCGTGCCTGCCGGCTCGCCTCGCCAGGATAGAAGTCCGTCCTGGCGAGGTCTTCGAGCGATCGGCGCAGGCGCCTCGCCAGCGTCTCTGCGCGCGGCGCTGCGAGGCGGCCAGCCGCCTTCTGCGCTGCGCCGATCCGGGCAATCAGCGAGGCGTAGGCGCTTGTCCGGTCGAAGAGCTTGCGGACCTGACCCGATTGGGCGGCGCTGCGGAGGGTGAGCTCGACCGTCATGGCGAAGCCGCCGGCTTCCTTGACCTGCGCTTCCAGCCCGGCCAGCCGGGAAGCCTCCGGAGCCTCCTTGGGAAGCAGATAGACGCCGTCGCGCAGCACGCCGCATCCCAGGCCGAGCAGGGCACGCCAGATCCGCATCCGCACCGTCTTGCCCTTCGATGGCAGGCTCAGCACCAGTGCGGCAAACGTCTCAGCAGGCGGCATATAGCACCGTAGGCATGTAGCATATGCTACACGAATGTAGTAACAGCTACTTGACAAACTGAAAATCGGGTCGTAGAGTGCCGCCGTGTGAGCCGCGAATCGGTCGCGGCCCAGCCGGGTCAGCAGGCAGCCACCCGGTCCGCAAAGACGGTTCCAGGTCTCAAGCGCTGCTCCGCACCCTTCGGGGAAGGAGCATGCATGGCCAACGGAATCGCAGCAGCCACTCTTCTGCTCTCGCGTAGCGACGTCGAGCGGCTCCTGGCGCCCAGCGCTTGCATCGAAGCCGTCGAGGCCGCGTTTCGCCAGCTCGGGCAGGGCAAGGCGCCAGCGCCGGGGATTCTCGGTTTGCACGCGGAAGAGGGAAGCTTCCACGTCAAGGCGGCGCGGCTCGCGCTCGAGCGGCCCTACTTCGCCGCCAAGCTCAACGCGAACTTCCCGCACAACGGCGCGCGCTACGGCCTGCCGACCATCCAGGGCGTTGTCGTCCTGTTCGATGCCGGGAACGGCGCGCCGCTCGCGATGATGGACTCGATGTCGATCACGGCGCTGCGCACCGCGGCGGCGAGCGCAGTGGCGGCGAAATACCTCGCGCCCGAGCGTTGCGAAGCCGCGCTGATCTGCGGTTGCGGCGCACAGGCGTCTGCGCAATTGCGCGCGCTGCTGTGCATCCGCAGGCCGGCCCGCGTCTACGTTTACGACCAGGATAGCGCGAAGGCGCGCCAATTCGCAGCCAGCCAGGAAGCGGAGCTCCCGATCGAGGTAAGTGCGGTCCCGGACCTTCGCGAGGCCGCCGCCGCCAGCCGCATCATCGTGACCTGCACCACCGCGCGCCGATGGTTCCTCGCGCGCGACATGGTGCGCCCGGGCACGTTCGTGGCTGCTGTCGGCGCCGACAACGAGAACAAGCAGGAGATCGATCCGCTGCTCATGGCCCAGGCCACGGTGGTGACCGACCTCACCGAGCAGGCCTGCGCGATCGGCGACCTGCACCACGCCATCGACGCCGGCGCCCTGTCGCGCGCCGACGTGCACGCCGAGCTCGGCGAGGTCGTCGCCGGCACAAAGCGCGGCCGCACGCACGGCGAGGAAATCATCGTCTTCGATTCCACCGGCACCGGGCTGCAGGACGTCGCTGCCGCGGCTAGCGTCTATCGCCGCGCGCTCGAGCAGCACACCGGCATTGCCTTCTCCCTTTGCGACTGAGGACGCGTCCATGAACGAAATCAACCGCAGGCGGCTCGAGGTCACGAGCGCCTTCCTCAAGATCGGCGCTCTGGGCTTCGGCGCGCCGGCGATCTGGGGGCTGATCCAGGCCGAGGTGCAGGAGCGGCGCGCCTGGCTCTCGAAGGAGCGCTTCCTCGAAGGCATGGCGCTCGTAAACGCGCTGCCCGGCGCGCCGGCCATGC
>Ga0070696_100002081_pt1 | contig 13143 bp, 10 predicted proteins | sample KBSK1253metaG_FD_65474 | JGI IMG/M metagenome (GOLD analysis project Ga0070696, IMG submission 65474) | Corn, switchgrass and miscanthus rhizosphere microbial communities from Kellogg Biological Station, Michigan, USA - KBS K1-25-3 metaG | ecosystem: Host-associated > Plants > Roots >... | reverse complement strand
TGCGTTGATCCGACGCCTCCGCTCGCGCGTCGGGGTCCTGAACCTGCCGGAGCTGCTCGACGAGACGCTCGAGGCGTCCGGCTACCGGGCGATGCTCGCCGACGGATCGGAGGACGGCGAGGAACGCTGGGCGAACCTGCTCGAGCTCCGAGCTGTCACGACCCGCTATGACGATCTGTCACCCGACGACGCCCTGGACCGGCTCCTCGAGGAGACCGCGCTCGTCGCCGACCAGGACTCGTACGAGGGCGACGCCGACGCGGCGACCCTGATCACCCTCCACGCGGCGAAAGGCCTGGAGTTCCCCGTGGTGTTCATCGCGGGGCTGGAGGAAGGGGTGTTCCCGCACAGCCGGGCGCTCGACGACGAGAAGGAGCTCGAGGAGGAGCGGCGTCTGGCGTACGTCGGGATGACGCGGGCCATGCGCCGGCTGTACCTGTCCCACGCCTGGCGACGGGCGACGTGGGGGATGGGCCAGGCGTCGCTGCCCTCGCGGTTCCTGCTCGAGATCCCGGCCGAGCTGATGATCGGGCCCGACCTGTCGACGGGCGCGGCGGGCCTCGACGTCGACCTCGATCTCGCGTTCGGCGCACGCGGGACGACGCGGTTCGGGCGGCCCCTGGGGCGCGGCACTGCCGAGCGCTCCGTGCCCGCGTACCGCCAGGGGAGCGGCGTGCCCGGTGCTCCGCGCGACGGCGAGGCATTCCGTCCCAGCCGCGATCTCGCGGCCAAGCGCGAGGCGTTCGAAGCCGGCGCGCCGTCGGGATCGCTGGTGCGCCAAGGGAGCGGCGCGGCGGCGGGTGGAGCTGCTCGTCCGCCTCGGGCGCTCATCCCGGGCGAGCGCCAGTACCGTGACGGCGACCGGGTCCGCCACGCCCGATGGGGTGACGGGATCGTCGTCACGAGCAAGCTCACGCGCAGCGACGAGGAGATCACGGTCGCGTTCAAGGACCCGGCCGTCGGCCGCAAGACGATGCTCGCAAGCCTCGCGAACCTCGATCTCGTCGGCTAGGCTCGCCGCCATGACGCTCGCCGACGCGTCCGTCGACCTCGATCGGATCGTCCGCCTCGCGGACTTCGAGCCCCTTGCCCGGGCCGTATTGGAACCGGCCGCCTACGACTACATCGCGGGCGGCTCGTGGGACGAGGACTCGCTGGCCGAGAACGAGGGGGCCTGGCGGCGCCGAAGACTCCGCCCGCGGGTTCTCGCGGACGTCGCCGACGTGACGACCGCGTCCACGCTGATCGGCGTGTCGAGCTCGCTACCCGTCGCCATCGCCCCGATGGCCACGCATGGCCTGGCTCACCCGGATGGGGAGCTGGCGACCGCCCGCGCAGCGGCGGCCTCGGGCATCCCGTTCATCCTCTCGACGGTGTCGAGCCGCACGATCGAGGAGGTCGCCGAGGCGATCCCGGACGCGACTCGCTGGTTCCAGCTCTACGCCCAGGCGGAGCCGCGACGAACGCGGCGTCTCGTTGAGCGGGCCGTGGCCGCGGGCTTCGGCGCGATCGTCCTGACCGTCGACCTGCCGGTGCTCGGATACCGCGAGCGCGACCGCCGGAACGCATTCATCCCCGGGCCGTTCGGCAACTTCGCGGACGCCGCCGATGAGCCGGACGAGGGCGTCGACTGGCTGTCGCGGAGCCTGACGTGGGAGGACCTGGCGACCATTCGCGGCTGGACGCCCGGCCTGCCGCTCGTGCTCAAGGGCATCCTCGGGGCGGAGGACGCCCGACTCGCCGTCGAGCACGGCGTCGACGCGATCGTCGTCTCGAACCACGGCGCCCGCCAGCTGGATCGTGTCGCGGCACCCGTTGATGTCCTCGAGGAGGTTGTCGACGCCGCCGGTGGCCGAACGGAGATCTGGGTCGACGGCGGCGTTCGGCGGGGCCTCGACGTGGCGATCGCCCTCGCCCTGGGCGCCCGCGGCGTCCTCATCGGCCGGCCGGCCCTCTGGGCGCTCGCGACGAGCGGCCAGGCGGGAGTCGAGCGGGCGATCGCGATCCTTCGCGCGGAGCTCGAGATCACGCTGGCGCTCCTCGGGGCCCCGACCGTCGCGGACGTCACGCGGGCACACGTGGCCCCCGTCGCGCGCGGCTCCGCTTAGCGGGCCTGCGACACCGCCGCGCGCGGTGGACGAGTGAGCTGCTCGAGGTGCTCGTCGTAGTGCTCGTCGCCGTTGCCGCGGAACCAGCCGGCGAGGGGATCGCCGTCGGTCCAGGCGAAGTGCGATCCGTCGAACAGCTCTTCGTCCGAAGCGTCGTCGATCGCCGCGAGCAGCGCCCGGTACGCCTCGGCCTCGCTGGTGCGGACCTCCGCGAGCGCGCGATCGCGATCGCGGGCGTGGAATCGGGCGTTGAGCTCGTCGGTCTCGATCGTATCGTCGCTGAGGTCGCCGCTCCGGAGGCCATTGAGCAGGCCGACGACTCGCCGCTCCCACGCCTCGAGGTGCGCGAGAACGTCCTTGCGCGTCCACTCGTCGTCGACGCGATCCAGCATCGCGGCGTCGTCGTAGCGGGCGAGGGCGGCGTCCAGGCGAGCGCGGCCGGCCTCGATCGCAGCGCGCAGGCTCGAGCGGTCCATGGCGCGATGATCCGCGCCGACCGCGTCAGGGCCTGTCACGTTTCGATCCGTTCGAACGAGATCGCGACGGCCATCCGCATCGTCTCGCTCGGCGGCAGCAGCGCCAGCGCCCCGGGCTCGCCGGCGATGAGCCGGCGGATCCCAGCCGGGGCGTGCGTCTGCGGCTCGACGGCGACGGCATCGATCTCGGCGGGGCTCGCGGCCACGACGTAGCCGATCGTCGACGACGCTTCAAGCGTCGCCCGGATCCCGAAGTCAGGCCACTGAAGGACGACCGGGGGCGACGAAAGGTCCGTCCAGGTCGCGTCGAGGCCATTGGGGAGGGGAGCCAGCACCCGCCGATCCAGGTCGCCGAAGACCGGCGCCGGCTCTGGCGAGCTCGCGACGTTCGAGCCGTGGCTTGACGCCGCGGCGATGGCCACCTCGACCGGCCGCCGGAACCACGGATGGATGCCCACCCCGGCCGGCATCGGCGCGTCCGACAGGTTCGTCAGCGCCAGCTCGAGGTCGAAGCGCCGGTCGGAAGCCGCGATCCGCTGCTCCACGGCGTACCGCCACGGCCAGCCGGCGCCGCCGGACTCGATCCGCCACGCGCCGTCGCCGAGGGGCGCCCAGGCGGCCGCCGAGACCTGGCCGTGAATCGCGGTGCCATCGGGGAATGTCGCAGGCAGGTCCAGCTCGCGACCGGCGACCCGGGTCCGGCCGGCTGCGATCCGGTTGCACCACGGCGCCATCGGGTACGAACCCCAGAAATAGGGATCGCGGCGATGGTGGTCCGGTGACGCGGGCGTGCGGATGAGGTCGTGTCCGTCGACGCGAAGGCGATGAAGACGCGCGCCGAACCCCGGCAGGACCTCGACCTCGACCGCGCCCTCGCCGACCCGGGCGATCTCGAGCGTCGCGCTCACGCCGGCCTGACCGTCATCGCCCGGTCCGGCCGGAACAGGAACGGTGGGAGGAAGGCCGGGATGTTCGAGAAGGGCAGGACGTCGGGGTGGAGGTCGATGCCGAGGGCGTCGGCCATGAACGCCCGCCGAGCCCCGATCCGCGCCCACGCCTCCGGATAGGCACCGGCGAAGGCCTCGCGCAGCCCCTCGTCGGCGAGCGCGATCCCGTCCTCGATGTTCGTCGTGAAGTACTCAGTGCCGGTCGCCGGGATGATGTCGACCTGGAACGCCATCCCCGAGGCGAGCGGGATCGTCGAGCCGGGCGTGATCGGCGAGTTCACCCATTCGTCGAGGTGGATCTGGTGGCCCGGGTTCAGGAAGATCCCGAAGAACGGGTCGCCGAGCCGCCGCGCCACGATCTCGTGGAGGACGCCCGCCGGGACGCCGACCCGCAGGGCGCCATACCACTCGGCGACGGCGCCGAAGTACGGCCCGACGAGCCGATCCACGTAGTCGCGGATCGGGGCCGGGAGCTCCGCGGCGTCCTCCACGACGAAGCCGGCGCGGCAGTTCAGCGCGCCCCAGATCCCGAACGCCACCGTGAAGCGGTCGCCGCGCTCGATCGGCCGGTCCGCCGGACTGAGGAGACCCAAGGACGCGCGAGGACCGGCCGTCAGCATCAGGTGGCACGACAGCGGCGTCCCGTTCCAGTCGAGGAGCCGGACGGCCTCGCGCTCCGTCATCCCGGGGCGGATGCCTTCGATCACCCGGCGGACGCCGCTCGACGTCTGCGTCGCGGCCCACTCGAAGAACGCGAGCTGGTCGACGTCGTTGATCACTCGCAGCCCATCGGCCGGATCGATCAGGAGGTCGGTCGCGTTTTCGACCAGGCCGTCCGGCCCCACGAGCCGCCGCAGCGCGTCGACGAGGAACGCCGGGACCTCGATCGTGGACCGCGAGGCGTACGTCTTCCAGCCGACGACGCCGACCCGGCCGCCTCTGGCGATCCCCTCGTCCGCGAGCACGTCGGAGAGCGGTCGCGACCGATCGCGGGGCTGGCTCGGCAGGCTGAGGTCCTGGTGGAGCACGCGGCGCATCGGTAGGGGAGCCGCGCCGGCCATCCCGAAGCACTCGTTGCCCACGAGGATCGCCGGGTCGCCGTCGGGCCCGACGACCAGGATCGCCTCCTCGAACCGCGGGTCGAACCCGGTCAGGAACGACAGGGACGCGCTGTGCTCGCGGTCGGCGAACACGACGAGACGGTCGTAGCCGCGGTTTGCCATGCGCGCCCGCAGCGCCTTGATCCGCTCCGGGTACCGGGCCGGCGGCAACTCCGGACGCACCGCCGGCTCGCCGAAGTCCGGGAGGCGCATCTCGGCCAGCCGTGGTTGGGTCGCGCTCATCAACGTGGGTCCTCCGTCACGGGGCGGATGGGGTCCAGGGTCGGGCGATGCCGCTCGCCCGGTCGAGGTCGAGGAACTGATCCGCCTGAACGTGCATCCACGGCCCCGTGACCGCGTCCGGCCAGAGCACGCGGAGGTCGGCCTCGCTCGCCGGGCCGAGCCCGACGTGGATCCAGCCGAGCTGCCCGCCGGCGTGCCCGCCGCCGACCGTGAGCTCGCGGCGGATCGTCGCGTCCCCGATCTTCACCTCGAGCCAGGCGCCGATCGCGTCCACGTTCGGACCGGGCTGATGCGGTCGGACCTCCAGCCAGTGGGCAGCGGGCGCCGAGGTCGCGTCTCCCGCGCCGGTGTTGCGCCAGGCCCGCGGCGGCGTGCCGAGGTTGACCTCGACGAGATCCAGGAGGCCGTCGAGATTGAAGTCGGCCAATGCGGCGCCACGGCCCAGGTCGTAGCTCAGGATCCCGGCGGCATCCGCGCTCTCCTTGAACGTCCCATCGGCCTGGCCGAGCAGGAGGTTGCTCGGGTCCTTGATCGCGAAGCCCTCCTGCTGGCGGACGTTGCCCTTCGAGATGAAGAGGTCGACGAGCCCGTCGTTGTTGACATCGTCGAACTGGGGATGCCAGGCGGTGGACGGGAGCGGATCGCCGCCCGCGAACGGGCGATCGGCGTTGACGCCGCGCTTCAGCCCGATGTCGCCGTAGCGCGGCTCCCCGGGCCCGCTGGTGAGCGTCTGGAGACGGTTCTCGCCCTGGCTCGTCAAGAAGACCTCGGGGTAGCCGTCGCCGGTCAGGTCGTAGCTCGCGATCCCCATCCCCTCGACGTTCACCCGGACCCAGCCCTCGTCCGCGGTGTAGAGCCGCGGGGCGACGCCGGGATCCATCCGCCAGAGCTGCTCCTCGCCGTCGCTGTAGTAGTGCTGGTCGTTGCTGATCCGGAGGTCGCGCCGGCCCGATCGGTCCCAGTCGGCGAAGATCATCGACAGGGCACAGTAGCCCGGCGTGAGGGCGATCGGGGCGCCGTACCCGGTTCCGGACGACGCAGGACGCACGAGCTGGTTGTCCGAGCAGAGGTGCTGCGGATCGGTCGCCGAGGGGTCGACGTAGTTGCCGAAGGCGAGAGTCGGGAGCTTGGCCGCACCCTCCCAGGTCGCCGCGAAGGCCATGGTCGCCTCCTTTCCGCCGGGCACGGACCAGCGCTCGTTCGCGCGCTCGAAGCGGCAGCTCCCGAGCCCGCGCAGCAGGACGTTCTCGCCGACGCGGAGGACCGCGAGGTCGACGATGCCGTCGCCGTCGATGTCGACCGGATAGGCGCCGGTCACCGCGTCGAGGTCCGTGGCGGCGTCGGGGATCGCGCGGAACCGGAGCGCCCCACCGATGGCGCTGTCGTTGTGGTACAGACCGGCCCGGTTCGCGCCACCCGCGACGTAGGCGTCAGGCCGCCCGTCGCCGTCGCAGTCGAACACGGCGATGCCGCCGCCCGTGAAGTAGGGGAGGGGCCCGTCATACGTCAGGCCGAGGCCGGCGTTCGTCGTCTCCTCGACAAAGTGGGGCGGCCCGAGGGGCGTCGGCGAAGCCCGACCCGCCATGCCGATCGCGGTCAGTCCCGCAGCGGCGACGATCGCCACGGCTCCCAGGACGGCGACCGTCAGCCGGCCGCGGGTCATCCGACGGCGGCTCCCACCGAGGAGCGAGCCGCCCGATCGAGCGCCGCGAGGGTCGCGATTCCCCCACGCGTGAACGCCAGGCTCACGCGCGGCTCGGTCCCGTCCAGGATCGCCGCGTGCAGATCGTCGACCTCGGCGCGGTAGTCGTCGATCGATGCGACGTCGACGATCTCGACCTCGCCCTCCCGAAGGATGGTCATCCGCGGCGGCGGGCCGTCGGGCTCGGGCAGGAACGGATGCTCGATGACGAGCGTGGCCGCGCTGCCGACGATCTCGACCCGTTCCCGGTCGGGGGCTGCAAAGCCGCTCTCGAAGTGGGCAAGGAGCCCGCTCGGGAAGCGGAGCTGGCCGACGAACGTGCGATCCACGCCGAGGTCGTCGAACCGTGCGAACGCCGCGATGTCCTCCGGCTCCTCACCGGCGATCCGCCGCGAGATGCTGACCGGGTAGCAGCCCACGTCCCAGAGCGAGCCGCCGCCGAGGTCCGGGTCGACCCGCGGGTCGTCGGGATGCGTCAGGAAGAACGAGAACGCGCTGCTGACGACCTGCAGGTCCCCGAGCGTCCCGTCCCGGACGATCTCCAGCGCTCGGAGCGTCTGCGGGTGATGGAGGTACATGAACGCCTCGGCCGCGATCCGCCCGGTCCGGGCCGCGGCCGCGATCACCCGGTCGACCTCCTCGACCGTCAGCGCGAACGGCTTCTCGCACAGGACGTGCTTGCCGGCGTCGAGCGCGCGGACCGTCCACTCGGCGTGGAGGCCGTTGGGGAGAGCGATGTAGACGACGTCGACCTCCGGATCGGCGAGCAGGGCCTCGTAGGTGGCGTGGACCACGGCGGCGCCATGCCGGGCAGCGAAGGCGCGGCCGCGCTCGGGATCGCGACTGGCCACGGCCCGGAGGTGGCCGCGCCGATTGTCCGTCAGTGCCCGCGCGATTCGCGGCGCGATCCGGCCGGGACCCAGGATTCCCCAGCGGAGCGACGTCTGCTGCGACGAGCCGGCCGATGCCACGGTGCCCTCCTCTGCCGCGATGCGGGCCGGCGTCGGCCCTGGAGCGGATGCTTCGGCAATCTACACCGCGCCACTCCCGCGGACGCGCGTCAACGTTCGGTCGTCCCGGTGGTACAGTGCCGCCGGTTCCATCGGTCGCCGCCTCGCCGTGAAATTGGCGCCAGATGGCCTTGAGGAGGGTGGTAGCCTAGCGCCGACCCAGCGAGTCGCGCGAGGGCAGTGTCCCCTCGAGGGTTACGTCACCTGAGGAGGAGTGGACCAGATGATCGTTCGCAAGCTGGCGTTCGTCGTCGCCGGCGCCATGTTCATGTTGAGTGCGTGCAGCAGCACGCCCAGCCCCGGCGCCGGTGGGTCCGGCGGAACCGCGACCGGCTGCACCGTCGGCGTGTCGTGGAACAACTACTCGCAGGAGCGCTGGAAGAAGGCCGACGAGCCGGCCATGCAGAAGGCCATCGCGGACAAGGGCGGCAAATACATCCGCGCCGACGCGAACGACAAGGCCGAGCAGCAGACCACCGACATCGCGAACCTGATCAACCAGGGCGCGAAGGTCCTGATCGTCCTCGCCAAGGACTCCGAGGCGATCAAGCCGGCGATCGCGGACGCGACCGCGAAGGGCGTGAAGATCATCGCCTACGACCGCCTGATCGAGGATCCGGCCACCTTCTACATCACGTTCGACAACAAGAAGGTCGGCACGTTGATGGCGGAGACGCTGATCAAGCTCGTGCCGAAGGGCAACTACGCGATCATCCTCGGCGCCGAAACCGACCCGAACTCCGCGTTCCTTCGCTCGGGCATGACCGACGCGGGGATCCCGAAGCTCAACGAGACGAACGCCGCTGGGATCAAGGTCGTGTTCGAGAAGAACACGGACAACTGGGACACCACGAACGCCAAGAACAACATGGAAGCCGCGCTGAACGCGAATCAGAACAAGATCGACGCGGTCTTGTCCGAGAACGACAGCATGGCGACCGGCGTCGTCCAGGCGCTCACCGCGGTCGGCCTGAAGATCCCGGTCACCGGCCAGGACGGCGACACGGCCGCCCTCAACCGGGTCGCCCTGGGCACCCAGGCGGTCTCCGTCTGGAAGAACGCGTTCGCCCTCGGCCAGACCGCGGGTGACGTCGCGATGCAGCTCTGCGGCGGCGCCGCGCTGACCGCCGTCAAGGCACCGAGTGGCCTCCCGGCCGCCGCGGCCCCGGCGTCACTCAACGCCACCCCGTTCACGACCCCCAAGAACAACACCGTCCAGTCCATCATCCTGACGCCGACGGCGATCACGAAGGACAACCTGAAGGACACGATCGACGCCGGTTGGGTGACGAAGGACGCGGTCTGCGCCGGGGTCACGGCTGGGTCGACCCCCGCCTGCAGCTGATCCAATCCGCCTAACGAGCACCACGCGACCTGTCCCGCGGTCCCCGCGGGGCAGGTCGCTTTCGTTCATCCCCTAGCGCGGGCGTTGACGGGCCAGGAGGACTGGGATGACAACAGTGGCCGGGACCGCTCCGGGCGAGTCCGCCCCGAGCGTCGGTGGGCGGATCGGGGCCCTGATCCGGTCGACCGAGGTCGACCTCCGCCAGTTCGGGATGGTGGTGGCGCTCGTCGTCATCTGGATCGGTCTCGGGATCGCCAACCCGAGAATTCTCGACCCCGTCAACTTCATCACGTTCTCCGTCCAGGCCTCGGGCATCGCCGTCCTCGCGACCGGGATGGTCCTGGTGATCGTCTCCCGGAACATCGACCTGTCCGTCGGGGCGGTCGTCGGGTTCATCGGGATGTTCTACGCCGAGTTCATGGCCCACTACCTGCCCGAGACGATCGGCTTCCCGCTCAACCACCCGCTCGTGTGGGTCATCGCGCTGGCCGTCGGCGTTCTCATCGGGATCGCGATCGGGGCGTACCAGGGCTTCCTGATCGCCTACGTCGGAATCCCGTCGTTCGTCGTCACCCTGAGCGGCCTCTTCCTGTTCCGCGGCCTGATCTGGCAGCTGAGCGGTGGGACCACGGTCGCGCCGAACGATCCGACCTTCAACCTGATCGGCGGCGGCCCGCAGGGCTCGCTCGGCGGGATCTGGGCCTGGGCGCTCGGCGTCGTCCTGTCGATCGCTGCCGTCGCCCTCCTCCTCAACGCCCGCCGAACGCGCCGGAAGTACGGCTTCCCGCTTCGGCCGGTGTGGGCGGAGGCGCTGATCGCGGTGGTGTCGGTCGTCGTGATTCTCGCGGGCGTCTACGTGGCCAACTCGTACCACTGGCCGCCCGGCCTCGCCACCCAGTACGCCCAGGCGCATGGGATCAGCGAAGCCAACGGACCGCTCCAGATCGAGTCGGGCATCCCGATCCCGCTGCTGATCGTCATCGGCGTGACGATCTTCATGACGTTCATCTCGACCCGGCGCCGCTTCGGCCGTGACATCTACGCGTACGGCGGCAACCCGGTGGCGGCCGAGCTGGCCGGCATCAACACCCGCTGGACGATCCTCAAGACGTTCGTCCTCATGGGGATCCTCTGCGCGATCAGCGCCGCGATCGCGTCGGCTCGGCTCAACGGCGGAACGCTCGACCTCGGGACGGGGTACGAGCTGTACGTCATCGCCGCGGCCGTGATCGGCGGAACGACGTTCGAGGGCGGAATCGGCTCGATCCCCGGCGCGATCCTGGGAGCCCTGGTCATGCAGTCGATCCAGTACGGCCTGAGCTTCCTCGGCTTCAACTCGCCGCAGATCAACATGGTCCTTGCCGTGGTCCTGATCGTGGTCGTCGGCCTCGATGCCTGGAACCGGCGGCGGGCGCGATGACGATGGAGACGACACCGATGACCCAAGCCGCCGTCAGCCCGCCCCCGGCGATCGCCGCCACGCGTACCGCGCTCGTCGACATGCGGAACATCAACGTCGCGTTCGGCGGCGTCCACGCCGTCCGGAACGTCTCGATCGACCTGTACCCCGGCGAGGTCGTCGGTCTCGTCGGTGGCAACGGGGCCGGCAAGTCGACCCTCACGAAGGTCCTCTCCGGCGCCCAGGTTGCCGATTCGGGCGAGATCTTGGTCGACGGCCAGAAGGCGACGATCACGAATCCGCGAGATGCCAAGGTCTACGGCATCGAGTGCATCTACCAGACGCTCGCCCTCGCCGACAACCTCGACGCGCCCGCGAACCTCTTCCTCGGGCGCGAGCTGACGACCCGGATCGGGAATCTCGACGACGACCGGATGGAGGACGCGGCCCGGAAGGTGATGGGTCGCCTGAACCCGAACTTCCAGCGGTTCACGACGCCCGTGAAGTCGCTCTCCGGCGGCCAGCGCCAGGCGGTGGCGATCGCCCGCGCCGTCTACTTCAACGCGAAGATCCTGATCATGGACGAGCCGACCGCGGCCCTCGGCCCGGCGGAGACCGCCCAGGTCCGGAACCTCGTGCGGCAGCTGAAGGCCGATGGCATCGGGATCTTTCTGATCAGTCACGACATCCACGACGTGTACGACCTGGCGGACCGCGTCAGCGTCATGTACCACGGCCAGATCGTCGACACGGTGAACAAGCACGAAGTGTCGACCGACGACATCCTCGGGATGATCATCCTGGGCAAGAAGCCCGGCGAGGTCACCCAGAAGGAGATGGAGGCGCTGGAGCTGCGCGGCTGAGCTTCACAGGGACTCCCGCCGCCCGGCGCGTCAGGATTGGCCGGGCTCGATCGGCGATCGTTCGACGAGCACGCCCGCGATCGGTGTTGCCGTGCATGCCTCGCCGCAGGGGGCGTCCCAGAACGCGACGGTGATCGGGATGTCGGCGCGGTCGACGAGGTAGCTCAAGGTCGCGTTCACGGTCCTGCCCGCCCCGATCGGTCCACGCGCGGTCTCCAACTCGATCCGCGCGCAGCCCGTGTCGAGACTCGCGGGCTCCCAGCCGGCGACCCGGTACGAGTAGGCCCGATCGGTGCCGTTCGTGATGGCGATCGTCGCGCGATCGCGCGACACCACCGTGATGCCCGGGATCCCGTCCAGCGAGAAGGGGAGCCGCAGTGGCGCCTCGCACGTCGATGAAGGGGCGGACATCGAACGCGGTGCGTTGTTCAGTGGCGCCGTGACGCTCGCGGGCGGGGTGCTGCCGCAGCCGGCAATCAGGCCGAGAGCGATCCCGAGCAGGAGGCGTCGCATCGGACCGGCCCCCTCCCGTTCAGCTCGCGTGAAACGTCGGCACGAGAGCGGGGTACAGCTCGCGGTAGCGGGCGTGCGCCGCCGCGTACGCGGCGGCGTCCGGCCCAGGTGACGCCGCCGCAGAGGTCGTGATCCAGCTGCGCGTCGCGACCGGGACGGTCGCGAACCAGCCGGCACCCACCGCAGCGAGAATGCCCGCGCCGGACGCGGCGCCCTCGGTCGTCGCCACGGTGTCGATCTCGGATCCAAGGACGTCGGCGAGGATCTGCCGCCAGAGCGGGCTGGCCGTACCCCCGCCGGACGCTCGGATCCGGGTCGGCGGTGGCATGCCGGCCGCGGTCATCAGATCGAGCCCGTCGCGGAGCCCGAAGGCGACGCCTTCCATGACGGCCCGGGCGAGATGCCGGCGTTCGTGGCCCACCGTGAGCCCGACGAACGCGCCTCGGGCCAGCGGGTCCGGGTGCGGGCTGCGCTCGCCGGTGAGGTAGGGGAGGAACAGGAGACCGTCGCTGCCCGCCGGCGCGGTCGCCGCTTCGTCTGACAGCGCCCCGTACGCGACACCCGGCGCGAGCGTGTCGCGGAACCAGCGCAAGCTGCCGGCCGCTGACAGCATCACCGACATGAGATGCCACCGCCCGGGCACGGCATGGCAGAAGGCGTGGACCCGGCCGCGGGGTTCGACGATCGGGGCGTCCGTCGGCGCGAAGACGACGCCGGAGGTGCCCAGCGACAGGGCGGTCTCGCCCGGCTCGACGGCGCCCACGCCCACCGCGTTCGCCGCCTGGTCGCCGCCGCCCGCCACGACCGGCGTTCCGGCGCGGAGCCCGGTCGCGGCCGCGGCCGCCGGGGTCACGGATCCCGTGATGGCAGGGCCCTCGAACACCGGCGGCAGCCACGCGGCGTCGACTCCGACCGCCTCGACCAGCTCGGGCGACCACGTCCGAGCCGCAAGGTCGAACAGGAGGGTTCCCGCGCCGTCGGCGACGTCGACGGCATGCACCCCGGTCAGCCGGAGGCGGACATAGTCCTTCGGCAGCAGCACATGGGCGACCCGCTGCCAGACCTCCGGCTCGTGGTCCCGAACCCAGACGAGCTTCGGCGCGGTGAAGCCGGTCAGCGCGTCGTTGCCGCTGATCGCGATCAGCCGCTCCGGACCGACCGTCGAACGGATCCAGTCGCACTCAGCCGCGGTCCGCTGATCGTTCCACAGGATCGCGGGTCGCAGGACGCGCTCGGAGGCGTCGAGGAGCGTGAGCCCGTGCATCTGGCCGGTGAGCCCGACGGCAGCCACCTCGTCGCCGCGGACGCCGGCCGAGCCCAGGACGGATCGGATCGCCGCGATCGCCCCATCCCACCAGAGCGCGGGATCCTGCTCGCTCCAGAGCGGCCGGGGAACGTCGTAGCCGTACTCCGCGGTGCCGACGCCGCGGACCGCGC
>Ga0070696_100002080_pt1 | contig 13143 bp, 13 predicted proteins | sample KBSK1253metaG_FD_65474 | JGI IMG/M metagenome (GOLD analysis project Ga0070696, IMG submission 65474) | Corn, switchgrass and miscanthus rhizosphere microbial communities from Kellogg Biological Station, Michigan, USA - KBS K1-25-3 metaG | ecosystem: Host-associated > Plants > Roots >... | reverse complement strand
GCCGGCAGGCCGTAGGCGTCGTAGCCGCCGCGCGCGGCGATGACGACGCCCAGCCGGTCGGCTTCGAGCTCGTCGCCCTTGTCGAGGCCGCGCGAGTACATCTCGGTGCCGAAGGAGACGAGCTTATTGCGCGCCTCCGAATTTACGCTGCTCAGCGCCGCTCCGGCCGCATCGGCCGAGAGGTGCGCGAGCGCGCCCTTCTGGATGGCCTTGAGATGGTGCTTGCGCACGACGTGCACGATCTCGTGCGACAGCACGCCGGCAAGCTCGGCTTCGCTGTGCATCTTCTCGAGCAGCCCGCGGGTGATGAAGATCGTGCCGCCCGGCACGGCGAAGGCGTTGAGCTGCGGCGCGTCCATGACGCCGAAGCGCCAGGGCAGATCCGGGCGCTCGGACTGCGAGGCGAGCCAGCGGCCGACGCTGTTGACGTAGCGCTGAACGCGCAAATCGTTCATCAGCGGCGCCGCGCCCAGCAGGCGCGCCGCGACGTCACGCCCGATGGCGATCTCCTCGTTCTCGTCGATTTCACGCGTCGCCTTGACCACGTTCTTCGCCGTGTCGACCAGCTTGTTGATGTTGAGATCCGGCAGCTTGAACTGCGCCTGCACCGGAGCGGCAACGAGCAGCGCCAGGAGGAGGGCGGTGCGCGTCACTTGGGGTAATCCACCGGGTGCGCCGCGAGCTTGCCCTTCGCCGCGAAGCCGGCGGCGGCGGGACGCGCTACGGCGTACTTCTCCAGCTTCTCGAGCTCGCCCGGATTGGGCTGCGCGTTGGCGAGCTTCTCTTCATCGAGTCCGCGTACCCCGGTGGTCACCTGCGTGCCGCTCGAGCCGGTGCGCGCCACGTTGAATACCTGCGCGATGCCGCTGTCGCCCTTCTTGGCGCTGCCCGGGCCGCCATAGCGCAGCGCAAGCAGCTTCACCCAGCCTTCGCCCGAGGCAGCCTTGACGTGCGTCCAGCCGCCCTGGCGATCGAGCGCTTCCACCGCCGTGTTCTCCGGCAGTTGCGCCACGGTTTGCGCATCGGTCGCGGGCGATTGCTTGAGCTCGGTGGCGCGAATGACCGTCGCCGGCTCGGTCTGGCCGAGCAGCGGGAACAGCAAAGCGGCGAGGAAAAAGAGTCTCACGTCTTGCGGCGCGGTTCGAAGAGCTCCACCTCCTGGGCCCGACCTTTCACCTTATAGGAACCTGCGGGGACAAAGTCAAACGCTTCCCGACAGGCGAGCATCGTTTCCCGCGAGACCAGGATGCGGCGCTTCGCGTCCTTGGTGAGGCCTTCGATACGGCTTGCCAGGTTGACCGTGTCGCCGATCGCCGTGTACTCGCGGCGCCGATCCGAGCCGATCAGGCCGACCACCGCGGGGCCGCTGTGGATGCCGATGCCGACGTCGAAGCTTGCGTCGGCCGCGCCGAGCTCACGCTTGAAGGCCTGCAGCGTATCGGCCATATCAAGTGCGCAGGCCACCGCGCGGCGCGCGTGCTCGGCATCGTCGAGCGGCGCGCCCCACAACGCCATGATGCAGTCGCCGATGAACTTGTCTAATGAGCCGCCGTGGCGGAACACCACGTCGACCTGGCGCGAAAAATAGCTGTTGAGGAGCGCCACCACTTCCGCGGGCGCCTTCTCCTCCGACAGCGTGGTGAAACCGCGAATGTCCGAGAAGAGCACCGATACCTCACGCGTCTGGCCGGCACCTTCCAGCCCGCCGCGCTCGAGGAGCTGCTTCACGACATGCGGATTGACGAAGCGCGAGAACTGGGCGATCGCCTGGCGGCGTGCGTTGCGCTCGCGCAGATAATCCGCGAGCGCGGCCGCGGCGTAGAAGCTCCAGGCGGCGACCAGCGGGGTAAGAACGGGCAGCAGAACCAGACGGCCGGCCGCGGTGTACGACGCAAAAAGGAGCCCCGTCGAGGCAAGCGCGAGCGCCCCGCCGAGCCAGCGCGCGTCGAGCTCCGCGCGAAACCCGGCGAACAGCAACACGATCAGGAGCGCGGCGATCGCTGTGCGCCACCACGGCGAGGCGCGCTCCATATGGCGGCGGTTCTTGAGATTCTCGATCGCCGTGCCGAGAATCTCGGGTCCCGGATGAAGGCTGGTGATCGGCGTGACGCGCAGGTCATGCAGCGCCGTCGCATCAGCGCCGACGATGACGATCTTGCCGGTGAACTCGTCCGTGCGGCGCGTTCGTTTCAGCCGGTTGAAGTCCTGATACACATCGCTGAATGACACTCGCGGGAACGTTCCCGGCCCGCCGCGCCAGGCGAGCACCATGTCGTCGCTCGCGGGCAGCGCATAGCCGAGGTCGGCGGCCACGCGCGCCGGCAGCGACGGAATCTGCCAGCCGCCGATCACCTTGCGCAGCAGGTAGCGGCGGCCGACCCCGTCGCTGTCACCGATGAATTCGATCAGTCCGGCGCGCCACTCTTGCGGCGGGAAAATGAGCGGCGGAATGAGCGCGGCGCGCGCCTGCGGGTCGGCCTTTGCAGGCTGGGCGAGCCCGAGGTGCGCCGCCAAGCTCGCGATCGGAATGCGATCGGATTCCTTCGGCACCGGCAGCTCGAGCAGCGGGAAGTAGGTGTTGCGATGCTTTGCCACGGCTTCGGCAAAGGCGGCATCATCCTGGCGGCGCAGCGCGTCGCGTTCGGCGAAGACGATGTCGAAAACGATGGCGCGCGGCCTTTGTGCGGCGAGGCCCTCGACCAGCTGCGCGTAGACCGCGCGCGACCACGGCCAGCGCCCCGCGTCCTCCTCGATCTCCATCTTCGCCAGGCTCTTCTCATCGATCGCCACCAGCACGATGTCCGGATCGGGCGGCAGCTTCGCCGCCTGCGCCAGTACGAAGCTGTCGAGCAGTCGATTTTCGAGCCCGCGCAGCGCGTGCACCCCCAGGAGCTCGAGCGCAGCCGCGAGCAGCACCGCGCTCGCGAGCAGCGGCAGCGTGCGCTTCATCGGCCGCTCATCACTTCGCGCAGCGCGTGGAACAGATCGATGCTGGCGTCGATCTCGTCGCGGTTGATCGAGACGCTTTCGACGTTGATGCCGAGCGGAATGTCGGCGGCGTACGGCTGGTCGAGGATGCGACGCAGGTTGTCGCGGCAGATCTCGATCGATTTCGCGAGCGGATCGCTGGCGCCGAAAATGGCCCGCTCGGTCTCGGGCGCGACATTCACGCCGAGCCAGCGGAGGAAGGAGAGCGTTTTCTCGCGCCCGCAGGGCGCAAAGGTAAGAACCATGCGGCGCGGCGTGAGCGCAGCGCCGCGGCAGTCGCGCAGATAGTCGCGCAGCAGGCGCTGGGTCGGCGCGGCGTGGTACACGGTCTGGGAGATGAAGTAGGCGCAGCCTTCCACCGCCTTGGCGAGGAGGCGTGCCGACTCGCTGCGCTCGTCCGTATGGCGCTCGGCGATCGCGACGCCGCCCACCGTGAAGCGCGCGGGGTGCTCGGCGGCAAGGCGCACGGCACGCGACAGCGCGAGCGGGTAGCGCACGCCGGAGGTCGGGCGGCCGACGACCGAGACGACGCGCAAATCGCCCTGCGCCGATTCGACCAGCCACGCCTGCCAGGCGGCTTCCGGCATCGACCCGAGCGCCTTGTAGGTAATCGGCGTGAGGCCGGTGTGCTCGCGCAAAAGCGTGGCATAGCGTCGCGGATCGACGGTGGCGATGAACGGGAACGGGCGCGGCTGGCTGGTGCGACCGGACTCATCCTGGATGTCGTAGACGACGAGGCCGTCGAGCGCGAGCGGCCGCATGCGCGCCGCGAGCTTGTCCGCCGCCTCGTTCACTTGCGCGGCTGTCGCGCCTGCGCGCGGCGGGGTGGTGCCGTAGAGAAAGACCGGCTCGCGCCGGTCAGCGAGCCGCGCCCGCAGGTCCATGCAGGAAGGGCTTGAGCGCGGCGTAGAGCGTGCGGTTCACCGGCGCCTCGAGCCCGCTCTGCGCGCTCATGCGCGCGACCGCGCCGCAAAGCCATGGCGCTTCGAGCGGCTTGCCGGCTTCGAGGTCGTGCTGCATCGAGGTGCGCATCTCGGCCGGCAAGCCTTCCACGAACTTCATGCGATCGGCGACGAAATTGTCGGCGAGCTGCACGCCGCGCTTGCGCCCCAGGCGCCATGCCTCGGACATCGCCGCTTCGAAGGTCGCGCGGAGCTCCGGATCCGCGCGGCACACGCCGACCGGCGCCCGCGCGACACTCGTTACACCGGAGAGCGCAGCGAGGAACACGAACTTCTCCCAGCGCGCGCGTTCGATGTCCTGCACCTCTTCGATATTGATGCCGGCTTCCTTGCACGCGGCGACGAAGCGTTCGGCGCCCGGCCCGACCTGCAGGCGTTCCATCGTGCCCGTATGGCGCACCACACCGGGCGCGCTGATGGCGGTGGCGATGTACGCGACGCCGGGCCGCGCATGCTGTGCGCCGATGGCGCGCGCGACGAGCTCGGCCGCTTCGACGCCGTTCTGGAAACAGAGCACTTGCGTGCGCTCTGCAAGGAGCGGCCGCAGGCGCTGAGCGGCGCTTTCCACATCGGCGAGCTTGACCGCGAACAGTACGTAATCGACCGGTCCGATGTCGTCGGGATGCTCGTGTGCGCGCGCGTTGATCTGCAGGTTGCCGCGCGCGCTTTCCACGCGCAAGCCGTGGCTGCGCATCGCGGCAAGGTGCGCGCCGCGGGCGATGAACTGCACTTCGTTGCCGGCCGCCGCGAGCCGCGCGCCGAAATAGCCGCCGACGCCGCCGGAGCCGAAGATCGCGATCTTCATGAAATGAGGGTCAGATCAACATTTCGCGCAGAAATGTGAACCTGACCCCGATTTTGCCGCGCTTTCAGTAGCGATAGTGGTCGGACTTGTACGGACCCTGCTTCGGCGTGCCGATGTAGCGCGCCTGCTCGTCGGTGAGCTCGGTCAGCATCGCCCCGAGCTTGGTGAGCTGCAGGCGCGCAACCTTCTCGTCGAGCTGCTTCGGCAGGATGTAGACGCCGATCGGGTAGTTCTTGTTGTTGGTAAAGAGCTCGATCTGCGCGAGCACCTGGTTGGCGAAGGACGAGCTCATCACGTAGGAGGGATGCCCGGTGGCGCAGCCGAGGTTCACGAGGCGCCCCTCGGCGAGCAGGATGATGCGTTTGCCATCCGGGAAGATGATGTGGTCCACCTGCGGCTTGATGTTCTCCCACTTGTAAGCTTTCAGCGCCGCGACCTCGATCTCGTTGTCGAAGTGGCCGATGTTGCACACGATGGCGTTGTTCTTCATGCGCTTCATGTGCTCGTGGGTGATGACGTTGAAGTTGCCCGTCGCGCTGACGAAGATGTCCGCCTTGTCCGCGGCGTAGTCCATCGTCACGACCTTGTAGCCTTCCATCGCCGCCTGCAGCGCGCAGATCGGGTCGATCTCGGTCACCCAGACCTGCGCCTGCAGCCCGCGCAGCGCCTGCGCCGAGCCTTTGCCGACTTCGCCGTAGCCCGCAATGACCGCCACCTTGCCGGCGATCATCACGTCGGTCGCGCGCTTGATGCCGTCTACCAGCGACTCGCGGCAGCCGTAGATGTTGTCGAACTTCGACTTGGTCACCGAATCGTTGACGTTGATCGCGGGGAAGAGAAGCCGCTTGTCTTTGGCCATCGCATAGAGGCGGTGCACGCCGGTGGTGGTCTCTTCGGTGACGCCGCGAATGTCTTTCGCAATCCTTGAATACCAGCCGGGACGCTCGGCGAGGCGCTTCTTGATCGCGGCAAAGAGGTACTGCTCCTCTTCGCTTTTTGGCTGCGAGATCAGCGAGGCGTCCTGCTCCGCGCGCTTGCCCAGATGCACGAGCAGCGTGGCGTCGCCGCCGTCGTCGAGGATCATGTTGGGTCCCTGCTCGCCGAACTCGAAGATGCGGTGCGTAAATTCCCAGTACTCGGCGAGCGACTCGCCTTTGTAGGCGAACACCGGCGTGCCGCCGGCAGCAATGGCCGAGGCGGCGTGGTCCTGCGTCGAGAAGATGTTGCACGAGGCCCAGCGCACGTCGGCGCCGAGCGCCTTGAGCGTCTCGATGAGGACCGCGGTCTGGATCGTCATGTGCAGCGACCCGGCAATACGCGCGCCGCGCAGCGGCTGTCTTTCGGCGTACTCGGCACGGATCGCCATCAGCGCCGGCATCTCGGACTCGGCGATAAGGATTTCCTTGCGTCCCCAGTCAGCCAGCGACAGATCGGCGACGCGGAAATCGGAGAATTTCGAATCAGCAGCTTTCATTTACGGCCTCCAGAAAGACAAAGCGCCCGCACCGTTTCCGATGCGAGCGCCGTTGAATTTAGCTGAGCCTGACCCCCCTTGATGTAGGGACGCAACGCTCCTCAGCGGGCGGCATTTTAACCGGTTCTAGTTCCTTTTCAAGGCGCCGATGACCCTGCATCCTTGCGCCGGTGAGCGCATCCCTGGTTGGCAGCGTCGTTTTCCTGAAGATTGCCGAGTTCGCCCGCCGCACGGCGAGCGAGCAGGCGCGCCTGCGGGCGCAGCTCGAGGCGGTCACTGCGGTCGTTACGGCCGAAATCGACCCGGAAAGCCGCGTCGTACTGGAGGCGGCCGACGGCGCGGCGATCGTGCTGATCGACGATCCGCGCGCGGCCCTGCGCCTTGCGCAACGCGCGCTCACCTCGGGGGCCGCCGGGCTGCCGCTCACCGCTGGAATCAACCATGGCGCCTTACAACTCTCGGGGCGCAAGGGGGCCGAGGGGCTCACCGGCGATGGCATCGCCGTCGCCGCGAACCTCGCCGAGTTTGCGTCGTCGTCGCGATTACTCGCCTCGCGTGCCTTTCGCGAGGCGCTCGCCGACGCCGCGCCTGGACGCGAGGCCATGCTGGTCTCGGCCGGCAACTTCACCGATGCGGGACTGCGCGTGCACGAAGTCTTCAGCCCGAATAACGGCGGCCTCGCGCGCCGCCGGCGTCGCTACTCGGCCGCGAGCGTCGCCCTGATCGCCGCGTTTGTCGGCGCCGGCTTTGCGTGGCGCGCGACGCACGAGGCGCGCGCGCCGTTCTTGAGCACCATCATCGCCAAATACCCGTACGTCGGCGCGCTGGTGCAGCGCGTGCGCTACTGATGGCGAAGAAAACCACCAAGATCGCGCGCTACCGCATCATCGACGAGCTCGGGCGGGGCGCGATGGGCATCGTCTACAAGGCCGAGGATCCGAACCTCGACCGCCTGGTCGCGCTGAAGACCATCATCCTGCCCGAGGATGCCGAAGAGCACGGCGAGTATCGCAAGCGCTTTTTCCTCGAGGCGAAGGCGGCGGGCAAGCTCAACCACCCGCACATCGTCACCACGTTCGACTGCGGCGAGCACGAGGGCATGGCGTATATGGCCATGGAGCTCCTCGAGGGCATCGATTTGCGCACGCGCATGACCAAGCAGGGCGTCACCGCGCTCGAGGCGGTGGAGATCGGCCGCCAGGTGGCCGAAGGCTTGGGCTACGCGCATGAGCGCGGCGTCGTGCATCGCGATATCAAGCCCGGCAACATCATGCTGAACGGCGGCGGCAAGGCGAAGATCATGGACTTCGGCCTCGCGCGCATGCGCATGGCCGACCACAAGACCAGCACCGGCATGGTGCTCGGCACGCCGCGCTACATGTCGCCCGAGCAGATCTCCGGCCAGCCGGTCGACCAGCGCTCCGACATCTTCTCGCTCGGCATCGTGCTCTACGAGATGCTCACCGGCACGCGGCTTTACTCCGGCGAGAACATCGAGCAGGTCCAGCACAGCATCACGCAGACCGAGCATGTGCCGCCGACGCGCGTCGTGCCGGGGCTGCCGGCAATGATCGATTTCGTCGTGGCGCGCGCGCTGAAGAAGGACCCCGCGGTGCGCTACCAGGATGCGTACGAGCTCGCCGCCGACCTCGAGACCTGCCTCGCGGAGCTGCGCGGCCAGGCCGCGGCCACCGAGCCTTCCGGCGACAAGAGCCGCACCATGAAGATGGATGCGGGCAGCCCGCGGGCCAACGACGCGCCACCGGCGCGCGCCATCGCCATCGATACGCGGCTGCCGGTGTCGCGGCTCTTCGATTCGACGGCGGCGGTCAAACGCATCAAGAATGCTTCCCAGGACGAGCTCACCCGCCTGCCGCGGCGCGTTGGCCTGCTACGCCGCGTAGTACGCGACGCCGCCGTGCGGCGGCTCTTCGTCGTGGCGCTCTTTGCCGGCTTCGCCGGCCTCTACATCGCGCTCGTCTGAGCGCTCAGTCGCTGCGCTTGGCGAGCCGCCGGCCGAGCTGCTCGCGCCGCGCGTGCTCGAATTCCGCGACCGAGATGCGGCCGTCGCCGTCCGTGTCGAGGCGCGCGAATTCCTTCGCCAGGAACGGAAAGCGCCGCATCTCATCGACGGACAGATAGCCGTCGCCGTTGGTGTCGGCCGTGTGGAACTGTTCCAGCACCTGAGCGCGGAAGCGCACTTCGTCGTGCGGCGCGGCGTCCGCGGGCCGCATGGAATGCTTCATCGCCAGTGCGACCGCGCAAAGTACCAGCACCACGCCGAGCGCCGAGGCGAGCGGCAGCCAGGGGCGCCTGGTGGGGGCCGGCGCGAGCCGTACCGCCGGACGTTCTACGCGCAGCGTGCGTTCAGCCGTGACAGCCGCCGTGGTCGCCGCCGGCACTGCGGGGCCCGAGGCCGCAGCGAGCAGCACGGTGCGCCAGGCATCCACGCTTTGCGGGCGCTTCTTTTCGTCGAGCGTCAGCGCCCAGCCGATGGCACGCAGGAACGGCGCGCTGTACGCGCTGGCCGCCTTGGCGAGGCCGTCGGCGAGCGTGTCGCCGCGCATGCGCGCAACGGCGTCCGGGGGCTGTCCGCCGGTGACACAGCGGTAGAACACGCCGCCGAGCGCATAGAGATCGGTCCACGGCCCTTGCCGGCCGTCGGCTGAATACTGCTCGAGCGGCGCGTATCCCGGGGTGAGAATCGCGGTCAGCGCGCGCGTCTCGCCGCCGAGCGCGTTCCTCGCCGAGCCGAAATCGATCAGCACGGGCGTGCCGTCGGTGCGCACGAAAATGTTGTCGGGCTTGATATCGCGATGCAGGAACCCGGCCGCGTGCACCGCGCGCAGGCCGTCGAGCAGCGGCCCCGCCAGACGACGCAACTGTGCTTCCGGCAGTCGCGCATTGACGACCAGCAGATTCCTGAGCGGCTCGCCGCGCTCGTAATCCATCACCATGTAGGCGGTGCCGTTCGCCTCGAAGTAGCGGATCACCCGCACGATATTCGGGTGGCTGAATCGGGCGAGCGTGCGCGCTTCCTGGAGGAAGCGATCGAGGCCCCACTTGTAGTCCGCCTCGCGGTCCGTGGTCGCCGGCTGCACCGTGCCCTCGGTCGCGCGCATCGCGATATCGGACGGAAAGTACTCCTTGATCGCGACCTGCTTGTCGAGATGCGTGTCGCGCGCGAGGTACGTGGTGCCGAAGCCGCCGGCACCGAGCACCTGCTCGACGCGGTACTCGTGCAGCACGGTTTGCGGTTGCAGCGCGTTGCGGTATTGCGGCAGCGTCATGGCTGCCGCAGTGTAGGCCAACTAGCCCTCGAACGTGATGAGACCCATCCCGGTCGTCATGGGTGCGTAATAGTTCCGGTGCACGCGCCGCGCCCGCGGCGAGACTGCGCCGCGCATCGTCAGCCACATGATCAGCTCGACCGCCTCGGCGCCCGCTTGCTCCATGATTTCCTGGTGCGTAATGCGAGCGAGCGCCTCGGGATCGCTTTCCAGCTGGTCGAGGAACCACTGGTCGAATTTCTCATTCATGTAGCCGAAGCGCTTGCCCTGCAGCTGGTGCGACATGCCGCCGGTGCCCATTACGACAATCTTTAAATCTTCCGGATACGTTTCGACGGCTGCGCGCAATGCCTGGCCGAGGCGGTAGCAGCGCCGCGCCGTCGGCAGCGGGTGCTGGATCACGTTCACCTGCAGCGGGATGGCGCGCACCGGCCAACCGCTCGGGCCATGCGCAAAGCAGAGGTTCATCGGCACGAGGAAGCCATGCTCCACCGCGATCTTCTGGCAGAGCGTCAGGTCGAACTCGTGCTCATAGATGAGCGCCTGGGCGAGATGCGTCGAGAGCTCGGCATCGCCAGTGACTTCCGGCAGTGCCCGCGTGCCGAAGCCTTCATCACCGATGACGTAGCGCTCGGCAACCCCGAGTGCGAACGTCGGGTACTTGTCGAAGGTGAAATCGGCCGCGTGGTCGTTGTAGACGACGATCGCCACATCCGGCTTCATTTTGGCGAGCCACTCGCGGACGGGGACATAAGCGTCGAATAGCGGTTTCCACGCCGGCTCCTGGGTGCGGCCGCGATCGACCACCGGTCCGATCGACGGCACATGCGAGAGCCCGAGACCGCCAACGATGCGAGCCATCAGACCGCGCCGCGGATCTTGCGCGTGGCGAGGAACGCCTCATAGCTCTCGCCGCGCATCTGCGCGCCCATCCTGTAGAGGCCGTTGCCGGTCGCGGAGCCGATTTTGAGCAGGAAATAGATATTGCAGCCGGCCTCGATCAGCCCTTGGAAGTCGCGCTTCAGGATCAGGTCCTTTTCTTCTGCAGTGAGGTTAAAGCGCGCCATGAAGGCTTGTTCGTCGCGCTTGAACGCCTCGCGCTCCTCAGGCGAGCAAAGCGCGGCGCAGAGTTGGTTCAGACGGTAACCGCGGCGCGAAAGCCGCAGATCGAAAATGGTGGTGTCGGGGATCGGTCGCAGCATTGCGAAAGCATAGCCTACAGCGCCACATCGCCGAGAAAGATGCGCTTCACTTCCGCCGAGCGCAAGAGCTCGGCCGACGGAGCGCTTAAGACGGTACGGCCGGATTCGAGCACCACGCCGCGATCGGCAAGGCGCAGCGAGAGCTCCACGTTCTGCTCGATGAAAAGCACGCTGATGCCCTGCTCGTCGCGGATGCGCCGCACGAGCGCGCCGATCTCCTGCACCATGCGCGGCGCGAGACCGAGGAACGGCTCGTCGATCATCAGGAGCTTGGGCCGCGCCATGAGCCCACGGGCGATCGCCACCATCTGCTGCTCGCCGCCAGAGAGCGTATGTGCGAGCTGCGTACGCCGCGCCTTCAGGAGCGGCAGCAGCGCCTCCAGGCGCGCGAGCGTCTGCTCGCGGTGCGGCCGGGCGCGCGGATTGTGCGCGCCGAGGAGCACGTTGTCCCGCACCGTGAGGAAGGGAAAGAGTCGCCGGCGCTCGAGCACGTGCGCGATGCCTTCGCCCGCGGCACGGTACGCGGGCATGCCGTCGATGCGCTCGCCCTCGAACGTGATGGTGCCTGAGCGCGGGCGGAGCAAGCCGGAGATGGTGTTCACCAACGTCGATTTGCCGGCGCCGTTCGGTCCGAGCACGGCGACGATTTCACCCGCCTGCATCTCGAGCTCGGCGCTCCACAGCACCTGGAAGTCGCCATAGGCGACGTCGAGCGCTTCGACGGCGAGCTGGGTCATGCGACGTACGCCTGCCCGAGATACGCCTCGACCACCTTTGGATCGCGCGACACGGCGCCGGGCGCGCCATCGGCGATCACCTCGCCCATGTGCAGCGCGATGATGCGCTGCGCGACCGCCGTCACCACACGCATGTTGTGCTCGATGACGAGCAGGGTGAGACCACCCGCATGCAGCTCGCGCACGAGCTCCACCAGGCCGGGAATCGAGCGCTGATCGACGCCGCCCGTCACCTCATCGAGCAATAGGAGGCGGGGCTGCGTCGCCAACGCCCGCGCTAGCTCCAGCCGCTTGCGCTGGCCGGTCGACAGCGTGCGCGCATGCGCGTTCGCCTTCTCCGCGAGGCCGACGCGGCGCAGCCATTCGTGCGCCTGCTCGCGCGCGTGTCTGACATCGTGGATGCGGGTGAAGGCGCCGACCATGACGTTCTCGATGACCGTGAGCCCCTGGAAGGGCCGCAGCTTCTGGAAAGTGCGCGCCACGCCCAGCCGACAGACGCGATCAGGCGACATTCGCGTGAGCCGCGTGCCGTCGAGCTCCACCGCGCCGTCGTCCGGCCGGTAAAAGCCGCTGATGCATTCGAAGAGCGTCGACTTGCCGGCGCCGTTCGGGCCGATGATGCCCACCAGTTCGCCGGCGGCGACGTCGAAGGTGATGCCGCGGTTGGCGGTGATGCCGCCGAAGCGCTTCGTCACGCCGCGTACGCGAAGCAGGCTCATCGGTGCCGCAGCCAGCCGACGATCCCCTGCGGCGCGAAGCGCACCATGACGATGAGCGCGATGCCGTAGAGGATGAGATACAGGCCGATGAGATGCGAGCCGAGGCCGCCGAACTGGGCGCGCAGCCATGTCTCCACCGTCGTGACGAGCACCGAACCGAGGAACGGCCCGAGCGCGGTGCCGAGGCCGCCGATGATGGCCGCGAGCGCGAAGCGGACGGAAAGGTCGACCGAGAAGACGTAAAGCGGATCGACGAAACCGACGTACTGCGCCCACAGCGCGCCGCACACGGCAGTGAAGGCGGCACTGACCGCGATCGCCACGACCTTGAGCCGCCGCGCCGCGACGCCGAGCGAGAGCGCGGCGTCCTCGTCCTCGCGCACCGCGGCGAGCTGGAAGCCGCGCCGCGAGCGTTCGAGATACACCTGGGCGAGATATACGAGCAGCGCGAGCGCGAGCACGAGCCACACCCAGATGCGCTTGTCGGGGATGCCGAGCGTCCAGAAGCCCGGGCGGAACGGCACCGGAATGCCTTCGGAGCCGGCGGTAAAGCCACGCCAGCGCGCCGCGCCGAGCAGCAGCACCTGCGACACCGCGATCGTCGCGATGACGAAGTACGGTCCGCGCAAGCGGTTGGCGAGGAAGCCGATCACCGTGCCGGCGCCCATCGCCAATGCTGCGCCGATGGCGACGCCGTACCAGGGCGAGATGTTCCAGCGTACGCCGCAAAGAGCGGCCGCGTACGCGCCCAGACCAAAGAACGCGGAGTGGCCGAGCGAGATCTGGCCGGCATAGCCGCCGGCGATGTTCCAGGCGCCGGCGGCGCAGCCCCAGATGAGGATAAGGACCAGGCTGTCGAGCAGAAAGGCGTCGCCGACGACGAGCGGTGCGAGGCCCGCGATGGCGAAGAAAGCGACGGCGCCGGCGGCGGTCTTCACATGCCGAGCGCTTCCGCGCCGCGCTCAC
>Ga0070696_100002078_pt1 | contig 13147 bp, 11 predicted proteins | sample KBSK1253metaG_FD_65474 | JGI IMG/M metagenome (GOLD analysis project Ga0070696, IMG submission 65474) | Corn, switchgrass and miscanthus rhizosphere microbial communities from Kellogg Biological Station, Michigan, USA - KBS K1-25-3 metaG | ecosystem: Host-associated > Plants > Roots >... | reverse complement strand
GAGCTGGGCCACCGCCACGCCCACCGACGTGGTCGTGCGGCGCATCGGGGAGCCGGCGCAGGCCGAGCCCGAGCTGCTGTCGCAGCTGCGGGCCGCGGGACTGCGGCCGGGCATGCGGCTGCGGGTCGTGGCGACCTCGGACGGGGTGTCGGTGGCGCCGGCCCCGGACGGGCCTCCCACACGGCTGTCGGCCGCGGTCACCGACCACGTCTACGTGGCCGAGGCGTCTGTCCAAGATCACCAAGTTGACCCGGTTTGAGCACTTTCTGAAACCGGACGTGACCGGAGCGTGACATCCGGGGGTCGGCTTGTGTAGGTTGGCCCGTGGTTCTCGCCCTCACGGGAACCCCCTGAAGCGGACGCCGAGCTCTGCCACCGCTTGCCACAGGGTCGTTCGACCACCGCACGGCAGAGGCGGGGGACCCACTTTCGGGCGAGTCGGACCTGTCCGGCACGTCCTTGGGGTGAAGCCACGCGAGTGGCCGGGTGACCTTCCCACCCGAACCCGACAGCTGACCCCGTAGGCGTCGGAGGTATCGACTGTGTCGACTCGCACCACCGGGCGCCACCGCGCCCCCTCGCGCGCGACCTTCCCTCAGCAGTCCCGGCAAGCGCTGGCCCAGGTCACCGGCAACGCCGGTGCCGTCGCCAAGACGTCCGCCGTCATCGCCGTCTCGGGCGGCCTCGTCGCGTCCCTGGGCATGCAGGCCAATGCGGCCACGCCGCAGGCCCTGCCGCGCAGCGCCGCCACGTCGAGCACGTCGGCAGCGTCCGACGTCCCCACGGCGCTGGCCCGCGGCTCGTACGGCCAGGGGCCGGTCGCGGCCACGGAGTTCGGCGAGATCGGGTTCACCGCCACGGCCGCCCCCAAGCGGCGCGTGGCCGACCGGGTCAGCCGCACCACGACGCGCCGCGCGCTCTCGGGCGACAGCTTCACCCCTGCCGAGCTGTCCGCGCCGGAACCGGTCAAGGCCGGCGCTCCCGGCTCGTCCGAGTTCGGCGCCACCGTGCTGGCGATCGCGGCGCGCTACGCGGGCACGCCGTACCGCTACGGCGGTACGACCCCGGCCGGGTTCGACTGCTCCGGGTACACCAGCTACGTCTTCGCGCAGGTCGGCATCGACCTGCCGCGCACGTCGAGCGAGCAGCGCGCCGCGACCCGGCGGATCTCGCGCAGCGAGGCCAACCCCGGTGACCTCGTCTTCTTCCCGGGGCACGTCGGCATCTACGCCGGCGGCGGCATGATGTGGGACGCCGGCAGCAGCGGCGGGTCCGTCAGCAAGCGGGCCATCTACTCCAGCTCGGCGACCTTCGGCCGCGTCGGCTGACCCCGCGCGCCGGCGCGTCCGGCGTTTCTCGCGTGACCGCGGCCGGGTTCGCGTCTACGCTTCCTGTCAGGCTCGTCACGCCGGGCGTGCCTGACACGGCCGTGTCCCGCACGCCAGCAGGGCACGGCGGGGAGGTTGGCCGCGATGCCGCCACACGAGAACCGCGCAGCAGCGCACCATCAGGCGGTCACGTCCGCCACCCTGCTGCTCAACGCCTCGTTCGAGCCGCTCTGCGTGGTGTCCACGCGCCGGGCCGTGGTCCTGGTGCTGTCCCAGAAGGCCGTGCCCCTGGAGTTCGGCTCCTCCGTGCTGCACTCGGCACGGTGCACGATCACGGCGCCGACCGTCGTGCTGCTCAGCCGCTACGTGCGCGTCCCCTACCGGCGCGGGGGCGGCGCGGTGACCCGCCGCGCGGTGCTGCACCGTGACCATCACCGGTGCGCCTACTGCGGCGGCAAGGCCGACACGGTCGACCATGTGGTCCCCCGCTCCCGCGGAGGCCGTCACGAGTGGTCCAACGTCGTGGCGGCCTGTTTGCGCTGCAACGGCCGCAAGGCGGACCACCTGCTCAGCGAGATCGCCTGGTCCCTGCCGTTCACGCCCGCACCACCGGACGGCGTCCTCGCCCGGGTCGTCGGGCTCGGCGGCGTGCACCCGGCGTGGGAGCCGTACCTGACCTACCGGGCCCCGGCGACCTCGCTCGCCGACGAGCTGCTGCCCACGGCCTGAGGCTGCGGGTCGGTTCCCGCCTCCCACACGTCATCGCTCGTGGACAACATGACCTTGGCGATCCAGCCGAACGACACCAGCCCGAGCACATCGCTGGCAAGCAACGCTGCGTGCGAGGCGCCGCCGACGAAGTCGAGCACCACGCCCGCGATGGCCACCACCGGCACCCACAGCGGCACCAGCCGCGCCCGCCGCAGGCCGAGAGCGAGGAGGATGAGCCCGATCAGGCCCAGCAGCATGAGCGGGAAGGACAGGATCGCCGCGGGGCTCGCGTGCACGACGTCGGCGGCCGAGACCATGGCGGCCTGGTCGTCGCCGGCCGCCAGCGAGTAGACCGTGAGGCTCATGGCGCCCACGAGCATGAAGCCGGCCAGGCCGGCGAAGCAGAGGACGCAGGCCAGGTTGCCCAGCACGACGCCACGTCGGCGCAGCACCTGCGTGGCACCGACCGCGCCGGCGAACAGCAGCAGGAAGCCGCAGGTCTCGAGCAGCACCTGAGCAAGGAACGTACCGCCTTGGTCGCGCGCCGCATCGAGGACGCTCGCCGCGTCCTGCGCACCGGACGGCCGGGCCAGCGCGGCCGACGCGACCAGCAGCAGCGAACCGCAGAGCAGCGCGACTCCCGTCAGGGGACGTCGGAAACCGGTGAACTGAGTGACCCGCATGGTGTGCCTCCTCGTGATGGTGCCCCGACCGTAGATCCGGTCGACTCGGGTGCACGACCACCCGGACGCTCCTCGTGCACCCACCTGGGTCGTAGGCCCGTCCTCCCTGAGTTCGACGCGGGGCCGTACCGACGGCGCTACGGTCTGCCCATGACTGCGGGGTCGCTCGGGCGGCGGCCAGGGACGGCGACGCCGTCCGCAGCGCCGGCCCTTGGCGCGACCGCTCGGCGGCCCGCCCTGCCGGTCGCCGACGTCGCGCTCGCCCTGGCCTTCGCGCTCGTGGGCCAGATCGACCTATGGCGGCTGCACACGTCCATCAACACCGGTTCCGCGGTGCAGTCGGCCGTGCCGGTCCTCATCGTGACGCTCGCTCTGGCGTGGCGTCGTCGTGCACCGCTCGTGGCGCTGGTCGTCATGCTGGCCGCCCTGGCCGGAGCGGGGTTGGTCGTCGACCTGGAGCTCGCCTTCTGGGGTGGACTGGTTCCGCTGGTGCTGGCGCTGTACTCGGCGGCTCACCACCTGAGTGGTCGTGGACCGTTCGTCGCCTTCGGCGTGTCGGCGATCGGACTGCTGCTGATCTGGTTTCGCGTCCCGGAGGCCCGTGAACCCTCGGAGCTCGTGTTCCAGCTGATGGTCTTCGGCCTGGCGTGGTCCGTCGGCTTCGCTCTCAACGCGCGTGACCGCCGCAGCCTCTATCTTGCCGAGCAGGTGAGCCGGCACGAGACACGTGCGCTGGAGGCTGCGGCCGAAGAGCGCGCACGGATCGCTCGCGAGCTGCACGACGTGGTGGCGCACAGCGTCAGCCTCATGGTCGTCCAAGCCGGTGCGGCGCGGATGATGCTCGAGAGCAACCCGGAGGCGGTGAGGCAGGCGTTGACGCAGATCGAGCAGTCCGGACGGCGCAGCGTGGAAGAGCTGCGGCTCCTGCTCGGTGTCCTTCGCCAACAGGAGGGGCTGCCCGACCTGGCGCCGCAGCCCACGCTCGCGCACCTGGGTGACCTGCTCGTCCGCGTCCGAGAGGCGGGTCTAGCAGTCGATCTCACCGTCGAGGGCGAGGCGCGCGGGCTCCCCCTGGGGGTCGAGCTGTCCGCCTACCGCATCGTGCAGGAAGCCTTGACCAACAGCCTCAAGCACTCATCAGCCCATCACGCCCGCGTCTGCCTGAGCTATGCCGAGAGCTCTCTCGTGATCAGCGTTCGCGACGACGGTAGGTCGGTCCCGCCGTCGGGGTCGACGCCCGGCCTGACGCAGGCCTCGCTCGCCCGCACGACCGGCAACGGCCTGGTGGGGATGCGGGAACGGGCGGCGCTCTTCGGCGGTGAGCTGCGGGCTGGTCTTGGCCCCGATGGCGGCTTCGAGGTCGTCGTCAGGCTGCCGTGGGAGGTGACGTCGTGATCCGGGTGGTGATCGCGGACGACCAGGCTCTGGTCCGGGCTGGATTCCGGATGATCCTGCAGACACAGCCCGACATCGAGGTCGTCGGTGAGGCGGACGACGGGGAGGGTGCCCTCGCGGTCGTGCGTGAGCTGCGGCCGGACGTGGTGCTCATGGACGTCCGCATGCCGGGGATCGACGGCCTGGAGGCGACGCGGCTGCTCGTGGCCGAGCGGCTGGAGAGCCGGGTCCTGATCCTCACCACCTTCGACCTGACGGAGTACGTGTACGACGCGATGCGTGCTGGTGCGAGCGGGTTCCTGCTGAAGACGGTCCCGCCGGAGCAGCTCGCCGCAGGAGTGCGAACGGTCGCCGCCGGTGACGCCCTGCTGGCGCCCTCGATCACCCGTCGCCTCATTGAGCAGTTCGTCCGTCGGCCGGCCCCAACTGGTGGGGTGCCGGAGCCGTTGCGCGCCCTGACGCCGCGCGAGGTCGACGTGCTGCGCGAGGTGGCGGCGGGCAGCTCCAACGCCGAGGTCGGCGATCGCCTGTTCCTGTCCGAGGCGACCGTCAAGACGCACATGACGCGCATCCTCACCAAGCTGGCCCTCCGCGACCGCGTGCAGGCCGTCGTGCTGGCCTACGAGTGCGGCCTAGTCGAGCCGGGGGCACTCGGCCCGAGTGCCGTACCGCGGCTCAGCTGAGGCCGAGGCGGGCGATCGGCTCGACCAGCTCGCGCTCCTCGTAGGCCAGGTGCGACAGCAGCGTGTCCGTCAGGACGTCGACCGCGCGGCGCAGCCCGATGCCGCCGTCGCCGTCGTCACGCACGAGGTCGACGAGTGCGGCGTCGACGTCCTCGAGGACGTCGTGGATGACGCGGTGCTCCTTCTCGAGCCGGTCGATCACGGGTTCCAGCTGGCGGTCGCCTCGCCGAAGGTGCGGGAAGACCGAGCGGTCCTCCAGGCCGTGGTGGCCGGCGACGAACCGGCAGTAGCTCTGGCAGTAGGTGCCGAGCGTCCAGCTGTTCTGACGCATCGTCATCCGGTTGAGCTCGGAGCGGGCAGCAGCCGGGGTGGTGACGCCGTCCAGCACCTGTTCCATCAGGTCGCGCAGCTGCTTCAGCTCCGACCGCAGGCTGTCGTGGATGTCGATGAGATGTTGCCCCGCGGCCAGCTCGTGACTGCTGTAGCTGCGACGTGGGTCAGGCGCCGGCCCGCTGGGTCGGTCGGACTCGTCCCAGGGCAGTTCCGCGCTCAGGCGTCTGCCGTCGTCCGGGGTGGGCGTCAGCGGGAACGCCGGGGCAGCGGCGTCGGGCATGGGCCGGACGACCCTGGAGGACAGGGCAGCCCCCGCGCCGGGTCGGCCCGAGACGGTGGTCAGGGGGTGGCGCCGCGCATGGTCGACGGCGTCGCGGACAGCCGGGGCGACCTCCTGGGCGAACAGCTGCAGCTGGCGCGGGTCGTCGGATCCGAGGATGACGACGCTGATGCCGTCCTCCAACGCCAGCGTGACCAGCTCGTCGACCCATCGCTCGACCGGTGCCTCGAACGCGCCGCCATACAGGGTGGAGCTGGTACCGGACGGCGTGATGGCGCCGAACACGTTGAGCAGGCGGCGTACGTCTGCCGGCTCACGTCCGGCGTCGCGGGCGCTCGCGTCGATCACCTCGTTGCCGGCGGCCAGCGCTCCGGCCTTCAGGTACCCCGCGGACGGCAACCAGCCGTCGGCCAGGGCCCCGGTCAGCCGAAGCATGCGGGGCCGGTAGGCGCCGAGCCAGATCGGGATGTCGTGCGAGGGCGCAGGCCCGCGCTTGGCGCCGTGGACGCGGTAGCGCTCACCGTCGATGCGCACACCGCCGCGCTCACCCGTGTCCCAGAGGGCCCGGATGATGCGGATGGCCTCCTCCAGCGCCTGCACCGCCGCACCACCGCTCAGCCTGGTGCCGCCCATGGCCTCGATCGCGTCCCAGAACCCCCCGGCCCCGAGCCCCAGGTTGAGCCGGCCGGTGCTCAGCAGGTCGAGGCTGGCCGAGGCGCGGGCGGTCACGGAGGGCAACCGCAGCGGCACGTTCAGGACATTGGGCGCCAGCTGGATCGTCGTCGTGGCCGCAGCCACATACGACAGCAGCGTCCACGTGTCCAGGAACCCGGGCTGGTATGGGTGGTCCTGGAACGTGACGAGGTCGAGCCCGACCGCCTCCGATGCCTGGGCCAGCGCCACGACATCGGCCGGGTCGGCGGCCGACGGAGTGACGAAGCTGCCGAACACCAGGTCGTGACCGTAGTCGGGCACGGCTCTCCTCTCCGACGGTGGTGGGGGCGGTGACGACAACCACGGTCCCGCAGACGCCATTCCGCGCGGGACTAGTGTCCGAAGGGTTGATCGTCGGACGGAGGAGCAGGACATGCGAGTGGACTACGGCACGGAGTTCCCCGGTGGGATGAAGGCCATGATGGCCATGGAGCAGGCGGTCCGCGGCAGCGGACTCGAGGCGTCGCTGCTGGAGCTGGTGAGGATCCGCGCCTCTCAGCTCAACGGCTGCGGCTACTGCCTGGCCATGCACCACCGCGACGCCCGGGCCCACGGCGAGAGCCAGACCCGGCTCGACACGGTGTCGGCCTGGCGCGAGACCCCGTTCTTCACGCCCCGCGAGGAGGCGGCGCTCGCTTGGTGCGAGGCCCTCACCGAGCTGTCTCGGGTCGGTGCGCCCGACGAGCGGTACGACGCGCTGGCCAAGGAGTTCACGCCGACCGAGATCGCGGCCCTGACCTTCTCGATCGTGGCGATCAACAGCTGGAACCGCCTGGCGGTGGGGCTGCAGGCCGACGTCACGACGCTCGAAGGCCTGGACGCGGCCGTCGCGAGCTGAGCGAGCAGCGGGCCGTCACCGCGTCCCGGCCATCAGGCGGTGCAGCTTCTCGACCAGCAGCGGCACGCTGAACGGCTTCGCGATGTGATCGGTGGCCCCGGCCCGCAGCGCACGCAGCGCCTCCTCGTCCGAGGAGCGGGCGCTGACGACGAGGACCGAGCTGGCCTCGGTCACGCCGTGGTGGGCCAGCGCGTGCAGCACCTCGAAGCCGTCGCGACCGGGCAGGTCGATGTCGAGCAGCACGGTCTTGACGTGCAACGGGCGCCGGGTGCCGGTGAGGCGCTCGACCGCCTGGGGGCCGTCGGCCAGCAGCTCGCAGCTGTAGCCCAGCGTCGTCAGCGTGTGGCACAGCAGCTCACCCAGCACCTCGTCGTTCTCGACGACCGCGACGTCCACCTCCCGCCGCTCGGGAGCGGGAGTGCCGGCCGCCAGCACGATGCCGCGCCCGGCGGCCTTGGCCACGCGCAGGGCGGTGTCCGCGGCCCGGTAGAGCGCCTCGAAGTCGACACCGTCCTGGCGGTACTCGGCGACCCCGGCGCTTGCGCCGATGTGCACAGCGGAGCCGTCGACGACCAGGTCCTTGCCGGCCAAGGCGCCCAGCACGACCCGGAGGCGTTGCACGGCGTCGTCGCGGCGGATCCCGAGCATCGCGGCGACGAACTCCTCACCGCCGAGTCGGGCGACCGCGTCCTCGCCACGGAACGCGTCCCTCAGGTGGGCCGCGGTCCGGCGTAGCACCTCGTCGCCGACGTCGTGCCCGTACCGGTCGTTGACTCGCTTGAACTTGTCGAGGTCGACGACCGCCAGGCAGAGCGGTGTCTTCTGCCGCTCGGAGATGCCCCGGAGCCGGGCCAGGTCCATCTCGAAACGCCGCCGGTTGGCCAGGCCCGTGAGCGGGTCGGTCTCGGCGAGCAGCCGGTGCAGCCGCGTCCGCTCGAGCCGGTGGGCGATCCGCGAGCGCAGCTCGGCCGCCAGCACCGGTTTTCCCACGAAGTCGTCGGCGCCCGCGGCGTAGACCCGGTCGACGGTCGTCGGGTCCAACCGCGCGCTGAGCACGACCACGGGCAGCTGCTGCCACCGCGGGTGGCTGCGGACCAGATGGCACAGCTCGACGCCGTCCATGCCGGGCATCTCGATGTCCAGGAGCAGCAGGTCGGGCTCGACCCGGTTGAGCTCCGGCCAGAAGTGAGCCGGGTCGGACAGCGTGACGACCTCACCGGCCTCGGCCTGGACAAGGACCTGCCGGATCAGGCCCAGGACGGTCTCGTCGTCGTCCACGGCGAGGATGCGATGGGCCGGCGGGTCCCCGGTCATCGCCAGGCTCGCGACCGTGTCGGCCAGCTGCGACCACTCGCCGACCGTCGTGGGGACGTCGAGCAGCAGACGTGCGCCCGCGCGCAGCGCGCCGACCCGCACGCGGGTGCTGCTGCCGGACGGCACGACGGCGAGCACGCGGACCCCGAGCGCGTCGCAGCGCGCGATGGCCTGGTTGCCGTCGGCGTCCCCGTCGTCGCAGGCCTCCACCACCGCGACGACCGGCGTCAGGTGGCCGAGGACCTCGTCCAGCTCGTCCGGCGTGGCCGTCTCGACGGCCACGCCTCTGGTCCGCAGGTGGGTCACCACCGGCCGCACCGGCAGCTGGCCCGCCCCGACCACGAGCACCCGCGGCGCCTCGATGGGGTCGGGCTCGGCGTCGTCCTCGGCCTCGGCGCTGCCCTGCGGCACGGGGTCGACGGTCGGGTCGGGTGCGTCGGCGTCGGCGCCGAGGTCGAGCCCGTCCCGCAGAGCCCCGACCAGCCGGGTCGCCGCCACGGCGTCCGCGGGGTCGGTGGGGTGGGACTCGAAGAACGCCTCCAGCTCACGCGCGGTCGAGGACGCCTCGTCGAACCCGAACGTGCCGGCGGCCCCGACGAGGCGGTGGGCCTGCAGCTGCGCCTCCTCCCGGCCCTGCTCGTCCAGGCGTCCGTGCCGCAACGCGGTCACGGCCGCGTCGATCACGGCGACCTGGCGGGTGGTCCGGGGCAGCGCCTCACGCCAGATCGCCGCCGCGTCGGCGCGGATCCGGTCGGCGCTCGGCTCGTCGGTCATGGCGCGCTACCAGCCGAGCATCTGGGCGACCTGCTGCGGGAGGGTCATCGGGTCGAACGGCTTGGCGATGATCCCGCAGACGCCGTCGACGCGGCCCAGTGGCGCGGTGTCGCGGGCGTGCACCTTCGCGGTCAGCAGGATGACGGGGATGCCGCGGCTGCGGTCGTCCTCCTGCAACCGTGAGGCCGTGGTGGGCCCGTCGAGCTCGGGCATCATCACGTCCAGCAGGATGACGTCCGGCGACTGCGTCGCCGCGACGACCAGCGCCTCGGCCCCCGACGCGGCGGTCAGCACGTCGTGACCCCCGACGGCTCGCATGCTCACCGCGGCGATCTCGCGGATCGCGTCGTCGTCGTCAACCACGAGGACCCGTCGCGAGGTCATGTCGCCGCCTCCTCTCCGAGGCTGCCGGGGGGTCGGCCGCCGCAGGGATGGTGAACTCGAACACCGAGCCGAGTCCCAGCTGGCTGAAGACGAAGATCTCTCCACCGTGCCGCTCGACGATCTTCTTGGTGATGGCCAGCCCCAGGCCCGTCCCGCCCTTGTGCCGCGCGTCGGACGAGTCGACCTGCTGGAAGCGGTCGAAGACCGCCTCGAGGCGGTCGGCCGGGATGCCCCGCCCGTGGTCCTCGATGCGGAACCTGACGTGGTCGCCCTCTCGCTGGGCGTCGATGCGGACCTGCCCGCGCCGGGACGAGAACTTGATGGCGTTCGACACCAGGTTGGTCAGGGCCTGGACGAGTCGGTCCGGGTCGCCGCGGACCCGGCCGGAGACGGTCCCCTGCACGAGCGTGACGCCAGCCGCCGTGGCGAGCGGGCCCACGCTCTCCAGCGTGGCGTCGACGATCGCCTCGGCGTCCGGCGTGCTCAGGGCGATCGGGACGTCTGACTCGACGCGCTCCAGGTCGAGGATGTCGTTGATCAGCCGCGTGAGCCGGTCGCTGTTGTCGCGGGCGATGTCGATCATGTGAGCGGCCTGGGACGGCAGCTGGCCGACGGCGCCACCCGCGATGAGCCCCAACGAACCACGGATGGCGGTGAGCGGCGTCCGCAGCTCGTGACTGACGACCGAGACGAACTCCTCCTGCATCCGCTCCACGGCGCGACGTTCGCTGATGTCGGTGAACACGACCACGGCTCCGGAGACCCGACCGGCCTCCTGCCGCCGGGCGGCGGTGATCTCGACCGGGAACACGCTGCCGTCGCGGCGGACGTAGGAGCTCGTCGTCCGTCGTACGGGGGCGCCGCCGCTCATCACCGTGGCGGCCACGCACGCCTCGCACAGTTCGGGCGCCGGGAAGGCGCCGGGCCGGGGGGCGGGCAGCGGCGGGTGGAAGGCCTGGTGCGCCACCTGCCCGATGAGCTCGCCCGGACGGCTGCCGAGCGTCTGCTCGGCCGCCGGGTTCATGAACGTGACGCGTCCCGTGACGTCGACGCCGAAGACCCCCTCGCCGACGGCGTCGAGGATGCTCTGCTGGTGCACGGCGAGCTGTTGCAGCTCCTCGGTGCGCGAGGCGACCTTGGCCTCCAGGTCGGCGTGCAGCAGCTGGTTGTCGCGGGCCAGGACCGACTGCCGGACGGCGGTCAGGGTGAGGATGCTGATGGTGAGGCCGATCTCGAGCGGGCCGCGCAGGCTGCGGAGCAGGCCGATCGCGATGGCCGTGGCCATCACCGAGTACACGAGGATGGTGCCGGGCAGGCTGGTGCCCGCATGGCGCAGCGCGCGGCGCTCGGTCAAGCGCGCCGTCGGGGCCAGTGCCGCCAGCCCGATGAGGAGGTAGCCACCGAGCCAGCCCAGGTCGAGAGGAGTGCCCGTGCGGTACTGACCGTCGGCGCCGAGGACGGCGTAACCGGTGTCGGTGATGGTGTAGACCAGCAGGCCGGCACCGACGAGCCCGAGGTCGATCCGAAGGCGTCCGGGCGTGCGGGTCAGCAGCAGCAGGGCGCCGCTGGCGAGCAGGACGTCCGTGACCGGGTAGGTGACCAGGATCGCCCGGCCCAGGCCGCCGCCGGGAGTGTGGACGACCCGCTCGAGCACGACGACGTCGCTGATGAACACCAGGGAGCAGGCGATGGACATGGCGTCCAGCAGCAGCCGGCTGCGGCTCTGCGACCGGATGCCCGTCGGGTAGGAGACCAGGGCCACGGCGGCGAACCCGAGGGCAGCGAGGTAGAACGCGTCGGCGACGGCGGGAAACCTGGGCCGGTCGGCCAGCACGTGGTTGTAGAACCAGCCGATGTTGCCGAGTGCCCACAACCCAAGGGTCGCGGTCAGGCACAACCACGTCCGCCGCAGGTCCCCGCTGGTCTCCCTGGCTGCGGCCCAGCCGAAGGCCACACCGGGAAGCGGGAAGAGCACCATCAACGTGTCGGCCAGGACCTTCTTCTGCCCCTCGTCGAGCCACGGTGCGGTGAGCAGCAGGGCCGTGACCCCCCACAGCAGCGCGCACGAGGTCGCGGCCCGCGCGAAGGCGCGGCGCTGTCGGGGGTGCGCGGGCGCCTCCACGCCGGAGGCCGCCCCGAGCTCGGCTGTCGCCACAGCGTCGGGCCCTTCCTGCCGGACGGGTTCGGCCACTTGCCGGACCGAGGTTCAGGGCAAGTCTCGCGGATGGAGTGGCTCGCGGCATACCAATTCCGCGCAAAACCTCGGCCCGGTGCCCCGCGGGCCCGACGGGAAAAAGTGCCCCCGGCAGGATTCGAACCTGCGGCACACGGTTTAGGAAACCGTTGCTCTATCCCCTGAGCTACGAGGGCGGGCGCCACAAGAGCACGCGCACGAGCTCATGGCCGGGTCAGTCTAGGGGACCTGGGAGCAGGGTCGAGGTGGTCGCGGGCCCAGAGCGCGGCGCTGGCGCGGTCGCCCACGCCGACCTGCTGGAACACCCGGCCCAGGTGCGCCTTGACGATGCGCTCGCTGATGCCGAGCTCACGGGCGATCTGCTTGTTCGCCCGTCCCTCCGAACGGCGACGTCTGCGGGCCCGACCGAGGAGATCTGCCCGGCCCGTGCGACCACGATGCGGCAGTGCGGCGGGCAGGCACCATCGGGCGATGGTCGTACGACCCTCGCCTCGAACCTGCGGAGCGTCAGCCGCGGTCCTGCCAGGTGCACAGGCACATGCGGTTGCCGTCGGGGTCGGCGAGCACCCAGAAGCTGGGTGCCTCCTCGTCGCTCACGAGGGACCCGCCCGCCGCGAGAGCGGCGTCGATCCGCGGCTGCACCTGCGACGGGTCGACCCACACGTCCGGGTGCCAGCGCTGCCGCGGCTCCTCGCTGCCCGACTCCTGGAACCAGATCAGCGGCAGCGCGTCCGCCGGGTCGGCGACGTCGATGCCGTTGGCCGACGGTTCCATGCCCATGACCGCGGCCCAGAACGCGCGCAGCCGGCGGCCGTCCGGGGAGTCGAGGGCGAGCTCCAGCCGAGACGTGGCCCCGCCGTCCAGCTGCGCCCCCGCCTCGGCGGCGATGTCGGAGATGGTCCGCGCGAGGCGCACGTCGCGCTCGGTGATCCCGCCGGCGTCGTGGCTGCTCAGCCGGACGTCGACGCGGCTGTAGCGCAGGTCGAGGTCCGGGTGGTGGTTCATCTCCTCGGCTGCTGCGCCGATCGCGTTCACGACCCGCAGCCCGGTGGCGAAGTCGCCCGTGCGGATGCGGGTCTGCAGCCCGCCCAGCAGGTTGACCCACCCGGTCAGGGAGGCATTGGCGATCTGCGGGCCCGTCAGCGTCTTGGTGGTCATGGCCCGATGCTGTCGCATGTGGCGGGATCGCGAAACCCGCCCGCGGCCGCTGCCGTAGCGTGACGGAGTGAGCGCGCCGACGTCGTGGAGATGGCGCCGTCTGGTCGTCGATACGGCGCCGCTGGCGTTCCCGCCGTTCAAGCGGCTGTGGTGGTCGACGGTCGTCACCTCCGTCGGTGCCCAGCTCACCGCGGTGGCCGTGCCGAAGCAGATCTTTGACGACACCGGCTCGTCGGCGTGGGTCGGTGCGAGCGGAGCGGTCGCGCTCGTGCCGCTCGTGGTGTTCGCGCTGTGGGGCGGCAGCGTCGCCGACGCGGTCGACCGGCGGGTCATCCTGCTGTTCACCAACAGCGGCATC
>Ga0070696_100002076_pt1 | contig 13148 bp, 12 predicted proteins | sample KBSK1253metaG_FD_65474 | JGI IMG/M metagenome (GOLD analysis project Ga0070696, IMG submission 65474) | Corn, switchgrass and miscanthus rhizosphere microbial communities from Kellogg Biological Station, Michigan, USA - KBS K1-25-3 metaG | ecosystem: Host-associated > Plants > Roots >... | reverse complement strand
GCGCCGGCGATAGAATTACTCCCGCGGAGCTGTTCATGGTGGGATCCGAGCTGACGGCGCATTCGAAGGACGCTGCCGGGCCGGTCATCGCCGAGATTCGCGAGCTGCGGGCAGCGCACTCGAGCGAGGTAAGCGATCAGGCTGTTTCTCGTGCTTTCGGTACGCCTAAGCCGACCTTGACGAATTCTTACCGGCCCGGGCTGCTCCGGTTGCGGACTTTCCCGACGCTGATGGGCTACTCGAGCCGGATCATGGCCGAGAGTTGGGAATCGAACACTCTTTTCTGGGCGGCGCTGGCCGACGAACTGCATGCATCGCCTGCTCAGCTCAATCTTCTGATTCCCGAATGGACGCAGAAAGTCGTAGAGCGTATCTTTGCTTCGCACCTCGAGGACTGGCCGGCATTGTTGCGCTCGTTGCGCCTGGTCGGGGATGATGTCCGCGCGCGGGCAAAGGTTCAGGCGGGTGAGCAGAAGGCTGCCGCTTTGCAATAATCTTCAGGAGAGCTCTGTGGTGTTCCGATCGAAGTTAGTCATCTTGTCAAGCGTATTGTTATCCGGCGCCGGGGCGCTTTGGATTTGGGCGCAGGAGACTAAAAATCCTGTCTTCCGAACCAAAGTGGACCTGGTGGTCTTGAGTTTCACGGTGACCGACAGCAAGGGCCGCTACATCAACGGCCTCAAGCCAGGCGAGTTTCGCATCCTGGAAGACGGCATCGTGGAGAAGATTTCCACATTCGCCGAAGGAAACAAGCCCGCCGTTCAAGTCAATGACGATGGCAGTGTGCGGCCGCTCATCGGTTCCGTTGGTGGAGGCGAGTCTAAACCGGGGATCGACCCGCGTTCGGACGCCTTCGTGGGAACAAACGTATTTGTACTTTTCGACACCAGTAACTTCATGTACCGCGGTTTTGTCTACGCCGAGGACGCGATTGCCGATTTCGTGCGGGGCCTGGACCGCGCCGATTCGGTAGCGGTCTATTCCTTCAGCCGCAATCTCTCACGCGCGTCGCAGCTCACGCGCGATCGCTCGGACGCCATTGTGGGACTGCGCAAAGCGGTTGCGGGCGACGATACGGCGCTTTACAATGCGCTGCTGCTGACCCTTCGCGACGCCGCAAAGGTACCTGGCCGCAAAGTCGTGATCGTTTTCTCCAACGGCCCGGACAACGCCAGCATGGTGGCTCCGGATGATGTGCGCGCCGTGGCCGAAGACGAAGGCATTCCAATCTACGTGATCTCGACCAATGAAGTGAACAAAGACCCGATTTCGAGCAGCGTCTTCCGGCGCATTACCAGCCGCACCGGGGGCAAAGCGTACTGGGCCAAGACGTGGCAGAAGCAGGTTGAGGCCTTCGAGTCTATTCGAGAAGACTTAGGCAACAGTTATACCGTCACTTACTATCCCGTCTTCAATCCGAATGAAGGTTTCCGAAAAATATCGGTGGAAATCGTGTCCGACGTCGGCAAGAAGTACAGAGTCAGGTCGAGGCCGGGTTACAGACCGCGAACTTAGCCCGTGCTTTAGGCTCGACCGTGTGCTCTGCGCCAGCTTGCCTTCCTTCTGCGTGAGCGCTTGCGACAAGTGTTCACGGAAAATCGGATTATTGGGCTTTTCTTTAACCAGCGTGCGGAAGATCTGAATCGCGTTGTCTGTCAGATGTTTTTTGAGATAGCGACTTCCGGATCCCGGTTGCACGAGATCAGAAGTGCCGCGCTCAAGACGTAAGTCCAAATCCGAATGTGTCGCATGAACCTATTGACCTTTTTCAGATCGCCACATTTGGTCGAAAACGAGCAATTCAAAACGGTCGAACTATGAGTGCAAACGCACATGGCGCCTTAGTGAGAGTTAGTGTGAGTTATTTCACTACAGTCAATTTCGGAGTAGTAAGTGACTTGCCATCAACCTTAACGGTGCGTCCCGCGTGCTTGAGTCAGGCTGACCTGCCGGAGCAGGATGAACTCATAGAGGTTCTCGGCGGTCAGCAGTCCCAGTAAACGATCACCCTCCATCACCAGCGCACAACTGCCGGCGGTTGAAAGTTTGGGCAGGGCATCCGCCAGGTCTGCATCCGGCGAAATGCGGACAAAATCGCGATCCATGGCGGCGGCCACATATGACTCCGGGCCGTCGCGCAGCATGGCACGCAGCAAAGCAGACCGGCTCAGCAACCCGATCACCTCCTCGCCATGGACCACCGGAAAATCCTGCTGCGAAGTGGCAAGCAGCAAATCACCCGCATCGCGGATCGTGTTGCCGTGAAGCAAAGTGCGAAAATCCGTGACGGTGGCGGCCCGCACCGGGAAGCCGCTGGTAAGGAGACGGCCGCGTGCCGCCGCGCCCTCCTGTGACGCGCCGAGATAGACGAAAAGTGCAACAAAGACCAGTAGAAAATTTTCGGAGAGCAGCCCGAACAGGCCCATCGCAATCGCGAGGAAGCGTCCCGCGCTGGCGGCAATCCGGGTGGCTTCGGCCTCCGGCCTCCGCAACGCGATCAAGGCGCGCAGGATGCGGCCTCCATCCATGGGATATGCCGGCAGCAGATTGAAAATCCCCAGCAGCAGGTTGCCCACGGCGATCCGTTCGATCAGGTTCGTATCGGTTGGCACGCGCAGCGTCTCGAGCGGCTGCACGTCATGCTGCACGATCAGGAGGATCACCGCAATGGCCAGGTTGACGAACGGACCCGCCATGGCGATCAGCGGTTCCTGACGCGGAGTGGGCTGCCGCTCCAGCCGCGAAACGCCACCCATCGGGAACATCACGATCTCTACGGTGCGTAGACCGTACCATCTAGCCACCAGCGCGTGGCCGATTTCATGCAGCAATACTGAAGCGAACAGCGTGATGATATATATAGCGGTGGCTGCGCCGGATTGATTCCCACCAATCCCGATGAAGATCAGGAAAACCAAAAGCAGCAGGAACGTGAAATGAAAACGAATGGGGACGCCGAATAACCGCAGCCCGCGCACCGCTCCGGAAGCCGGCGTGTCCTTCGATTGGTTGTCTCCATCCGGCGTGTTTTCCGGCACGACGAGTTTTCCTGCCCACCCTCATTCTCGCTAACGCCGCCAACCGGAGCAAATGAGGCGACAGCCGGCTTCCGAACTCGCGATTTGACACGTCCGTCTCACAATGAAATCCTGTATTAGCCGCGCGAAACGAACAAACGGTTCGGCATGTGCGTTCAGTGCTTCAGATGCAGTCTAACGCTTCCTTTTTCGAGGCAGTCCGCGGCGCCGCCACCTCGCTGCACTCTAATAAACTGCGCAGCTTCCTTACGCTTCTGGGGATCATTCTCGCCACCACTACGCTGATAGCCGTTATGGCCGTCATCAACGGCATGAACCGCTACATTGCCGACAACGTTTCCGATATGGGCGCCGACGGTTTCCGTGTGCAGCGTATGGTCATGATCGGCCAATTCGATCCCAAAAAGTATCTGGAAATGCAGCGGCGCAATCCGGAATTGAGCCGTGAGGAATTCGATTTTCTGAAGAGTCACGCGACCATGCTGCAGGATATCGGCATGGAGACGGACCGCCAGGTCAAGGTCCATTACGGCACCCAGCAGGTGGACGGAGTCGGACTGAACGGGGTCAGTTCCAACATGGCCACATTGGCAAATATCCAAGTCACCATCGGCCGCTTCTTGAGCGAAAGCGAGGAACAGCGCCGCCAGCAAGTGGCGTTCGTCGGCCACGACATCCAGCAGCGTTTCTTTCCGACAGGCAGTCCGTTGGGGAAGACGCTGATGATCGAAGGCCGGCCGTTCGACGTTGTGGGCGTGGCCAGGGCCAAGGGCAGCGTCTTCGGGAACTCACTCGACAACTTCGTCATGATTCCGATCGAGACTTATTTCAAGATTTATGGCGCCCGCAAAGGCATCGGTTATCGCGCGCGGTCGTTCGACCCGGCCTACTTGTATCGCGCGCAAGACGAAATCCGGATGCTGCTCCGCTCCTTCCGCCACCTGAGACCCGCACAGGAAGACGCGTTCGCTATTTTTTCGTCGGATTCGCTGGTGTCCGCCTGGGACCGTATTACCGGCTCCATCGCCGCGACCGCCATGGCGATCGTATCGGTCTTCATGGTGGTGGGCGGGGTAGTGGTCATGAACATTATGCTGGCCGTGGTGACCGAGCGCACGCACGAAATCGGTATCCGCAAATCGGTTGGCGCGCGGCGGCGCGATATTTTGCGCCAGTTTCTGGTGGAATCCTCGATGCTGGCGGCGAGCGGTGGAATGATCGGCGTGTGCTTTGCATGGATCGTTACTCTGCTGGTCCGTAGCGTTACGCCTGTGCCGATGGCCGTGCCCTTTTCGGCGGTCCTGATCAGCGTGACGCTCTCGGCCAGTGTCGGACTGTTCTTCGGCATTTATCCCGCGCAGAGAGCGGCCCGCCTCGATCCCATCGAAGCGTTGAGGGCGGAAAAATGACACGCGGGACTTTGTTCTCCGGCATTGGCATGGCGCTCGATACCATCCGCGGCCACAAGATGCGCGCCGTTCTGACGGTGCTCGGCGTGATCATCGGCACTGGTGCGGTCATCGGCGTCGGGTCGATTCTCGCGGGTCTCGACGGCGCGATCACCAACATCCTGAGAAGCTTCGGCCCCACGACACTGGTGGTTTTCAAATTCAAGATCGGCATCCGCACCGGCGACCTGACGCCCGAGGAAATGCGGCGCAAGCCGCTCACCTATGAGAACGCCCGCGCTATCGCCGAGCGCAGCGCATCCGTGCACCACGTCAGCCCCTACCTGTTTCCCGACTGGCATACGCTGCACCGCGCCCGCTATAAAAACAACGACATCTACCGCGTCGATCTGGGCGGCACAGAGGAAGGCTACGCCGCCGGCGGCACCGTCATGAAGTTCGGCCGCTTCTTTACCGACACCGAGAGCCGTCATCATCTGCCCGTCGTGGTGATCGGCGAGGACGTGCAGAAGGCGTTCTTCGCTAACAATGACCCGGTCGGCAAATGGATTGAGGTGGACGGCCATCAGTTCGAGGTGATCGGCTCCATGGAGCGTCCGGCGGCATCCTTCCCCGGCAGCCAGGATCTGCGCATTCTGTTTCCGTATTTCACCATGCAGAAATTGTTTCCCAGCGCCCGTGAGAACATGCTGATCGTTATTGCTTACCCGGGCATGATGGCGCAGGCGGAAGACGAGGTGCGAACGGCGCTGCGCATCGAGCGGCGTGTGCCCGCCAATCAGCCTGACAGTTTTTCAATTTCGACTTCGGAGCAGATGGTCGAGGATTTTCACAAAGTCACCGCCATGGTGGCGCTTGTTGTCGTGGTGCTGAGCTCGATCGGCCTCCTGGTAGGTGGAATCGGCGTCATGAATATCATGCTCGTTTCGGTCACCGAGCGTACCCGCGAAATCGGGATTCGCAAAGCCATCGGCGCCCGGCGCGCCGACATCGTGCTTCAGTTTCTCACCGAGGCCGTCGTGCTCACCGGCCTCGGCGGACTGCTGGGCATGTTCTTCGGATGGCTGGTATCGCTCGCCGCCCGCCTGGTGTTTCCCTCTCTGCCCACCGCTGTGCCCCTGTGGGCCGTCATCCTGGGTGTCGTAGTGTCGGTCGGAGTAGGGTTATTCTTCGGGATATGGCCCGCGACACGCGCAGCGCGGCTCGACCCCGTAGTGGCGCTCCGATATGAATAAACGCCCTAGAAAGTAAGCCAGGCTCGTGGGTTCTAGTACGGCCGGCTGTCCAAAATTCCCGAAAACGTGACATTTTGTTACATTGTTCGTCTATCCCACTTGGATAGAAGACGACTGAAAGTAGAAGCTCGGGGGTTATGCTTCAGGACGCGGCCGGGGCCGTAGCGGCAAGGGCTGTTGCCAGAGTGGATGAGGCCGCTGTAATCCGGGCGGTGCAACGGGGTGATCAGGACGCTTTCGAGCAGCTTGTTCGCTCTTACGACCAAAGTGTGTTGCGGCTCGCCATGAACCTGCTGCGGTCACCGGAAGACGCCCGAGATGTTTATCAGGAAGCCTTTTTAAGGGTCTATCGGAACATCCACACTTTCCGGTTCGATTGCAGCTTTCACACATGGCTTTATCGCATTGTGACGAACATCTGTCTGGATCACTTGCGGAAACGAAAAGTGCGTCGCGAGGAATCGTCGGTAGTCGAAACTTCGGACGGGCCCGTGGACCGCATGGACAGTTTTGAAGAAGAAGGGTCGCACTCCGATCCCGAACGTACCCTCTGGAATCGCCAGCTCGGCAACCGCATCGACGCGGCACTCGGCGACCTTACGCCCCGCGAGCGCACGGTTTTTGAGCTGCGTCATTATCAGGGGTTGCGATTGCGCACCATCGGCGAGATGCTGGGGACGAGTGAAGAAGCAGCGAAGAACTGCCTGTTCCGCGCCACTCAAAAAATGCGCGGCGTGCTGGGAGATCTGGTATGAATTGCGATGCAGTAACGAAATCGATTGCACTTTATTGCTACGGTGAGCTGGCGCCCGACGTCGAAGACCGCGTCGAAGAGCACCTGGACGCCTGTAGTGAATGCCGCGGCGAGCTGGAAAAGCACAAGGCCATGGCCGCGGCGCTTGACCGGCACAGGATCTCGCCCCCGGCCGAGCTGCTTTCCGAATGCCGGCATGAGCTGGCGCGCGCCATCTATCGCGAGGAATCACCCGTTACCCGCCGCATTTCGTCCGATCCATGGGCCCTGTTCCGCGATGCGTTCTCCTCCCTGCTGCACCCCGGTATTCGTTTCCGTCAGCCTGCCGGCGCAGTGGCCCTAGTCGCTCTCGGATTCTTCGCCGCTCGTATTTCGGGAACGTGGAATCCCGCAACGACTCTGGCCGGGTTTACGCCGGATGCCGTGGTTTCGAGCATTCGCTCCGTGCTACCGGATAATGCCGGCCGCGTGCAGATTTCTCTCGATGAGACGCACCGCCGCGTGATTTCCGGGCGGCTGGACGATCAGAACATTCAGCGGCTGTTGCTGGCCGCGGCCCGCGAGCAGGACAACCCCGGTGTGCGCGTCGAATCTGTCGGGCTTCTCAAGGACCACGGCGGCACGGGCGAAATCCGCAGCGCGCTTCTCGAAGCCGTAGCGCACGATCCGAATCCCGGTGTCCGCCTGAAAGCGCTCGATGGGTTGAAGCGTTTTTCCGCGGATGGCGACGTCCGCCGGACACTGGCGCAGGTTCTGCTCAAGGATCAGAATTCGGCCATCCGGATTCAGGTGATCGATCTGCTGGTCGCCAATCAGGACCCCTCTACTGTCAGCGTCCTCCAGACGCTCATTGGGAAAGAAGACAACAATTACGTACGGATGCGCTGCCGGGATGCTCTGCGCGAGATGAACGCGTCGGTTGGAACGTTTTGATGAAACAGGGAACCACACTTCCGCTGCTAGCGATATCCATGGCCGCGACGGCTCTGGCCGGTGAACCGCATGTCCGCCGCGAAGGGGCTTTTTGGGTGGAAGTGGTGCAGGCAACTGAAACGCTGCCGGCGGGCGCGAAGCTGCGCGTCTCGACGGTGGGCGCCGTCACCGTAAAGGGCGCTCGGGGAAATGCACTGTCCTACACACTGACCAAGCGTGTCAAGGCTCGGAATGAGGCTGAAGCCAGGCAGTTGCTTGAGAGCTTATTGCTCCGCACCGCCCGGCGGGGAATGGTAACCGTTCTGAGCGTGCAAAGCGTCGAGGGCCTGGATGCGGACCTCGAGGTTACGGCGCCGCAGAAATCACGCGAGATCGTGATTGAAACGCTTGGTGGCGCAGTCGAGGCCAGCCAGTTCGATGGCGCCATTCATGCCCAAACCGGCGGCGGCCGTGTCTCGCTCGATCAGATATCGGGCGCGGTCGTGGCCAAAACGGCCGGTGGCGATATCGTGCTCGGGCGCATGGGCGGCTCGGTGCGGTGCGTTTCGGGCGGCGGCGTGATCCGCGCCGACAGTATTCGCGGCGAGGCCTTTTTTGAAACCGCGGGCGGAGATATCACGGTGCAGGAGGTGGATGGCCCCATCCGCTGTTCTACAAACGGGGGCGGCATCCACATCGCGCAGGCCGGTAATCTCGTGATCGCCGACACGGCCGGCGGTCCCATTGAAGTCGGTGATGCCAAGGGTATGGTCACCGCCAAGAACTCTGGCGGCCCGATCCAGGTCGGCTCGGCCTCCGAAGCCCGATGTGAAAGCGCGGGTGGGGCGATCCGGCTAACCAGCATTTCCGGGAGCCTGAAGGCCACGACGGCCGTTGGAAGCATCATCGCCCGCTTTCAATCACAACCCGTGGCCGAATCGTTTCTGAGTACCGGAGCTGGTGACATTACGCTGTGGATTCCGTCGAATCTCAAAGTGACCGTACTGGCCCGGAACGTGACCTATGGTGGGGCGAGACGGATTGTGTCGGACTTTCCGGCAATCGCGGTTAAGTCCGCCGGTGCAGCCGTCATCGCGGAAGGTACGCTCAACGGTGGAGGACCACTGGTGCGTATCTCGGGCAGTGGCGGCACGATCTTCATTCGGCGGCAAGAGAAATAAAAAGGGAATGGAAATGATGCAAACCAGGATTTTGTGCAGTCTCTCTTTGATGGCCGGTCTTACCGCGCCTCTGGCGCTTTCTGAACCACCGGCTACGCCTAAACCGCGCACATCGACGCAGCGCGTGGTGCTCGCGAGAGGCGCGAGCTATCTGGGAGTGGGCGTGGTCGAGATATCCCCCGAGCGCGCCAAGGAACTCCATTTGAAAGACGAACACGGCGTCGAGGTGCGCTGCGTAGATCCGGAGAGTCCCGCTTTGAAGGCAGGTCTCAAGGAAGGCGATGTGGTCCTCGAGTACAACGGCCAGCGTGTGGAAGGCGGGGAACAGTTCATGCGCCTGGTACGGGAAACGCCGCCCGGACGCAGCGCTGCTCTGCTGATTTTCCGCGGTGGCGCGACACAAACCGTGACCGCCAGCATCGGGCAGCGGCGGCCCGGCCCCATGGAATTCGAGTTCGATGATAACTCTTTCGCTTTCGCTGTTCCGTCGATACCGTCGACTCCGCCCATGGCCGCGATGCCTCCGATTCGCATTCCAGATATTCCACGTACCCTCATGTCCTGGCGCAGCGGCACGCTGGGGATCGAAAGCGAAACGCTCAACCCTCAACTGGCGGAATATTTTGGCGTCAAGGAAGGCGTTCTGGTGCGCTCCGTCACCCGCGACTCCTCAGCCGAGAAGGCCGGGTTCAAGGCAGGTGATGTGATCGTTAAGGTGGACGGCCAGAAAGTAACGACTCCAAAGGAGATATCGAGCGTGATACAATCCTCGCGGTCCAAGAAGAATTTGCCGATTGCCGTGATCCGCCATCAGAAAGAAATCACGTTGACGGTGGTTCTGGAAGAAAGTTCTCGTTGGCCTGCTGAAGGTTTGGGGGAAATGCTGTAAGCGGGACCGTTGAGGTGGCGCGAACCTCGCGAGTCGTCTAGTGCTGTTCTAAAAACCGAAAATCTCTTAAATTAAGTTTCTTTTGTACATTATCCAGAGAAATATCGGGTTGCGATTCGGAATGGTGCGAGTGATAGTAAGCCAGCAGTTCGGATTCGTCGAATTCGATGGCGCGGGCATACTGCCGGATGTAACTTGTATTGTAAATCCCACCTGGGAGCTTTTTAAAGTCGCCTTCCTCAATAGCCTGCAGCGAGCGAGTGCTGATTTTGGTGTTTTGAGAAATCTTCTCGAGGGAAAGACCTCGGTTGCGACGGATCGAAGCTAACCCAAGCACGCTTTTGTCGTGATCCACCGTTGGGTTCCTCCTAGCGTTACGCTGCCTATAAAATCGGCTGCTCGTTCGAGAACTTTAGGCTCTTCGTCCAAAACAGCGCCCGGCGCGAATGTTTAAAGCAGTACGAGTGTAGCACAACACTTTGATTTGATACACTCTTATCAAATGTTAGTATCGCGGAGGCGCTTCACAGCCCTAACCGCCACGGGGCTGGCCGGCATCCGATCCTTGGCGTCCGCTTCGCGGCCCCGTCCGAAGCTTATAGTGCTTCTAATTGCCGAACAATTTCGCTCTGATTATCTTGATTTGTTAGGTAATTTCCTGGGCAACGGCGGCTTCCGGCGCCTGACCGACGAGGGCGCCTATTTTCCCCAGTGCCAGATGGCATCCACTACGTTTACATCCGGCGGGCTTGCCACCCTTTCGACCGGCGCTTACCCTCAGCTTCACGGCATTGTCGCTGACTCGTGGTACGACCGTGCAGCCCGGAAGCCCGTGACGGCTTCAGTCAAAGCCGTTGAAGCCACGGGATTTGCTGAGCAACTGCTCGCCACCGACCCCGCAGCCAACCGCATTTTCGCCATCGCATTGGACTCGCGCGACGCTTCCATGCTGGCCGGCCCATCCCCAACCGACCTTCTGTACATGGACGCCGGCGGCCGGTTCACGGCCCAGGGCAAGCTCAAGGATTCCCCGTGGCTATCTGTCTGGAATCAGAGCAATTCGTCTGACAAAGCGAAGAATGCCCCGTGGGTCGCGCTCGGCGCCAAAAGGGGAGCGCCGCCGATGCGGATCCTGACGTTCGATGAGTCCAGGCCGGAAGAATTCCAGCACCTTTACCGGGCTTCGCCATTCGGGCAAGCCGCGCAATTTTCACTTCTGGAGGAGTTGTTGGTTCAGGAACGGCTGGGCCAAGGTCCCGGCGTGGATTTTCTGGCCGTTGCATTGGGATCGACCGCGGCGCTGGGTTATGAAGTGGGTGGCGACTCGCCGCTGATGCGGGAGTTGATCCTTCATCTCGACCGGCAGATCGAGACGCTTTTGACTGCGCTCGACAAGCACTTGGTTTCGAAGAACTTTGCGCTCATCTTTAGTTCCGCTCACGGCGCCGCCCGGGAAACGGACGTCCGTCGGGCTGTGTCCGGCGAAACTGTCGCCCTCACCATCGATCGCGCGCTTTCGGACCGGTACGACCTTTCCGGCCGCAAAAATAACTATGTGGAACGGTACGTCTACCCCTTCCTGTATCTCCGGCAGGATCGTTTGCAGAAATCCTATATCGATCCCCGCGAGGCGCGCCTGTTCGCCAGCCAGGTGGCGCTGCGGGTGCCGGGAGTAGCCGGCTACCACACAGCCGACGGGGACTGCTCTCATTCCGGCGACTGGCTGCGCCGGTTCCGCAACAGCTTTCACGCCGTGCGATCCGGCGACGTGATGCTCGCGTACGGTCCCGGATATGTGGAAGACTACGCGGGCGGCCGGGGCATTTCCTACGGATCGCTCTACAATTACGATGCGCAGGTGCCGCTGATCCTGTACGGCATGCCTTTTACATCAGACGTTTTCGAAACCGCCGTCGAGCCCGTGGATCTGGCTCCGACCCTGGCACGCGTAGCCGGCACCGCCTGGCCGTCATCGGCGACCGGCCGCGTATTGAGCGAAGCGCTGGCGCCCGAGGGATGAACTCGCCCGTCGCCATCTCAATTTGCCGGATCTCGCTCAAAAACCCGGTACTCGCGGCTTCCGGAACATTCGGATACGGCGTCGAGTTTGAAGAGCTTCTCGATCTGAATTCGCTGGGCGGCCTGATCGTCAAGGGCCTGTCGCGGGAGGCTATGGAGGGAAACCCGGAGCCGCGACTCTGGGAATCGCGCGGCGGGATGATTAACTCCGTCGGACTCCAGAACATGGGGGTGCGGGCGTTCGTCGCCGAAAAGCTGCCGCGGCTGGCGAAGCTCGACACAGCGGTAATCGCCAACATTTTCGGGAATGCGACGGAAGATTATGTGGAAGTAGCGCGGGTGCTCGAGGGCGCCGAGGGCCTCGCGGGGTACGAGCTGAACGTCTCCTGCCCGAACACGCGGCATGGCGGGATCTATTTTTCGAATGACCCGGAGCTTCTTGCAGAAGTTGTGGGGGCGGTGAAGCAGGTAACGAGGCGGCCGCTCATCGTGAAATTGTCGCCGAACGTGGCGCAGATAGAACCGCTCGCCAAGGCGGCGGAGGCGGCGGGCGCGGATGCGATTTCGCTGATCAACACTTTCGTCGCGCTGGCTATCGATGCGCGCACCAGGCGGCCGCGGATCGGCGCCGGATTCGGCGGGCTGTCCGGGCCGGCGATCAAGCCGATCGCCCTGCGCATGGTGTATCAGGCGGCCAAGGCCGTGAAAATCCCGGTGATCGGCATCGGCGGGATCGCGACCGGAGAAGATGCCGCGGAGTTTCTCATCGCCGGCGCGCAAGCGGTCGAAGTGGGCACGGCAACGTTTCTCGATCCCTCGTCCCCGGTGCGCGTGGCGCGCGAGCTGGCGGACTTTCTCAAAGAGCAAAAGATCAAACACGTGAGCGAACTCGTCGGCACGCTGCGCCGTGATGTACCATCAGCAGAATAATGGCTGGAACCACGCCGTACCTGTTCAATGAGCTGCGCGAACATCTTCCAACGTACACGACCGGCATTCTGCCGTCGCAGAGTATTGAGGAACTGATCGCGGCGGGACACATTACGGCGAATCCGCCGGTTGCGCAGGAGCAGATTCAGCCATCGAGTCTGGATCTACGGATCGGGCCGGTGGCTTACCGCATTCGCGCCAGCTTTCTATCGAGCCGGAACTCGCGCGTCATCGACAAGCTGCACGACAATCACCTGTACAAGATCGACCTGACGCGGCCGGCAGTGCTCGAACGCGGTTGCGCCTATATCGCGCCGCTGCTCGAAGAGCTGAGTCTGCCGGCGGATATTTCGGGCAAAGCGAATCCCAAGAGCACCACCGGACGGCTGGACGTTTTCACGCGTCTGATTACGGATTTCGGCAGCGAGTTCGAGCGCGTTCCGGCCGGTTACAAGGGGAAACTCTATACCGAGATCGTGCCGCGCACGTTCAGCATCGTGCTGCACGAGGGCGCGCGTTTGAACCAGCTCAGGCTGAGGCGCGGGAATCCGCCGCCTTCCGACAGCGAACTCGAACGCCTTCACGAAAGCGAGACGCTGGTTTATACCGAAAACGATGCGCGCGGCGATGCCTTGATTTCGAACAAAAGCCTGTGGCTTTCGGTCGATCTGAACGGCGATGAAAATTCCGACATCATCGGTTACAAAGCGCGGCGCAACACGGCGCTCATCGATCTGAGCAAGATCAACCATTACGATCCGCTCGAATATTGGGAGCCGAT
>Ga0070696_100002074_pt1 | contig 13153 bp, 12 predicted proteins | sample KBSK1253metaG_FD_65474 | JGI IMG/M metagenome (GOLD analysis project Ga0070696, IMG submission 65474) | Corn, switchgrass and miscanthus rhizosphere microbial communities from Kellogg Biological Station, Michigan, USA - KBS K1-25-3 metaG | ecosystem: Host-associated > Plants > Roots >... | reverse complement strand
TCGTCTTCGCCACGCACTACCTCGAGGAGGCGGACGCCTACGCCGACCGCATCGTCCTCGTCCGGCGCGGCGAGGTGGTGGCCGACGGCACGTCCGCGCAGGTCAAGGCGCTGACCGCCGGCCGCGTCGTCCGGGCGACCTGGCCGGGGGCGGACCTGGGCCGGCTTCGCGCGCTGACGGCTGCGGACTCGGTCGAGCAGCGCGGTGACAGCGTGCTCGTGCACTCCCGCGACAGCGACGCGGTGGCCCGGTACCTGCTGACGGAGACCAACGCCCGTGATGTCGAGATCACCGGCCGTGGCCTGGAGGACGCGTTCATCGCGCTCACCGGCACGGACGCCGACCAGCACGTCCAGCACGCCCCACACATGGTGGAGGTTCCTCGATGACCGCGCTCGCCAGCGACACCGGCGTCGGCACCCGCAGCGTGCCGCCGCTCGGTGGCCTCAACCTGACCCTGCTCCGGCTCGAGCTGCGGCGCCTGCTGCGCAACCGCCGCACGATGGTCTTCACCCTGATCATGCCGCCGGTCTTCTTCCTCATCTTCGGCACGCAGTCCTCCTACCGCGCGCAGCGCGTGGGGCACGGCAACGTGACCGCGTACATCGCGGTGAGCATGGCGGTCTACGGGGCGATGCTGGCCTGCACCGGTGGAGGCGCGACCGTCTCGGTCGAGCGCGCTCAGGGCTGGAGCCGTCAGCTGCGGCTGACGCCGTTGACCCCGGTGGCCTACATCGCGGTCAAGGCACTCGTCGCCATGACGATGGGCCTGGCCTCGGTGCTCGCGGTGTTCGGTGTCGCCGCGGTCAGCCACGCCTCCATGCCGCTCCACGTCTGGGTGGAGTGCGGCGTGGTGGCCTGGCTCGGTTCCCTGGTCTTCGCGGCCTTCGGGCTTCTCATGGGCTACCTGCTGCCCGCGGAGAACGTCATGCAGATCCTGGGCCCGGTGCTCGGTGTCCTCGCGTTCGCGGGCGGCCTGTTCGTTCCCCTTCGGGACGGCAGCGTGTTCGCGACGCTGTCCCAGCTGACGCCGTTGTACGGGCTTGCCACCGTGGGCCGGCTGCCTCTGACTTCCGACGGCGGCGGATGGGCAGCCCTGCTGAACCTGGTGGTGTGGGGCGGGCTCTTCGTGGCCGGGGCGGCCTGGCTCTTCCGGCGCGACACCGAACGGGTGTGAGTCGTGAGCTCGTGCGAGCGACCGCTCCGCGGCGTCGAGCATGACTAGCGTGGGTGCCGTGACCGCTGCCGCGACGGACGTGCCCGGCGAGCCCGAGGAGGACGGTCCGCGCGAGGCGCCGGGTGTCGTCGAGACCCTGCGTGCCGGCGACCCGTGGCAGCCTGCGCCTCCGGGCTGGCGTGGCGCCGCGCTGCCGGCGCTGCTCGCCGGGGTGTGGCTGGTCTACCTGGCGCAGCCGTTGCAAGAGATCCTTCACCACGATGGCCGGGCGTGGCGAACCGTGGGTGTGCTGGCCATTGTGGTGTTCAGCCTCGCCTACGTCGCGGTGTTCTTCCAGATCCGTCGACGCCGGTGGTCGGCCCTGCCGGGCGGCGCCGACGTCCAGGCGTTCGCGCTGGACCGGGTCAGTGCTTCGCTCGTCGCGGTCATGCTGGTGTGCTTCGTCCTGACCGTCCCGTCGGCCGGCAGCTCGTCGTTGGCCGCGCTGGTCTACCTGGTCGCGACGGTGATGATGCTCACGCCGCTGTGGTTCGGCTGGTCGGTGAGCGTGCTGGCCGTCGTCGCCTCGGAGGCTGCCGCGTTGCTCGTCCCCGGGTGGGACGGCGGACAGGGCGCGGGACTGGCGATCCTGCTGGCGTCCGTGGCGGTGTTCGGCCTGCGGCTGGCCTTCCGTCGCAGCCAGCAGCTCAGCATCGCGCGCGACGATCTCGCCAGGCTGGTGGTGCAGGAGGAGCGCAACCGGTTCGCCCGGGACCTGCACGACATCCTCGGGCACAGCCTCACGGTCGTGGCCATGAAGGCCGAGCTGGCCGGTCGGCTGGTGCGCATCGACCCGGCAGGGGCGGAGCGCGAGATTGGCGATGTCGAGCGGCTGACGCGGGAGGCGCTCGTCGACGTGCGCTCGGCCGTCGCCGGCTACCGCGGCGTCACGCTGGCCGGCGAGCTCGCCAACGCCCGTGCCGCGTTGCGGGCCGCCGGCATCATCGACGAGCTGCCGACAGCCGTCGACGAGGTGCCCGGCGACCGTCGGGCGCTGTTCGGCTGGGTGGTCCGCGAGGGCGTGACGAACGTCGTGCGGCACAGCGGCGCGCGCCGGTGCACGGTCACGGTGACCCCGACCAGCGTCGAGGTCCGGGACGACGGGCATGGCCGGGTCGATCGTCCGAGCGGCCCCGAGACCGCGCTGCACCCCGGGCACGGGCTGATCGGGCTCAGCGAGCGGGCGCACGCGGTCGCCGGGCGCCTGAGCACCATGTCGACCGCCGAGGGGTTCGTCCTGCGGGTGGAGATGCCCGGGCCGCCCGGCGAGCCCGGCCCCGCGGCCCAGCCGGAGGACGCGCCGCGGGAGGACGCCTGGGCCGCGAACGGCGAGCAGCGCCGCGACGCCCCGGCCGCGGGTGGCCGTCGATGAGTGAGGAGCACGGGCGCGACGTCATCCGCGTGCTGCTCGCCGACGACCAGGCGCTCGTCCGTGGTGCCCTGGTGGCACTTCTCGGCCTCGAACCCGACCTGCAGGTCGTGGCCGAGGTCGGTCGCGGTGACGAGGTGGTGGACGTGGCGCGCCGCAGCCGACCCGACGTCGTGCTGATGGACGTCGAGATGCCGGGCATCGACGGCATCACGGCGACCGCAGCGCTGCGCGCGGCGCTGCCCTCGTGCCGGGTCCTGGTCGTCACGACGTTCGGGCGACCCGGCTACCTCCAGCGGGCGATCGAGGCGGGTGCCAGCGGGTTCGTCGTCAAGGACACGCCTGCTCGGCAGCTGGCCGATGCCGTGCGGCGAGCCCACCGAGGGTTACGCGTCGTCGACCCCATGCTGGCCGCAGAGACGCTGGCGGTGGGCGCCAGCCCGCTCAGCGTGCGGGAGAGCCAGGTGCTGACGAGCTCTCGGGCGGGTGGGACCGTCGCCGACATCGCCGCGGAGCTGCACCTGTCCGAGGGCACCGTGCGCAACCACCTGTCCGCCGCTATCGGCAAGACCGGCGCCCGTACCCGGGCCGAGGCCGTGCGCATCGCCGAGCAGAACGGCTGGCTGCCGGCCTGACCGGCGGCTGCCGGCAAAGCTCCCGCGTCCACAGAGCGTTCGTCCACAGGGCCGTCGTCCGGCCACACCGTCCACAGTTGCCCCCAGCCGGGTGCCGCGCCCGGCTCGGCGCGGGCAGCATCACCGCCTGGAGGTGGTCACGTGGCCGCGAAGGACACGGTGGGGACGTACGGCGAGCAGGTGGCTGTCATGCACCTGCTTCAGCGCGGGTTCGTGGTCCTGGACCGCAACTGGCGCTGCGAGCTGGGTGAGATCGACATCGTTGCCCGCGACGGGGACTGCCTCGTGGTCGTCGAGGTGAAGACGCGCCGGTCCGTGCGGTTCGGGCCGCCGACCGAGGCGGTCACCCCGGCCAAGCTGGCGCGGCTGCGCCGGCTCACCGCGCGGTGGATCACCGAGTCCGGGCTGCACCCGCCGCGCGTGCGGATCGACGTCGTCGCGGTCCTCCCGCAACGGTCCGGCGCGGCCAAGGTCGACCACGTCCGGGCGGTGGCCTGATGGCCGTCGGGCGCACGAAGGGGGTGACTCTGCTCGGTCTGGACGGCCGGGTGGTTGACGTGGAGGCGGACGTGGCCAGCGGGCTGTCCTCGTTCACGGTCACCGGCCTGCCGGATACTGCGCTGGCCCAGGCCCGCGACCGGGTCAAGGCCGCCTGCCGCAACTCCGGCCTCGGGTTTCCCGACGGTCGCGTGACGGTCAACCTCTCGCCCGCCTCGTTGCCCAAGCACGGCAGCGGGTTCGACCTGGCGATCGCCGTGGCCGTGCTGACCGCGGCCGGGGTGGTACCGGCGGCGGTGCCGCACCGGCTGGTGCACCTCGGTGAGCTCGGTCTGGACGGACGGTTGCGCTCGGTGCGGGGGGTGCTGCCGGCGGTCCTGGCCGCGGCGCGAGCGGGGGTGGAGTCCGTGGTCGTCCCGGCCGCCAACGAGGTGGAGGCATCCGTGGTGCCCGGGGTCGAGGTGCGCGGAGTCGTGTCCTTGGCGGGGCTGGTGGCCCTGTACCGCGGCGAGCCGCTCCTGGAGGAGCCGGTCGTGCTCCATGCCGTCGGCGGTCGTGCGAGGTCGCGCTCGGCGTCCGGCTCCGTGTCCGATCCGGTGTCCGACGCGGCAGACCTTTCCGCGCCAGGGAGGCGACAGGACCTCTCCGACGTCGTGGGCCAGCCGGAGGCGCGGATCGCCCTGGAGGTGGCGGCGGCGGGCGGTCACCACCTGTTCCTCCTGGGCCCGCCCGGTGCTGGCAAGACCATGCTGGCGTCGCGGCTCCCGGACCTGCTGCCCGACCTCAGCCGGCAGGAGGCGCTGGAGGTCACGGCGCTCCACTCGCTCGCGGGCCGACTGCCGGACGGCGCCGGCCTCGTGGTCCGGCCGCCGTACGTCGACCCGCACCACACGGCGTCCGCGGCGGCCATCGTGGGGGGCGGTGTCGGGTTGCCGAGGCCGGGGGCGGCGTCGATGGCTCATCACGGGGTCCTGTTCCTCGATGAGGCACCGGAGTTCTCGGCGCGCGTGCTGGACGCCCTGCGGCAGCCGTTGGAGGACGGGAGCCTGGTCATCCACCGCGCAGCAGGGACCGCGCGCTACCCGGCGCGCTTCCAGCTGGTCATGGCCGCGAACCCGTGCCCGTGCGGGCGCGCCACCGGCAAGGGGCTCAGCTGCACGTGCACGCCGATGGCCCGTCGCCGGTACCTGGCGCGGCTGTCCGGCCCGCTGCTGGACCGGGTGGACCTGCAGGTCGGGGTGCTCCCGGTGACGCGCGCCCAGCTGGACGCCGGCGTCGTCGTCGAGAGCACGGTCACCGTCGCGAAGCGGGTGCGGCAGGCGCGGGCCGCGCAGGCCGCAAGGTGGGCGGAGCAGGGTTGGCAGCTCAATGCGCACGCTCCTGGACAGCTCCTCCGGTCGATGCCGTACCGGCTGGACCCCCACGTGCGCGCCGACCTCGACCGTGCGTTCGAGCGGGGGGCGGTGTCGATGCGCGGCTACGACCGGGTGCTGCGCACCGCATGGACGGTGGCTGACCTGGCCGGGCGCACCTCGCCCGACGTGGACGACGTCGGCCGGGCGGCCTCGCTCCGGGACCAGTGGAGCGTGGCGGCATGACGTCGGCGCAGGAGCGGCTGACGTTCGACCGTGACGACCCGGTGCTGGCCCGGCTGGCGTGGAGCAGGCTCGCCGAACCCGGGGACGCACGGGCGGCGCGTCTCATCGAGACGGTGGGGCCGAGCGAGGCGCTTCGGGCCGTGGTCGAACGCAGCGGGCGGCTCGGCGGCACCCAGGTCGGTGACGACGTCGGCTCGTGGCTGGCTCGCTATGTGCCGCGGCTCGCCACGCTGGACCCGGCGCGTGATCTGGCGTCGGTGCGCCGGCTCGGCGGCCGGGTCCTGGCGCCGGACGACGACGAGTGGCCCGCGGGTGTGCGGGACCTCTCGGTGCCGCCGATCTGCCTGTGGGTGGTCGGCCCGGCGTCCCTGCAGCCGCTAGGTGACCGGTCCGTGGCGCTGGTCGGGGCACGAGCCGCCACCACCTACGGCGAGCACGTCGCCAGAGACCTCGGCTACGGGCTTGCTGAACGAGGCTTCGCGGTGGTCTCCGGGCTCGCCTACGGCATCGACGCGGCGTCGCACCGGGGCGCGCTCGCGGCCGCGGGGACGTCGGTCGCCGTGGTGGCCGGCGGGCTGGACCGCACCTACCCGCGCGGCAACGAGGCGCTCATGCGCAAGCTGGCGGCCGACGGCGCGGTGGTGAGCGAGGTGCCACCGGGGTCCACCCCGAGCCGCAGCCGGTTCCTGCAGCGCAACCGGCTGATCGCGGCGATCGCCGGTGGCACGGTGGTCGTGGAGGCGGCCTGGCGAAGCGGCTCGCTGAGCACGGCTCGGGTGGCTGCCGGCCTGGGACGCCCGGTCGCTGCCGTGCCGGGCCCGACGACGTCCATGACGTCTGCCGGGTGCCACGCGTTGATCCGCAGCGGAGCGGCCGTGCTGGTCACCGACGCCGCTGAGGTGGCCGAGCTGGTCGGGCGGCTGGGGGAGGACCTGGCTCCCGAACCGTCCCGGTCGCGGACGGAGCGGGACGAGCTGGACGCGGTCACCCGGCAGGTCCTCGACGCGCTGCCGGTCCGCTCCGGTCGGCCGGTCGGCGCGCTGTGCCGTACGGCGGGCCTCGACGAGGCCAGCGTGGTCTCGGCGCTCGGCCGGCTGCAGCTGCGCGACCTGGCCGAACGCCAGGGCGACGGCTGGCGGCTGGCGCCGCGGGCCAGGTCGGCGGGCGGCGGGTCCGCGCGAGCCGGGTGAGCGCCGGGCCCGCTGGACGGCTTTTGTCCCGTCCGGTCGGGTTCGGGCGGGCGCCCTGGATGCGATGCGGCGCCCACGCCGCGTGGCCGCTTGCGGCGTCCCGCACGGTGGGCGAACGTGACGGCATGGGAGGCCACCGGCACGACTCACCGCGCCCGGGCGGCGTGGGTGCGGTCGACGGGGCCGACGTGGCCGACCTGGCCGACCTGCTGCCGGCCTTCGAGTCGTATCTGGTCGCCGAGCGCGGCCGGTCCGCGCACACGGTCCGCGCGTACCTGGGCGACGTCCGCGCCATGCTCGACTTCGCCGCCCGGCACGGCGTTGGCAGGCTCGACGAGCTCGACCTGCCAGTGCTGCGCTCGTGGCTGGCGTCGCTCACCGCCCACGGCCGGGCACGGTCGACGGTCGGTCGGCGGGCGTCGGCCGCCCGGACGTTCTGCGGATGGGCGGCCCGGACCGGGCGGCTGCCCGCCGACCCGTCGCTGCGGCTCGGGTCGCCGCGCCGGGAGCACCTGCTGCCCGACGTGCTCGGTCAGCAGCAGGCGCGCGAGCTGCTGGAGGTCGCCGGCGTGAGCGCGGACGACGACGATCCCGTGCACCTGCGCGACCACGCGGCCCTCGAGCTGCTGTACGGCAGCGCGCTGCGGGTGAGCGAGCTCGTGGCCCTCGACGTGGACGACGTCGACGCCGAACGGCGGGTCCTGCGGGTGCTGGGCAAGGGCAACAAGGAGCGGGTCGTCCCCTACGGACTGCCGGCGCACCAGGCCCTCCAGGCATGGTTGGCCCGCGGTCGTCCTCGGCTCGCCGACGCGGCGAGCGGTGCGGCCCTGCTGCTGGGTCGGCGGGGAGGCCGGGTGGGGCAGCGGCAGGTGCGCGAGGCGGTCCATCGGCTGGTCGCCCACGTCGGCGGTGCCGCCGACGTGTCTCCCCACGGGTTACGGCACAGCGCCGCGACGCACCTGCTGGAAGGGGGAGCAGACCTGCGGGCCGTCCAGGAGCTGTTGGGTCACGCTACGCTCGCCACGACCCAGATCTACACGCACGTGTCCGTCGAGAGGCTGAAGGCGACGTATGAGCAGGCGCACCCAAGGGCGTGAGCCGGAGGTCGCCGTCGGTTCGGTCGAACCGGCGGACGACGACCGGCTCGAGGGGGACGACGAGGTGGCGGCCGACCTGACCGACGAGCCGGATGTCGTCGACGCGGTGGAGCTGGAGGAGGAGGACCCGGCCGACGCGGCGGCCGCGAACGAGGCGATGCTCGCGCAGCTGTGGCGCTCGTTCAAGGAGACCGGCGACGCCTCCCTGCGCGAGAAGCTGATCCTGCACTACTCGCCGCTGGTCAAGTACGTGGCTGGCCGCGTCGGTGTCGGCCTGCCGCCGAACATCGAGCAGGCCGACCTCGTGTCCTACGGCATCTTCGGCCTGATCGACGCTATCGAGAAGTTCGACATCGAGCGGGCGATCAAGTTCGAGACGTACGCGATCTCCCGGGTGCGGGGCGCGATCATCGACGAGTTGCGGGCTATCGACTGGATCCCGCGGTCCGTGCGGCACAAGGCCCGGGAGGTGGAGCGTGCCTACGCCGAGCTGGAGGCCCAGCTGCACCGCACGCCGACGGAGGCCGAGGTGGCCCAGCACATGGGCATCGCGGTCGGCGACCTGCACGCGATCTTCAGCCAGGTGTCGTACGTCAACGTCGTCGCGCTCGACGAGCTGCTGAGCGTCGGAGGCGAGAAGGGCGACAAGCTGACGCTGGTCGACACCCTGGAGGACAAGCACGCGGAGGACCCGGTGCTGGCCTTCGAGGGGGAGGAGACCAAGTACCTGCTCGCCAAGGCGATCAACCAGCTGCCGGAGCGCGAGAAGATCGTCGTCACCCTCTACTACTACGAGGGCCTCACGCTGGCTGAGATCGGTCAGGTGCTCGGGGTGACGGAGTCCCGGATCTGCCAGATGCACACCAAGGCCGTCCTGCAGCTGCGCGGCAAGATCAACGAGGTCACCTCGGGCTGAGCGGCAGCAGGACCGGCGGCCCGAGGCCTAGCAGGACGAGCGGGTCGAGGTAGGTCTCGTCGCGCCGCAGCCCCCAGTGCAGGCAGGTGGCCGGTGCGCAGTGCCCGGGCACGGCGGCCACGACGCCGAGCGACGAGCCGGTCTGGACCATCGTGCCGGTGAGGACCCGGTCGTCGATCGGCTCGTACGACGTCCGCAAGCTGCCCGGGTGCAGCACGACCACGACACCACGTCCGGCGACCATGCCCGAGAAGGTGACCCGGCCGGGGCCGGCGGACAGCACCGGCTGCCCGACGGCCGCGGCCAGGTCGACGCCGCGGTGGCCGGCACTCCACGGCGTGGGGGGAGCGCGGAAGACGCCGACCACGGCGGGGTCAGGCGCGAGCGGCCAGTCCCAGGCCGCTGCCGTCCCCACCGGGACGCGGGGCGTGGCCACCGCGGCGGGAGGGACGAACGCCACGCCGGCGCCTGGAACCAGGTTTCCTGGGATCGGGTCTCCTGGGACCGGGGGCACGAACGTGGACAGCGCGGCGAGGAGGAGCGCTCGGACCATGCGCCGACCCTGACGCGCGCGCGGCCGTCCGGCGAGGTCGCCGGGGCCGGCTGTGGACCGTGGGACGACCGGGACCGGCCCGTGGAGAACACCTGTGGACGGCCGACGACGGCTGACCGCCGGTGGGTGAGGTGATCAGCCGCGGCGCAACCGGCCGAGCCGCTCCACCGCCTCGCGCAGCACCTCGTCCTTCTTGCAGAAGGCGAACCGCACCAGGGAGCGGCCCGCCTGCGGGTCGTCGTGGAACGCGCGGACGGGAACGGCGGCCACCCCCGCGAGGCGCGGGAGGTCGCGGCACAGGGACAGGCCGTCGTCGTAGCCAAGGGCCGCGCCGTCCACGAGCACGAAGTACGTGCCGGCGGGGACCAACGGCTCCAGCCCTGCCTCGCGCAGGCCGGCGCAGAGCAGGTCCCGCTTGCCCTGCAGCTCGCCGGCGAAGGACGCGAACACCTCGTCCGGTAGCCGCAGCCCGGCCGCCACCGCAGGCTGGAACGGCCCGCTCGCGACGAACGTGACGAACTGCTTGACCGTGCGGACCGCGTCGACCAGCCGGGCCGGCCCGTGCACCCAGCCGACCTTCCAGCCCGTCACCGAGAACGTCTTGCCCGCCGACGAGATCGTCAGGGTCCGTTCGGCGGCGCCCGGCAGCGTCGCCACCGGCACGTGCTGGCCCGCGGTGGGTCCGTCGCTGAACAGCAGGTGCTCGTACACCTCGTCGCTCAGGATGACGGCGTCGTGCTCGGCGGCCAGGCTCACGATCAGCTCGAGCTCCGCGCGCGTGAACACCCGTCCCGTGGGGTTGTGCGGCGAGTTGACCACGATGACCCGCGTGCGTGCCGTGAACGCCGCTCGCAGCGCGGCCTCTTCGAGTGTGAAGTCGGGTGCCCGCAGCACGACGGTGCGCCTGGTGGCTCCGGCCAGGGCCACCGACGCGGCATAGGAGTCGTAGTACGGCTCGATCAGCACGACCTCGTCGCCCGGCTCGCACAGGGCGAGCAGGCTGGACGCGATCGCCTCGGTGGCCCCCACCGTGACCAGGACCTCCCGGTCGGGGTCGACGGCCAGGCCGTAGAACCGCCGCTGGTGCTCGGCGATCGCGGCGCGCAGGTCAGGCTCCCCGGGCCCCGGCGGGTACTGGTTGTGCCCGCTCCTGATGGCCTCGACGGCGGCGTCGAGCACGGACGTCGGCCCGTCGGTGTCCGGGAAGCCCTGGCCCAGGTTGATGGCACCGGCAGCCCTGGCCAGCGCGGTCATCTCGGCGAAGATCGTCGTCCCAAAGCCGTTCATGCGGGACACGAGCGGGGAACCTGATGCGTGGACCGTCTCGGCAGTCATGGCGCGAGGCTACGGCAGCGCGTTCTCGGCACGAGCACGGCTGCCGTAGACTGGGGGCACGACCGGTTCGCCGGTCGAATTCGCGCGCCCGCACACCGGTCACGGTTCACGCCGAGCACCGGGGCGCCCCCGTCGGTCCGGCCAGGCCTTGCGCCCGGTCGGTCGGGGGAGTCGCAGGCGCCAGGCGTGGCGGCCGCCCGGCCGACCACGGGACAACCGAGACTGAAGGAGGGCGTCGGCATGGCCGTCGTCACGATGCGCCAGCTCTTGCAGAGCGGCGTGCACTTCGGGCACCAGACCCGTCGCTGGAACCCGAAGATGAAGCGCTTCATCCTGACCGAGCGCAACGGTATCTACATCATCGACCTGCAGCAGTCGCTGACCTACATCGACAACGCCTACGAGTTCGTCAAGGAGACGGTTGCTCACGGCGGCACGCTGCTGTTCGTCGGCACCAAGAAGCAGGCGCAGGAGCCCGTGGCCGAACAGGCCACGCGGGTCGGCATGCCGTACGTCAACCAGCGCTGGCTCGGTGGCATGCTCACGAACTTCCAGACGGTGCACAAGCGCCTGCAGCGCCTCAAGGAGCTCGAGGCGATCGACTTCGACGACGTCGCCGGCTCCGGCATGACGAAGAAGGAGCTGCTCGTCCTGCGCCGCGAGAAGGACAAGCTCTCCAAGACCCTCGGCGGCATCCGCGACATGGCCAAGGTGCCGAGCGCGGTGTGGATCGTCGACACCAAGAAGGAGCACCTGGCGGTCGACGAGGCCAAGAAGCTCGGCATCCCGATCGTGGCCATCCTCGACACGAACTGCGACCCGGACGAGGTCGACTACAAGATCCCGGGCAACGACGACGCCATCCGCTCGGTCACGCTGCTGACCCGCGTGGTCGCCGACGCCGTGGCCGACGGGCTGATGGCCCGCTCACGGGGCGCTTCCGGCGACGAGGGCCAGGTCGCGAGCGACGAGCCGCTGGCCGAGTGGGAGCGCGAGCTCCTCGAGGGCGACGCCGCGAACGCCGCGGCAGCGACCGAGGCAGCATCCGACGCTGCGACCGAGGCTCAGGCAGCCGACGCCGCCGCTCCGGCCGAGGCTGCGGCTGCGGCAGCATCCGAGACTCCGGCCGACGCGGCGCCCGCCGCGCCCGAGGCCGACCAGGCCTGAACGCCTGACGGCGTACCGATGACGGGCGCGGACCGGTGCGCTGCGCCGGCCCCGCGCCCGTCATCCACGTCCGCCTCGGACGCCCGACCACTCAGCCCGACCACACCACCCCTGACACTCACCCGACACGACGGGAGAAGCACCATGGCGAACTACACCGCCGCTGACATCAAGGCGCTGCGCGAGAAGACCGGCGCAGGCATGCTCGACGTGAAGAAGGCCCTCGACGAGGCCGACGGCGACCAGAGCAAGGCCGAGGAGATCCTGCGGGTCAAGGGCCAGAAGGGCGTGGCCAAGCGCGAGAGCCGCACCGCCGCCAACGGCCTCGTGGCCGCCCACATCGACGGTGGCGTCGGCACGCTCGTCGAGGTCAACTGCGAGACGGACTTCGTCGCCAAGGGCGAGAAGTTCCAGCAGGTCGCGCAGACGGTCCTCGACCAGGCCGTCGCCGTCGGGGCGACCGACGCGCAGTCGCTGCTGGCCTCGCAGGTCGACGGCAAGACGGTGCAGCAGGTACTGGACGAGGCGAACGCGCTCATCGGCGAGAAGATCGAGGTCCGCAAGGTCGCCCGGGTCGAGGGCGCCAGCGTGTCGTCGTACCTGCACCGCACCAGCCGCGACCTGCCCCCGCAGGTCGGCGTCGTGCTGGCCACCGACGGTGCCTCCGACGTGGCCCGTGACGTTGCGATGCACATCGCGGCCATGCACCCGACGTACGTGACCCGCGACGAGGTCCCCGCGGACGTCGTCGAGAACGAGCGTCGGCTTGCTGACGAGACCGCGCGCAACGAGGGCAAGCCCGAGGCGGCCCTGCCGAAGATCGTCGAGGGTCGGCTGAACGGGTTCTTCAAGGAGAACGTGCTGGTCGACCAGCCGTTCGCCAAGGACTCCAAGAAGACCGTCGGTGCGGTGCTGACCGAGGCGGGCATCTCCCCGGTGGCGTTCGCCCGCTTCCGGGTCGGGGTCTGAGAACGACTCGCTCGCGCGCCGGCCGGCCGCACCCGCGGACCGGTCGGCGGTTGGCCTGCCGACCCGTCGGTAGGGCACACTGCGAGGGACCGTTCAGCGCGCGGGGCACGACCCGCGCTCGTACCAAGGTGGGCAGTCGAGTCCGGCGACGCTAGGGGAGCGAGACAACATGGACACATCCGTGAGCCGGACCGCACCCGATCTGCTCGTCACGAGCGCGCTGTCGCCGAGCCGCTACGAGCGCGTCCTGCTCAAGCTGTCCGGGGAGTCGTTCGGCGGCGGCCAGCTCGGCGTCGACCCGGACGTCGTCCGCGGGGTCGCCGAGCAGATCGCCGTGGCGGTGCGTTCCGGCGTCCAGGTCTCGATCGTCACCGGCGGCGGCAACTTCTTCCGCGGCGCGCAGCTCGCCGAACGCGGCATGGACCGCACCCGGGCTGACTACATGGGCATGCTGGGCACGGTCATGAACTGCCTGGCGCTGCAGGACTTCCTCGAGAAGGCCGGTGTCGACACCCGGGTGCAGACGGCGATCACCATGGGCCAGATCGCGGAGCCCTACATCCCGCGGCGCGCGATGCGGCACCTGGAGAAGGGCCGCGTCGTCATCTTC
>Ga0070696_100002073_pt1 | contig 13154 bp, 9 predicted proteins | sample KBSK1253metaG_FD_65474 | JGI IMG/M metagenome (GOLD analysis project Ga0070696, IMG submission 65474) | Corn, switchgrass and miscanthus rhizosphere microbial communities from Kellogg Biological Station, Michigan, USA - KBS K1-25-3 metaG | ecosystem: Host-associated > Plants > Roots >... | reverse complement strand
GTGGCGATCGGCGATCAGATCGTCGATCTTGCCGCAGTGGCCCAAGCCGGTCTGTTTCAGGCCGTGGCCGCGCAGGGGGCCAGGGCCGGCGGACTCTCGTCGCTCAATGCACTGATGCAGCTTGGGCCCTCGACTTGGGCGCCGCTGCGCCGCGCCTTGTTCGACGGCCTGCTGGACGGTTCGCCTCTGCGGGCCGCGCTCGAGAATTGTTTGCTGCCGCAACGCGACGCGCAATATTCATTGCCGGCCAGAATCGGCGATTACACCGACTTCTATGCCTCTATATATCACGCCACGGCCGTCGGGCGAATGTTCCGGCCGGACAATCCCCTGCCGGCGAACTATAAATGGATCCCCATCGGGTACCACGGGCGCAGTTCATCCATCGGCGTTTCGGGTCAGAATTTCCACAGGCCCCAGGGACAGCGGTTGCCGCAGGGCACGGCACAGCCCGTGGTCGGCGCCAGCGCGCGCCTCGACTACGAGCTCGAACTCGGCGTCTTCGTCGGCGGCGGCAATGCGCCCGGGACGCAAATTCCGATCGCCGACGCCGAGACGCACATCTTTGGCCTGTGCCTGCTCAACGACTGGTCGGCGCGAGACTTGCAGGCGTGGGAGTACCAGCCTCTGGGCCCGTTTCTGGCGAAGAATTTCGCCACCACGATTTCCCCTTGGATCGTCACGCTGCAGGCGCTGGCGCCTTTTCGAGCGCCATTCACCCGGCCGCAAGAGGATCCCCAGCCGTTGCCGTATTTGGATTCGCAGCACAATCGCGACGCGGGGGCGATCGATATCCGGCTCGAGGCGCTGATTCAGAGCGCGGCCATGCGCGACCGAGACGATGCGCCGCACCGCCTCTCCTCGACCAGTTTCCGGCATGCGTACTGGACGATTGCGCAGCTCGTCGCGCACCACACCATCAATGGTTGCGATTTGCGGGCGGGCGATCTGCTGGGTACCGGCACCCAATCGGGACCGACCCCCGGAGAGGCCGGTTCGCTGCTGGAACTTAGCGTGGGCGGCGCCAAGCCCATTCAGATCGCGCGGGACGAGCGCCGCACGTTTCTCGAGGACGGCGACACGGTAATTTTCCGCGGATGGTGCGAGCGACCGGGTGCGGTACGGATCGGCTTCGGCGAGGTGCGCGGCCACGTGCTTCCCGCCATCAATTCTGATTTCTAGAATTTTCTGACACGAATATCGGCGTTTTCCTACAGCCGGGCGCCGCAACTTGTCGCAAAATCGCGCCATGGCACTGCTCCTCGCCATTGTATTGCTTTTGATGTTCGGCTTGGTCCTGGTATTGGGACTGCTCCGCGTGGTGCAGGACCTGGTGCAAGGACCTGTGCAGGACGCACCGGTCTTTCGCGACCAAGAGACGGCCGTCCGGGAGTCAGGAGCCGGCCCTCGGCGCGCTCGATCTGAATCGGCACGCTCGGCCGCGATCAGCAGGCTAGATCTCGATCTGCCTGGCAATCTCGATCACATTGTCGGGCGGCAGATTGAATCGATCCACGACTTTCACGGAATTTCGATACAGGAACGCGAACAGCGCCAGGCGCCACCCGCGCAGTGCGGGCCCGTCGCGTTTCTGCACCACGAGATCCCGCGTGCCGACGAACATGGCTTTGTCGAATTCCACCGCCGCGTCGAGGCCGTGGACTCGGCTGAGCGCCAGGCGCAAATCCGGGATTTCCAAAAAGCCAAACCGCGCAACCACGTGCCATAGACCCTCGCCGACATTGTCGACGACGCTGCATGCGGGACCCACGACCCGAGGCGTGTTCTCGAACACGACACTGAGAGCGATGGCATACTTCGGCAGAGCGCCCACGAAATGCGCGTGATCCATGATGAGCCGCGACACCTTCTGCGTGCTTCTGGTCAAGAAGACCGTGGTGCCCTCCACTCGCGGTATCACACCGTTCTTCAGGTCGGCCAAGAAACGTTCCGCCGCTTGCGGCGCCTGCTGCAGCGTGGCGCGTATCGCCTCGATGCCGGCCCGCCACGTGACCATGATCACGAATAAAATGGCCGCGAAAGTCAGCGGCAACCACCCGCCGTCGGCTATCTTCAAAAGGTTCGCAAGGAAAAAACTCCCATCCACGGCGAAGAAGACGGCGGCAATCGCGCCCGCGACGACGACGGGCCACCGCCACAGATCGCACATGGCCCGGTACAGCAAGACGGTGGTCAGCAGCATGGTAGTCGACACCGCGGTCCCGTACGCGCCCGCGAGCCGGTCCGAGCTGCCGAACGCAATGGTCGTCGCGATCGTCGCCGCCATCAGCAGCCAATTGACCATGGGCACATAGATCTGGCCATAAATTCGATCCGAGGTCTGCCTGATGGCAACCCCCGGCAGCCAGCCGAGCTGCATGGCTTGGCGGGTCATGGAGAACGAACCCGTCACGATGGCCTGGCTGGCGATGATGGTCGCCGCCGTCGCCAGCACCACCAGCGGGTAGATCGACCAGGACGGCGCGATCTGAAAGAAGGGGTTGCCCGTGACGGTACCCTTGTCGAGCAAAAATGCGGTCTGGCCGGCGTAACTCAACAGCAGCGCCGGCAACACGATGCCGTACCACGACCAGCGGATCGGTGACTTGCCGAAATGCCCCATGTCGGCGTAAAGCGCCTCGCCGCCCGTGATGCAGAGAAACACGCCCCCCAATACCAGGAACCCGGCTCCGCCCGAATGAGCCAGGAACGAGATCGCGTATTGCGGATCGAGCGCCGCGGCGACGCCCGGATGATGCACGATCGACAGCAATCCCAGCGCCGCGATGACGATGAACCACAGCATCATGACCGGACCGAAGGCACGCCCGATCTTCTCGGTTCCGAAGCGCTGCGTGCCGAACAGGCACAGAAGAATCACCACTGCCGCCGGCATGACGAACGGTTTGAACGTCGTGGTCACGACGTTCACGCCCTCGAGCGCGCTCAGGACTGAGATCGCCGGGGTAATGACGCCATCCCCGTAAATCAGAGCCGCGCCCAGCAGCCCCATCCCCGTCAATAGTTTGACCCCCGGCGCAAAGCCGTTCGCGCCGATGAGGGACATCAAGGCCAGAATGCCGCCTTCGCCGCGATTATCGGCCCGCATCACGAACAGGCAGTACTTGGTGGAAATCGTGACGATCAAGGTCCATACGATCAGCGACAGGATGCCGAGCGCGCTTTGCGGTGTAAATCGGCCGCCCGTGGCCTGCACCACGGTTTGCAAGGTATACAGCGGACTGGTGCCGAGGTCGCCGAAGACGACGCCCAGCGCGCTCAGCATGGCCCATCGTCCGGTGACTCTCGGTGGCGTCAGGTTTGGATACCGGGCGCCGCGGCTTTGGGTGCAGGCGCGGACGTGGGTGACGCAGCGGCCGGCGCGGCCGGTACCGGTGCAGGCGACGCGGGCGCGGATGCGGGCGCCCTGGGCGCAGATGCAGGCGCCGCAGGCGTTGATGACTCGCTCGGCACAGCTGTTGACGGCTCGGCAGTCGACGGCGCGGCCGTTGATGGCTCGGCCGTTGCGGGCGCGGGTGCTGACGGATCCTCCGCTTCGAGACCCACCGTCGCGATGACGCCATTGGCCTTCTGCAGTACTTCGCGCGCGTAGTCCCAGTTGATGGCGACCGTTGTGTCGCCTACGGCAGCGCGCAGCAATTCGGAGAACTGGTCCAGGTTGGGTTCGAAGCTTTGGCCCTGCGCGTCGACCGGCGGATGCGCTTCGAGCAGCAGTTCGCCATCGATCCAAGCCACCTTCACCGGCACGTTGATGAGGTGCACCGGCGTGCCTACCGGAATCAGCGGAAACAGCGCGGCCACATCGTCCGGGTACATGCGGATGCAGCCGTGCGTGACCGCGAGTCCGACGGCGATCGGGTTGTTCGTGCCGTGGATCAGATAGGTGCCGTTTCCGGCGGCCAGGCGCATGGCATATTGTCCGAGGGGATTGTCGGGCCCGGGCGGCACGCGCGCGGGCAGCGGATCGCCCGCCTGGGCATGTTCTTTGCGGACCGACTCCGGCGGGAACCAGGCGGGATCCTTCTGCTTCTGAATCACATGAGTCAGTCCCAACGGCGTGCGCCAATCCATCTTGCCGATGCTGACGGGGTAGGTAATGACCTGGGTGGGGCCGCCGCGCTTCGGCTTCGGATAGTAATAGAGCCGATGCTCCGGCAGATTGACCACGATGCCCTCACGCGGCCCGGGCGGCAGGATGTGGCGATCGGGGACGATGAGTTTCTTGCCGGCGCCCGGCAACCAGGGATCCACCCCTGGGTTGACTCGAATCAGCTCCAACGAACCCAAGCTGAATTTTCGGGCGAGATCATAGAGGGTGTCCTCATATACCGTCACGACCGACTTGTCCTCGCCGACCACGGTGTCGTTCGGGTTCGAAAGGGTGTACACCGTGGCCTGCGCGTACTCCGCGCTGCCAAGGGTCAGCAAAAACATCAATGCGGCTGCGGCGCGGCCGGCCCAAGCATGAGTAGTCGATTTCATTCTGATTCCGATGAACTTCACGCTTTTAGCGTAGCACGAGCGCCGGCGGGCCGCCCATCGCTGCCGAGCCGGCCGGGGCCCGTGCGGGCGGCCTTGTCGTCGACTTTCCTCAACCTGCTGGTGCTCCCGGCGCTGGCGCACCGCTTCAGCAAGCGTATCGCCGCCGCGGTGCCTGGCGATGAGAATCGGCGCAGAGTTTTACAACGAGGATGAGGTCCGTTAGCTGCTGCGGCTCCTTGAATTTCGTAGCTACGAAAAGGCTGTAGCCACCATCACGAGGTACTATCCGCTGGCGCGTTTTCCGCAGAAGACGCTTTACGCGCTTGCCGGGCTGCTGCCTAATGATCGCACGCGGCCCGGTTGAGGCGGCGAGGGAGTCGTAATGTCTGAGTCTCGTGACATATCACGCCGTGCATTCGTGCTGGGCACGGCAGCCGCCATTTCCGCGGCCGGAACCGCGGCGGCCGGAGCTGCGGCACCGGGGACCGCGGCAACGGGAGCCACGGCGCCGGGAACCGCGGCGCCGGCGACCGCGCGCACTGCGGCCCAGGCCGCGCTGCTGAACCTGAGCGCCGCCGAAGCGGTTGCGCAGATGTCGCAGGGGACGCTCACGTCGGAGCATTACGCGCAAGCGCTGCTGGCACGTTGCCAATCCATGCACGCGCTCAATGCGTTCATCACCCTCGAACCGGCTCGCGTGCTCGAGGACGCCCGAGCCCGCGACCGTGAACGTCGTGCCGGCGTGCGGCCGGGGCCGCTCTTCGGCTTGCCCATACCCGTGAAGGACAGCGTCAACACCCGGGACTACCCAACCACCGGCGGTACGCCGGCGCTGCGTCATTTTCACCCCGCCGAGGACGCGCCGGTAGTAGCGGCATTGCGGGCAGCGGGCGCCATCGTGCTCGGCAAGACGAATCTGCACGAACTGTCCTATGGCTGGACCAGCAACAATCTGGCGTTCGGCGCCGTGCATAATCCGTACGACCCGTCGCGAATTCCCGGCGGCAGCAGCGGCGGAACAGCGGCCGCCATAGCCGCCCGCCTTGCGCCGCTCGGGGTTGCCGAAGACACCGAAGGCTCCATCCGCGTGCCGGCGGCATTGTGCGGCATCGCGGGCTTCCGCCCGACCACGGGGCGATATTCAACGAAAGGGTGCGTGCCGATCTCACCGCTGTTCGATCAGGTGGGACCGCACGCGCGCAGCGTGGCAGATCTCGCTCTGTTCGATTCCGTAGTGGCCAACGACCGGCGAGCGCTCGAGGCCACCGCCCTCGAGGGGGTGCGGCTGGGCGTCGTTCGCGACTACTGGTTCACGGATCTCGATCCGCAAGTCGAGCGGCTCACCGATCAGGCGCTGGCGCGCCTCGAGGGCGCCGGTGCGAAAATCATCGACACGCAATTGCCGGGCCTCGCCGCACTCATCGATCTGACCACCGACGCGATCCAGAACCACGATGTGCGCGTGGCCCTCGCCAACTACCTGAAAGAATACGGCACGGGGCTGGACTTGGACACTGTGGTCGCGCGCGCCAGCCCCGACATACAGCGAATCTTCCGCAGGGACGTGCTGCCGGGCGGAGCCAATTTCGTCACGGAGTCCGCATACGCCGCGGCGCGCGACCGCCACTTGCCGGCGCTGCATCGTCTATATCAAGAGTACTTTGCCCGAACCCAAGTCACGGCCATGGTATTCCCGACGACCTTGGTCCCCGCGCCGCGAATCGGCGAGGAAGCCACCGTGGAAGTTGGCGGCCGGCCCCTGCCCTTCGACAGGGTGGTCGCGCGCAATATCGCCCCGGGCAGCACCGCCGGATTGCCGGGCCTGGTATTGCCGGTCGCGCTGACTCCCACCGGTCTTCCGGTGTCGATGGAATTCGATGCGCCGGCGGGAAACGACCGCGCGCTGCTCTCACTCGGGCTGAGCGTCGAACGCGTTTGGGGGCCGCTGCCGGCGCCGCGAATTTAAGCGGCAAATTTGCGCCTTGGCGACGCGAGCGCGGCGCACGAGCGGCAGAGCCCCGCTACGGCTTGATGGCCGAACGAATCACCATTGCAACGAGTCCGAGCGCGGCGACGCTGGCCGTCCAGATGGCCACGAGCCACAATAGACGTTTGTACAGCGGGCCCGGAACTTCGCCGCTCAATGGTATCCCTCCTCGGCAGTCTTGCCGCGAAACACCCAGTATGCCCACGAGGTATAGGCAAGGATCAGAGGCATCAGAATGCCCGCACCCACCAACATGAAGATCTGGCTGCTCTTGGGCGCAGCGGCATCCCAAATCGACAAACGGCTCGGGATGAGGTCCGGCCACATGGAAATGGCGAGGCCGAGCATCGACAATCCGAACAAGCTGAGCGTCAGCGCAAATGGGAGGTAGTCGCGTCCCTTGACCGTGCGCCGATACAAAAGCGAACCGATCGCCGCGACCCCCAGCGGCATCAGCACCAAAGCGCACACGCCGGGCCAGGTGAACCAGGTCCTATAATACTTGGCGTCGAGGAAGGGGGTGTAGATGCTCACCGCCGCAATCGCCGCCAGCAGCCCCAAGCTCAAGCCTCGGGCGAAGCGGCGGGCCTCATCATGCACCGGCCCCGACGTTTTCCAAATCAACCAGCAGGCGCCGAGCAAGGCATAACCGATCACGAGGCTCGCGCCGGTCAGAACACTGAAAGGAGTGATCCAGTCCCAATATCCGCCCGCATAGGCGCGCCCGCTGATTCGAATCCCCTGCAGCAGCGCACCGAGCGTGACGCCTTGCGCAAAGGTCGCGACGATGGAGCCAAGACAAAATCCCGCGTCCCAGCGCGCCCGATGATTCGGGTCGCGCCAACGGAACTCGAAGGCGACGCCTCGAAACACCAGACCCAGCAACATCGCGATGATCGGCGCGTACAGCGCCGGGAGAATGATGGCATACGCCAGCGGAAACGCCGCCATCAGTCCGCCGCCGCCCAGCACCAACCAGGTTTCATTGCCGTCCCATACCGGCGCGATGGCGTTCATCGCCATGTTTCGCTCCGCTCCCACCCGGAATCGGGTGAACAGAATGCCGATGCCCAGATCGAAGCCATCCATCACGACGTACATCGCGACGGCGAACACGATGATGCCGGCCCACACGATTGTCAGATCGACGTGCATCAATCCCCTCCGGCGCCCATGCCCGACGCCGGCGTAATTCCGGCGGTGCGGATCGGCGCTGCGTCGGGCAACGTCTCATGCGTGCTCGGCGGTTTCGCCATCAACTTCAAGATATAGACGGCTCCCGAGGCAAACGTCGCGAAGTAGACCACGATGAATGCGATGAGCGAGCCGGTCACCGCCGGACTTGCAATCGGCGACGCCGAATCCGCGGTGCGCAGGAGATGGTAAACCGTGAACGGCTGGCGCCCCACCTCGGTCGTGACCCAGCCTGCGATCACCGCGACGAAGCCGGCCGGCCCCATCATGACGGTGAGACGATGCAGCAGTGGCCACTCGAACAGCTTGCCGCGCATCCGCGCCAATAAGCTGAAGAGACCGAGGGCCAGGATCGCGAGACCAAGACCCACCATCACCCGAAACGACCAGAACACGATGGATACCGGCGGCCAGTCCGATTGCGGCACCGTGTCCAAGCCGGCGAGCGGTGCATTCAAGTCGTGCTCGAGGATCAGAGAGGACAGCTTAGGTATCTCCAAGCTGTAGTCGATGCGCCGATTCTTCTCGTCGGGGATGCCGAGCAGCACCAGCGGCGCGCCCGCCGCATAGGAAGAAAAATGACCTTCCATCGCCATGACCTTGGCCGGCTGGTATTCGAGCGTGTTCAGCCCCTGAGTATCGCCGGCAAGGATCTGGATTGGAGCCACGATGGCCGCCATCCACATGGCCATGGAGAACATGGTGCGAGCGCCGGGATTGCTTGCATCCCGCAGAAGATGCCACGCCCCCACGCCGCCCACCGCGAGCGACGTCGTCAGGTACGCCGCGATCACCGTGTGCACGAAACGATAGGGAAAGCTCGGGTTGAGGATGATCCACAGCCACGATCCTTTCGGAACGAACTGGCCGACGTCGTTCATCATCCAGCCGGCCGGCGTCTGCATCCAGCTGTTGGCGGCCAAGATCCACGTCGCCGACAGCAGCGTGCCCAGCGCAACCATGCAGGTCGCCAGAAAATGCAGCTTCGGTCCGACCTTGTTGATGCCGAACAGCATCACGCCCAGGAAACCGGCTTCCAGAAAAAAGGCCGAGAGAACTTCATAGGCCATCAGCGGCCCTACGATGGGGCCCGCCTTGTCCGAAAATACCGCCCAGTTGGTGCCGAACTGGTAGGACATGACGATGCCCGAGACCACCCCCATGGCGAAGACGATCGCGAATATCTTGATCCAGTAGCGATACAGGTTGTTGAACACCGGCTTGCCGGTCTTGAGCCACAAAGCCTCCAGCACGGCCAGATAGCTCGCCAACCCGATCGTGAACGCGGGAAAGATGAAATGAAAGGAGATCGTGAACGCAAACTGCGCGCGCGCCAAATCAAGTGCCGTAAACGTCCCAGTCATGTCGCACGCCTTGTGGCCGGTCTGCGCTAATCTAGGGGCAAAGGCCGCCGTTGCGGTTTACTCTACTCCTGGAGGGCTGCCCGTGACATTCGATCGCATGGCGACAGCAGCACCGCTCGCCCTACATCATCAATGGCTGCCTGACACCCTCGCCGGCGAGCCATTCGCGCTGTCCGCCGATACGGTAAAGTCTCTGACGAGCATGGGCTATCACGTCGTTGCCCTGGAACCCTGGGGACCCGCCAACGCGGCCGAAGCCATTGGGATCGCGCCCGCGGCTGCCGCCCAAGCCAGGGCGCTGGGATTTCCCCGTCCCGGCGTCCTGTATGGAGCAAGCGACTCGCGGGCGCCCGCGGGCTCAGCCGCCGCGCCTTGAACGCACCCATTTACAGGGGTTACGGCTCGCGCGCCGGCGGGTCGGCGTCAGCGCCCCGCGTATCGGTGCCGGCGGGCGGTGTAGCGGCGTACGGCGGCGTCTCGATCACGGCCCGTGCCTGCCCCCATTTTCGCGAAATTTCCTTATGGTAAGGCAGCCAGGCGTAGATTTCCGGCGAAGTCTGTGGGTACGCGAGAAAGTCCTCGCGAGATTCGACGATGCGATCGTGCGCACGGCGCGACAGCCGCCAGATGGCGAACAGTGTGAAGCCAAGCGTCAGCACGATCACATACACGAAGAACGCGCTGGGCGTGATGAGCTGGATGGCATAGCTGCCGACGGTGGGACCGATGGTGGAGCCGATCGCCCAGACGAACAGCAGAGTCGAGGACAGCGCGACGTAGTCGGTTGCGGCCGCACGGTCGTTTGCGTGAGCGACGCCCACCGCGTATAGGCTTTCCCCGAGGCCGCCGAAGACGCCGAACAACAGCGCGAGCAACGCGAACGGCATGTGGTGGCCGGCCCATACCAGCGCCGTGGCCACCGCGAGGTTGCCCAAGCCCAGACCGATCAATGCATGCAGCCGGTCCACTTTGTCCGAGATGTAGCCGATGGGCCATTGCAGAAAGAGGCCGCCCAACGAGACACAGGCCATCAACAGGACGATGTGCTGCTGATCGAAGCCGATGCGCGCGCTGAACAGGGGCCCCACGGTGGTGAAGGCGGTTATAATGAGTCCATTCAGCAGACAGGCGGACACGCTCACCGGCGAGGTGCGCAGTGCCTTGAGGATTTCCAACTTCACCCGGCCCGGCAGCACGGGCGCGCGCACGTCGATGGCGACCATGGGCACGAGCGCGAGCGTCGTCGAGATGCCCGCAATGAACAGCAGTTCCGGACCTTTGACGTCGAGCTTCTGGCCCAACAACTGCCCCACGCCGAAGAACAAGCCGTACACCAGCACGTAGATCGTGAGCACCCGGCCGCGCTGCTCGTTCGGTACCAACGCATTCAGCCAACTTTCCACGATGATGGCGAGGCCCGCGGCATTGACGCCGATGAGGAACCGCAGCAGCGCCAAGGTAGGGGCGCTGTCCGCGAAGTAAAGCCCGAGGATTGCGACCGACTTCAAGCCGGCAAAAGTCGCATACGCCCGTTCCAGGCCCACCGGCGCGATAACCTTGTGGGCGTAGAGGCACGCCGCCAGAAATCCGAGCGCCTCGGCGGTCGCGATCAGACCGATTACGCCGTCCGACAACCCCAGGGCGGAGAAACGCAGCGGCAGCAGCGTTCCCAAAACACCGGCGCCCACCATGAGGAGCGCGGTGCTGATCAGCGGCGGCGCAACCCGCCATGGAATCGCGGTTGCCGGACGCAGGATCGGTTCGGTCTGCACGGAATTCATGGACAATTTTATCTCAGAGGCAGTTCCGGCGCACGGCACGGACGTCGGCGTCAGCGTCGCCGCCCGCCCCCTGGCGCGTGGATTCCCTTGTGCGGCGATGCCCTTTAGGCTTGCACAATGACGATACACAAACTATTCCCCACATTCGTGTACTCGGCCGCCCTGCAAAGGCGTGGCGCAGAGGAGTTCAACCGCCAGCTATTGAAGGAATGCCGGCAGCTTCGCCACGACGATGCGGCCGGGCGCCGATGGTCCGCCGAGAATTATCCGGGCGGCTATACATCCTACGGTTCGGTGCACTGGCTGCAGCGCATCTCGCCGACATTCAAAGCTCTGGAAAGCAAACTGGCGCGGCATGTCAAGGCCTTCGCCGACGCCGTGGCATGGGATCTCGACGGGCGCGTGCTGAACATGACGGATTGCTGGATCAACATCATGCCCCGGCACGTGGTCCACGGCCTGCATCTGCATCCGCTGTCGACGCTGAGCGGCACGTACTACGTGCACGTGCCCGCGGGAACTCCCGGGATCAAATTCGAGGATCCACGGCTGGATCGCTTCATGGCTGCGCCGCCGCGCAAGGCTACCGGTAAACGCGAAACGCGTCCGTGGGGAACGTTTCCCGCCGCGGCGGGCCAATTGGTGCTGTTTGAAAGTTGGCTGCGCCATGAAGTGGTACCGAACCGCGTCGATGCCGAACGGGTCAGCATCAGTTTCAACTACAACTGGTTCTAGTCCCATCACCTGCTCGCGCAAGCTCGGCTACTGCCCGGAACGCGGGGTCTGGTCGCCGATCGCCGACGGATTCAGCCGTTATCGTGGCTTGATGCCCGCCGCACCGATGGCATCCGGTGCACCGGGGTGGGCGCTGCCGCAATGAGTAGACGTAGGCATTCTCTGACAGATATTTCTGCACCGGCACGCTAATAATGAAGTGACGATCCGTGAATCGCCCAACGCGAGGAAGCCGACAGAGTGGTCACGTAAGGAACGGTATTGGCCGCGGCCCAGTTTTATAAACCCGGATCACATTTCGCCCCGCTCGATGGGTTGCGGGGCATCGCAATCCTGTTGGTGATCGCGTGCCACGTCCGCTTGGAAAACACGCCGATCGCGTTCGATCGCGGCATGTTCAGCGCGTTCGGGTTCGGCGTTCACGGGGTGGATCTGTTTTTCGTTCTCTCCGGCTTTCTCATCACCGGAATCTTGATCGATTCAAAGGGCTCGCAAGGGTTTTTCAGCACCTTCTATCTGCGGCGCACCCTGCGGATATTTCCGCTCTACTACTTGTACCTGATTCTCCGGCTGCTCTTGGTGCCGGCAATCGTGCATCACTTTCACCTGCCGGAATCTCCGCTGGTGACCGATCAGGCGCATGAAGGGTTCTTTTGGTTCTACGCCTCGAATTTGATCGACGCACTCCATCCCAACATCGTGATCGAGGGTGGTTTGTTTCACTTGTGGTCCCTTGCAGTGGAAGAACAATTTTATTTGTTCTGGCCGCTTCTCGTGTTCTTCCTCTCCACCAAGGCGCTCGCGCGGTTGTGCGGCGTGTTGATCGTGGTGGCATTCCTCATGAGGCTTTACCTATGCTCCCTGGGGCACGAGAACCTGGCCAGTGGTTTGACGCTGTGCCGCCTCGATGCCCTGGCCGCCGGCGCGCTGATCGCGATTGCGGTGCGCAGCAGGCAGGCATCGTTGTCTGCCATGCGCAAGGTGGGCTGGGCGCTGCTGTTGCCGGCCGCCACCACCATCGTCGTACGCATGGCACTTTCCGGGTGGGAGACCCACGAAAATTGGGTGACGACCTACGGGGTGACCCTCGCCATCCTATGTTCCGCCGGCGTCATTCTGCTGCTGCTCGGCGCAAGCGCACGCACACAGGCTCTGTGCAATTCGAAGGTCCTGCGTCGAATTGGCCGGTATAGCTATTCCATGTACGTGTTTCATTTCGTGGTGTTCCGCGCATTGGATGTCCGCTTGACGCGCGTCCATCTGCCCACTCTTGCCGGCAGCGTGCTGCCGCAGCAAATCTTCGATTTCGCGGTGGTATCCGCTGCCACGTTCCTGGTCGGAATGTTGACGTGGTATGCATTTGAAATGTGGTTTTTGAGGCTGAAAGGTCGCATCCCATATCGCCCGAGTTTGCGCGAGCGCCGTTTTGCCGAGTCGTGAGTCCAATCACGCTCATGTGGCGCGCATCTGCACGACCGAGATCATCTCGTGATCCCGATCCCCACGCATTGAAACCGAACCGGCCCAGCCGGAACTCGACCAGCCGCTAGCCGCGGTCAGCCTCCCGGCGGCCGATAGACGGCGCGGACC
>Ga0070696_100002070_pt1 | contig 13161 bp, 15 predicted proteins | sample KBSK1253metaG_FD_65474 | JGI IMG/M metagenome (GOLD analysis project Ga0070696, IMG submission 65474) | Corn, switchgrass and miscanthus rhizosphere microbial communities from Kellogg Biological Station, Michigan, USA - KBS K1-25-3 metaG | ecosystem: Host-associated > Plants > Roots >... | reverse complement strand
GGGCGTCGTGGAGGTGCCGGGAGTGCCGTTGCCTCCCGGCGCGTTATTGGGCACGGTGGTGCCGACGGTCCAGTCCACGGTGTTGGAATTACCGTGCGGCGCGACGGCGGTGCCCAGAAACCCGATCGATTCGGCGACCGGGTTGCCCTTGGCTTTCGCGTCACCCGCCCAAACGCGCACCACGACGCGCTTCATGGTGGCGATGCTGGTGTCGAAGTAGCGCGTATCGTAGTGCCACTTGCGGTTGGCGAAGTCCAGCTCGCCGGTGTCGGTGTTCTGTGCGAATTTATTCAAATTCAAGCGCACCTCGGCGAGGCGATTGAGCGCTATCCATTGCGCCAGCGTTTTATCGCGCAAGTAGCCGCTGCTGCGTGCGGTGCCGCTCACCGTGATCATGAGTGCGGCGAGTCCCATGGCGACGATCATCAGGGCGACCAGCACCTCGACCAGGGTGAAGCCGCGGGAGTGCGCGCCATTCAAGAGCGCTTCGCCACTTTGTTCGAGTTCTCGAGGGAAAGCTTGCCGAGGGCGTCGCCATCCACCGAGGCCTCGGCCTGCGTTGCATCCCGCAGCAACGTCAGGCGGAACGGTGTTCCCTCGCCGCTCGCCGCGATGGCCAGCTGCGGCGCCGGCGGCGCGGCATCGCTGGACAGGGTGCGATCGACGGCTTTGAGCACGACGGTCTGCGAGTCGAGTTGCAGTTGAAAGCGGAGCCCCTTGGGCAGGTCGCGGCGCCGAAATTCGTGTTCTTGATCCATGGGCATCCAACGATCGCGGCGCGGTTCATAGACCACGAATTCGTAGGCGGTAGGCTCGATGCGCAGGCCGAAATCCCGGCCCTCCAACAGGGCGCGGTCGTGCAGCAGGCTGATCAATCCCTCGATGCGGCGGCTCTCTTCATCGAGTTGGCTGTCGCGCCCCGTGACGCCGATCGACAATACGGCAAGCGAAATCACGACCGCCATGATCACGACCACCACCAAGATCTCGACCAGCGTGAAGCCCTTGCTGCGCATGTTGCCGCGCCTGCAGGCGCGGGGCTTATTTCTGTTCGAGAGTCGAGGTGCTGATGTCGGCGTCGTAGCCTTCACCGCCGGGCTTGCCGTCGCGGCCATAGGAAGTGATGTCGTAGTCTCGGCCATCCGTGCCGGGACTCGCGTACAGATAGGGCCTGTTCCAAGGATCTTTCGGCAAGGTCGGTAGGTAGCCGCCGGATCGATAGTTGGTGATCGACGGGTCCACCGGCTGTTTGACCAGGGCCGCCAGCCCCTGCTCGGTGGTCGGATACTTGAAATTATCGAGCCGGTACAGATCCAGGGCCGTCTCAATCGCTCGAATATCGCTTTGTGCCCGTGAAACGCGGGCCTTGTCGACGTTCTCCAGCACTTTTGGCACCACGAGCGCGCCAAGCACTGCGAGAATGACGACCACGACCATGATTTCGATCAGGGTAAAGCCAAGGTGGCGATTACGCATAATGACCTCGAAAATTCGTTGGATGATACCAAAATAGGGAACACCGATGCCTCGTGATGCCGCAAATCGCTTCGCACCGATCGCCGCTGCACTTCAGTGGGATCGCGGCCGCTGGATTTGGTTGCTAGTCATTCTGCTGGTGCTGGATCTCGTGTTGGGCCTGGGCGACAGCGTCGGTGCGCTGCTGCGCTACGACCGCAGCGCCATTGCGGCCGGTGGTTGGTGGCGGTTGCTTACGGCCCACATCGTGCATCTCGGCGCCCATCATCTTATTCTGAACGAATTGGGTCTGGTGCTGATGTGGTCGTTGTTCGCCGACAACTACGATGCCGTGGAGTGGTGCGCGATCGTGCTGGCCGGCGCCTTGGCGATCAGTTCCGGTCTGTGGTGGCTGAGCCCGCGCGTCAGCTGGTACGTCGGCGCGTCCGGGGTGCTGCATGCCGTAATGGCGGCGGGCACCGCGAAACATCTCGCGCTGCGCTCCTGGGACCGCTGGATCCTGCTGCTGGGCCTGTGCGCCAAACTGGCGTGGGAGCAGTGGGGCGGACGCGCGCAGCCGCTGGTGGTCGTCGACGCGCATTTGTACGGAGCGATGTGCGGATTCTGCATGGGAGCCGCACTGTCCCTGAGGATCGCTATAATTCGCCACCGTTCCCGTGCCTAGAGGCTGAAGAGTTCATGTCACTTGCATTCGTTTTCCCCGGTCAAGGCTCACAATCCGTCGGCATGATGAGTGCCTTGGCGAGACTCTCCCCGCTGATCGAAGCCACCTTTGCCGAGGCCTCGGAGGTGTTGGGCTACGATCTTTGGCAGCGATGCCAGGAGGGGCCGGCCGAGTTGCTCAATTCCACGCAGTGCACTCAGCCGGCGATGTTGACCGCCGGCGTTGCCACGTTTCGCCTTTGGCGTGAGCGAGACGGCGCCATGCCGGCCATGATGGCCGGCCACAGTCTGGGCGAATTCACGGCACTGGTGGCCGCCGGCTGCCTGGATTTCAAGACCGCCGTGGATCTGGTCAAGTATCGCGGCGAGCTGATGCAGGCGGCCGTGCCGCCCGGTTTGGGCGCCATGGCCGCCATCCTGGGACTCGAGGACATCGACATCGAGGCCGCGTGCGCGGAGGCATCCCGGGGCGAGGTCGTGGAGGCGGTGAACTTCAATGCGCCCGGCCAAGTCGTGATCGCGGGACATGCGACGGCGGTCGCACGCGCCATCGAGGCGGCGACCGCCAAGGGCGCGCGGCGCGCCCTGCCGCTGCCCATCAGCGTTCCCGCGCACAGCTCACTCATGCAGCCGGCGGCGCAGCGTCTGCGCGTTCGGCTCGACAGCACCCACTTCGCCCCCTCCGCGGGCGTCGCGGTGTACGGCGTCGACATCAAAACACATTCCAGCCCGGAGGGCATTCGTGCCGGGCTGGTCAAACAGCTGTACACGCCTGTGTACTGGGCGGCGACGGTGCGCACGATGATTTCGGCCGGAGCGACTCACATCATGGAGTGCGGGCCGGGCAAAATATTGACGGGCCTCAACCGCCGAATCGACAAGAACCGGGATCTCAAAATCATGGCGCTGGAGGATCCGCGGGGCCTGGATGATGCGTTCGCCGCGGTACGGCCGAGGATTGGCACATGTTGAATGGAGTGATTGCCTTGGTGACCGGCGCGTCGCGCGGCATAGGCGCGGCCATCGCCGATCGATTGAGCCGCGATGGGGCCCGGGTCATCGGCACCGCCACGACGCCGGAGGGGGCGGCGCGGATCAGCGAGGCGCTGGCGTCGCGCGGCGGACGCGGCGCGGTTCTCGATGTGGTCAGGCAGGAGTCGATCGAGGCATTGATCCAGGACATCGAAGCGAAGGAGGGCACCATCGGCATTCTTTGCAATAACGCCGGCATCACCCGCGACACGCTGTTGTTGCGCATGAAGCAAGAGGACTGGGACGCCGTGCTCGAGACCAATCTCGCCTCGGTGTTCAGGCTGTCCAAGGCCGTTTTGCGCGGCATGATGAAGGCCCGCGCCGGCCGCATCGTCAGCATCGCGTCGATCGTCGGCCTGACCGGGAATCCGGGCCAGGCCAACTATGCCGCCGCCAAGGCGGGAATGATCGGCTTTACGAAATCGCTGGCACGGGAGATCGGTTCGCGCGGCATCACGGTCAATACCATCGCGCCGGGATTCATCGACACCGACATGACCCGATCCTTGAGCGAGGAGCAGCGCGCCGCGTTGAACGCCCAAATTCCCTTGGGCAGACTGGGCCAGCCGGCAGACATTGCCGCCGCGGTGGCATTTCTGTGCTCCGCGGACGGCGCCTACATCACCGGGGAAACCTTGCACGTGAATGGCGGGATGTACATGTCGTAGAGGCGAGGCTACCGCCCCGGCGAGGCGCTTTTTCACCCTTTATTCCGAGGGTTTGTCAAGGCGGCCGCAAAGTAACTTAACTCAATTGTACGTTGCGGGTAGCCGTAGTCGCCGCGTTCACATAAAATACGCGCCCTGTGATTCCTTAAGGCTGATCGCGGGCTTAAGTTATTCCAGTGCGTACATAGCAATTCCGAGAGGACACCATAACGATGAGTACTGTTGAGCAGCAGGTTAAGAAGATCGTGGCCGAGCAGCTGGGCGTGAAAGAAGAAGAAGTTACCAATGACGCCTCGTTCGTCGACGATCTGGGTGCAGACTCGCTGGACACGGTTGAGCTGGTGATGGCGCTCGAGGAAGAATTCGAGACCGAGATTCCGGACGAGGATGCCGAGAAGATCACCACGGTTCAGCAGGCCATCGACTACATCAATTCGCACAAGGGTAAGACTTAGAGCCCGCAGGGCTTGAACAGCGAGCCCCGATGCCCCCCAAGCGCATCGCTCGCCGACCATGCATCCCTGTGAGGAGTTGCCGTTGAGCAAACGACGCGTCGTTGTTACGGGTCTTGGAATCGTCTCGCCGGTGGGCAACGACGTCGCGAGCGCGTGGGCCTCCATCTTGGCCGGCCGCAGCGGCATCGCTCCGGTGACGCGTTTCGACACCAGCAACTTTCCCACGCATTTCGGCGGCGAAATCCGCCAGCTGAATCTCGAGCCGTATTTGAGCGTCAAGGATGCGCGCCGCATGGATGCCTTCATGCAGTACGGCGTCGTGGCCGGCATGCAGGCCATGCGCGATTCGGGTTTGGTGGTGACCGAAGCGAACTCGGATCGCATCGGTGTGCTGATGGGCTCCGGCATGGGCGGACTCGAGTCGATCGAACAAACCTACGACAAGTATCTCGAGACGCATTCGCCGAAGAAGGTGTCGCCGTTTTTCATTCCCGCCAGCATCATCAATCTGGTGAGCGGGCATTTGTCGATAGCCTTCAACATTACCGGCCCGAATCTCGCCATTGCCACCGCCTGCACCACGTCGACGCACTCCTTGGGGCTGGCCATGCGCCTGATTCAGTACGGTGAGGCGGATGCGATGCTGGCGGGTGGATCGGAAATGGCGACCTGCGTTACCGGCATGAGCGGCTTCGCCCAGGCCAAGGCGCTGTCGCAACGCAATGACGATCCGCAGGCTGCCAGCCGCCCCTGGGACAAGGATCGCGACGGTTTCGTCATGGGCGACGGCGCCGGCGCGATGTTGCTCGAGGAATACACCCAGGCAAAGTCTCGCGGTGCGAAGATCTACGCGGAGATCGTCGGCTTCGGGATGAGCGGCGATGCCTACCATGTCACGGCTCCGCCGGAAGACGGCGAGGGCGCCCGCAAGGCAATGGCCAAGGCGCTCACCGACGCGCAATTGAATCCGGAACAGGTGCAGTACATCAACGCCCACGCAACGTCCACCGAACTCGGCGATCGTGCGGAAACGCTGGCGATCCGGCGCGCGTTCGGCGCCGCGGCCGACAAGCTGGCGGTCAGTTCCACCAAGTCCATGACCGGTCATCTTTTGGGCGCGGCGGGCGCCGTCGAAGCGATTTTTTGCGTGCTGGCGTTGCGGGACCAAGTGGTACCGCCGACCATCAATTTGGATCAGGTGGGCGAGGGCTGCGATCTCGATTACGTGCCCAAGGTCGCCCGTCAATTGTCTCTCGAATACACCCTCTCCAACTCCTTTGGGTTCGGTGGCACCAACGGTTCGCTCATTTTCCGCCGGCCTTGAGCCGCTGAATCTCGTCGCGCAGTTTCCGGAGGCGTATCCGGGGCTTCTCGAGAGCGGAGCCGTCATGGATGCGGCAGGCGGCAGGCGTTTCGACATTCTGCCGATGGCATGCGGCGAGTGTCTGCGGCTTGGATCCGATCGCCGATTGTCCGGTCCCTACGCGGGTACAAAGGGCTTTCTGGCTGCGCTCGAGCAATGGTGGATGTCCCTGCGGCAACCCATGGACTCATCCGCGGCCGCGGCGGAACCTGCCGGGGCGCTGCCCTTTACCGGCGGCTGGCTGCTGTACCTGGGCTATGAGCTGGCGTCGGAAATAGAATCCCGCCTGCGGCTGCCGGCCTGCGTCGACCCTGTGATCGCGTTGGCGATCAGGGCGCCGGCGGCTTGGATTCGCGACCGATCGAGCGGACGGGCCTGGCTTCTCGCCGAGCCAGGCTACGAGGTCTTGCTGGACGAATTCGAGAGCCGTGTGCGGCATCTGCGCGATTCGGAGCCCGGACGCGGCACTCGATTCCAAATCGAAGAAGATGAGCCGGCGAAATTTGCAGGCGCGGTGCGCCGGGCGCTGGAGTACATCGCGGCGGGCGACGTGTATCAGGCCAATTTGTCCAGACAGTGGCGCGCCAAGGCGCCGCGGCCCGATCCGATCGCCGTCTACAAGAGCCTGCGTGCCACGAATCCCAGCCCATTTGCGGCGCTTCTGCGCCACGGAGATTTCGCGCTGCTGAGTTCTTCGCCCGAGCGGCTGGTATCCGTTCGCGCCGGCGCGGTATCGACGCGGCCGATCGCGGGCACGCGGCCCCGGGGAGCTACGCCGGCCGCTGACGCCGCGCTGATTCGATCGCTGCTGGACAACGAGAAGGAGCGTGCCGAACACGTCATGTTGATCGATCTGGAGCGCAACGATCTGGGAAGGGTGTGCGTCGGCGGCTCGGTGCGAGTCGACGAGTATATGAGCGTCGAGACCTACGCTCACGTGCATCACATCGTCTCCAATGTCAGCGGGCGCTTGCGCACCGGCATGTCGCCCATCGACGTGATCCGCGCCCTGTTTCCCGGCGGCACCATTACCGGGTGTCCCAAGGTTCGATGCATGGAGATCATTGCGGAACTCGAAGGAGTGGGACGCGGCGCTTACACCGGATCCATCGGTTATCTGAACCGCGACGGCAGCTGTGATCTCAATATTCTGATTCGCACCATCACCGCGCAGGGCGGACTGTTCACTTTCCGCGCCGGCGCGGGAATCGTGGCGGACTCGAACCCTGCGCAGGAATTGGCCGAGACGCGGGCCAAGGCCGAAGGCATGCTGCGCGCGCTGGAAGCACGATCGTGAGCGCCTGGATCGGCGGCCGGCGCGGCACGAAGATCGACTATCGCGATCGCGGCCTGCAATACGGCGACGGCGTATTCGAAACCATGCGGGTGCATCGGCGCAGGATCCGGCTGCTGCAGTACCACCTCGACCGGCTTTATTCGGGTTGCCGGAGACTCAAGATCCTGGGGCCCGCGCCGCAGACGTTACGGAGGGAACTCGAACGCATTGCGGCCGCGCGAAATGAAGGTGTATTGAAACTCATCGTGACACGGGGCAGCGGACCGCGCGGCTATCGGCTCCCGGCGCGGGAGCGGTGCCTGCGGATCGTGACCCTGCACGCCCTGCCGCAGCACGCGCGCCAGGACGAAGCGAAGCCGGTGCGGATACGCGTCTGTGCGACGCCGGTCGGCGCCAATCCGCGTCTCGCGGGCCTCAAAACCCTGAACCGGCTGGAATCGGTCATGGCACGCACTGAATGGACCGATGCAAGGATCTGGGAAGGATTGATGTCGGACGTGGACGGCAACATCGTGTGCGGTACGATGTCGAACCTCTTTCTCAAGCGTGGATCATCCCTGATGACGCCGCGGCTCGATCGTTGCGGAGTTGCCGGAGTGATGCGCCGCTGGATTCTGGAAGCAGCCGGCGATCTCGGTTTGCGCGCGGTGGAGCGCCGCATCCGCTGGAAAGACCTCGTCCGGGCCGAGGAAGTGTTCATGAGCAACGCCATCGTCGGATTGAGATCGGTCGGATCGATTGAACGGGGCACCGTGCGCCTGCGGCCGGCCCGATTCGACGCCGCGAATCGGTTGCGTGCCCGGTTGGAGCTGCTGTGAGCCGCGGCGTGCGCGCCGTGGCCGCGCTTTGCGTGCTGCTGCTCGGGGCGGGTGCGGCGGGCGCCGTGTGGATGGGCGTGCGCAGTCTCGATCAGCCGTTGCGGTTGGCGGCGCCGCTGCGTTTCACGGTGGCTCCCGGCACGAGCTTTGCTCATGTGGCGGCCTCGTTGGCGTCGCAGGGAGTGGTTCCACGGCCACGGGCCTGGGTGCTGTATGCGCGCTGGAAGGGCCTCGCTGCGGCGATCAAGGCCGGCGAGTACGAAGTTCAGCCAGGAACGACGCCGCGCGAGCTGTTGGCCAAAATGGTGAGCGGTCAGGTGTTGCTGCACTCCTTCACCATCGTCGACGGCTGGCGAGTCCGGGACATGCTCAGCGCGTTGCGGCAAAATCCCGATGTCACCGCCACCTTGGCCGAGGGCTCGCCCGATATCATGGAGAAGATCGGTTCACCGGGCGTTGCGCCCGAGGGTCAGTTTTTGCCTGAAACGTATCGTTTCACCCGCGGCACCACCGATGTCGAATTGCTGCGCCAGGCGCATGCCGCGCTTACCCGCGAGCTGGATGCGGACTGGATGGGCCGGGATCCGGAGGTGCCGCTGAAGGATGCCGCTGAGCTTTTGATCATGGCGTCCATCGTCCAAAAGGAGAGCGGCTTGCCGCAGGAGCTTGCGAAGATTGCCGGTTTATACCTGCACCGTTTGGCGATCGGCATGCGGCTGCAGGCCGATCCCACGGTCATCTACGGCATGGGCGACCGCTACGATGGAAACATTCGAACCGCGGATTTGCGCGCGGATGGTCCGTACAACACCTACACGCGCACCGGCTTGCCGCCCACACCCATTGCCTTGGCCGGAGCCGCGGCGATACGTGCGACTGCTCATCCCGAGAAGACCGACGCCATCTATTTTGTCGCCTCCGGCCGGGCCGACGGCAGCCACGTGTTTTCGGCGACGCTGCAGGAGCACAACGCGGCCGTTGCGCAGTACCTCGCCCGTGGACGCCAGAAGGCGGCAGGAGCGGAGCGATGACCGGCGTTGCGGGCCGATTCTTGACCGTCGAGGGAATCGAAGGCGTCGGCAAGACCACGCAGGTGGCGCGGATCTCGGCAATTTTGAGTGCGCGCGGCATCGCCCATGTGGTGACGCGCGAACCGGGCGGTACGCCCCTGGCGGAGAAGATCCGCGAGATCGTCTTGCAGGGGCATGGTGAAACCCTGCCGCCCAGCGCCGAATTGCTGCTCATGTTCGCCGCAAGAGCGGTACATCTCGCGAATAACGTGGAACCCAATCTTCGCGCAGGCCGCTGGGTCATCTGCGACCGCTTCACGGATGCGACCTATGCCTACCAGGGAGGCGGCCGCGGTTTACCCACCGATGACGTGCGCCAGCTGGAGACCATGGTGCAAGGAGCGCGCCGTCCCGATCTCACGCTGCTGCTGGATGCGCCGGTGGCGCAAGCGTTGCAACGCGCGCGCGAACGCAATGCCGCTGCCGTCCAAGATCGCTTCGAAAGCGAACGGGCGGAATTTTTCGAGCGTGTGCGCGATGCCTATCTCGGGCGCGCGGCGGCGGAGCCCGATCGCATGGTGGTGCTCGATGCCCGTCAGCCCGCGGATGCGGTCAGCGCGCGAATTCTGGCGCTGCTGCAGGCGAGATCATGGATTTCCTGAGCGCAGATTCCTTGCCCTGGTTGCAGGACGCGCAGCAGCGCTTGCGCACGGCGCTTGCGGCGCGGCGTCTGCCGCATTCCCTGTTGCTGCTGGCGGCGCCCGGACTGGGCGCAGAGCAACTGGCGAATTGGATCACCGCTTTGGCGTTGTGTGAATCGCAGGGTCAGCGTCCGTGCGGCGCATGCCCGTCCTGTCTATTGCTGCGCTCCGACAGCCATCCGGATTCGCATGTGGTGCGTCTCGAGGATGGGGCGCAGCAAATCAAAATCGATCAGATACGCGGCCTCATAGAGTCGCTGGCGCTCAAGAGTTATCGCGGCGGCTACAAGGTGGGTGTCATCGAGGGCGCCGAGTCGCTCAATGCCAGCGGCGCCAATGCCTTCTTGAAGACACTGGAGGAACCGACGGCAGAGACCGTGTTGATCATGATCGCGAGCCCGAATCATCGCCTGCCCGCGACCGTTGCCAGCCGCTGTTTGCGGCTGACGTTGCGCCCGCCCGGCACGGAGGCGGCGGTGGCATGGCTCGAGGGGCACTCTGCGTCCACCCAACCCTGGGATGCCGCCCTGTCGCTTGCCGGGGGCGCGCCGCTACTGGCATTGGAACTGGAGGCGTCCGGTGTGGCGGCGCTCGAAGCGGACATGCAGGAGTGCATCAAGGCGTTGGCGGACGACGCGGTGGACGTGACATTGCTGGCCGAGCGCTGGATGAGGTCCAATCCGGGACTGCGTATCACTTGGCTTGAGAACTGGATCACACGCCGCGTACATGCATGCCTCGACGGCGCCGCGGCACGTCAAAGTGCGGAACCGGTCGGCTTGCCTGCCGCTTTACTTAAGGCCAAGATAAGGGCTCTATTCAAGCTGTTGGATGACGCGCGTGACTTGCGGCGCCTTGCATCGACCGGCATGAATCAACAACTGGCTCTGGAGGCGTTGCTGCTCGGCGGGCGAAGCGCGCTTTGAGAACGCGGGGCGCATCGTGGGAATGGTAATTGCGAAGTCCAAGTAACAAACCGGGTTTGCTGACGCTCACGATCAAGGACAAGAGCGCGCTGTACCTCGCCTACATGCCCTTCGTCAAGAACGGCGGGCTGTTCATTCCGACGAACAGCAACTATCGCCTGGGCGATGAAGTATTCATGCTGCTGAATCTCATGGGCGAGGAGGAAAAGCTCCCCGTGGCCGGCCGCGTGATTTGGATGACCCCGAAGGGGGCGCAGGGAAAGCGCACCGCCGGCATCGGCGTGCAGTTCAGCGATCAGGACCGCGGCAACACGCAAAAGAAAATCGAGAATTACCTGGCCGGTGCGCTGGGCGGAGACAAGCCGACGCACACCATGTAGGCGCGCCTACTTCGGCGGTACCACATCGATGTAAACCGACGGCGGCGGCGCCGGTGGCGGCGGGCGGGACGCACGGATGGACTTGATGAAATAGGCCACCAAGGCCAAAGCCAGGATTGCGAACACGACGGTCAAGCCCTTGTGCTGGGCGACCATGGACCGGGGCCGGTAGGCCTTCACGGCGTCCAGTTCGAGAAGGGGGTCAGGCTTTCCTCCACGAAACGACCTGGGTACGACGAGCCGCTTTGGTACGACGAGCCGATCTGGTACGACGGGCCGCTTTGCCGCCATATGCGCCTCAACCTCCGCGCGAGCGCGCGGCTTCGGTGGCGGCGAGACCGCCCTTCAATACGTAGGCTTCGAATCCCCGCTCGCTCAGGATGTAGGCGGCCGCGGAGCTGCGCCGGCCCGTGTCGCAGCACACGACGTATTGCGTGTTCTTGTCCAAGGCATTGAGCTTCAAACGAATGAAGTACAGCGGGATGTTCACGGCCCCATCGATGCGGAAGTTTTGGAACTCGCTGGGCAGGCGGACATCCAGCCACTTGCCGCCGGCGGCAACGATTTCCTTGGCCTTGTCATGGTCCACCCATTGCAGCAAAGGTTCATTGAGCAGGGTTTGAAAATCGTTCTTGCCGAGCCGCATCAGAGTGCCGTCGGTCGCCATCGTGACCGTGGCGTTGCGCTTCGCCTCCGCAATCAGCGCCTCTTCGCCGAAGCTGTCTCCGGGGCTGAGTTCGGCGAGCTTGATGCCTTCCTTGTTCAGCGGCGTCTCGCGCGTCACGATGCATTTGCCGGCAACCACCACGTAGAAATAGTCGCCCTCGGTGCCCTGCTTGATGACGACATCGGCTGCGCGGTAGTTGATGCGTTGCATGCGCATGAATATCGCCTGAATATTCGCCGGCGGAATGCGGTGAAACGCTTTGGTCTGCAGCAGCGTGGTCATCCAGTCGCCGGTCACATCCAAGCCGTCGCCGCGAAGTTCGGCGACCTCGTATTGTCCGGTTTGGTCCCAAGTCAACAGCACGTCGAGCAGATCGCTGTCGATCATGATGTATTCGAGGTCATCGGCGGCCCGCGCGGTAAACTTTCGCGGCAAACCGGGAGCCAGTGCCGCGCGCGCCTCGGGAGTGCCGGCGCGAATCACGTTCATGATGCGCTCATCGACCCGTAGTTCGACGCTGCCGGCAACCAGGTAGAAGGTGCGTTTATCGGTGTCGCCTTCCTTGAACAGGACGCGCCCGGCGGCCAATTCACGGATATGGGTTTTGCGGGCGAGCGCATGCAGGTTCTCAGCCTTCAAACCGTCGAGCGGCGAGAAAGTCTTGAGTACTGCGAGTTCGAGCGGTCGTTCTTCCATCGAGCAATGCGCCGGCGCCTATGTTTAAACCCTATGATTTTGGCTGCGAATCGTACCATAGGCGGTGCCCGGTACGACCACGCAATGGGTCACATCGAGTGACGGTTCCAAGCAGGGAGTCGATTCCACCCAGGATCGGGCCGAAAGCGCTCGCCATATCGCTTTGCGAGATCGCTCAGGCGGGCGGTGACATCGGCAACGCCTCTGATTTTCGCATATTGAAGCGGTCCGCCTCGGAATGGCGCGAAGCCGGTCGCAAATATCGTCCCTGCATCCAGTAAATCGGCGTCTTCCACGACACCCTCCCGCAGGCAGGCTACGGCTTCGTTCAGCATGGGCAACATCAGCCGGTCTTCCAGGTCTGCGGGCGCGTCGAAGTGCTGCGGCAGGGGGCGCAGCGGCTTGCCGTCCGCCCACTTGTAGAAACCTTCCCCGCTCTTGCGCCCGAGCTTCTTCTGCTCCACCAGCCTGACCAAGATATCGGGCACCGTGCGGTGAAATGCCTCCGCCAGAACCCGCCCTACGTGCAGGGCGACGTCCAGCCCCACCACGTCGGCCAATTCGATCGGCCCCATGGGCATGCCGAATTGCTTGCCGGCCCGGTCGATCACGGCGGCCGGAATGCCGTCTTCCAAGGCGAAGATCGCCTCGTTGATGTACGGCATCAGAATGCGGTTCACGACGAAACCAGGCGCGCTCTTGCAGGGCAGCGGCAGCTTGTCGAGCCGGCGGGTGAATTGCAGAGCGCTTTGCAGCACTGTGGGTTGAGTGCCGGAGCCCTGCACGATTTCCACCAATTGCATCTGCGCCACCGGATTGAAGAAATGGATGCCGACCAGGCGGCTCGGATCAGCCAGTTTTTCAGCCAGTGTCTCGATCTTGATGCTCGAGGTATTGGTCGCCAATATCGCGTTCGATCGGAGCCGCGGTTCGAGTTCTGCGTACAGCGCGCGCTTGGCCTCGATATTTTCAAAAATGGCCTCGATCACCACATCGGCGCCGGGCACGC
>Ga0070696_100002069_pt1 | contig 13162 bp, 10 predicted proteins | sample KBSK1253metaG_FD_65474 | JGI IMG/M metagenome (GOLD analysis project Ga0070696, IMG submission 65474) | Corn, switchgrass and miscanthus rhizosphere microbial communities from Kellogg Biological Station, Michigan, USA - KBS K1-25-3 metaG | ecosystem: Host-associated > Plants > Roots >... | reverse complement strand
GGCTTGGCGCCCTGCGCGATCTTGATCTGCAGCACCTCGGCATTGATCAAGTATTCCGGGGTCACGCCGAATCGGCCGGAAGCCACTTGCTTGATCTTGGAATTCTTCTCGGTACCGTAGCGCACCGGATCTTCGCCGCCTTCCCCTGAGTTCGAGCGCGCACCCAGACGATTCATGGCGATGGCGATGGCTTCGTGTGCTTCGGGAGACAGTGCGCCCAAGGACATGCCCGCACTGTCGAAGCGCGCGATGACGGCGGAAATCGGTTCGACCTCTTCGATCGGGATGGCGGCGGCGCCGGGACTCAATTTCAACAGATCGCGAATGCACGATACCGGCCTGTCGTTGACCAACGCCGCGAATTGCCGGTATTGCTCATAGTCGCCCGTCGTAACCGCCGCTTGCAGCGTCGCAACCACATCCGGGTTGTACATATGGTACTCGCCGCCGTGCATGTACTTGAGCAGGCCGCCTTGCTCTACATTTTCGGCGGGATCCCATGCACGCCTCGCCAGGTATTCGGCATCGGCCTGGAGGTCGGCGAAATCGGCGCCCTGAATACGGCTGTCGGAGCCTTGGAAACACAGGGCGACGACTTCATCGCCGAGCCCCACGATCTCGAACAATTGCGCGCTGCGGTAGCTCGCAATGGTGGAGATGCCCATCTTGGACATGATCTTGAACAGGCCCTTGCGGATGCCGCGCCGATAGCTGCGGCCGAGTTCCTGCCGCATGGAGGCTTCCATTTTCAGCGCACCCTTGCGCATGAGATCGAACAATGTCTGGTAGGCGAGGTATGGATATACCGCGGTGGCGCCGAATCCGATCAGGCAGGCGAAATGATGGGCTTCGCGCGCCGTGCCGGTCTCCACCAGGATGTTGCACTTGCAACGCAGCCCTGTCCTGACCAAGCGGTGATGCACGGCGCCGGTGGCGAGCAATGCATGCACCGGAATTTTGCCCTTGACCAGGTATCGGTCGGACAGCAGCAGCACGATTTTGCCGTTGCGCACCGCCGCTTCCGCTTGGTCGCAGACTTTGGACAGCGCGGCCTTCAGTTCCAAGTGCTCGTCGTACTGCAGATCGATGAACTCGTTGGGCACCCCGGAATCGGCCAGCGCCACGATCTGCCGCAGCTTGCGCTGCGAGAGCACGGGCGATGAAAGCACGATTTGTTCCGCATGATGCTGCGCCGGCACGAAGATATTGCATTCCTGGCCGATCTGCGTCTGCAGGGACATCACGATGCTCTCGCGCAGGGAGTCGATCGGCGGATTGGTGACCTGCGCGAACTGTTGGCGGAAATAGTCGTATAGAGAGCGCACTTTCTTCGACAGAACCGGCATAGGCGTGTCATCGCCCATCGAGCCCACCGCTTCACTCTCGTCTTCGGCCAGAACGCGGATGATCTCATCGCGCTCTTCGGCCGACACGTTGTACATCTTTTGAAACAGCGCCAGCGTATCGCGGTCGAACGGCTCGGCCGCGAGCCTGGGATCGATGAGATCGGTTTGCAGATAGCGCACGCCCTTCTTCAGCCACACCTTGTACGGGTGGCGGCTCTTGAGCAGATCATCGACCCGCTTGGTGTCCATAAGCTCGGATGTCTGCAGGTCGAGCGCCAGCATTTCGCCCGGTCCCAGCTTGCCCTTCTTGACCACGTCCTCGGGCTGGTAGTCCCAGACGCCCGCCTCCGAGGCGATGGTGATGTGCCGATTCTTGGTGATGACCCAGCGCGCCGGCCGCAGGCCGTTGCGATCCAAGGTGCAGCAGGCATAACGGCCGTCGGTCAGCACGATGCCGGCAGGACCGTCCCAGGGCTCCATGTGCGTGGCGTAATACTCGTAGAACGCCTTCAGATCGGGATCGATCATGTCGACCGATTGCCACGCCGGCGGCACCAGCATGCGCATGGCATGCATGGGATCGAGACCGCCGACCAGCAGCAACTCGAGCATGTTGTCGAGCGATTGCGAGTCGGAACCCGTCAACGACACCACGGGCAGCACGTCGCTGAGGTCGGGCAACACCGGCGAGCGGAACAAAGGGCCTCGCGCCACCGCCCAGCTGCGATTGCCCTGCACCGTGTTGATCTCGCCGTTGTGCGCGAGATATCGATACGGGTGCGCGAGCCGCCACTGCGGCAGGGTGTTGGTGGAAAAGCGTTGATGGAAAACCACCACCGACGCCTCCATCCGCGGATCCTTCAGATCGGGATAGAACTGCGCCAGGAATTGCGGCATCACCATGCCCTTGTAGACGATGGTGCTGGCCGACAGCGACGGGATATAAAACACGGGATCGTCCGCTTCCAGCTTCTTTTCCGTGCGTCGCCGCGCCAAATACAATTGACGGTTGAAGGTGGCCTCGTCGGCATCGCCGACGGCGTTGACGAACACCTGCTCGATGGTCGGCAGGGTTTTGAGCGCTTCCGAACCGCAGGCCGTAGGGTCTACCGGCAGAGAACGAAAGCCGGCCACCTGCAGTTTCTCCAGCTGCAGCTGCTCGGTGAGAATTCTTCGCGCGTGCCCGGCCTTGGCAGGATTGCGATCGAGGAATACCAGTCCCGCGGCGAACAGCGGCCCCAGCGTGAACTTCGATTCCGCGGCCGCAGCCCGCAAGAATGCGGTGGGCCGCTTGATCAGCAGACCGCAGCCGTCACCGGTCTTGCCGTCCGTGGCGATCGCGCCCCGATGGGTGAGGCGGTTGAGCGAGCTGATGGCGGTCTGCAGTACCCAGTGGCTGGCCTGATCATCGAGGCTCGCGATCAAGCCAAACCCGCAGGAGTCCTTTTCGTAAGCCGATCGGTACAGGCCCCAATCCCCCACGCGAGCGTCCCTGCCGATGAGGCTCGTCTCTGGAGCTGCAATGTCCCGATTCACCATGCTTCAAGCCCGTACTAAGCTGAGCCCCGGGGATCTGGCCACGGAGCCGTTCAGAAACAACAACTTAACTCGGTTCTAGGCGCTCACAAAAGTGACATACGCCCGGGGGTGGAACGCGGCCCCGCGCACCTCAAGTATCGGACTCATAATACCTAGGTGTGGATCACCGTCAATCGCTGTGTCGCCGGCGGCGGCGCAGCGTGCGCGGGCAAGTCCGAATAGGCATGAGCTTATGCGCGCATCGTATATCGGTCGCGCTGTCCGGCGGGCGCTCAGACCCGATGCTTGGCCCCGCGGCACCGCTTACGCCTGATCACCCGGCGATGTAGCGCTCCAGCTGCTCGATGTGCTCGCTTTGCTCTTGAATCACGGCCTTGACCAAATCGCCGATCGACAGTATGCCTACGACGCGGCCCGCTTTCACGACCGGTAAATGCCTGAATCGCCCTTCGGTCATCAGCTCCATGCAGTGGTGCACCGTATCCTCCGGCGTCACGCTGACCGCCGGGGACGTCATGATGTCGCTCACCGGCGTGTCATGTGACGAGCGGTTTTTCAAGATGACCTTACGGGCGTAGTCCCGTTCCGAGATGATGCCTAGCAGGGAACCCTGATTCATGACCAGGAGCGCGCCGACATGCCGGGTTGCCATGGTCTCGATGGCGAGCAACACGGAATCCTGGGGCGCAACGGAAAAAACCTGGGTGCCCTTGGCGTTGAGCAGTTGACTCACGGTCTGCATAGTACCCCCCACTGATTGCAACGATCGAATGCTACAGCGGCCAGACGACTGACTATACTCCCGCCCTGTTCAAGGACAAGTAGCCTCATTTTCATGGCCAAACCGGATATCGACCCCAACGCCGCCGCCGTGCCTCCCATCGCACCCCCGCGGCCCCGCACGGTGAGTTCACCGCATGGCGCAAGAACCGACCCCTACTACTGGCTGCGCGACGACGAACGCGCCGACCCGGAGGTGCTGGCCTATCTCCAGGCGGAGAATGCGTTCAGGGAGCGAAGTCTGGCGGCCGTGAAGCCGCTCGAGAATGCGCTGTACGACGAGATCGTCGCGCGCATCAAGCAAGACGACGCGACCGTGCCGTATCGCAAAAACGGCTACTGGTACAACACCCGTTACGAACCCGGTAAGGAGTACCCGATATTCGCGCGGCGCAAGGGGCGGATCGACGCGCCCGAAGAGATCTTGCTGGATGCCAACGCGCTCGCCGTGGGACACGACTACTATCGGATCGGCGCAATGGAAATCTCACCGGACTCGGCATGGCTGGCATTTTGCGAGGACACGGTGGGCAGGCGCCAATTCACGCTGCGTTTCAAAAATCTGCGCAGCGGCGAGATTCAACCCGCCGCAATCCCCGATGTAGAACCCGATCTCGCCTGGGCCAATGACAACTGCACCGTGCTGTACGTGGAGAAAGATCCCGAGATCCTGCTCGGCCTGTACGTGAAAAAACACCGGCTGGGCCAGGATCCGCGGCAAGATACGCTGGTATTCGAACAGCAGAACAAGAGCTTCTACACCGGCGTCTGCAAATCGAAATCAGAGCGTTTCATTTTCATCCACATGGAAAGCACGGTGTCTTCGGAATGGCGGTACGCGGATGCCGGCGATCCGGCGCTCGAATTCAAGACCTTCCTGCCGCACGAACGCGATCATGAATACCAGATAGAACATCTCGGCGACGACTTCATCGTCAGAACCAATTTCCAGGCGCGCAATTTCCGCGTGGCCCGGGTACCGATCGGCAAGGAAGCGAGCCGCGCCGATTGGCAGGACGTCGTGGCCCATCGGGACGACACGTTCATCGAGGATTTCGATGTGTTCGATGGATTTCTTGCCTTGGCCGTCCGTACCGGCGGTCTGTGCAAAATCAGCATCAGGCCGTGGGCCCCGTCAACCCCCTCGACGCACGACGCCGAATTCTTCATCGACAGCGACGAGGCGGCCTACACCACCTCGCTGTCGGTCAATCCGGAGTTGGACACGGAGATCCTGCGATATGTGTATTCCTCGCTCGCCACGCCAGGTACCGTGTATGACTACAATGTCCGCACCCGGGAAAAGATCCTGCTGAAGCGCGATCCGGTCATGGGCGGCTTCGATCCGTCGCACTACCGAACCGAATTCCTGTTTGCACCGGCGCGCGATGGCGCGCGAATTCCGGTGTCGCTGATGTATCGCGAGGGTTTCGCGCGCGATGGTTCGGCGCCGCTGCTGCAGTACGCCTATGGCGCTTACGGGCTGTCCACCGACCCGCAATTTTCTTCGGCGCGCCTGAGCCTGATCGATCGCGGCTTCGTCTATGCGATCGCGCATGTGCGCGGCGGCCAGGAAATGGGGCGCGCCTGGTACGACGACGGTCGGTTGCTGCACAAGAAAAACTCTTTCACCGATTTCGTCGACGTCACACGCCATCTGGTCGCGCAGCGCTATACGCGCAAAGACACCGTGTTTGCCATGGGCGGCAGCGCCGGCGGATTACTGATGGGAGCGGTCGCCAACTCGAGTCCCGGTGATTACCGCGGCATCGTCGCTCAGGTTCCTTTCGTCGACGTGGTCACCACCATGCTGGACGACAGTATCCCGCTGACGACCAATGAGTACGATGAGTGGGGCGACCCCAACGAACGCGGTAGTTACGACTACATGCTCTCGTATTCACCTTACGACAACGTCCGGGCGCAGCGCTATCCCGCCATGTTCGTCACCACCGGCCTATGGGACAGTCAAGTGCAGTACTACGAGCCCGCCAAGTGGGTCGCCAAACTGCGCGCCCTCAAGACCGACGACAATGCTCTGTTCCTGCGCGTCGACATGGAGGCAGGCCACGGCGGCAAGTCGGGACGTTTCCAACACTACCGGGAGATCGCGATGGAGTACGCCTTCCTGTTGGATCAGATGGACATCCGGCAATGAAAGAAGCCATAAAAAAAAGCGCCGCGAGCGAGGGAAGCTTAATCGCGGCGCCAAGATCGAACCTCGTGAAAAATCTCGAGGGCTATTCCGCCGTCACCTCGGTCACCTCGTAGCCGACGACGGCCGAAGTGGCCGGGTCCACGATCGGAGCGCCCCGGCGAAATCGGACGGCCGCAACCCGAGTGGCGGAGGCCACCCGCGAATCGATTTTTTCGAGGGTGAATTGTCCGTCGCCGCGGCGTACCAACAGAGTGGCCATGAGGCTACCCGCAGGAACCAGTAAGGCGATGATTTCCGACTGCATTGCCGTCCTCGAAATCTCAAGGAAAGTACACTCTCCTGGAACCAAGCAAGCCGCGTGCCAACCACCTATATCAATAGATTCAATTAGTTATGAGCTAGTCATACGCACGCCACCTGACAGAATTTGTCACTTGTGACCCACCAGCCGACACCACCCCAAACGACGACGAACTCAAAGAAGGCGCACAATAGTCGTCGTTCGCGGGTGGTGTCGGCTAGTGCCGATGCGCCGGAGGCACTATCACGCAGGCCTGTGATTTGGCCTTCAGGCTGTTGCAAATCGCACGCGCGTGCTTCTCGGTGAGCCCCACGGCCTGCAAGCGGTATAGCGTTCCCGATGCGCTTTTCTTGGGTGACACCTTCGGGTTGAGCCCGGCCAGAAGCTTGGGGTTTTCCTTTTCCAAGCGCGCCCAACGCTCGTGGGCGGCACCGGCACTCGACTTGAACGCACCCAGTTGTATGCCATAGGACCCCGCCGCTTTGGACGAGGCTGCCGTGGGTTTCGCGGCCACCGCGGGGGTGGCCGGCCGTGACGCCGCTGGGGGCGTCACAGCCGCAGGCGGGGCCTGCGGTTTTTCGGTGGTGGCTTCGCCGGTCGCCGGGCTGCCGGGAGCGCCCGTGGCTTCCGCACCGGCAGGGGCTGCGGCACCGGAGCCCGAAGGCGCCTGCGCCAACGTGAAGTTTTCCACTCGGATGCGCGCCTCTTCCGTCCACTTACCTTCCGGGTACTGCTTTATAAAGGCCTGATAGGCATCAGGCGTGTCGGCGTCACGCGCTTTCTGCCAATCGCGTTCCTCGTAGAGCTCCTTCACGCGGGCCTGGGCCTGCGCAGTGAATTCGCCGCTGGGATATTTCTTTAGAAATAGCTCGTACGAATCCGTCGTGTTCGTGGCGCGGGTTTTTTCCCAGTCGCTTTGCTGGCGGGAGCAGCCCGAAGTGCCGATCAGCAGCGCAACAACCATTCCGAAGACCACTTTGTTGATGACCATTTTCACGCCCGGGAGGAGTTTCCAATAAAGTCGCGCATTCTACTTCGATTCACCATATGGCGGCGACGCCAAGCTCGTCACATCATGCTCGGGCCCGGATGGGGTAATAAGCCCCCATGAGCGACCAAAAACGGCGATTCTTGGAAGGCAGCTCGACAACAACCACGTTCATAGGCGCCGACACCGTGTTCGTCGGCAATATCCGCGGCATCGGGCCGTTCGTGGTGTCCGGCGAGGTGCACGGCGACGGCGAATTGGAGGGCAGCCTCAATCTGTCCATCACGGGCAGCTGGCACGGCTTCATCCGGGCACGTCAGGCCATCGTCGCCGGCAAGATCACGGGGGGCCTCAGCGTCAGTGATAAGCTGGAAATCGGCTGCACGGCAGTCATACACGGCAAGGTCAGCGCGCGTACCGTTGCGATTGCCAAGGGAGCCATCGTCGACGGCGAAATAGAAGTCACGTCGGATACACCCGTGCTGCAGTTCGAGGAAAAGCGGGGCGGCGAAGCTTAGCCCCACGCCCTCGCCCGGGCGATGTTCCCGAATGGCGACAGGCAAAATTGGTGCGTTCAATCGTTTTCACGCATCCTAGAGCAATTTTCCGCAATAAGTCCTATGAAAGAATACGACGTGATCGTGATCGGCGGCGGCATTCATGGAGCCGGCGTACTGCAGGCTGCCGTGGCGGCCGGTCATAGCGCACTGCTCGTCGAAAGACGCGCGCTGGCAAGCGGCACCTCGAGCCGCTCCAGCAAATTGATTCATGGCGGTCTGCGTTACCTCGAATCCGGGCAATTCGCGCTGGTGCGCGAGAGTTTGCGTGAACGCGCCATTCATCTCCGAATTGCCTCGGAGCTGGTCGAGCTCAAGACTTTCTTCATCCCGGTCTATGACGATACGCGGCGCCGGCCGTGGCAGCTCAAACTCGGGCTCTCTGCATATGCGCTGCTCGGCGGCTTCGACGGCACTACGCGCTTCGGGTCCGTGCCGCGGGCCGAGTGGCCGTCGCTCGACGGCCTCGATACTCGAAATCTCGAGGCCGTGGTCCGATATCACGATGCGCAAACGGACGATGCCCTGTTGACGCGCGCAGTGGTGCAGTCGGCCTTGACGCTGGGCGCAGAGCTCGCGATGCCGGCGAACTTCATCGGGGCAACTCTGGCCGACCGCGGCGTGACCGTGGCCCTTGATCGAGGCGGTTCGATCGTGGAGTGCGCCGCGCGCGTGCTGGTCAATGCGGCAGGCCCGTGGGCTGCGCACGTGGCGCGCATGATCCGGCCCGCCATCTCGATTCCGGACGTGGATCTGGTGCAGGGTGCGCATATCGTGCTGCCCTTGGCCGTGACCGCCGGCATCTACTATGTCGAGAGCCCTACGGACGGGCGGGCCGTGTTCGTCATGCCCTGGCATGGCGCCACGTTGATCGGCACCACTGAAACGCCCTACCGCGGCGATCCGGATCAAGTGCAGCCGCTGCCCGAGGAAGAGGAATACCTGCTCAGCGTCGCACACCACTATTTTCCGGCCATGCGAGGATTGACGCGCGATCACATCACGGAGAGCTTCGCCGGGCTGCGCGTATTACCCGCCGCGACGCAGGCGGCCTTCGACCGCTCGCGCGAAACCATATTCAGCACCGACCGCGACTTTGAGCCGCGCGTGCTCGGCATCTACGGCGGCAAACTCACCGGCTGGCGTGCAGCCGCTGCCCGTGTCTTGGAGCGCATCAGCCCGTCCCTGCCGGCGAGGCCGAGGCGCGCCGCAACCGACCAGTTGATATTGAGGGAGACGACATGATCAAGAATGGCATGGTCATGCTGGCGCTGGCGCTCATCGCATCGCCAGCCCACGCCGACGACTATCTCAGCCCGACGTATGAGCGTGTGCGGCTGTCGCTTGGATTCATGCACACGTCGTCGGCCACCGACATTCGCCTGGACAGCAGTACCGGCGCACCCGGTACGCCGGTCAACGCGGAGCGCGAGTTCGGCCTGGACCACTCGGACTTCGAGCCCAAGTTTCAGGCAATGGTGCGCGTCGCCGAGCGGCATCGGCTGCGCTTCGACTACTTCACGCTGGATCGAACCGGCCGGGCCGCCCTCGCGGCGCCGATCTCGTTTCGCGACGTGGGTTTGATAGCCGGCGATCCCGTGCAAAGTTCCTTGAGCCTGCGCACGCTCGGGATCACCTATGAATATTCCCTCGTGCACCGCGAGAAATTCGAGCTCGCCGCAACGCTCGGCGTCAACACCACGGACATCTCCGCGAGGGCGCGCGTGTCCACGGCAACGCGGCACGTGGACCAGCGCGAGGATGAAGCGGGTCCGTTCCCGACCATCGGCGTCGACGCCACCTATGTGCTCAGCAAGCGGTTTTATTTCGACGGCCGCGCTCAATACCTCAAGGTGTCGGTCAACCATCTGGACGGATCGCTGGGCTTTTACGAACTCGCCGCTCTGTACCGGCTGCTGCCGAACGTATCGTTCGCGCTTGGCTACAACCTCGTGAAGGCAAAACTGTCCTCGACTCAGGCCCGGCAATCGGGCTACTTCGATTTCGACTCCAAAGGTCCCGAGCTGTTCGTCCGAGTCTCGTTCTGATTGCGCTGCCGCGTGACGGCGCGAGGCGGCGACGCCGACGAATCGACGGGCGCCGGCGGCCGTTACTGACCGGCGCTGCTCTCCGTCGAGAATTCGACGCGATTGTTGGCGGCTGCGGCGCGATTCCACTCGCCCGCCGTGAGCGATTCGGTGCGCGCCGGATAGGGCGTATTTGCGCGCACGGTTCCGGCGCTGCCGGCGCTTTCGATGGCCACGCTAATCGCACCCGAGGTGCGCTGGCGCACGCCGGCAACCAAATTTGCAAATGCCAGCGATTGGCGCTGCTGGCCCGACAGGGATTCTTCGAACGGGTTGCCGACGACATCGCATTTGCTGGCCGGCAGACTCGCCGCCGCGAGCGTGAATCCATCCATCGCGTTCCCGGTCAGACAGAAGATTCCGGCCAGACTCGTGATCTTCACCACTCCGTGAAAACCCTGTGCCTCTAGCTTCCCCAGCAGATCGCGCAAGGCGTCCAGGCGGCCGCGATCGAATGGAATCTCGCCGTAGGGTACGGTTTCGACTTTCGACGCGGAGGCACTCGAAGCGGCGGATGCGGCGGGCGCCGCGGCGGTGCCGGCGGATGCACCCAACGCCGCAGTGAGATCTTTGATGGTGGCGGAGAGATCCAGGCGCGCACGCTGCAGTTCCGTATTGGCCGAGGTCAATCCCGCGACTTCGGCCCGCGAATTTGCCAAGGTGTTGCGCTCGATCAGCCAGGATGCGGCGAACCCGGCCGCCACGAGGCACGCGGCCGCGATCCCCGCCGCCCAAGGCCAGATCGGCCGCGGCGCGCGCACGGGCGGGGGCTGTTCGGCTGCCGGGATGGCCGGCTCGCGCATATCGCGCATGTCGCTCACGATGCGCGTCGCGAAACTATCAAGGCTTGCGACGATGAAGCGGCGGATGTCGACCGCTTGATCCTTCACCGTAGACTCGAGCCGGCGTCCCCAGTCGGCGCCCGGCGGGGCAGCCGCGCCGGACGCAGGCGCTCTCTGCACCGGCGAACCGCTTTCGAGTTCCACCGGCAGCAGTGCGGGTTCCGTCATGTCGCGCCGGTCGGGCAACAGGTGCAGTTCGTACAATACTTTCGAGACGTCGACCGGGCGCACCTGCTTCGGCAGGACGCCCATCGCTCCGAGGGCGCGCGCCTGACCGACATACAATTCCCCTTCCTGCGAGGTGTACATCATGATGGGAATCATGGCCGTCTGCGGATTGCCCTTGATGGCCCGCACCGCCTGCAAGCCATCCATGCCGGGCATGAGATGGTCCATGAAAATCGCGTCCGGGCGGTTGTTCTTCAAATACTCGATGGCTTGTTCGGCCGATTCCGCCATGTCCACTTCGATGTCATACTTCTCGAGCATGCGGCTCAAGATGACGCGAGCCGACTTGGAATCGTCGACGACTAGTGCGCGTTTGCGGGCCATGATAATAGTGTAGCGCAGTCCTTATCGTGCCGGTTACGACGGCCCAAACCGCGGCAATGTTGCGCGCGCGGAATCGCGGCAGCGCGTTCAATCCGCCGCCGCGAATCCTCGGCCGGGTTCCGCCCTGCCTGCGGCAACACCCAAGTTCGTTGAACGCGAACTTAAGCGGGTTCGGAACTCTGCGATTCTTTGTTCTGCGCGATCCAGGTCAACGCGGACTCCACATCGGCGAGTTCACTGGCCGTAAACCCTTCGATCCTGACGCCCGTTGCCTCTGCCTTCTTTTTGGCAAGTTCGGCGCCCGCGACCGTGTGTACCCACACCAGACCGCGGCGTACTTTAGCCGTAAACTTCTGCTGCTTCTCTTCGGTCATCACTCGTCTCCTTGAAATTGTCCGGACTTGCTCGAGCACGATACACGACTAACGCAGCCGTGAGGAACCTGCAATCGGATGGCTACTGCGGCGCAATGGCACGGTCCAACCGCGCACTGTAAGCGTTGAGTGCATGCGAGACCACCCCAATATATCGATTGGCTTCATCCCAGCGGCGTTCTTCTATCGCCTCGCGGATACCGGGCAGCGTTTTCACGCCATATCCGGTATGCAAACCCGGCGCATAGATCATGTGCCGATACCACTCACGGCCGGGCAATCCGCGCGAATCGATCAAGGTTCGTTCGAGAGTCGCCAGGGTCGCGTTCAATCGTTCGCGCTGCGCCGCGTAGCGTGCGTCGTCGGCCGCGCCGAGACGCGCATACTCGTCGTCGAAAGCCTTCGCGCTGTGCCGCAGCTTCAGGGTGGCGTTGTCGAGTTCCGCGAAATTCAGATACGGCACTTCGTCGAAGCGGGGCGGCGGCGCTCGAGGCGCCGTGGGATCCGCGGCCAGCCCGTAGGCATCGCCGTCCAGCAGCTTGGCGAGATCGCGCGTCTTCACCCGCATGCCGTCGGCGAGCTTGTGCAGTTCCTCGCCGTACCCGGCGACGGAGGCGGCAAAATCGCTTTCGCGCGCCGGCAGCAGATCCGCCTGTGCGGCCCGGAGAACCAGCCGTCCCGCGACTTCGGCGAGCGCCACGCCGTAGCCGAAAGTGGGGTCGACAAAATGCCGGAAGTGATCGAACGAATCGTACGCTGAATGATATACGCCGTACTCTTCTTCGCCCCCGAAGCCCAAGTCCAAGGAATTCACGCCCAAGTGCTGCAGGAACGGCGTGTAATCCGAACCGGAGCCGAGCGCTCCGAGCTTCAATTCCGCACCGGCATCGCGCTCGCTCGAATCGGCCTGAGCGGCGGATTCCTCGTGATCCCCGGAACTGCCGCGCCCGCGCGATTCGAAGTCGGTAACCCGCTCGAGCGCCACCGCCCGCTCGAGAACGCTCGCGCCGGTTTCCGGGTCCTTCACATCGCGCGCCGCCTCGCTGGCGAAACGCCGTAGCGCATGGCTGCCTGCCATCTCCAGATGGCCGCGGCCGTTCATATCGGAGTTGATGTAGAGGGCAGCGTGGCTCTCGAGTTCGGCGGCATGCTGCTCGGCCCACTCGGTCGAGCCCAGCAAGCCGGGCTCCTCGCCGTCCCAGCTCGCATAGATCAACGTGCGGCGCGGCTGCCAACCGTCCTTGACCAATTGACCGATCGCCTTGGCTTCGGCCATCAAGGCGACCTGTCCCGCCAGGGGATCGGTTGCGCCGAACACCCAGGCATCGTGATGGTTGCCCCGAATGATCCATCGGTCGGGTTCCTCGCTGCCGCGGATGCGTGCGATCACGTCGTACAGCGGCTTCCGGCTCCAGTCCGACAGCACCTTGAGATGTACTCGCGCGGGACCCGGACCAATGTGATAGGTGAGGGGCAAGCCGCCGCGCCAACCGGCGGGTGCCACCCGGCCGCCGAGTGCCGCGAGCAGCGGCTGGGCATCGGCATAGGAAATCGGCAGCACCGGGATTTTCAATATCGTTTCGGCGTCTTTGATCGCAAGACGTTTTGCGCCGGGGGTCGCGCCTTCGCCGGGAGTCA